>MDTB01128416.1_pt1 | contig 64127 bp, 52 predicted proteins | sample 811161 | NCBI WGS metagenome assembly MDTB01 (sample SAMN05326650, study PRJNA326480) | marine metagenome | isolation source: seawater | place: Mediterranean Sea | collected 2009
AGATGGATTCAAATGGAGTCAGAATTTAAGTGGTTCTCCAGAAATGTTTACGGATATAAACGAAAATGGAATATGGGATGATGGTGAAGAATTTACAGATCAAGATGGTCTTGTAGACATTGGAAAAGGTAACTTATATAACACACAGAAGTTTAACATGTTGATAGTATGGTTTGGTTTAATGATATGTTTAGGAAGTACTATATATATTGGATTTATTAGTTATCAGCAAATTAGTAGACAAATGAGAAGTTATGATCCAAACAGTTAATCTTGTTTTTATCCTTTTATTAACCATAACTTTTTCTAAAGATATTCCAATTTCTTATAAGTACGAGCTTTCATTTGGATATGATGATAATTTTATGCGATTTTCAGATAATGAGCTAAATACCTTTCATAACACTGATGAATCCAATAATGACTATCTTGGAGACTCAAAAACATATGATTCTGGTATAGTAGGCTCATCTTTACAGATTAAATTATCCCCCAAAATTAAAAATAAAATAAAATCTAATATAATTACTAAAATTAAGTACAATTATTATAGTAGTTCAAATCAAAAATCATATGGTTCTTTTTTATTTAGATATGAATTAAAATTAGCATCTTATAGATGGTTAAAGTTTTCGTACTCACTTCTACCGGATTATTATTTAAGAACATATATTGATAGAGATTTAACTCCTCTTGAAAGATTTCCATGTACATTTTCAAATGAAACTATTTATTTATCCTACTCACATCAGTTTTTATTTAATAAAACCTGGATTGACTATCGTTTAGTATTAAATAACCAGTTTTATAATAAATATTTTACAGAGTTTGATAGTAAAATTTCAGGTTTAGAGGTTACTATTAAATCAAAGAAAGTTAAAAATTATTATGCTTCACTTGCGTTTTTATATTACAAAGCTGAAAATATTTCATACAACCCTACAGAGATGTTAGAATCTTCAAAGATGGATCGTTCTTATCTAAGAAATGGAATAAAGATACACCTTAAAAGAACTCTTAAAAAATCGTTTATTAATAGTTTGGGTTTAAAATTTTATTTTAATCAAAGATTTTATGATTTAAACTCGTGGTCTTATAATCAAGATAATTGGAAAACTTATTCTGATTTTGATATAAGATTTGAAATGTCTAAAAAACTATCATCAAATACTAGTTTGGATTTTTTATTTAGACATTTTAATAGATCTGTTGATTCTTCTGATAGCAGTGAGATTGAATGGGTAGAAGATTATAAAAATCACAACAGAAATGAAATGTGGTTAAAATTTGTTTATATTTTTTAAATTTAGACTGAGGTAATTATGAAAATTTACATATTATTAATATCTTTATTCTTTTTTGCATGTATTGAACAGGTTGATTCAGAACAAAACAATATTGCTCAATTGGTCAAATATATAGATACATATGGAGAAGCTATGGATTTAGATTTGACAGATACTCATATGGTGGTTGCTGCTAATTATCAAGGGTTCATTGTTTATGATATAATTAGAGATAATTTAGGTAATGTTTCAGATCTTGATTCAGTTTTTAATGATTCAATTTTAGATGATTCTATGGGAGACAATCGAGCACAAGAGGTTGTTATATCTAAAAATCATAACATTGCATTTATTACTGATATATATGATAGAATATGGTTATACAAGCTTGATGGAGGATCTAATCAATACGTAGATTCCTACCTGCAGGATTGTTATGGAGGAACTTGGTTAAGTACTACCATTGATGAACAGACTGATATGAATCAAATTAATGTATTCTCTCTAGTAAAACATTCTTCATCTGAGAGTGATGACGAAGGTACTGTTGGGGATTTTGATGAGTATTCTACATCTGTTGTATGGAAAGGTTTAATAGATATTAATTCAGGTGATTTATTTCCAGAACAAAATTCAGCACCTGCATGTGAATTTTCTTATAATTTTGGTATTTTACCTGAAACAATACACTATAATAATGGTTTATTGGCTATAAGTAATGGTGAATTAGGCATGAAAGTTTTATCACAAATAAATCAATCTTCATGCTTTGATAGTGACTCTTTTGATTTAATTGAAGATTTTAATCCATCAGGTAATATTGATATAGATAGAATTGCTTGTGAAAATTCTATATTTGATTATTATAATCCAGGTTTTGGAGGAATTTTTGAGCCCAAAGGAGGATTTCATCCTCAAGTTTATTCATCTTTTGATTTACCTGGAGAGGTTAATGCTGTTTATGTTAAGGATTTAGTTTTATTTTCAGGTTTATCAACTAGTAATGGTTGTTACATATCTTTACTAGGGGATAATGGGAATATATTAGAAAATTTATCAGTTGCTAATGGATACACTATCAATGGTATTAGTGAAGATAATGGTATTTTGGCGCTATCAGCAGGTAGAGATGGTGTTTTACTTTATCAATGGAATGGAGATTTGAACATTAGTTATATGGGTCAAATTGAAACGCCATATTCAAATAAAGTAAAAGTTGATGGAAATAATATTCTAATTTCAACTGAAGATGGTGTTTATATATATATTTTAAATTAAATGGGAGTAATAATGGTATCTAGATTAATATTTATAATTTTGTTATTAAATACAGTTTTTTCACAATTTGATTGGATAGATGGCGGAGCACCAATTCGTCAAGGTCAGCACATAGAATGGCAAAGAACTGCAGGTTCAGGTGATACAGGAGAAATAATTTTTGCATGGTCAGACACTAGAGATAGTATGAGAGATGTTTATGTTCAAAAAATTGATACTCAGGGAAATAAATTATGGGGTGAAAAAGGCATAGCTGTAACAACAGCTTATGGTAGACAAGAAGATCCATTATTAGTTGGAGATGATAATGGAGGTGCTTTTATAATCTGGATAGATTATAGAAATGAACCAGATACTAAAGGTGATGTATATGCTCAGCATGTATTGTCAGATGGTTCTTTAGTATGGTCACTTGAAGGACAACCTATTGTTGTTAAAGAAGGTTCCCAAAGGAATCCAAACATGTGTAAAGATGGTAATGGTGGTGCATATATTATATGGAAAGATTTTACAGTTGGTCAGTATGAGCATGTTTATGCAACTCATATTTCAGCTGATGACCAGATAATTAAACCTGGTGAAGGTGTTCCTATTATGACTAATGATTCTCATCATAATGGAATCAGTTTAGAAATTGCTGGACTTGGAGAAGCTGCTATGGCTTGGGGAGATGATAGAAATGGAAACCTAGATATTTTTGGGCAAAGAATGTTAGCAGACCATGAAAATGATACAATTAATACACTTTGGAGTACTGTGGAAGAGGGTGGAAAAGCTATTTGTGATGCTGAAGGTGATCAAAATTATGCAAAAATAACTTATGCTTCAGGATGTTGTGGGACAGAAGGTATTACAGTTGCTACCTGGCAGGATGATAGGAATCAGAATTTTGATATTTATATGCAATATTTATGGGTTAATGGAGATTCATTTTTTCAATCTTACCCTCAGGGTTTACCACTTACTGACGGTTTAACCTCTTCACAAACAAAGCCTAGATTAAAGGCTGATGATTCTGGCGCATATGTAGTATGGTACAGCGACCAAAATGGTAACAGCGACATATATGCTCAAAAAATATTAGCATCTCAAGATGATCCTATACAATGGAGTGAAAACGGTTTAGCAGTATGTACTGCTCAGGACGCCCAAACAGGAGCGCGTTTATCAGTTAGTGGTAATGGTGGAGTTTACTTTACATGGCAAGATGATAGAAATGGTGGTGATGAGGCAGATGTTTATATTCAGCATGTTAGCTCTGATAATATATTAACATTACCTGATAATGGATTAGTAATATCAGATGAATCATTAATTCAAAAAAGTCCAGTGGTCAGAAATGATGGAAATGGTAATGCTTTTGTATTATGGGAGGATGGAAGAAGAGGTAGTGGTGCAATTTTTACTCAACATTTAAATTCCAATGGACTATTAACTTTATCTGAAAATGGTATGGAAATTTATTATGGCGTTGATGGTAAATCTGATAATATTAAGTCAGAAAAAATTAATGATACAGATGTTCTTTTATATTGGGAAGATCGTGAAAATGGTGTTAATTCTACCTACAATTTTGGAAAAATAATTTCAAATGATTATGGGTATACTTATGAGAACGCTATTTCAGTGCCGAACGCTTCCTTAAGTGAAAATCCAGCTCAATTAAATGCAGAAGTAAAAAAAGTAGGAAACAATCTATTTATGGGGTTTTTACAAGACAATTTTCAAGCTGGTGTAGACCCTTTTGAAGGTTATTCTCAATATTTCCAAATACTTGATCTGCCAGATTTAAATCTTGCAGGTGATGTAAACGGTACTTGGTTAAATCCAACAGATTTTTTCCAATATGATTTTATAAGTGAGTTTGGAAGAGATTTAGATTTACTAGTAAATGATGATAATACATTATTTTATTTTACTTCATTGAGTGAATTTTTTGCTGGCCCTGATATCTATGTTAGAAAAGTTGGTATTGATGGTCAAATCTATTGGGATGCACCAAAAAATTTAACTAATGATCCAGCATCAGATAATTTTGTTAGAAATGTTTTCAATACTCCAGATGGTGGTGCATTTGTGGTTTTTGATAAAATAGGATCAGGGAATTATGGTAATATTACAATTATGAATCAAGAAGGTGAGAATTTAGAAGGTTTTCCAAAAAGAGTTTGTGATATTGACAGTAATCAATTTATTGAAGATGCTGTTGATGTTGGGATAGGTATTTTTATTATTTGGAGAGATAATAGGCAGGATGGTGGTTCTGATATATATGGTCAACTTTTTGATTATAGTGGAAATCCTCAAGGTGCTACAGATGGTATAGCAATTGCAGAATATGATAATGATCAGACAAATTCTAATATTACATTTCATGACACTTTAAATGAAGTACTTGTATGTTGGGAGGATTATTTAAGTGGCACCGATTATGACTTAGCATGTAGCACTGTCAATCTTTCCAATTTAGAAGTTAATAATTCACTTGGTTTTCCAACTTATACAATTGCTGAAGGTCAAGGCGACCAGATAAATGTTGATACATACAAAGCTGAAAATGGTAATTATATGATTGTATGGGAAGATTCAAGAAATAATAGCGATGAAAATCTTCAAACACATACAGATATATATTATCAAGAAATCAATATTCAAGGTGAATTTATTTATAATGATAACGGTATCGCTGTTTGCGATTCTTATCATATACAAACTGAACCACAGATTTCAATGTATTCAAAATCAGATTCGGAGCAGTCATATATTATTTACTGGACTGATTTAAGAAGTACAGGTAAAGATTTATTATACAATATTTATGCGCAATCAATTAGCCATGACTATCAATTAAGCATTGAGGATAGTTTCCCTGTAGAGCTCAGCCTTAATTCTATATATCCAAATCCATTTAATCCAGAAGTAAATATAAATTTTTATAATCCTAGATCTGAAAAAGTATCAATTAATATTTACGATTTAAATGGAAAGTTAATTGAAAAAATTTATGATAATCAGTTAAATAGTGGCAGTCATACATTTAGCTGGAATGCTCAAAAATTTTCTAGTGGTATTTATATTATAAGTCTTGAGTCTGATAATTCAGTTATAAGTTCTAAAGTATCTTTAATGAAATGATAATTTTAATTTTACTTATTATAACCTCATTTGTTTTACCTTTATCAGAAAGATATCATACATTTTATGAAGTTGAGCAGCAACTTTTAGATTGGGATGAGCAATTTTCTAATGATGATAATCCTTGGCCTGCACAGTACCCTGGTAGTGGTATCATTTATCAGTTATCACAAATTGGTGTATCTTCTCATGACAATTTACCTATATATGCAGTAAAATTATCTTATAATGCCAATGAAGATAACGATGAGGCGAGGGTTTTAATTTTAGGGCAATGCCATGCAGAAGAAATCTATGGTGTAGAGATTGCTATGGAAATGATTGATTGGTTACTTCATCCAAATGCATTTTATCCAGTTAATTATTTAGATAGAAAAATGGCATTAGAAAATACAGAGTTATGGATTATTCCAACGCATAATCCGGAAGGTTTACTTACAGTTCATGGTGACACATTAAATGGAGAATGGATTCAAGATGAATGGTATAGAAAAAATAAAACAGATATTAATGCTAATGGTATCTTTGATTATGTTTATGGTCCTGGAAATGATTCAGATGGTGTTGATTTAAATAGGAATTATGATTTTAATTGGATATTCGGTGATGATAAGTATGAATTAGATTATGGCTGCGCTGGTAATCCATCATATATATCAAATTATGACTATTATAGAGGAGAAGAACCCTTTTCTGAGCTAGAAATTCAAGCTATTAGAGATTTTGCTATAGAAAAGCAATTCTTATTATCTATAGCATATCATAGTTCTAGATCAGGTTGCGTTTCTGAAAAGGTAATATATCCATGGAAATGGACAGAAACCAAAGAGAGTCCAGATTTTGAGGTGATTGATAAGCTGGGTAGAGATATAGCTTCATTTATACCAACTCAAGATGGCATTACTACATATTTGCCATCAGGTAGTGTATCAAGAAGAGGTAATGCACATGATTGGTTTTATAGTCAAACTGGTTGTATTCAGTATTTAATAGAAGCTGGAACCTCAAATATTCAAACCAATGATGATCAAATTATAGAGGATACAATTGATAGAAATTTAATTGGTGCATTTCATTTAATAAATAGAGCATCTGGAAATAATTTTGGTGAAATAGGTGCAGATAAATACCTTATAAATGGTTTAGTTATGGATTCTAATTCAAGTGAAATATTAAATGCAGAAGTTACTATATTAGAGATGGATGGGCCTATGTTAAAACCTAGAACTACTGATCAGTATGGCAGATATAGAAGATTGCTTTATCCTGGAACATTTACTTTGCAAGTTAAATCAAAAGGATATCAAACATATTTAGAATCAGATATTGTTCCAAGTGCATCTTCATTTATAGAAAAAGATATTTACTTAGAGCCATTACAAAGTCATGTAGTTGAATTTAATTTTGATTATCCTGATTATTATAACAATACAACCCCATTAATATTAACTTTAGAAAGTGAATGGGATGTAGAAGAGTTTGAAATATTTTCAAATAATTTTGAGTTAGATTTATATGAGGGTTCTTATAATATTTCTATTGAAGGAAAAGAATCCAACCATATTGTACCTATTTTAGATAATTTTATTGTTACTGATAATGTAGAAAAAAATTATTCCTTAGGATGGGCAAAGTTAATTTATTTAGGAATAAATTCTAATGATTGGATTATCGAATCAGGAGATTGGTATTTTAATAATGATTTATTTTCTCAGTCTTCATCATATTACAGTAGTGATTTTTTTGGAAGTATGTTTTTAGATTCATCTTTTACTGCTAGCAAGATTGTTGCTTCATTTGATATGAAATACGAATACGAGTGGGATAATGATTATATTCAGCTTTCAATTTCTAGTGATAATGCTGATATTTCTAATGTTAAAACATTAACTGGTCACAATTACAAATCATTTCAGAAAGAAATGGTTGCTTATTCAAATAGTCAGGAGTTAAATGATTTATTGGTTAGTATTTCAATGAACACAGATGAATCATTATACTATAGAGGAAGTGTTATTAAAGATTTAAAAATAGTATCAGACTCAGGTAATCAAGCTTGTAATTTTGGAGATTCAAATTTTGATGGGCTAATTAACATTAATGATATTATGATAATATTAAACTTCATTCTTCAAACTGATATAGCTGAGGGTTATTATAAGTGTGTTAGCGATTTGAATCAAGATAGTGGAATTAATATTTTAGATATTTCAATTATGATAAACTTTATTTTAGGGGATTAATATGTTTAAAAAACTTACATTATTATTTATTATGTCTTTACTGATTTCAGGTGATATGTTAAAATTACCTTTATCTCATAAAGGTATAGATAGTAGACCTGCTGAGTATGAAAGAGGAATATATTTAATTGTATTAGCTTCACAAAGCTTAGAGAATTGGTTAGGTGATCAATCTAATGGTGAAGATTTTGTTAAATTTAAAAAAACCCAAGGATATGATGTTGATGTAATTTCCTTAGATGAGCTGGGTATTGATTCAAATATTTCTTTAAAAGGATATTTACAAACATATAAAAATAATAATCCAATGCTTGAGTACGTGCTACTTGTTGGAGATTGGAATGGAGCATATTCTGTTCCAACATTTACAATTCCATCTTATAATGAAGAAGAATTAGATGTTACTGACTATACATATACTTACATTGGAGACAATGTTGAGAGTCCAAGATTTTTTATTGGTAGATGGCCAGTTAGGCAAATACAAGATATTTTAATATTAAAAGCTAAAACAATTGAGCATACAAAATTAGAACAAGGTACAAACTTAAATAGATTTGATGATGCGTTAATTGTTGCTGGTAATTTTAAGGATGGTCAAGGTGTTCAACCTTGGGATTGGCCAGTTACTCCGAGGTGGACATCATTATGGCTTCAAGATGAGTTATATGGGTTTGGGTACGAAAATGTTGATACAGTTTTTTATCATGCTCAAAATTATGAAAATGGTGCTAGTAATCCTATAATAGCAAATTCATGGAATTCAGGGATTGGAATAGTTAACTACAGAGGTTGGGGTGATGCAAACGGTTGGCATAAACCTTTATTTCATAGAGAGGAAGTTGAACAGTTGAATAATGGTTGGGATTTGCCAATTGTACTTAGTTTCGTATGTAATACAGGTGATTTTGGTAATGATTATTCGGGCGTTGGTTTAGATAAATGTTTTGGAGAAACTTTAGTCACTGCTGGTAGCACTACAAATCCAAAAGGTGCGGTTGCTATGGTTGGGCCATCAGATTTAGATACAGATACAAGATTTAATAATGTTATTTGTGGTGCTATGTGGGATGATATATTAGAGTTAAGAAAAACTGAACTAGCACCAGCTCTACATACTGGAAAAGATTCTGTTAGAACTGAATTTAGTGGCTTGGTTATAAATAATACAAACATACCTGATTTTTACTATCATATTTATGGCGTATTAGGTGACCCAAGTATTCCGTTAAGATTAACCAATCCAACAAATTTGAATATTGAAGGTAATCTAGATCTAACTGAATCATATGTTTCACTTAAAGTTATGGATACATTTGGAAATTCAGTTAAAGATGTAGTTGCAGCTTTATTGTTTGGTGATCAATTAGTAGGTAAAGATTTATCAAATCAAAATGGTTGGATTGATATAGATTTAAATGTTGATGAGATACCTGTAGGCTCAGAATTGGTTTTATATTTAAATCACCCCAATCACTTTCAAGAAAAACTTGACATTGTTTTTGAAAGTGATGCAGGTTCAAATTTTGAAGAGCATGTTTATGAGGTGACACCAGAGCCTGTTGCTGATTATATTTATAATATTTCTTTAGATGATGGTGTACCATGGGAAGAAGCTTCTGTATCAGGTACAAATTTATGTTTAACTGATGATACAGTTACTGAAATTGACCTACCATTTACCTTTAACTTTTACGGAGAAGCATATAGCTCACTTACTGTTTCTTCAAATGGATGGGCATCATTTGAAAAATGTGATATACCATATTTTTGGAATTTTTCAATACCATTTCCATTGGGTCCATCTGCTATGTTAGCTCCTTTTATGGATGATTTAGATGATAATGGAAAGGAACCTTTTGATGATTTAAATGGAAATTGTACTCATGATGAAGGAGAGTGGTTTCAGGATAGAAATGATAATGGTTATTGGGATCAAGGTGAAGATTTTGATGTATATTCCATGAATGATATTAATAATGATAGATTTATAATTCAGTGGCAAAATGTATCTAATGGAGAAGATGACGAAAATTGCCCTGATTGTGTTAAAAATACATTTCAATTAATGCTTTATAATCAAGAGGTGCATCAAAACACAGTTAATCAGGGAGATATAGTTTTTGTGTATCAAGAAACTCATGATATTGATGAAAATGGAAATTTTTCAACTATTGGCATAGAATCTCCTGATCAAAACTTTGGCTCTCAAGTTGTTTTTAGTGATGCTGAGTCAGATATAACGCCTGTTTTAAATGATGGATATTCTATAAGATTTACTGCAAATAGTAACCCTCTAGATATTAATGAGAATCAGCCTATTGAACATTCTTTATTAAAAACTTATCCTAATCCATTTAATCCAAGCTTAAATATTGAGTATACAATGGAAAAAGCATCTAGTATAACCATATCAATTTATGATATTAATGGAAGATTAGTAGAGTCAATTTTAGATGCATACCAATCTGCAGGCACTCATAAAATTAAATGGAATGCACAAGAAATATCTACAGGAATTTATATTGTTAAATTAAAGCAAGATCAAAATATTTTAACGCAAAGAGTAGTTTTATTAAAGTAAAAACTCTTTAATCAATTCGGGTGGCCTTGCGATTATAGCTTTATTTTCATTTATAATAATAGGTCTTTGAATTATTTTTGGGTGCATAATTATAAGCTCTAAAAGTTTTTTGTGCTCATTAATATTTTTAAAGTCTGAATTATCTTTAAAAACTTTATCATTAAATCTAATAAAATCATGTGCTTTTAGGTTTAGTTTGATTGAAATATCTTTGAGCTCTTTTATTGTAAAACCTGTTTTCAAATATTCTATAATTTTGCAATCAATTTTCAATTCATTTAAAATCTCAACGGATTTTCTACTTTTACTTCATTGTGGGTTGTGGTACAATATAATCATATTTATCCTTATAATTAAAAAAATTAAGTTTAAAAGGTTTAAACATAAAAAAATAATTGTTTTTAATGTTTTAACTTAATAAAATAAGGTATGAATAAAAATATTAATTTTATTAACTTAGATAAAATAGATCAAAAAATAATATCAATTTTAAAAGTTAATGCTAGAGAATCTGTAAGTAATATTTCTGAATCTGTTAATTTATCAATACCAGCTACTAGTGATAGAATTAAAAAATTAGAAGATTTTAAAATTATTAAAGGTTATTATGCAGATATTGATTCTAGAAAAATTGGATTAAACCTGTCTGCTTTAATAACTGTAATTTCTGAATCTTCTTCTAATTATGAGAAGATTATTAAATTTGCAAATCAATCAAATGAAATTGTTGAATGTTACGCAACAACAGGTAGAGGCTCACATATTTTAATTATAGAAACAGAAAATACAGAGAGTTTAGAAAAATTATTAAGAAAAATACAAACATGGCCCAATGTAATAAGAACAGAAACTCAAATTATATTATCTAATAATAAAACTTTATCGCACTACTAATATATAAGGAGAAAACTATGAAAAAAATAATGGTTGAATATATTTGGATTGATGGAAATCAGCCTACTGCAAAATTAAGAAGTAAAACTAAGGTTGTTGATCATGAAGTAAAATCACATTTAGATTTACCAGATTGGGGTTTTGATGGATCAAGTACAAGACAGGCTGAAGGTCATTTTAGTGACTGTTTATTAAAACCTATGCGTATTATCAAAGATCCAATTAGAGGTGGCGATAATTTATTGGTAATGTGTGAAGTATTTAATTCTGATGGATCTGTTCATAAGAGTAACAAAAGAGCCAAGTTAAGGGAGTTAGCAGAAAAATTCAAAGATGAAGAATGTTGGTTTGGTATTGAACAAGAATATACCTTTTTTGATGGTATAAAACCATTAGGTTGGCCTGATAATGGTTTTCCAGCTCCTCAAGGTGGTTATTATTGTGGAGTTGGTTCTGATGAAGTGTTTGGAAGGGATATTGTTGAAGAACATATGGAAGCTTGTATAGATGCTGATATGATGATTTCTGGAATAAATGCAGAAGTTATGCCTGGTCAATGGGAATTTCAAATAGGTCCTTTAGGCCCTCTTGAAGTATCTGATGAAGTTTGGATAGCTAGATGGCTACTTTACAGAATAGGTGAAGATTATGGTGTTAGTGCTACTTTAGACCCCAAACCAGTAAAGGGAGATTGGAACGGAGCGGGAGCTCATACTAATTTTAGCACAAAATCTATGAGAGAAGAGGGTGGACTCAAGGTTATAGAGGAAGCTTGTGAAAAATTAGGTAAAAATCATGATAAACATATTGAAATGTATGGTTCTGATAATGAACAAAGGCTTACTGGTGATCATGAGACATGCAGTATTAAAGAGTTTAAATATGGTGTAAGTGATCGAGGTGCTTCTATAAGAATACCTATGCAAACAGCTAATGATGGTTATGGCTATCTTGAAGATAGAAGGCCATCTGCTAATATGGATCCATATTTAGTCTGTACTGCACTGATGGACACTATATTATCTTAATATCATAATTAATTACTTTATTTAAAAAAATTACCTCTTTTTGAATTGTTTGAAAAGAGGTAATTTTCATCTGGATTCAATATTTAAGAAAATGGAAAATTTATTTAGCCAACAAATTATATTATTATTTGTGATTTCCTTTGCGATTGTTTTTTTTGTGATGGAGATTTTACCTTTAGAGGTTACTGCATTAGCATCTGTAGGTTTATTGTTACTTTTTGATGTCATATCAATAGAACAGGCAATATCAGGGTTTAGTAATAATGCTGTTATTACAATTGGTGCAATATTTATTTTAAGTAGATCATTAGTTAAAACAGGTTTTTTAGAGGTACTTGCTCAGTTTTTATACAAATTGGGTGGTCAAAATGTATGGGTTACTGTGTCTATTTTTTTAATTACAGTATCATTAGTTTCAGGATTTATAAATAATACTGCTGCTGTAGCAATATTTATTCCTGTAATTTTTAAGATATGTCAAAAATATCATATTAGTCCTACAAAATTACTTTTACCTTTATCATATGCAGCAATCCTTGGAGGTACTTTAACATTAATTGGCACATCTACTAATCTTGTTGTGAGTTCAGTGGTTGAAAATAATTATGAGCATTTTATTGATTGTGCTAACATCTTAGATGATTCAGGAAAGACTTTAAAAATTTGTGCTGATGATATTGGATGGAATCCTAAACTAGGTAATAATATTTATGATTATGGTGATAAGTTTTTAGATATAAATAATAATAAAGTTTGGGATGAATTGGATCCAATTTCAATGTTTGAGTTTACTAAAATTGGTCTAATTTTTATGTTTATTGGTATCATATATATAATTATTGCAAGTAAATGGTTTCTACCATCTAGAGCAATTACATCATCATTAACTCAAAAATATCATATGCAAAAGTATTTGACTGAGTTTAAAATACCTGCAGAATCTAAATTAGTTGGCAAATCATTCAATTATTTAAGTATATATAAAGAATATGGCTTTCAACCTTACAAAATAATTAGAGAAGATCAAGAGCTGATTTATAATTTAAATTCTGCTATAATAAAAGAAGATGATGTTATTATTGGGCAGATTCAACTTGGAGAAATTATTCGATTTAAGGATAACTTAAATGTTTTATTATTGTCCGATGTAAAAATGAATCAGAATGAATTAGTAGGACAAAATTTCATTTTAGTTGAAGGATTAATATCTCATCAATCTTCTATCATAGGTAAAACTCTTAACGATTATGATTTTAAGCATAGATTTTCTTCTTTTGTTTTAGCAATTAAGAGACAAAAGGATTTATTAAGAGAAAAGATAGCTCATATAAAATTAAAATTTTCAGATACAATTTTAATAATGGTTCCAAAAGTTAAGTTAAATTCATTAAAACAGTCAAAAGACTTAATAATTTTAGAAGAACTTGACATTCATTTAAAATATCAAAGGTATTGGTGGTTATCTATAATTGTTATCCCATCAATAATGGTACTATCTTCAATTGGTGCAGTGTCTATTGTAAAAGCTGTTATTTTAGGCGCTATAAGCATTTTAGTTTTAAAAGTCATATCAATACAAGATGCGTATGAATCAATAGATTGGTCTGTAATTTTTTTAATAGCAGCTTTAATTCCTCTTGGGCAAGCTTTACATACAACAAAAGCAGATGTTACTATAAGTAATTTTATTTTGTATTTCGCTAATACTATTTTGCCATATTTTAATGAAGATACATATTACATCATCCTAATATCTGTTTTATACTTTTTATCTATGATTATCTCATCTTTTTTATCAAATGCAGCTGTTGCTATAGTATTTACACCAATTGCAATAGCAATAAGTAATTATTCTGGAATAGATCCAAGACCCTTAATTTTTTCTGTTTGTCTTGGTGCATCTAATAGTTTTTTAACACCCATTGGATATCAGACAAACATGATGGTTTATGCTCCAGGTCAGTATAGATTCAATGATTTTATTAAAGTTGGATTACCACTATCAATAATTTTTTGGATTCTGGCTACAATTTTAATTCCTTATTTTTGGCCCATTACTAAAATCAATTACATTTTCTAATTTTTTATTACATAATGTTACTTTTATATCTTCATTTAAGTAATTATTATTTAGAAGAAAAAAAGTATGGATATTAATTAGAAAATTAATAACTTTGCGTTCAAACTAAATTTATATATTGTAAATAGGAGATACTATGTTAAATAAAATCAAAACAACACTTTTGAGCATCATGTTAATGATGAGTTCATTTATTTTTGCTCAAGAAGTAGTTCTAGGTCTTGGAGCTGTAACTGATAGTAGTGCTGAAGTTACTATGGATACCCCATTTGATGTGGGTGGATTTCAGTTTAATGCTGTTGGGGCAACCCTTACTGGCGGTTCAGGTGGATTAGCTGGTGATGCTGGATTTACTGTTTCTGTTGGAGGAGATACTGTTATCGGTTTTTCTTTGACAGGAAGTTTCATACCTGCTGAAAGTAGTGGTGTATTAACAAACTTAGCTGGTACTATGCCAGCAGATCTTTGCCTGTCATTAGGTACTGGTGCAATATCTGATGTTTCAGGTAATGCTCTTGATTATACTTTTGGTGAGTCTGATTGTGACTATGTAGAGCCTTGTGATGAGGATGCCGATAATGATGGTGTATGTGATGATGTAGATGATTGTGTAGGTGAATATGATGAATGTGGTGTTTGTAATGGTGATGGAAGCACATGTAATACAGAGCCAATGCTTGGTTTTGGTAATTGGGATGCAGAGAATATGATGCTAGATACTAATGTTACTGTTGGTGATGTTGATTTAGCAGGATTCCAGTTTGGTCTAACTGGCGTTTCTATTGCAGCAGCAGCAGGTGGTCTTGCTGAAGAAAATGGCTTTACTGTTTCAACAAGCCCAGGCATAGTAATTGGATTTTCTTTAACAGGGTCTACAATTGCAGCAGGAACCTCAGGAGTTTTAACATCTTTAATGTTATCAAGTGTAGACGACTTAGAGGGTTGTATTGTTGACGTTGTATTATCTGATCCTCTTGGTGGTTCAATTGTTGAAGATTATATGATAGGTGATTGTATTGTTGTAGGTGAAGTAGTAGAAGGATGTACAGATGATACAGCTTGTAATTATGATGATACGGCAAATACTGATGATGGATCATGTACTTATCCAGAAGAAAATTTTGACTGTGATGGTAACTGTGCTGTTGAAGAAGATTGTACCGGAGAATGTGGTGGTGATGCAGTGATTGATGATTGTGGTGTTTGTGAAGGTGATAACACTAGCTGTTTAAACGTTGTATATTTTGGAGCTGTAACTGAATCTGATACTGGAAACAGTATGGAAATTTGGTTATCTTCAGTAACTGACGTAGCTGGTTTTCAATTTGATGTAACAGGCGTTAGTGTTAATGATGCATCAGGTGGTGTTGAAGATTTAGGTTGGACAGTAAGCTTTAATGAAGCAGGTACAATTATTGGATTTTCTTTAACCGGTGATGTATTAGCTACAGGTGAACATCTTTTAACTGTACTAGATTTTGGTTTTACAGATACAGAGGCATGTTTAACATTTGAAAATGATGGTGCTCTTGCTGATTCAGCTGGTAATACTTTGCCATCTGCAACAGGTGATTGTTATACATTTAGTTCAGTAGTTGCTGGTTGTACAGATGATACAGCTTGTAACTATGATGAGACTGCTAACTATGATAATGGTTCATGTGCATATCCAGAAGATAACTTTGATTGTGATGGCAATTTCATAGCTACTCAAGTTCAAATTATTCATAACTCTGCTAGTCCAACAGTTGATATATATGTTAATGGTGGTTTAGCAATTGAAGATTTTGAATATAGAACAGCTACACCTGTGTTAGTTTTACCAACATCTTTTGAGGTTGGAATTGCTCCAGCTGATGGTGAAGTTATAGCTACATTCCCATTTGACTTAGCTGAAGGTGGATCATATGCAGTAGTTGCTACAGGTCTTCTTGGTAATGATGATACGCCATTTGGTCTTGCTGCTACAGCAACAACATTTGGTGCTTCTACTGATGAAGTAGTTGGTCTGGAAGTTTATCATGGTTCAACAGATGCTCCTGCTGTAGATGTACAAGCAGATGCAAATGAAGGTACTGTATTAATTTCAGATTTAGCTTATGGTGAATTTTCAGGATATGCTGAAGTTCCAGCTGCAGATTACACTCTTGGTATTGCTCCAGCAGGTGGAGATGCAATTGCAGCATTTTTAGCTCCATTATCAGGACTTGGTGGCGGTAGTGCAGTTGTATTTGCTTCAGGCTTTTTAAGCGGTGATGATCCTGCGTTTGGATTATTTGCTGCTTTAGCTAATGGTGATGTACTTGAGTTGCCTGCTCTTGCTTCAGATTGTTCTGGAACATGGGGTGGAGATGACTACATAGTATGTGATGATGGCTCTGAAGTTTGTGATGAAGCAGATTGTCCAGTTACTAATGGTGTAATGATTGGTTTTGGTGAAGTTACTGATTCTATGTTAGAAATCACTTATGACTCAAATGCTGATATAGCAGGATTCCAATTTACTGTTTCTGGTCTTACATTACTTTCTGCTGAAGGTGGTGCCGCAGCAGATGCAGGATTTACAGTTTCTGTAGGTGCAACAACTGGTATTGTAATTGGTTTTGCATTTGATGGTTCGACTGTACCAGCAGGTGCAGGAACATTAACAAGTTTAATGGCTTGGAACCCAGATGGTAATACAGAGGCATGTTTAAGTGATGTTATTATTTCAGATTCAAATGGTGGCAGTTTTGCTGATGTTATGATTGGTGATTGCGCAGATATATCTATATTAAATACATCTGATGAATTACCAGGTGAGTATAGTTTATCTCAAAACTATCCAAACCCATTCAACCCAACAACTAATATTAGTTTTTCAGTTGTTAATTCTGGTGATATATCATTAAAGATTTATGATCTTTCTGGAAAAGAGATTAATGAATTAACTGATAATTTCTATACACCTGGAACATATAATGTTATTTGGGATGCTACTGATTTTAATGGAAATCAAGTTTCATCAGGAATTTATATTTATCAATTAAAATCAAATGATGGTATTCTATCAAATAGTATGATTTTAATGAGATAATAATTTTTGAAACATTAATTAAAGGCCATCATTTAATAAATGATGGCCTTTTTTTTATTATGAAAAACAACTTACTAATATTTTTAATTTTAATTTCAACAATTCTTTCATTCTATGATTATGATGTTGATGAATGGTTTTTTATTATCCAACCTGATAATATTAAATCAATAACACAAGATTCATTTAATATTCATTTTTTAGCGGAAAATGGTGTTTTCTCGTATGATTTATTGACTGAAGATTTTTTTTATAACGTTAATCTATCAACCAATCTTACTGATGATAAGAAATATCTGATTCATTATGAGAAATCAAACGATTATTTTTTTATTTTAACTAAAAAACATATTTTTTATAAATCAAGTGTTAGCTCTTATTGGAGAGAAAGAAAATTGTCTGATTTTAATATACCTTCAATCAATTCAATAAAAAATATTGGATTTAATGATCAATATATTTTTATTGAAAGTAAAAATAATTTTAGAGTAATTAATTCATTCTCAATGATGTTTGAAATAGTAGATGATATTAATAGTTACAGTAATATTAATTGGATAGAAAATAAAGTTACTTCCTTAGATTTAACAAATTATTATACATTTGGAAATGATAAAATAAATGAAAATTATATTTTGGATGAAACACAAATCGAACACTATGTGATTAGCTCAATGTATGATAAGTATGAAAATTTATGGCTTGGAATGAATTCTGGAGCTATCTACAAGGTTGATGATTCTTCATATGAATTAATTCGTATTAATACTGGCCCTAGAGTAAATTTTATATCAACCGCCTATAATGATGAACAAGGTAATTGGTTTTTTATGGATAATCATTTTATAAGAACTGGTAATATTGACTTAAGTTTCGAAGGTTATATTCTTTCTATTTGGAATGAGAATAATAATACTTGGAAGCATATACCTAAAAATGAAAATATTATTATAAATGACATTACTATTAATAATATTAAAAAAATTGACGATTTTATCATTTTTTCAACTTTTAATGGATTGATTATATATAATGTTGAGTATAATGAATGGTATCATCATTATAACTTTTTAAGCAGTTCAAATAGAGTAGTTTGGAATGTTGATTTTTATAATGAACAAATTTATCTTTCTACTTCTAATGGTATCATAGAATGTAACTTTACTATAGTTGATAATGAGTTTAAAATTTACCACAATAAGATAATCTTTAAAAATTCAGAAATATATGACTTTAAGATTATCAAAAACGAAATATTCACATCAACTTCTGAAGGATTATTCAGCTATGATATTACTAATGGTGAAATAAAAATTATTGATAATAGAATTTATAGAAATATTGAAGTTTTTGATTCTTATGTTCTAGCTTCAAATAAAAGTTTATGGTATATTGATGATAGTGGAAGAGAGCTTATATCAAATAGAGTTAAAGATTTTAATGTTAGTGATAATCAAAATAATATTTGTAGTACTAATTACAATGAGATTAAAATAATTAATCTTAATAGAGATGATGAATGGATTTTACCAATAAATAATATTGGTCCAAATAATATTATTTACTCTGTAGATTGCGATGATGAATGGTTATGGTTTACAAGTGACTTTGGAGTATCATATTTTAAATGGGGTAATTATGAAAAATAAATTGAATATAATATTATTGATATTTATGATATCGTGTTCATTTAAAAAAGATATTTCGTTGTATGATGGTAATTTAAATTTCTGGACAAAAGATTTTAGTGAAATTGAATTAGTAATGTCATATGTAATGAATACTAATGATTATAGGCAACTAAGAAAATTAAATGGTGAAGAAAAAAATAAATTTATTGATGAGTATTGGAAATTAATAGATCCTGATAAAGGTACAGATAAAAATGAATTATTTGAAGAGTTAAAAGCTAGAGTATTAGAATCTAAAGAGTTATTTTCAGGAATTGATGGTGGTTTATTATCAGATAGAGCACGAATTTATATAACATATGGACCTCCATATGATGAATTTAAAACTGGTAGTTACAGTAATAATAATGTAGAAATATTAGTGTGGAAATATAAAACTGGCTATGAATTTAATTTTATAATTGATAGTTTTGGTCGTTATAAATTAATTAATAATTAATAAATTAAGTTGATATGTGGGATTTAATATTTAATAGAAATAAAAAACATTTACCCAATTATTTTTCATTTTCTCAAATTAGTTCATTTGAAATGTGCCCAATGCAATATAAATTGATTTATATTGATGGTGTTAAAAGAAAATATGAGAGTATTGAATCTTTTATGGGAAAAAGAGTTCATAGTGTTCTTGAATGGTTATATAAACCAGAAAATAAAGAAAAAATTATTAATTTTGATCGAATATGCGAACAGTATGATAAAGATTGGATTGACAAATGGAATTCAAATATTTTTGTAGTAAACGTAAAGTATAATAGAAAAGATAAAAAATATGAATTTCCAATACTTTCTGAAAAAGAATTAGAGCGTAAACATAATTTGTTTTATAGTATTGGCAAAGAATGCTTATCTAACTATTATAAAGATTTTTATCCTTTTGATCAGAGCGTTTTTGGTAGAGAATTAGAGCTAACCTTTAACGTAAGAGAGTATGATAAAAATTCTGAACCAAAATTTGATAAAGAAAGTGGTAATTGTATTTCAGAAGCTGAAGCTATTAAGGAATATCCATTCAAAGGTATAATTGACAGAATTGATAAACCTTATGAAAAAAAATGGGAAATACATGATTATAAAACTGGAAAAAGAGCTAAAAATTACAGTCAATTAAAAAATGATTTTCAATTAGCATTATATCAAATTGGCGTTAAAGAAAATTTTAAAGATGTTGGTGAGATTAACTTAATTTGGCATTCTTTAAGACACAATACTAACATAACGATTTCTCATAATGATAAGCAATTATTTAAAATAGAAAAAAAAATAGTTTCTATAATTAAAAAAATAAAGAAATCTATAACTAATTTAGAAAATTTTAAACCAAAGGCAGATCACCAAAAATCTACGATTTGTAATTGGTGTCCTGCTTGGGACCAGTGTGAAGCAAAAACAGGATTACCAAATCCATCATTTAAAAATTTAATTACAATTAATCAAAAATAAATTTTATGGATTATCAAATAGTATCTCCAAAGACAGATATTGATTTTGAAAATTACTATTATTTTAGATGGAAAATTTTAAGAAAACCACTTAACAAAGAAATCGGTACTGAAAAAGATTCACAAGAAGAGAGTTCTATACATAGAATGGTTATAGATAGTAACAATAATATTATTGCTGTTGGAAGGTTACACCATAATAATCTAAATCAATCTCAAGTTAGATATTTTGCTGTTGATGATAAGTTTAGAAGAAGAGGTCTAGGTACTTATTTGATGAAGGACTTAGAAAATATTGCAAAGAAGAAAAATCGTTTGGAAATAATTTTAAATTCAAGAGAAAATGCTGTTAATTTTTATAAAAATTCAGGATACGAGGTAATTAGAGAAACATATATTCTTTTTGATAAAATTCAACATTATGAAATGAAAAAAGTTCTTTAATTTTTAAAAATTATATAAATTTAAATACCTATTTTTACAACTAACTCAGGGAGTCATGCATGAAGATATCTAGTATAATTTTAATTGATATAATTCTTAGTTAGTATCATGACCTTTTACACAAAATGAGTCACTCCTTAGAAAAAATTGCTTTTCATACACTTGGCTGTAAATTAAATTTTTCAGAGACTTCAACAATGGCTAGAGATTTTATTGATCAAGGCTACTCAATTGTTAAAGATTTTGAAAATGCTGATATTCATGTTATAAATACCTGCTCTGTGACTGATAAAGCAGATAAAAAAGCAAAAAAAATTATTAATAAAATTATTCAAACAAGTAGCAATCCATTTATTACAGTATTAGGATGCTACGCTCAATTAAAACCTCAAGAAATATCTGAAATTAATGGTGTTAATCTTGTAATAGGCGATAAAGAAAAGTTAAATGTTGCAAAGCATGTCATTGAAAATTATAATAAAGATTCAATAAAAATAATACATTCATCAATAGAAAATTCAACTAATTTTAATTCCTCATTTTCTATGAACGATAGAGTAAGGTCATTTTTAAAAATCCAAGATGGTTGTGATTATCCTTGTACTTATTGTACAATTCCAAAAGCTAGAGGAAAAAGTCGTAGTGATTCACAATTAAATATTTTAAAAAATATAAAAATTCTAGAACGTAACAAAATTTCTGAAATTGTTATTACAGGGGTGAATATAGGGGATTATGGTAGAGCAAAATTAGATGGAAGTTTATTAGATTTATTATTAAACATTGAAAAAAAAACAAAAATTAGCAGATTTAGAATTTCATCTATTGAACCTAATTTATTAACCAATGATATTATAAATTTCATAAATGATAGCAGCAGATTTCTTCCACATTTTCATATACCTCTTCAATCAGGAAACGATAAGATTCTTAAGTTAATGAAGAGAAAGTATAATACAAAAATGTACAGAGATAAAATTGATTTAATTAGATCAGCAATACCAGATGCTTGTATAGGTGCAGATATAATAGTTGGCTTTCCTGATGAGTCAGCTGATGATTTTTTGAAAACATTTAACTATATAGAATCTTTAGATATTAATTATTTACATGTTTTTTCATACTCAAATCGTAATGGAACAATCGCATCAAATATGAAAAACCAAGTTTCAAATAATGATAAGATTTTAAGAAGTAGATCTTTACACAAACTATCTGAATCAAAAAGATTTAATTTTTACAAATCAAATATAGGGAAAATTAAAAAAGTATTATTTGAAACTGAATTAGAAGATGGTTATGTTGTTGGATTTTCAGATAATTATATTAGAGTCAAAGTAAAAGGTGACAAAAGCATGTTGAATAAAATTTTTAATGTAAAATTATTATTTATTGAAAATGATAAAGTTATTGGAGACTTATATTGAATAAAAATCCCTTTATAGGAATTGCTGGTAACATTGGTGTGGGTAAAACTACTTTTACAAAAATGGTATCAAAAAGATTAAGTTTAACTCCATATTATGAATCCGTGGATGATAATCCATATTTATCAGATTTTTATGGTAATATGGAAAGATGGAGTTTCAATTTACAAATTTATTTTTTGCAGCATAGATTTAAGCATCATATGGAAATTGTTAATTCAAATAAAGGTGTGATTCAAGATCGAACCATTTATGAAGATTTTTCTATTTTTGCACTTAACTTGTATGAAATGAAAATTATGTCAGAAAGAGATTGGTTGACATACAAAGATCTATTTAACAATATGAATCAATTTTTAAAAAAACCTGATTTAATTATATATCTCAAAGCATCAACAGATACTCTTATTGGAAGAATTAAAAACAGAAATCGAGGTTATGAAAAAGATATGAGCGAAGAATATTTACATAAACTAAATATTTATTATAAAAGATGGTTTTCACAAAATCTTGAATACAATGTTTTGGAAATCAATACAAATAATTTTAATATTTTTAATGATACTGATAAGTTTGATAAAATTTGTAATGATATAAACAATAAACTTAATAAATTATAAATATGAAAAAGTCTATTGTTGTATTTGCTTCAGGAACAGGTTCAAATTTTAAAAATATTGTAGAAAAAATAAAAGCTCATGAATTAAATGCTAAAGTTAAGTTGCTTGTTTCAAATAACCCTAATTGTAAAGCAATAGATTATGCTAAAAAAAATATTATAGAAACTTTTATATATAATTCTAAAAGATATCCAAATGATCCAAATCAAAATATATTATTACAAAAAATTAAACAAGTTAATACTGACTTAATTCTTCTTGCTGGTTATATGAAAAAAATTTCTAAAAACATTGTTAAAAATTATAAAAATAAAATCTTAAATATACATCCATCATTATTGCCAAAATATGGTGGTGAAGGCTTTTATGGAATCAAAGTTCATGAGGCAGTATATGAAAATAAAGATACAAAATCAGGAGCAACCGTACATTTTGTTGATCAAGGTTATGATACTGGCCCAATTTTAATTCAAAAAGAAATTAATTTATTATTAAATGAAAAACCAATAAAAATTGCTGAAAAGGTATTAAAAATTGAACATGAAATATATTTTAATAGTGTGCGTTTATTTTGTGAAGATAAAATAATTTGGAATGCTGATAAACCATTAATAAAGGAATAAATAAATTGAAAAAAGCATTGATTAGTGTTTGGAATAAAGATAATATTGTTGATTTAGGTAAATTTCTAGTAAAAAATGATTTTGAAATAATTTCAACTGGAGGTACAAAAAAGATTTTAGAAGATAACAATATTAAAGTTACTTCAATATCTAAAATTACAGATTTTAATGAAATAATGAATGGTAGAGTTAAAACTTTGCACCCTAAGATCTTTGGGGGAATTTTAGCAGATAAGAATAATGAAAACCACTTGGAAGATTTAAATAGCATAAATGCAAATGTAATAGATTTAGTAGTCGTTAATTTATATCCATTTCAAGAGATGTCAAATAAGTCTGATTTATCATTACAAAAACTTATAGAATACATTGATGTAGGCGGGCCATCTATGCTTAGGGCTTCAGCAAAAAACTTTGAATCTGTAATTACTTTATGTAAACCTACTATGTATGAAGATTTTATGATTCAATTTTCTAAAAATTCAGGAAAGTTCGATTACAATAGTAGAAAAGAATATGCAAGACAAGTTTTTTTAGAAACTTCCAAATATGATTCAATTATTTATAGTAAGTTTTCAGAAAGCGATGTAAACACTTTACCAAATTCTCTAAATATTAATTTAAATAAAAATTTTGATTTAAGATATGGTGAAAATCCACATCAATCCTCTTCTTTTTATACAGATAAAGATTCATCTATTTTTAAACAGTTATCAGGTAAAAAGTTATCCTACAATAATTTTTTTGATATAGAAACATCAATAAAAATTGTAAATGAATTTGATGAAATATGTTGTTGCATCATTAAACATTCTAACCCATGTGGTTTTGCTGTTGGTGATAGTTTAGTTCAAAGTTTCAAAAGAGCAGTTTCATGCGACCCAATAAGTTATTTTGGAGGCATAGTTGGTTTTAATAAACAAATAACAGTTGATATTGCCAAAAAATTAATTGAACCATTTTTAGAGTGCATTGTATGTCCAGATATTGATGATGAAGCATTAGATATTTTAAAAATGAAGAAAAATCTTCGAATTATTTTATACAATGATAAATATAATTTTTCAAATATATCAGTCAGATCAGTTCTTGGAGGAATGTTATCTCAAACCAGTTCTATTAATTATAATAAAAATGATTGGAAGGTAGTTACTGATATTAAACCAAAAAATAAAACTATTACAGCCCTTGAACTTGGATGGAAGATTGTTAAATATGTAAAATCAAATGCTATTGTAATAGCTAATGAAAAACAAATCATTGGTGTTGGTGCTGGCCAAATGTCAAGAGTTGATAGTGTTAAAATTGCTATTCAAAAATGTAAAGAAAATAATTTTGACTTCAGTGACGCTGTTTTAGCTTCTGATGCTTTTTTTCCATTTTCGGATTCGATTGAAATTGCAAATAAAGAAGGTATAAAATATTTTATTCAACCTGGTGGCTCAATTAAAGACAAAGAAATAATAAAAATTGCTAATAAATTAAAAGTAGCTATGATATTTACTGATCAAAGATTATTTTTTCATTAGGATATAATAAGGAATCGTTATGTTTTTATCATTATTAAATAAACTAGGTTCATTCAGGGGATCTGATATAGCAATAGATTTAGGTACAGCAAATACTTTAATTTGGGTTAAAAATGAAGGTATAGTCCTAAATGAGCCCTCTGTTATTGCTAAAGATACTATCAGCGATACGGTAATGGCTGTTGGAATTGAAGCAAAAAAAATGCTTGGAAGACATCCTAGTGGAATTATTGTTGAAAGGCCTTTAAAAGATGGAGTTATTTCTGATTTAGATTTAGCTACAGAAATGTTACAAACTTTTATAAAAAAAATAAATATTGGAAGTTTTTCACGACCTAGAATTGTAATTTGTATTCCTTCAAGCTGTTCTTCGTTAGAGCAAAGAGCTGTAAAAGAAGCTGCTGAAAATTCTGGAGCAAAAGAAGTTTATTTAATTACAGAACCAATGGCTGCAGCGATTGGTTTGGGTGTTGATGTATCTTCTTCAACGGGTCATATGATTGTTGATATTGGTGGAGGAACTACAGAAATTGCTGTAATTGCACTAAATGGTGTTGTTTCTTTAAATGCAATTCGTATGGCAGGTGACAAGCAAACTTTATCAATAAAAGAATGGTTAAATGTCAACCATCAATTACAAGTTGGATTAAAAATGGCAGAACATATTAAAGAGAAAGTTGGTTCAGCTATAATTGATAGGGGGCAAGATAGGGTAAATGTTGAAGTTACTGGTAAAAGTGTTATGGATGGTATACCAAAAACTATAACAATTTCAAAAGATGAGATAACAAAAGCGTTAAGCCCTTCTGTATCTGCTATTTCTGATGCAATTAGACAAGCGTTAGATCAAACACCCGCAGAGCATGCTGTCGATATAAAGGAAAATGGTATTATATTAACAGGTGGAGGTGCTTTATTAGATGGTTTAGATGTGTTTATTAGAAGTAGAACAAATCTTCCTGTTTTTGTTTCAGAAGACCCTTTGCTTGCAATTGTAAAAGGTACTGGTGTTGTTATTGGTGATATAAAAAAATATGTCAATGATAAAATTTTAATAATGGTTTAGCTTTTAATAATAAAATGAAAAAAAGAAAATTTAAGATAAATAGAAAAACAACGATTGTAATCTTAAGTTTTTTTATTTCAATTTTACTATTTTCATCTAAAAATTTTGCTCAAATAAAATATTTTAAATTATACTTTTCCAATTTTTTTTCAGTTTTGTACAAACCCAAAGCTTTTATAAGTAATATAAATTTTCTTGAATATGAAAATGATTCTTTAATTAATCATATTAAAGTTATAAGTGAAGAAAATTTAAATTTAAAGCAGCGTATTAGAACTATTAATGATCATCTTGATTATGATAAAAAATTAAATAAGCTAATTCATAATTTTAGTTTTACACCTGCTAAAGTAATTAATCATTCTTTAACAAAATCAACTCATATTTTTAATGTTAATGTTGGAACAAAGGATGGTATTTCCCCAAAATATAAAGCAGTAATTAATTATGATGGAAATTTAGTTGGAAAAACATGGTTTGTATCAGAAGAAACTACTCAAGTTCATAAAATATCTGATAGAAACTTTCATGTTTATGTAAAAACTGAAAAAGATATTTTTGGACAATTTTCATACAAAAGTGGTAAATGGGGTATTATTGAATCAGTATCTAAACAATATGAAAAATTATTAAATATAGGAGATATTTTTTACACAACAAATGATTCAAATATTTATCCTGAAAATATTCCTGTTGCCAAAATAGTAGACATACAAAATCGAAGAAATGAATTAGAGCTTTATATAAAAGTTGAAATTATTGCTGATTTAAATTCTCTAAAAAATATATTTATTGTCCAATAAATGATATTTATTTTTTTAATTATATTACATTTATATTTACCTATTATTTATTATAACCACATTGATGTTTCTCCAGATTTTTTTCTATTAAGTATTATATTTTTTTCTATTAAGAATAACACTTATAAAATCATTTTAGCAGGTCTATTATTTGGCTTTGTAAATGATCTTTTGATTTCAACAAATTATTTTGGTGCGATAACAATTTTATATATGGTTTTTTCATATTATTTATTAAGGATAAATATTTTTAAGACTCATGCAATTTATAATATTTTTATAATTCTATCGTTTTATATAATCATTTTTTTAATGTATTTACTTAGATATTCAGATTCATATTTCTTTTATATAAAATACAGTTTAATTAAAACTTTATTAAGTTTTTTAGTTTTATTATTATTTGATAAAATTTTTGGAGTTAGTAAAAAATATGTTAAAAGATAATAATATTAATAAAGCAAGGGTATTAAGTAATGCAGTTTTATTAATATTTTTATTAATATTATCGAGATACTTTTTTATTCAAATTTTATCTAAACAGCAATTTGTAAAATATGCTTCAGAAAATAAATATACAGCTGTAGAATCAATACCTCCTAGAGGTATAATTTATGATCGTAATGGTACAGTCATAGTATCAAATAGAAATACTTTTTCTATTAAAATTTATCCTAATCATTATGATGAATCTTTTAATGTAGATTTATTTTACAAAATTATTAACAATGCAGAAAAAAGATCAAAATTATTTATTAATCAAAATGATTTCAAAAATCAAATTTTAGTTCATAAAAATAATACTATAAAAAAATACAAACCGATTACAGTTATCAATTTTATTGATTTTAAAACAAAGGCTCTCTTAAGCGAGTATAAAAATGATTTTCCAGGGCTCATTTTTTCTATTAACCCTTCTCGTTTTTATCAAAATCTCCCAAACTTATCTCATGTATTAGGTTACTTGAGACCTGTTCATAAAGATTCTGTTTATTCTAGCAGTTATTATTCAATAAATGATATTATAGGTATAGATGGCATTGAAAGGGTATATGAAAAAAAATTACGAGGAAAGAAAGGTGAAGAATCTCATATAATTAATACTTATGGAAAGGATTTAGGTGTTGATAAAAAAAGAAGTATTCCCTCTGTTCCAGGCGATGATTTATTTCTTTCAATTGATTATGATTTGCAAATATTTATTGAAAATCTTTTAGCTAAACATGCAGGGTCTATCATTTGTATGAATCCTGAAAATGGTGAAATTTTAGGAATGGCTAGTGCACCTGATTATTCTTTATCTCAATTTATAGGTCCATTAAAATACGATACATGGCAAGAATGGACAAAAGAGAAGCGTTTAGTCAATAGATCAACTGGTGGAACCTATCATCCAGGATCATTATATAAATTAGTGACTTCAATCATGTTTTTAGATAAGCAGATGATTTTAAAGGAAGATCAAGTTTTTTGTAATGGAAAATTTGAATTAGAAGATCAAAGTAATCCTGGAAAACCTAAAATATTCAGATGTTGGAAAGAAGAAGGGCACGGTGAAGTTAATTTACATAAAGCTATTGTTCAATCATGTAATGTTTATTTTTACGATATGATATTAAAAAATCAAGAAAAAAATAAATATATCATTAATGATTTGCATAATTATGCAGAAAAACTTGGTTTAAACAAAAAAGTTGGAATAGAAATTTTTGAAAAAAGTGGAAGAATACCCAATAGTAATTGGATGGAAATAAATCATGGAAAAAGGTGGCCAAAAAAAGGAAGTATGCCAAACTTATCTATTGGTCAAGGATCTAATTCAATTACTCCAATTCAAGCTATAAATTTAATTAATATAATTGCAATGCGAGGTGATTATATAAAACCAACATTACTACTAGATAAGAAACAAAATCATTCAACAATTAACATAAGTAAGTATGTTTGGGATGAAGTACAAAAAGCAATGTTTGATGTAGTTAATGAGCAGGATGGTACAGCATATTATTTAAAAGATAATAGAGCTATAATAAGAGGAAAAACTGGTACAGCACAAACTGTTAGTAATAGCACAAACGAGCACTTATTATCCTGGTTTGGTGGTTACATGGAATTTAATAATGATTTATTTTCTATTGTAGTTTTAATAGAAAATACAAATTCAGAAACAAAATCAATTGCAAAGGTTATTTCTAAAGAAATTTTTGATTTTGTTATATCAAGAGAAAAAAATGAATAGAATTTTTAACTTTAATCAAAGATTTACTATTAAAATTCCAATTTTAATAATGGTATTATTTTTATCTATAATTTCTTTATTAATATTAGAATCTGCTGGAAATTATCAGACTGATTTCTTTGCTTTTACATTTTCTCGACTGCAAAAGCAAATATTATGGATGTTTTTAGGTTTATTAATTTTTATTTTAATTCAATTTGTTAGGCTCCGTTTTTTTCATGAAAAAATGTTCTTTTTGTACTTACTTTTTTTAATTTTCATTCTATTGCCATTTTTTTCAGAAGCAACTAAAGGTGCACAAAATTGGATTATGGGTTTTCAGCCATCAGAATTTGGTAAAATAATTATTGTAATATCATTAGCTAAAGTTTTATCTGATAATAACAAGCGTTTAGATAGTATATTTTTTCTGTGTATGTGTTTATTGCTTGTTTTAATTCCTATTATTATATTTATTTTACAAAGAGATTTAGGTGCAGCTCTAATTTATGCTTCAATTTTAATTCCAATGTTTTATTGGTCTGGAGTTAAATTTTATTTACTTGCCTTTTTAATTTCACCAATTTTTACATCATACACCATACTTTACTTTAATATATTTAATTCTTATGCGGATCAAAATGGATATCCTTTTATTTTGCTTATAATTTATATTTTAATCAATTTTATTTATATTTTAAAATTTCTAAAAAAAGATAAGATTAGTCCCTGGTATAAATTATCATACTTATCTTTGTACTTTATTTTTAATATATTTTTTGCATTTTCTGTTTCAAATGGCTGGGAATATTTAAATGATTTAGATTCTAGTAGGGCAAAAGACTTAGTTGGAAGAGTTGAAAATTTTATAATACCATCATTAAATGAATATTCAGGCGGGTGGCATATAAAACAATCTATGGTTGCTGTAGGGTCTGGTGGAATTTTTGGTAATGGTATTGGCGAAGGTTCCCAAGTTAATTTAAGATTTCTTCCAGAGGCAGATACAGATTTTATTATTGCAAGTATTGCTGAAGCTCTTGGATTTACATTTATCTTTTTAATAATTTTAATATCATATAATTTATTTTATTGGCTAATTTTTTATGCTCAACAATCTTCAAATAAATTCAATTCACTTCTTATTATTGGCTTTGCATCAATTTTATTTTTTCATATTGTAATAACTATGGGTATGGCAGTTGCATTGGCTCCTATCACAGGAATACCTGCTCCATTTTTGAGTTACGGAGGAACTTTTACGTTAACATGTTTTGCAATGTTAGGCATTTGTAATAATGCAACTAACAACAAATAACTAATAAGTTGTATTCCTATTAATATAAATGTTAAATTTAGGAGTCTATACTTTCAATCTTTTATGATAAAAACATTTATTTTACTTTCTTTATTTTTATTTAGTTGCACCTCAACTAAGAATCAATCTAATTCTTCTAATATTGACTTTGATAGTGTTCTTCAATATGAGAATCTAACTGATAAAGAAAAATTAATTGAATTTCAAATTCAACTTTCAAAGCAAGAAGATATAATATTATCTATAAATAAAAAATCTGATTATTTAAAATTTTCTTTAGATAGTTTAAAATCATCAAATGATTCAATTATATTTCTCTTAGAAGAGCAGATTGATTCATTTAGATTTGAACAATCACTATTAATCGGTCCAGAATTTTCAAATAATATAATTAAACTTTATAATAAGGTTAATATTTTAGAAGATAGAGCTTTTTTTATGGACAGTCTTTATTTTGAATTAGTTACTGATATGGTATTAATAGAAAATCAAATAGCTTCTATTGAAAATAGTATTAAAGAAATAGATGCAATTAATAGACAATTAAAAACCGATATTAGCACAAATGAAAACTCATCAAAAATTGATTTTAATTATGATTACAAATTAGCACATCAAATGTATACTAGAGGTAATTATAATAAAAGTTTGGAAAAATTTGTTTTTTTATTAGAAAATAGTATTACTAATGATTTAGCAGATAATTGTCAGTTTTGGATTGGTCAAATTTATTTTTCAAATAAAGAATACAAAAAAGCAATAATTGAATTTAAAAAAGTGCTGCAATATAAAGATAGCAATAAAAAATCTGAGTCAATATATAAAGTTGGTTTATCTGAATTAAAACTTAACAATAATGAAGATGCAAAAAAAATGTTTCAAATTATTATAGATGATTATCCCAAAAGTAAATATTTTAATAAAGCTTCAGAATTTCTAATAACACTTAAATAGGAAAAAATATGAATCAAGCTAAAAAAAAGATATTATTTCTAACTACTGAAATTTCACCATTTACAGAAACTTATCAGCTTGCTGAATTTTCAAAGAAATTTTCAAACTATTTAAATGATAGTGAAGACTATGAAATAAGAATATCTCAACCCAAATATGGTTTTATTAGTGAAAGAAAGTATATTTTAAGAGAAGTAATTAGATTGAAGGAGGTTCCTATAACTTTTAATGGTAAAAATAGAGTTATGAGTATAAAGTCTGCCTTCATTCCAAATACAAGAGTTCAGGTTTATTTTTTATTAGATAATGATTACTATTTTGAAATTAATCCATTAGTTTATAAATCAAAAAACGGACATCCTAATAAAGATAATTTTGAAAATTTTTCTCTGTTTTGTTTATCACTTCTTGAATCGTTTAAAAAATTATTTTGGTACCCAGATATTATTATCTGCAATGATTGGCAAACTTCAATTTTACCAATTTTGTTAAAGAGTAATTATTCGGATAATGAAAAATATAATAATATTAAAACAATAAATTTCATCCATTCAATTGATAATTACAGAAAACTATCTGTGGATTGTTTCAATAAATTTGATTTAGATATCAAATTTTCAAAAAATATGGATATTATTTCTGAATCTATGAAATTTTTTGATATGAACATACCCCTGGATGATGATAAAAAAACTATATCTACTTTAATTAAAAAAGATAAATTATTATCTTCAAGTTATAAAAAAAATAAATCAAAAACTTTAAAGTATCCAGTTGATAAAGATTCGTGGGATTTATTTTATGAAAAATTTAATAACATTGTTGAAAAACTTTAAGAATTTTCGCGCGTATTATATTAATGAAAAATAAATTATTTTACATACTTATATTGATAATGTACTCATGTGATTTTAATAATGATCCTATCCCTGTTTCAAATTTAGATCAAGATAATCTAGAATATAAAAAGTTCACCCTAAGCACATCATTATCTGATACTATAAAAAGGACTAATCAATTTGGTAGCTCTTCTTTACTATATTCTGGATCGATTAATGACTCAGACTACGTCTATAGTATTTTTGAGTTTAATAAAGATATATTTGAAAATTATGACCTATGTAATAAAGATAGCCTTTCTTTTAAAGAGTTATATTTAGTTTTAGATGTTGTAAATGAATATTCACCTGATTCTTCTAATGATATTAATGAAAATTCAAATAACTTTAATGATAATATATCAATAGATGTACCACCATTTTTTGCATATTGGCTAAATTATGAAGATCTTAAAGATGGTCAAGGTAATAACATTTTACATGACCAATGGTCAGAGGAAGATTTATATGAATTTACTAATTTAGATTTAAGTGATTATTTTAATATTTATAATTCAGACAATTCAAAACGTTTATTTGTTGAGCATCATTTAGGTAAATACTATATTGACTTAGCTGATAAAATGATAAATTTTTCAAACGAATGTCAAACAATTTTAGATGAATCCTCATGTAATGATAATTGCATTTGGGATAAAGATGTTTGTAAATCACTTAATACTATTGATTTATGCAGTATGAACGATATTGGTAATAGCTTTATTTTATTAAGTACAAATCCAAATTTCGATAAATTATATGAAATTGCATCATCAGAGTATACAAGTGATTATTCTAATACAGAACCATATGTTAATTTAGTGTATGATGAATATGAAGAGCTTAACAAAACATCAAATAAATTTATTATAAATAATATTTTACCTATGGTTGGATCTGCTTTATATATTAAAGATACTTTAAAAAATGATTACAACAGAATGTTTTTAGGTAATTTTTTAGATAATAATCTTAATGAAATTGTTAGTTCTGAGATTCAAGATTCTATTGAATGGTCTAACGTTGACTGTGAAGAGGATTTAGATTTTTGTATTGAATCATATAACTTTTCTGATTCAGTTTCTGAAGAACAAGAAAGAATTTTATTAAATATAGAAGTTGATTTAGTCAACATTCAAAACTTTGCAGATTCAGGAATAAAGTTTTGGTTAGATAATATTAAATATTTAGAAAATAAAACTGATCCTAATAGTGATAACTGGTATGATTTAAATGATAACCAATTGTGGGATGAAAATGAAGGAACAGAAAATAATCAGTTATATGATCAAGGTGAATTTTATCTTGATTATGGTTCTGATCAATGTCCAGATATATATGAAAATGGATTAGGGGGCTGTTTATGTGTTTACCCCTATGATGATTGTGATGAAAGTTTAGTTATATATAATTTAGATGGCACAGAAAATAATAATCAACATGATATTGGTGAAACATTTGATGATTATGGTAGTGATGGTTGCTTAGATGAACAAGAAAGAGGAGCCGTTTTAAATGCTGATGGTTCAATAAATGCTGAACTATCATGGACTTGTGGAGCTTGTGAAATAAATGATATAAATGAAAATTGTAATGAAGATCCAAATAATGATAATTATAATATAGATCCATCAGAAGATAATTGGATTGATTTAGATTATGATAACAAATGGGATTCTAATGAAGGAACTGAAAGTAATAACATATGGAATGAAGGTGAATTATTTCTAGATTTTGGTTTAGATGGATTATCTGAAAATGATATAGGTTTTAAAGATTCAGATGGTACAGAAGCAAACGGAATTTATGATTTTTATGATATAAATGGAGATGGGGTTCAACAAAGTAATGAGTTGGGAGAACCATTTTTTGATTTTGGTGCAGATGGTATAAAGAATTCAGATGAACCTGGCTACAATCCAACAGGAACGCAAGGTAATAACGAATGGAATTTTAATGAATCTTTTGATGATTGTGGTATTGATAATGATTGTAATGATGATAATATTAGTGATAATTGGAATATAGATCCAAATGTAGATTTTTGGCTTGATTGTGGTTCAGATCATATTTGCCCAGAGGATGATGATTATATAGAGCCTGATACAAATGGAACTGAAAGAAATAATTTATGGGATAATTCATTTTGTCAAGACAGTAATTTTTCAGAACAAAACGACTGTGAAAATAATAGTTTTATTTGGTATGAAGCAGAATTTTCAGAAGGTAATTCTGTATGGAATCAAGGAGAATTTTTTCAAGACTTTGGAATTGATCAAAAAAGTGATGATCAGGAATTGTTTGTTATTGAGCAAAAAGTTAATGTCACTAATACAGATACTACATTATATAATTACTTAACTCAAAGTGTAGATTTTTACCCAGAATTTATTAACCAAGAACAAGATAGTGTAAAGGTTTGGATTTCATCAATTTCTCAAATTAATAATGAAGCAAAGTTAGATATAGAAATTTCATTTCTCAATGATATTGATTTATTAGGTTTAGAATTTAAATTAGAACATGAAATATATTCTAACACTGTAAATGACTGGAATCAAAAAACCAGAAATATCGCCAAAATCAATAATATTAGCTATATTAAAGATGCGTCCTTATACAATAGTATTTATCAATCAAATAACTCTCTATATATGAATCAAGCTTATGGCATCTCAAGTAAATTAAATTTTGATCAATTAGATATATTTCTGGAAGAAGCAATGCAAAATGGGTATATAATTAGTGAGTCTAATTCTAATATGAAATTACATTTAAATAAATCAGATCAGTTTAAATTAGAATCAAATTCTTATATAATTAATTTTAATGAATTAGATTCAAGTTCTTCAGATTTAATTTTTTCATATTTTGTTTCTAATAATCCAGATTCCATTATTGTCCCTATAGGAAACTTGTTACAAAATTACGTAAATGGAATATATAATTATAATAATGGAATAGAATTAAGTCTAGAAACTAATTTATATCCTCCTTTATATAATTTTAACAATATATTAATCGATACATTGAATTCACCCTCTATAAAGCTATACTATTATAAATGAAAATAAAGATTATCATATTAATTTTATTTACGATGATGTATTCTTATGATTCATATATATCTTTTTATGGTTCAGGTGAAAAAATCTCTAAATTAAATCCATCAAATATTTCACTTGGATGGTCGAAACTTTTTGATTCAAATACAAATCATTATATTGGAAGTTTAAGTGGGCTCTTTAACTCAAATAAGGTTAGATTAACTATGGCAAGTGATTTTAATTTTAATTCCGTTAATGATAATTTATATTTTAGTCAAAAATTCAATTACTTTAGTGTTTTATTTCCTATCAAAAATGATAAATCTGCTATAGGTTTAAGCCTAGCACCTTTATATCGAATTAATACAAATATAATTGAAAATGAGTATAATTTCATTCAAGGAAACGAAGAAAATCCACCTTATGCTTATAAGACTGAATATGACTTTGAGGGTGGACCATCTATTGCATCACTAATGTTTTCTACCAAAGGTTTTAATTACTTAGATTTTGAATCATCTATTGGTATTCAAATTAATTATATTTTTGGAAGTTTATATTCTCATGTAAAACATAGTACTTTTGATATTGTTTATGATGAGAATGGTAATATTCAACCCACAAATGAAATCAATGATTATTATACAACCATTAGTAGTTATTCAGGTTATGGTTTTGAAATACAATTTTCAATTTCAAATAATAAGCATGAATTAATAACATCATTTAATGTATCAGATGAAATTGATATTAATTTTTCGTTTTATGATGATGTAGTTCCTGAACAGCTAGAGTTAGGTGTTAATCCAGACCAAGAAAATATTTATAATCTTACATCACCTTTTGAAATTAATTTAGGCTATGCTTATAAAATTAATCAAAAGAGTAAAATAGTTCTTGAGTATTATAAGTATAGTCCATATGAATCAAGTTTAAATTTCAACCTATTTAATAATTCTGATGTTAATAAAAATAGAATTTCTTTAGGTTATTTTACTTCTGCATTAAATAATAGATTATCTTTAAGTTCTGGATTATATAACATAAATACCTACAATGATCAGTTGGAGTCAAATAAAAATGGTTTAACCTTTGGTCTAGGTATATATACAATTCCAAATTTCTCTTTAGATTTATGTTTAGAATTAGGTCAAAATAAAATTGAATTTAATGAATCTTTATCTGAAAAATATATTAATTTATATTTAGGTATTACTGCTGCAGATACTTGGTTTAAGTAAAAGAAAGGTAACGCACAATGCAACTTTATTTAAAAACTTTATTTTTATTACTATCAATGTTACTATTTTCATGCTCTACATCTAATGTTGTGGAGCTTGAAAGTTCATCTGTCACAAATATAGTTGATTCACAAGATGAAGAAAACATCGAATGTGAAGAAGGTGCTCCACCGTGTGATGTTCTAGCTTCATGGGTTTATGATGCCTATATTTCAAATGAGTTTGATGAGGTTATTAATGAGGGAAAACACGCAATTGCTTGCAATTGCGCGGTAACTCATGCTGAGCAAATTTATCCTTTTTTAGCAAGAGCTTATGTTGAGCTAGGTGAAGATGATAAAGCTACAAAGTCAATTGAAAAGGGTCTTTCTTATTCTTCAGAAAATCTTGAATTAATTGAACTAGCAATTTGGAATTCTAAAAGATTAAAAAATACTGAAGAAGAAATTTCTTACTTAGAATTATTATTAACTATTAATAATGATTCAAAAAATTATGAAAAATTATCAGAGGTTTACAGAAGAGAGAAAAAATATAATGATCAAATCAGAGTTTTAAAAGAATGGTTAAAAGTTGATCCTGATAATAATAAACCTAATGAAGAACTTAAGCTAGCATTTAAAAAGACAGGTCGTGATGAGTTTGAGATTGATAAAGATAGATGCGAAAAAAATCCTGAAAACTTTGATTATTGCTATACTTATGCAGAAAATTTAATTAATTCTAAAAGATTTAATGAAGCATTATCTGTAATGGAAGCTATGAAAAAAAGAAATCCAAAAAATGAAAAATTACTTATTACAATAGGTGAGGTTAGCATAAGTAATTATAATATTGATGATGCGTTAGAGGTATATAAAGAGTTAGTTAGAATTAATACAGACGAAACTTCATATTTAATAGAAATATCTAAAATATATCAAGATAAAGAAAAGTTTGGGCAGGCTCATAAATTTGCTAAGAAAGCACTAAGAATGGATGCTTCAGCAGAATCTATCTTTAATTTTGCAGAATTATTAAAAAATACTGTTGAATCATGTAGTTCTGATAACTTAAAGCTTGAGGATAAAGCAGTTTATGAAATCTCATATAAATATTACAGACAAGCATTAAAAAAAGGAAATAAAGAATCAAAAAATATGATAAATTGGTTTAAAGATAACAAAAATAGTGTTTTACCAACTCTAGAAGATTGGTTTTTGATAGATAATGATAATAATGAGCTAACTCCAATACAAATCAATCCTAACAACTCATGCTATTCATGGGTTGAGCAGTCTGTAGAGAGAGTAAACTAAAGGGTAAATTATGAATATAGCAATTGGTTGTGATCATGCAGGATATGATATCAAGGAGAAAATAGTAACAAAATATACAAAAATTAATTTTATTGATTGTGGTACATTCAATTCAGATTCTGTAGATTATCCAGATTTTGGACACAAAGTAGGTCTATGTGTTTTAGATAAAAATAATCCAAAATGTAATCTAGGAATTGTTATATGTGGATCTGGAATAGGTATTTCAATTGCAGCAAATAAAATCAAAGGAATTAGAGCTGCTCTTTGTCATACGGCTGAACATGCAAGGCTATCAAGGCTTCATAATGATGCTAATGTTTTGGCATTAGGAGCAAGGCTTACTGATGAAAAAGAAATTTATTCCATAATAGATATATTTTTAAAAACAAACTTTGATGATGGAAGGCACCAAAAACGAATAAATAAAATAGAGATAAAATGAAAAGTATAAAGCAAACAGATATAGAAATTTACAATATTATTAATAGCGAGTTAACTAGACAAAGAAATACTTTGGAATTAATTGCATCAGAAAACTTTGCAAGTTATTCAGTTATTGAATCAACTGGTAGCATATTAACAAATAAATATGCAGAAGGTTATCCAGGGAAAAGATACTATGGTGGATGTGAATCGGTTGATATGGCTGAAGATTTAGCTAGAGATAGGTTAAAAGAGCTATTTAACGCTGAATATGCAAATGTGCAACCTCATTCAGGTTCTCAAGCTAATATGGGAGTATTTAATGTATTTTTAAATCACATGGATACTGTAATGGGTTTAGATTTAGCGCATGGAGGTCATTTGACACATGGTAGTAAAGTAAATTTTTCAGGAAATATGTATAATTTCATTTCATATTCTGTTTCAAAAGATTCAGGGCGCGTTGATTTTGATGAGGTTTGGAAAAAAGCAAAAGAGCATAAACCAAAATTAATTATATGTGGTGGGAGTGCATATCCTCGATTTGTTGAATTTGATAAGTTTAAAGAAATTGCAAGTAGTATAGGTGCATATTTAATGGGTGATGTAGCTCATCCTTCAGGTTTGATAGCAGCTGGTGTTCACCCCAGTCCTTGGCCATACTGTGACGTAATTACTTCAACAACCCATAAAACTTTAAGAGGTCCAAGGGGTGGTATGATTTTATTAGGAAAAGATTTTGAAAATCCATGGGGTAAAATTGCCCCAAAAAGTGGTAGAGTTAAAATGGTTTCAGAATTATTAGATAGTTCAATTATGCCAGGTATTCAAGGTGGCCCCTTAATGCATGTTATTGCAGCAAAAGCCGTTGCCTTTAAAGAGGCTTTAACTGATCAGTTTAAAGAATATTCAAAACAGATTGTTAATAATGCTAAAATGTTAGCAAATGAAATGATTAAAATGGATTATACATTAATATCAGGAGGAACTGATACACATTTAGTTTTAGTTGATCTTAGTAATATTGATATATCTGGTAAACTTGCAGAAAACAAGCTTGAAGATGCTGGTATAACAGTTAATAAAAATATGGTTCCATTTGATAAAAAATCTCCAATGGTAACTAGTGGAATAAGAATAGGAACTCCTGCAATAACTACAAGAGGTATGAAAGAAAAGGATATGGTAATTGTTGCAAAGTTAATTGATAAAGTATTGAGAAATCCTTTGGATGAAAAAAACATTATGGATGTAAAATCTGAAGTAAAAGAATTATGTAGTGTTTTTCCTATATACCAGGAATTGTAATTATGAAATGTACAAAATGTTCATCACTTGATTCAAAAGTAGTTGATTCTAGATTGACTCAAGATTCTTCAAGTATAAGAAGAAGAAGAGAGTGTTTAAGTTGTGGTTTTAGATACACTACCTATGAGTACATCCTTAAAACTCCAATTATGGTAGTAAAGAAAACTGGTGTTAGAGAAGCCTTTGATAGAAAAAAAATAGAAGATAGTTTTAGAATAGCTTGTAAAAAACGTCCAATCCCTCAACAAATCATTAATGATTCAATTAAAAGTGTTGAAAATAAAATTACAGACATATCTAACGTTGAAATTGAATCAATCAAAATAGGTGAGTTAGTTATGATTGAACTAAAGCGAATCGATTCTGTAGCATATATTAGATTTTCATCTGTTTATAGAGAATTTAAAGATTTATCTGAATTTCAAGCACAAATTGATGATTTGAAAAATAAATTATAAATAATATTTATGAATAACTTTTTTAGATATCCTTTTGAATTATTTTATTCTTCTCTTGAAGGTCTTGGAAAGTTTTTTACTTTAATATTTATATCTTTCAAATCTATTGTAGATTGGAAAGAAAATTTATCTAATATTTTGGATCAAATTATTATTATTGGCCTAAAATCCCTTCCTATAGTAATTTTTACAAGCTTATTTTCAGGTATGGTTGCTGGTATGCAAGCTACATATCAATTTGATATTGACACAGGTATTCCTACACATTTATTAGGACAAACACTTAAATATTTAGGAAGTGTAATTGGCACATCTGTTTTACTTGAATTATCTCCAATGGTAACAGCATTAGTTATGACTGGAAAAATTGGTGCTACTATTACAGCAGAAATTGGTACTATGAGAATTACTGAGCAAATTGATGCATTAGAATCAATTTCATTTAATCCTATTTCTTATCTTATTATGCCTAGAATGATTGCCTCATTAATTATGTTTCCATATCTAGTAATTGTAGGAGATATTTTTGGTTTGATTGGTGGCTTGGTAGCTTCAACATCTTCTTACGAACCTCTTACTGCATCAATGTTTTTTGATGGTTTAAAAATGAATACTAATCTTGTAAATGATTGTATAGTAGGAATTATTAAGGGTTTATTTTTTGGTTTTGCAATAACTTCAATTGCATGCTACAAAGGTTTTTATACAGATGGGGGTGCTGAGGGTGTTGGAAAGTCTACAACATATACTGTAGTAGCATCTTGTATATCTATTGTTATTTTAGATTATATTTTAGCGGCGGTATTATTATGATTAAAATCAGTAAACTTAATAAATCATTTGGTGATAGGCAGATTTTATCAGATTTAGATTTTTCAATAAATGAAGGCGAATGTGTATCAATCATTGGTAAGAGTGGTATTGGTAAGAGTATTTTACTTAAACATATTATAGGTCTTATGAAGCCTAATAGTGGAGAAATATCTATAAATAATAAAATTATTAATGAGCTAACTTTTAAAGAATTACAAAAAATTAGAAAAAATATTAGTATGGTATTTCAGTTTGGTGCTTTATTTGATTTTATGAACGTAATTGATAACGTGTCTTTGCCACTTAAAAAATTAACAGATTTTTCAGATGATAAAATTATTTCTTATGCTAAAAAATCCCTTAAAGATGTTGGTCTAGAAGGTTCTGAATATATGATGCCATCTGAATTGTCTGGAGGTATGAAAAAAAGAGTTGGAATAGCTAGAGCAATTTCTGCAAAGCCAGAATATATTTTATATGATGAGCCTACTACTGGTCTTGACCCAATTATGACACATAGTATAAATAATTTAATTAAAAAAATTCACGCTGAAGAAAAATTAACTTCAATTATTGTAACACATGAAATGAAAACTGTACAAAATGTATCAGATAGAGTTTTGTTTTTAGATGAAGGTATTATTAAATATGATGGAAAACCATCGGAAATGAAAAATTGTAAGGATAAAACTGTCTTGCAATTCTTAGAAGTAAGTGGTAGGTTATAATATATATGGAATCAGATAATAAAAGTAAATTGTTTTGGATTGGGTTATTTGTATCTGGAGGTATTGTTTTATTTTTATCTGCTATACTTTACTTAACAGATGACAGTATTGATACTGAATATAAATTTAGTGTAATTTTTGAAAATGGTATGGGTGTTCAGACTGGTAGTGACGTTAAAATGATTGGTCAACAAATTGGACAAGTATCAAATGTAAGAATTTTAGATGGCAGAAATGGTGTTGTTGTAGAATTATCAATAAATGATAAGTTAGGTATTTTTATTCCTAATAATTCTACTTTTCAAGTTAAAGCAAGCATTTTTGGTGAAACTCATGTTCAAATAAATCCAGGCGAAGGTACTAATTATATTGAAACAGGAGAGCTACTTACTGGTGAAATACCAACTGAAGTATATGATATAGATCCTGTAGTTAAAGATTTAAGTGCATTTAGTAGACAGTTATCAGCTACTTTAACAGATAAAGAGGTTAGAGCATTGCAAAGTATTATAAATAATGCTGACTCTCTACTCTTTGAAACTAAAAATTCTTTAAAGATATCTGCTGAAATAAATAAAATTGTTAATAATTTAGAAAGTTTTTCAACAGAATTAAGGTCCTTAAGTTCTAATCTTGGTGAAGAGATAGATCCTAAACTTTCAAAAATAGACAACATATTAGAGCAAATTCAAAAATTTTCTGATGATTTAGAGCCAGCTTCAGAAGGTTTAAAATCTTTTGAAAAATCAATGGTTAATTTACAATTAATAATTAATGATTTAAACGAAGGAAAAGGAAGTTTAGGTAAACTTTTGAAAGATGAAAGTTTATATGACAATTTAAATGAAGTTGTAGACAATACAAATGAGCTCATTAATGATGTTAAAGAAAATCCTACCAAATATGTCAAAGCTTACTGGCAAGGAAGAAAATAAAAACTTTTTCAAACTGTAATTAATAATTAATTTTATCTGTTTATTTTTATGAATAAATATAAAATGGAACTTTTATCTGTTATATTTGTATCAATAAAATATTAGTATTTTTAAAATTTTACTTTATTATTTATAAAGAGGTTGTGATGAAAAAGTCTAGATTATTTATAGTTTTATTGTTTTTATTAGGATTTATTTTTCCAGTAGGGGAAGCTGGTGCAGTTTTTTTGTTGATTGCTCCAGGAGCTGCTGCTCAAGGAACAGGAGAGGCTAATGTAGCTCGAGTTGACGATGCTTATGCTTCATATTATAATCCTGCTAGTTTAGCTTTTCAAAATAAGACAAGTATTGTTGGTATGCATGTTAACTGGTTAAAAACATTAGTTCCAGATTTATATTATGAATTTATAGGTTTTGCATCCCCTGGCTATGGTGGTACTATTGGTGGTCATTTAATTTTTTTAAGTTTAGGTGAACAGCTTGCTACTGATGCTGATGGCAATGAGCTTGGTAACTTTAAAAGTTATATGTGGGCATTAGATGCTAGCTATGGAACAAAGCTTACTGAAAACTCTGGAGTAGGCATTGGTTTTAAATTATTTCACCAAAAATTAGCTGATAGTGTTACTGAAGATGAGTCTGGTGAAGGAAAACCTTACTCTACTGACTTTGCTTTTGATATATCATATTTATTGAGAAAACAAAAGCAGTTTGGATTAATAGAAAGATTATATAATTTTGCTGGAATCGAATCATTTAATAGTGGTAAAGATAAATTTAGATTTGGATTTAATATTGCAAATATAGGTCCTCCTATTTCATTTATTGATGAAGATCAGGCTGATCCAGCACCTACAAATATGAGATTAGGTTTTTTTAGTAATCTATATGAAGACAAATTTATAAGATTTAACATGTTAATGGATATGCAAAAATTATTGGTTGCTTCATATCCATCTATGGACTGGGATGGAGATAGGGTTATTGGTGATGGAATTGGAGGTTCTTCCAATAATAATAGCGATGGTCAAAATGAATCAGCATATTTTGATCCTTGGTATAAGGCATGGGCAACGGCATGGCTTGATGACTGGCATTATGGAGGAGATATAGATTTTGATGGTAATAGATATATTGGAGGTTATCATTGGACTGATGGATTGAATGGTGGTGTATTGGATGGGTCTCCACAACCAGAAGAGTTATACCCTGAATCTGATGATGATCCTGAAGGTGTGTATGGATGCCAAGATTGTGCTGAAGCTAGCGGTATTGATGGTAATGTTTTCGAATCTGATATAGGAGATGTTGTTAAAGAGTTAGGTTCAAAAGAGGATCGAACATTTTCCAAAGAGTTTGAAGAAATTATCTTAAATACAGGATTTGAATTTTGGTATACTGAAAGTTTTGTTTTAAGATTCGGATACATTTATGATCGTGAAGGTGATATTACTAATCCAACATTTGGTGCAGGTGTTAAATTTGATGGTTATGGGTTTGATTTTGGCTATACTGCTGGAGAGCAAGGTCATCCAAGAAGCAACACTCTATTTTTCTCTATTAGCGCAGAAATATAGAGTTAAATGCATCGTTTCAAAACAGTATTTTGTTTGTTTCTTTTAACAAACTACTCATTAATTTTTTCATTAGATTTAAACTCTTCAATATCTAACACTAATCCACCTGAAAACCCTTTTATTATTGCTATAATGGTTGAGTTCCAAGAAGATGATAACCCAAAGACTAGTGGTAATGGTTTATTTTTAGATACATTAGATATAAATATGAAAGTAGACTCATCCTTAAGTAGATGTAATCAATTTATTTTAGATAGACCGCCTCATAATTTTCAATATTTTAATTCTCAAATTCAAGCTGTATCAAACTATTATAATGAGATTTCAAATGATAATATCAATATTCAAAGCCAAATAGTTTTGAATGGTAATAATTTAGAAAATGGTTATTATAAACTTTCAAAAGAGATGGAGCTATATTCATATAGTGACATACACTTATCAGATTTATTTAAAGAATCACTTGAATTAGCAAAAACAGATATAGAGTCTTTTTTAAATTTGAACCCACAAATAAATTTTGATGATATTATTTTTACTGTATTCCATGCTGGTATAGGGCAAGATTTTTCTTTCCCTACATTTGACCCAACTGTTTATGATATTAAAAGTGCTTACATTGAACCTACTATGTTTGGTGATATTGATTATCCGCAAATAAATGGAAATAATGTATCTTCCGGTATTTTACTTCCTGAAACACAGAATATGATTTTTTTTAGTAGTATTGAAGATATCTTTTATGGTGAATCCTCTTATTGCGATTATCAGCTTGGTATGACTGGCACCTTTTCTTTTTTGATGGGATATGCTTTAGGACTTCCTCCTCTTTTTAATACTGATTCAGGTCAACCAGGTGTTGGTATATTCAGTTTAATGGATTATGGTTCAAATAATGGGAGGGGTATTATACCTGCTTTGCCTAGCCCATGGACAAGGGTGATAATGGATTGGGATTCTGAAAATAATATGACAAGTTCTGTAGCTTCAGATAACTTTTCACTGATTGAAATTAATAAAGATGAAATATATAGATTTGACATTTCAGATAATGAATATTTTTTACTTGAAAACAAAATAAATACTATTGGTAATGAGCTTTCATTAGAGGATATTGTTTCAGATTATAATGCAACTAATGGAGATAATATATATCAAGATTCTTATAGTAATTGGCTCGATGCCATTATTTCATCTAATGATCAACATAATATTTTTGAATTTCAAGATAGTGTTATTACTGGTGTAAAAAATTATAACTTAGGTTTACCTGCATCTGGAATATTAGTTTGGCACATAAAAGAACCTCAAGGCTCAATTAATGATGGAATTAATAATGATATTTTTAACAAGTCAGTATCTATTGAAGAAGCTGATGGTGTTCTTGATATAGGATTTGAAAGTTATGCTTTATTTTCTAACCAAGACCCAACAGCTGGAACTAGATGGGATTTTTGGTATCAAGAAAACGAAGCTTATCATTTCGCAAATGATATAGAGCATAAATGTTTCAATTCTGAAACATTTGAATTATTAGACGCTTCTTATAATGTTGAGTGTTTTAATAGTGGAGGAATATGGCTTAAAACTGAAACTTTTGATAATTTTTCTAATCCAAGTTCAAATTTAAATGATAATACAAAATCTTTTTTTTCATTTGAAATCATTGATAGTATATCTAGTTCAACTAAAATAAAAGCTTCCTATATTAGTTCTATTCCTTATTATGATTTAAATCTTAGTTATAATAAAATTTTAGGAACAGCTCAAGATAAAATTTTTTATGGTTTAAATGATATGTCAATTAAAGAATTGAATTTAATTGATTTTAACTTAAATGATTCATTTATAGAAGATTATGATGAATCAACACTTATCTTAACAAATAATGATAATATTTCTAATTTGTACTATTCTAATGCTTTATTTTCCTATTTAGATCCTAATAATAATTTTATTGAAAATTCCAAAGAGTTTTGGATTGGAAACTTTATTAATAATGATAATGAGAATGAAATGATAATTATAGAAAACAACTATTTTATAACAGATAATTTTCAGTTTCAATTTGAATTTACTCCAAGTAATGGAATTTCTGTAGCTGATATTGATAAGGATGGTCTTGATGAAATAATTTATACTGATATAGATGGACAAATTGTTGCTTACAATGGAAATGGTACATTAGTTAATGGCTTTCCATTTGGAAGAGATTATCATGGTTTGGTTCTATCTATAACTGAATATGAATCACAAGAATTAGTTTTAGTTTGTAGAAATATGTCACATATTGATATTATTGATATTAATACTAATGTTATTTCTATTCCATCTTTAGATTTAGAATCTGATATAATGATCATAAATGATTTTCTTACAGATGGATTAAGATTTTATAATTTAAATAGTGAAGATTCTTATTTCAATATTGGAGATATAAAATATTGGCAGCAAAGATATAATAATCATTCTCATTACCCAAAGAGCAGCTATACTCATCAATTATCTTCTTATCCCGCTAAAAATAAGATTATTACTAGTTTTTACAATTATCCAAATCCAATAACAAACGGGCTTACTAAATTTAGATTTTTTGTTAATGAACCAACAGATCATATTGAAATAAATATTTATGATATTTTAGGTAATTTAATTGATAGTTTAGTTAAAAGTGAGTTAATTATTTATGAAAATAATGAAATTATATGGGATACTCAAAACCATAAACCTGGATTATATTTTGCTGAGATTTTATCATCAAATAAACAGCAAGATATTATTAAAATAGTTATTGGTTACTAATGAAGTTTGTATTTCTATTAATTTTATCATTTAATTTCCTTTTTTCACAAACTTGGTACAATCATTCTGAGTTGGTTTGGAAAAAATTTGAAACTAAACATTTCATCTTTTATTATCACGAAGGTGCTGAAAAAACAATTTCAGAAGCTGCTTATGTCGCTGAAAAAATTTATAAACCTATTACTAGTTATTATAATTATGAACCAAAAACTAAAACTAGTATAATTATTAAAGATACAGACGATATAGCTAATGGAACTGCATATTATTATGATAATAAAATAGAGATATGGGCACATCCTCTTGATTTTGATTTAAGGGGATCACATAGATGGTTGCAAAATGTAATTACACATGAATTTACACATATTATACAAATTGGTAGCTCAATGAAAGCTTCAACAAGGTTTCCAGCAATCTATTTTCAAGGTTTTTCCTATGAAGATGAAAAAAGAGATGATGTATTGTATGGTTATCCAAATACAATGTTTTCAATTCCAGTTCCTGGAGTGGCTGTACCTCCATGGTTAGCAGAGGGTACAGCACAATATATGAGTCCAGAATTAAAATATGACTTTTGGGATTCTCATAGAGATATGGTATTGAGGGATTTAGTTTTAAATCAGCAGCTTTTATCTTTCAATCAAATGAATACTTTTGGAAAAAAAGGAATTGGAGGCGAAGCTGTTTATAATCAAGGTTTTTCATTTTCAAATTATCTTTTAAATAGATTTGGAAGTTCAATTTTACCAAAAATATCAGATGAACTTTCAAAAAGTTCATATTCTATAAACAATGCTATATTAAAAAGTACAAATAATCAAATAAGTGGATATCAACTATATCAAGAATGGGTTTTATACCTTAAAAATTTTTATGATAAACAATTAGAAAAAGTTTTTAAAAATATGACTACTGGTAAAATTATTGAGAATAAAGGGACAACAAATTTATTTCCTAAAATTTCACCAAATGGTGAAAAATTAGCTTATATATCAAATAAAGAAAATGACTATTTTGGTCAAACTGATTTGTTTATTTATGATTTTGTTGATACATCCAAGAAAAAACTTATATCAGGTGTAAAGTATGCTCCAGCTTGGATTAATGATACAACACTTATTTTTACTATGCGAAGTAAGCCTAACAAATATGGTTCTAGATATTATGATTTGTATAAAATGAGTCTTAATCAAAAAGAACCAGATCAAATTACTATGGAAAAAAGATTAAGGTCACCTTCTTTTAATAGTAATCGTAATTTACTTGCTGCAATAAATACTGTTGATGGATTAAGTAATATATTTATATCTGATGCTGATAGTATAAAATTTACTCAATTAACAAATTTTAATAATCAAGAATATATATCAACTATTAGCTGGGATAATGAACAAAACAAGATATATGCAGATGTAATCCTTAATCACGGAAGAGATATTTATGTTATTGATTTAGATTCAAAGAGTGTTTCCGTATTTATTGATAATTATGATGATTGTAGAAATCCAATTCATTATGATGGTAAAACATATTTTTCTACAGACTATAATGGTATATTTAATATTGCTTTAAAAGATTCTAGTGAAATTAAATTTTTAACTAATGTAACAGGAGGTGCATTTATGCCTGAGTTACATGATGATAAATTAGTATACAGTTTATATAATGAAGGCGGTTATAAAATTGCTATGATTGATAAATTGAAAACTATTGACACTGATTACATTGGATATAAAAACGCAGAAAATTTAGAGCCATCAAATATTCAAATTCCAAATAACATGACATATACAGACTTTAGTTCTGAATATGAAACATCATTGACAGAATTTCATTTTGTTCCAAGGGTGATGTTTGATTATGGAACAATTAAATATGGTTTTTATGGATTCACAGAAGATATGGTAGGGCATTTATCATTATTTGGTGGTTTTTCAATAAACAAATTATCTGATGTCGATGCAATGATAATGCTAGAGTATAAAAAATTATATCCCACTCTTTATGCAAATCTATTTTGGGCAAGCCGTAATACTGAACAAGACTTTGATTATTACACTGTTGATAGTTTACTTGTTGATAATATTGATATAAAAAATGAAGTAGACTACCATCTATTTTCAAGTGATTTAGGATTCAGGTTTGTTAAATTTAATCTAAAGTTCTGGTTAAATTATAATTATACACTTTACAATCAAAAAATTTATCAAACTGTAACTCAAGAATTCATTAGTGATGGTGAAAATCAAAAAATTACAAGTTATGGTAAATTAGGTTTTGATTACTACAAAGGAAATATTTTAAGTTTAAGAGTTTCATCAAAAAAAATAAAACCTCAATTTTTAGGTAACATGATTCCTAAAAATGGCTATTTATTTGATATGACATTTGGTTATGAATGGAATGATTTTATGGAAGGAATAGCTTTGAATGAAGATTATGGAACATATGGATCTGTACTTAAACCCAATAATACTGGTAGGTTTGATTTAAGTTTTAGTTGGTATAATTATTTTAAAAAAATTAACCTTTCTATTGAAAATTCATTGAGAATTGCTTATTTATTTAATAACGAGGTTGATGATTTTTTTCATTTTTTTGGTGGAGGTATGCCTGGATTAAAAGGTTATACTTTTTACGATGAGAATCTAACTGGTAGAGGAATGATTAGTCGTTCAATGTATTTTAGAAAACTTATTATAAATAATAGTTTCATAAACTATAAGGATTTTATAGGATTTGACAAATTATCGCTTGGTCTTGTTTTTCAATATGGAGATGCTTTTCCAATTGAACGTCCTAAATTTTCTACTGGATTTGAATTTAGATCTAGAGGTTTCTTGTTTTATGGATATCCTGCAGCTTTAACATTTGAGCATCATTATCCAATTACAGATGAAAATAATGATATTAAATTTATTAATTTAGGTGAAGGGAAATCTTATTTTAAACTATTATTTGATTTTTAAAAAACTATGTTAAAAATAATATTATTTATATCGTTTTCTTTTTGTTTTGACTATCAAACAAGTCAAGATATTTATTTAAAGAATAATTTTAATGGTATTGAAAATAATGTAGAATTTTCCGAAAGTAATAAAAAATTAAAATCTACATTAATTTCAGGTTTAATTCCTGGTTCTGGACAATATTTTTTAAATGAACAAAAATCCAAGGGCGTAACCTTTTTTGCTTTGGAAATAATTAGTATAGTTTCATCAATATATTTTAAAAACAAAGCCGAAGATTATAAGTATGATTATCAAGATTATGCTAATGAACATTGGAGTTTTTCGAGTTGGTGTGATTTTTATTATGACTATTCTGATGAAAGTAATCCTTTTAGGGATTTATTTTCTAATGAAACATCAGGAATTTATAGTGAAATAAATTCTGGCCATGGTTTAGAGTTTTTTTATGATGATGATGATGGTATTAGAAAGTACATGAAAACAAATACAGAATTTTTTGGACTATTTTATGAAGAGCACAATCTTGATCAAAATGGTATTGCTGAACAATTTGTTAATGAACGAAATTTACAAATGTTAAAAACGCATGATTTTTTTGAAGAAATTGTGAAATATGATCAATTTTTTACAGGCTGGGACGATCAAATTTTAATTCAACGTAGCACAAATGATTGGGGACAAGATAATGCAACTAGCCCAAATAAATCATTTGCCAAATCTATTTATGATAAATCAGTCAAAAATTATAAAGTTCAAGATATTATTGTAAATGTCATTTATGCGAACCATGCCATTAGTATGATAGATGCCTTAATTTTTAGTGGAAATTCATCAAAGGCTTCTATTTCGTATGATTTTAATCCAAGATTAAATTTTCATCAGGCATTAATTAGTATTAAATTATAATAATGATATTAAGATTATTTATTATAAGTATTTTTTGTTTTCAAGGATGTTCATCTTTTAATGACAAAAATAAAACATATTCTGAAAGATTTCAGCTTGGTGTAACTTTTTTTGAAAATAAAAAGTATCAAAAAGCAAAAGAATTTTTTGAAGATATTGTGCAGCATGAGCAGGGAACAAATCTTGGTTTAGAATCAACTTTTTATTTAGCTAAAACACTATTTGAATTAAAAGAATTTGATGAGGCTTCATATAATTTTAATTATTATTCAATGTTTTCGAAAGACATTGTAAATGTAGAATACTCTCAATTTATGAAATCTAAATGTGCTTTTGAGGTAACATTACCGTACAATAAAGATCAATCATCTACATTCTATGCAATTTCTATAATTCAGGAATTTCTTGATAATTTTCCATATTCATCTTACAAAGATAATGCATATAACATGATTTTAAAGTTAAGAAATAGATTAGGTAGAAAAAATTTTGAATCAGGTAGATTATACTTAAAAATGAAAAGATATGATTCTGCTTTATATTACTTTGATATAATCATATCTGAATATTATGATACAAAATTTTATGATGATGCTTTGAATTACTATATTTTTTCATACATTGTAATGGGTGAATATGAAAAAGCTAAATTATACTATGAAGATGTAAAATCTAATTATAATAATAACTTAAAAAAAATAGAAGCTGAGCAAATTTTAATAGATTATAAAAATAGGCTTGGTTTATCAGGTTTATACAAGCTATATAAATGAATATTTTTTTCTTTGGAGGATCTTTTGATCCACCACACAAAGCACATAAATTGATATATAAAAATTGCATAGAATTATGTGAAAAATTTATATTTATTCCTTCATCTCAAACTCCAGGTAAATGTAAACCTATCGTTGAAGGGCATTTAAGGATTGAAATGTTAAAGAGTATTATTGATAAAGAGGATAGAGAAAAAGTTATTATCGAACCATATGAAATTAATTCTCAAATTAAACCCAACTATACAATTAACACGATTAAATATTTAAAAAAAATGTATAAAAATTCAAATTTTACTATGATTATTGGCGGAGATCAATATGAAAATATGCATGATTGGTATTGTTATGAAGATATTATTCAATTAGTAAACATTATTTGTTATAACAGAAAGAATAAAAATGCTCAATCTAATAAAAAGATAAATTTTATTGATTTTGATGTTAATATATCATCAACTGAAATAAGAAAAAGTATTGCTAATGGGCAGATTCAAAAAATCAAAAATTTCTTAAATAAGGGTACAATTGATATTATTAATAGTAATAATTTGTATAATACAATATGACAATTAATGATGATGGAACAATATTAGGTATTTTATTATTAATAAATAATATTTTACCATTTATACTATTTATGATAGGTTGTAGTTTTTTATATTTTTCATCTGAGTCATTTATTGATAGTTCTATAATAATATCTCAAAAACTAAACATATCACCAATTATCATTGGAGCTTCAGTTATTGCTCTAGGTACAAGCTTACCTGAGTTATTAGTTTCACTTTATTCAATATTTACATATGATAATCCAAATGACATAGAAAATTTTGTATCTTCAAGTATAGTCATTGGAAATATTTTAGGCTCAAATATTGCAAATATAGCTTTAGTTATGGGCTTTTGTGCATTTATATATAAAATATCTTTTCAAATAAATGTATTAAAAGATTTATTGTTTATAACTATTCTCGGATTTTATGTTCTGTTATGTGTTTATTTTGAGTTTACTATAAATTATTTTCACGGAATAATATTATTATCATCATTTGCTTTATATTTTTATTATTTAATCAATTATCATAGTAATGTAGATAATAAAATAGATGCTAATTCTAATAGTTTAATTTATAGTTTTGTTATTATACTGCTATCAATGTTAGGCTTATCCATTGGTACTAATCTAATTGTTGATAATGCTTTGAATATTTCTAAAATAATGGGTGTTAGTGAATTGAATATTGGATTTTCTATTGTAGCTCTTGGAACTTCATTGCCTGAGCTTTTCACCTCTCTAGCATCTATAAAAAGAGGAAAGTACGATTTGCTCATTGGTAATGTTATAGGTTCAAATATTTTAAATATCATATTTGTACTTGGGGTTTCATCTCTTATTACAAATATCTCAATAAAGTCTGATATGCTTGAAGATGGTTTATTTATTGGTCTAATTTTCATTGCTAGTCATTTAATATTGCTATTAAATTATATTTTTTATAAATCTTTAAGTAAATTTTCAGGACTGATATTATTGGTTATATATATTTTTTTTATATATAAATTATTTTAAGTAATAGGTTATAATTATGATTAATTTTATTGATGTAACACTTAAACATAAAAATTCTAGAGGTATTCATAATATTTCTTTTGATATAGAGAAAGGTCAGTTTGTATACCTTATGGGTCCTACTGGTGCTGGAAAATCTACCATCATAAATTCAATTATTAAATCTGCAACTCCTGACTCAGGTCAAATTTTAGTTAATAATTTAGATGTTTCAAAATTATCAGATCATAATTTATCTCAGTATAGAAGAGATATAGGAATGGTATTTCAAGATTTCAAATTAATAGATGATAGAACTATCGCTGAAAATATTGCTTTACCTTTACAAATAATTGGAATTCAAAAAAGTATAATTTATAACAAGGTACAAGATGTTTTAAATAAAGTTGGTCTCAAACATAAAGTTAATTCTAAACCTAATGAACTAAGCGGCGGTGAGCAGCAAAAAATCTGTGTAGCTAGAGCGCTTATTAAAAATCCAAAAATAATTATTGCTGATGAGCCAACTGGAAATCTTGATCCTAGTTCATCTGATGATATAATTGATTTATTAGAGCAGGAATCAAATAATGGCACAACAATTGTTATGGCTACTCATAATTATCCATTGATAGAAAATAGAATTAAGCATTTTATTGAATTAAATAATGGAAGAGTTGTAAGGTGATTGAACAATTAAAATTTATCTTTTTAGAAAGTATAAAGTCTATAAAAAGATTTCCTATTTATTCTCTTATTTCATCATTGACTATAATGGTTTGTTTGATAATAATTACATTTATAATCTATTTATCAGATATAACAAACAATCTATCTAAAAATTTTAAAAAAAATGAATCAGTTTTAAAGGTATTTATTAAAAATGATATTAATATTGAAGAGTCTCTAAAGATTTGTCAAGATATTAAAGATGTATATAAATTTGATATAATGACATTTGAAGATCGAAATAATTTATTTTCAAAAATTGATATAAATTTAAAGACTTGGCTTCAAGATGATTTAGAGTTTATTCCATGTTTATGCTCTTTTAATATTGATGTTGAATCAGTTGAAGAAATTGATGATTTTTCAATCTCAATATTTGATAAATATAAAAATGAAATTGAAAAAATTGTTTATCCACGTAAATATTTGGTAAGGTTTGAAGAAATATTATCATTGGCATATTCTGTGATATTTTTAATAGGTTTAATTGTATTTATTATTAGCATATACAACATATCAAATATTATTAAACTTTCAATTGAATCAAGAAAAAATGTCATCGACATACTAAAACTTCATGGTGCAAGTAAAATATTTATTAAATCTCCTTATGTATTAGAAGGTATAATTCATGGTTTGATTGGTTTTGTTTTATCGTCTTTATTTATTTTTATCTCTTTTAATTTATTCTCTTCGTTTGCTTACGAGCACTTTTTAGCGCAATCTTTGGTAACATCAATTTCATTAAAAGTATATATTTTAATTAATTTAATATTTGGTGTTATTCTTGGATTTATTGGTAGTAATTTAGCTACATCTAATTATTTAGAATAAAGGGTTTTATAAATGCCAAAAAATGTAAAATCAGATACAAAAAAAATAAAAAAAACATCTAAAGCTAGTAGTGCTAAGCAAAAAAAATTAAATGATGAAATAAAATCTTTAAATGATAGTTTAAAAAAATCTGAAGATAAATATGTAAGATTAATGGCTGAATTTGAAAATTTTAAAAAAAGGAATAACAAGGCTTTGATTGATTCTCATCAAAAATCTTTAGAAAAAATCATTAGTTCATTTTTACCAATTCTGGATGATATGCAAAGAATAATTAATGATAAAAATAATTCTGATATTGATGTGTTAAATGATGGTATATTAATGGTTGAAGCAAAATTTATAAAAATCTTATCTAATTACAATATCCAGAAATTTGATTCAGTTGGAAAAGAATTTGACCCTGATTTGCATGAAGCAATAATGAGTCAAAATTCAAAAGAAAAAGAAAATATAATTTTAGAAGAATTTGAAAAAGGTTATAAGATTGAAGAAAAAATTATTAGACATTCTAAAGTAATTGTTAGTAAAGGTAGTTAATGAGAGATTATTATGATATACTAGGTATTAATAAAAGTTCATCTGATGATGAAATAAAAAAAGCTTACAGAAAAATTGCCATAAAATATCATCCCGACAAAAATCCTGATAATAAATCTGCTGAAGAAAAATTTAAAGAAGCTGCTGAAGCTTACTCTGTTTTAAGTGATTCAGAAAAACGACAAAGATATGATCAATTTGGTCATGCTGGTGTTAATGGTTCTGCAGGAGGTCAGGGATTTTCAAATATGGATGTCAATGATATTTTTTCTGCATTTGGAGATATTTTTGGAGATTCTGATAATATATTTGGTAGCATGTTTGGAAATCAGGGAAGAAGTAGAAGGAGAAAAGGTGGTAGTGATTTAAAGATATCCATTCCCTTAACCCTTGAGGAAATGTATAATGGTGGGTCAAAGACAGTTAAAATTAAAAGATTCGAAAGAATTCCCGGTCAGTCGCCACAAAAGTGTACTGTATGTGGTGGCTCTGGTCAAATAAAAAGAGTTAGCCAATCATTTTTTAGGACAAGTTGTTAACATTGTTGAATGTAGTAATTGTAATGGAACAGGTATGATTGGTGGTAGAGAAAAAAAATCTGCTGAGGTAACATTTGATATACCTCAAGGAGTTTCTGCAGAGCATTATCAAGTTGTAGAATCGATGGGAAATCAAGGTGTCAATGAATCTGATGATGGTAATTTAATTGTTTATTTTCAAGAAAAAGAACATTCATTATTTATGAGAAATGGTAGTGATATATATTTATCAATCTCAATTGGGTATCATCAAGCTGTTTTAGGTACAAAAGTAAAAGTACCTACAATTAATGGTAATGTAAATTTAACTATTCCAAAAGGTATAAAATCTGGTCAAATTGTAAGAGTAAAGGGAAAAGGTATGCCTGACCTAAGAAGAAGAATTAATGGAGATCAGTTTGTTAAAATAAACATAATTACTTCTGATGATAAAAGTAAAGATTTTATACTTTTAATGGAAAAAATGAAAGAAATTTTAGGAGAAGATATTAATTGTTCTAAATTTGAATAATTTTATCATATTTTATTAGATGAAAAATAAACAAAAAATGAATTCTTTAGATAAAAATAAAATTGAAATCAAATCATTTGCTTATGATTGGGGATTGATTTTCTTGGTAATATTATTAGTGTTTATTATATCAATCCCACCAATTATATGGAATGAGGAAAATTCAAAAATTACGAATAGCAGAAAAAGAATGCTTGATTTAGCGTACGCGTTAAAGTCATACAATAAATTAACTGATCAACTAACTAATGATAAAGAATTAATTTTTGAAACTATAATGCATGTTAGAGACTCATTGATTGCTAATGAAACATTGAATGGAAAAAAGAATATTTATTTATCCTGCGAGTACGAAGCTACTTTTCTAATGGATCCTATACAAGGCTCAAGAGTTGATAGCCAAATTGATTTAAGTGCGATTGATAAAAAGGAAAGATTAAACTATATAGATAAAACAATCTATGATATGAAAACTAATGAATTTGATGGAACTAGAATTTATGAGATTCCAGAGATTGAGGATGTTAAAAATATTCCTGATAGAGTACCTTTGATTCAAATTGATTATGAAACTAAAACTACTTATTACTCTGACCCAACTTTACAAACGATAGATTCATTATATTCCCTTAAAAATTTGATTCGTTTTTCACGAAGAGATTGTATTGACACCGTTAAGGTAGATATACCAAGAAATTTTGGTTTAATGTTAGATACGTTATTTAGTAGCTCATCAATTGTTACTGAAAATGTAGTTGATACAATATATACATTAAAAGAACCTGTTGAAAATGATGATGTTCAAACCAGTTATGTTAAAAATCAATATTTATTTAAATACATACCTAGAAGTGAATATGATAGTTTATGGAATTTTGGAATTCCCAAATTTGAAAATCAATTAGTAACAATTGATTCATCATACTTAAATAAACTAATTAGTGATACAACATACACTATAACATATATTGATGATGAAGAATTTGACGAAACTGAAGAAGAGGCTTCTAATCAAATAATTAGAAAAGTTCTAGATATTGATATCTGGTATTTAATAGAAGAAAGTATGCAAAATTGTTCTGATTTCAAAAAAGAGTCTACATGTTTAGTCGATGCAGATTGTATTTGGGATTTAGAAAAAGGTTGTATTGATAATAATAAAGAAGAAGAAAACACTTTAAGCAATGAAAATGATTCAGAAGAGGATTTTATATCTGATGATGAATGGGATGACTTATTTGCAGATTTTGAAGATGAGCTTAAAAATGAGATAGAATTTGGTGATACTTTAAAAGTTAAATATGAATTTAAAAGTAGATTTATTTCAGGATATGAAATAATTAAAAGAATAATTAATATTGAAGATTATGATAGAAAAAGATATGATTTGACTAGAAAACTATCTATATCACCAATAACTGGTCAGGATTATAAGATAATTCTTTCTGGGAATGGTGAATTTGATACTGGTGAAGATTATATTGATTCAAATAATAACGGAATATGGGATATTGGTGAATATTATACAGATATGCCATCAAATTATAAAATTACATCACCAGTTGATGATAGTTACATAGAAAACAGATTTATTTTATTCAATTTTAGGCCAGGCAGTCCAGGTTATATAGAAAATGATGAAATTAGTTGGGATGCTAAACCTAAATGGAATTATCCTCTTAAATAAACTAAATTATGATTAGTATTATAGCAGGAAAGTACAAAGGAAGAAAACTTTCCTATTTTAATAGTACTAAAGTACGCCCTACACAAGCTAAAGTTAGAAAATCAATTTTCGATATATTAGGTTCTCTTGATGGAAAAAAAATTTTAGATTTATACTCCGGAGTTGGTAGTTTAGGAATAGAAGCTTTAAGTAGAGGTGCATGTCATTTAACAGCTATAGAAAGTGATTCGAAAGTTTTTAGAATCTTAGTTAATAATATTAATATTGTGTGTAGTAAAGATGATGTTAAGCTTCATCGTATGGATGTTTCAAAATTTTTAAATATGAATACGAATAAATATGATATTATATTTGCTGATCCACCTTATACCGATTTAAATTTTTTTGAAATTAGAAAATCTATTTCTAATTTCTTAAATGAAAATGGTGTTTTTTGTATGGAAATGAAAAAAACTAAAGATGTAGTTTTTGATGAAGATATAAGAATTAAAAAATATGGTAGTACACAGGTAGCTATATGGAAAATAAGTTAAATATTGCGATATATCCAGGGTCATTTGATCCAATCACAAATGGTCATCTTGATATAATTTCAAGATCATCTAAACTTTTTGATAAGGTCATTATAGGCATATCTAAATCTTCTAATTCTAAAGATTATTTATTTTCAGATGAAGAAAGATTACAATTAGCTAGTAATTCGACAAAACACATAGATAACGTAGAACCAATTGTGTTTGATGGGTTATTAGTAGATTTTGCTTTAAAAAATAATATTAATGTTATCATTAGAGGTCTTCGAGCTTTTTCAGATTTTGAATCAGAATTTCAAATGTCATTAATGAACAGGAAATTAAATTCTGAAATAACTACAATTTTTATGATGCCTCATGAAAAATATACCCATATAAGCTCCTCTATTGTAAAAGAAGTTTTCTCTTTAGAAGGTGATATATCTGATTATGTTTCAGATCCAGTTTTAAAAGCTCTTAATTTAAAATATGAAAAATAATAATTTTTTAAAAAATTTATTTGAAAGAGCTTTAGAAAATAAATCCTCAATTATTCTTCCTGAAATAACTGATGACAGAGTTAAAAGAGCAACCTTAGAACTTAAAAAATTAGGTTTTAATATCATTGATATAAATGATTTTTCCGATAACAGTAAATATATTGAATATATTTTAAAGCAGAAATTTTCTAATAATTGGCCTGAGAATGAAATAATTAAATACTTACAAAACCCTCTAAATAAAGCAATGACAATTTTAGCATGCAATGAAGTTGATGGTTTGGTAGCAGGGGCAAGTACTTCAACAGCAGATGTTCTTAGATCAGCTTTGAGGATTGTGGGAATTAACCCCAAATACAAATGGATTTCCAGCTCGTTTTTAATGATAAATCAAAACAATATTTATACTTATTCTGATTGTGCTGTTATTCCTGAACCTACATCTGAACAGCTAGCACTTATAGCCAAAGCTTCATCAGACTTGCATCAGCTAATAACAAATGAAAAACCTCGTGTTGCATTTTTATCTTTTTCAACTAATAAAAGTGCCAATCATTATAGAGTTGATAGGGTTAGACAAGCTGTTGAAATATTTGGAAAAAAATTCCCTGAAATTATGCATGAGGGTGAAATACAATTTGATGCTGCAGTTTCAAATGATATTGCTAAAAGAAAAAATATTAATACAAAATTAAAAGGTTCAGCAAATGTCTTTATTTTCCCAAATCTAGATGCTGGAAATATTTCATATAAAATAACTAGACAGCTTGCAGGTTTTGACGCTTGGGGGCCTTTATTGCAAGGATTAAATCGTCCAGTTCATGATTTATCTAGAGGATGCAGTATAGATGATATTATGAACGTTGTTGCAATTACTTCTATTCAAAAACCTATCTAAAATCATAACTTTTTTCATTATATTTAGCGGTATACAAAATTAGATTATATATGTTTATTTGCATTTTATGTTAGATGTAAATCATATTAAAGTAATAAAAATAATGTAAAGGATTAAAAATGCAAAATATAAAGACACCACAAAATGGACAAAAGATTTCAATTTCAAACGGTAAATTAACTGTACCTTCAAATCCGATTGTACCATTTATTGAAGGAGATGGTATTGGTGCTGATATATGGGCTGCATCAGTAAAGGTGTTTGATCAAGCGGTATTAAAAGCATACAATGGAGAAAGAAAAATTGAGTGGATGGAAATATATGCTGGAGAAAAAGCAAATGATGTTTATAATGAAAATATTTGGCTTCCTCAGGAAACTTTAGATGCAATTAATGAGTATTTAATTGCTATCAAAGGTCCTTTAACAACTCCTGTTGGAGGTGGCATTAGATCTATAAATGTTGCATTAAGACAAAAATTAGATTTATATGTTTGCTTAAGACCTGTAACTTGGTTTAATAACGTTCCATCACCAGTTAAAAATCCAGAACTAATTGATATGGTTATTTTTAGAGAGAATACAGAAGATATATATGCGGGCATTGAATTTTTATCAAAAAGTGAAGACTTAGGTAAATTTTTGAATTTTATGAAATCTGAATTTCCTAGTCAATATGATAAAATACGATTTCCAAATTCTTGTGGAATTGGAATTAAACCAATTTCACAAGAGGGTACTTATAGATTGGTTGAATCAGCAATTAATTATGCCATTGAAAATAATAGAAAAAGTGTAACATTAGTTCATAAAGGAAATATAATGAAATTCACAGAAGGTGGATTTAAAGATTGGGGATATAAAATTGCTGAAGATCATTTTTCTGATTCTGTTTTTACATGGAAACAATATGATGATATTAAAGAAAAGCATGGAGTAGATGAGGCAAATAAAATACAAAACGAGGCAGTAGAAAAGGGTAAAATAATTATTAAAGATGTTATTGCAGATGCATTTTTACAACAAATTTTAACTAGACCAAATGAATATGATGTTATAGCTACCATGAACTTAAATGGTGATTATATTTCTGATGCACTTGCTGCACAAGTTGGTGGAATAGGTATTGCTCCAGGAGCAAACATAAACTATCAAACAGGAAAAGCAATATTTGAAGCTACTCATGGAACAGCACCAAAATATGCAGGACAGGATAAAGTTAATCCAAGTTCAGTCATACTATCAGGTGAAATGATGTTGAGGTATATGGGGTGGAATGAAGCAGCTGATTTAATATTGAATGCTATGGATAAAACTTTTTCAAATACAACAGTTACATATGATTTTGCAAGACAAATGAATAACGCAACTGAATTAAAGTGTTCAGAATTTGGTGAAGCTCTAATTAATAATATGTAACCATGCGTTTTATTGATGAAACAATAATTCATGTTAAAGCTGGTGATGGTGGACATGGATGTATCGCTTTTTTAAGGGAAAAATTCAGACCTAATGGCGGACCTTGTGGGGGAGATGGAGGAAAAGGTGGAGATGTAATTTTTCTTTCTGATAAACAACTCTCAACACTTCAAGATCTACCTAAAAATCATCATTATAAAGCAAAAAGAGGGGAACATGGCAAAGGAAAAAATTGTCATGGAAAAAATGGTGAGAACTTTATTATAAAAGTACCCGTAGGTACTATTGTTAGAGATTCAAATACAGAGCAGATTATTTATGATTTTAAAAAAGAGTCTGAATCATTTATTATTGCTCAAGGTGGTAATGGAGGTTTTGGAAATGCTAGATTTAAAACAAAAAACAATGTAGCTCCGAAAATTGCCAACAATGGAGCTTTAGGTCAGGAATTTTCACTATCATTAGAATTAAAGGTATTAGCTGATGTGGGTTTAGTTGGGTTTCCTAATGCAGGAAAATCTACATTTATATCAAAAGTTTCCAATTCAAAACCTAAAATTTCAGATTATCCTTTTACAACTTTAACTCCAAATCTTGGAATTGTTAAATATCATGATTATAAATCTTTTGTAATGGCTGATATACCTGGTCTTGTTAAGGGCGCATCAAAGGGAAAAGGTTTAGGTAATCAGTTTTTAAGACATATTGAAAGAACAAAAGTTTTAATCTTTATCATCGATGCTAATTCGGAGTCTATAGATGATGATTACTCTACACTAAAAACGGAGCTATTAAATCATAAGCCAGAACTAGATAAATTGCCAAAATTAATACTTCTATCTAAAATTGATACAATACTTGATGAAGATTTAAACCAAAAAAAACTTCCAAAGAACATAGAAATAATAAAAATTTCTTCAATAACAGGAAAAAATCTTGAAAATGCTACTAAAAGTATTGCATATTTAGTAGAGTCTTATGACAATTATTGAACATAATAAATAGAAATTGTTTACGTGTGCAAACCAATTTCTAATTTTTCACTAATACTAGTCTCGTAATAAAATAGCATTATATTAATATATAAAGTTTGTTTATTTGGTTAATTTTGTGACCGAACGCATAAAATATGTTATTGATTTTTTATATATTCCTATGATATTATTTCATAGGTATTAATTTTTAAATTATTATTGATACAAAAATTTCAATTTAAGGAGAAGAGAGATGAGATTTACAAAATCTATCATTGTTAGTTTAACGTTATTAATTTCAAGTATTTTTGCTCAAGATGTAACTTTAGGTCTTGGTTCTTACGACGGTTCAAGTGCAGAAGTTACAATGAATACAACTGCAGATGTTGGTGGTTTTCAATTTAGCGCACCAGGTGCTGCTATTTCAGGAGGTAGTGGAGGTTTAGCAGCAAGTGCTGGATTTATTATATCTGCTGGCGGTGAAACTGTTCTTGGGTTTTCATTTTCTGGAAGCACTATACCTGCAGGAAGTAATGGTGTATTAACTAATTTATCTGGATCATTTCCTTCTGATTTATGTTTATCATTTGGTACAGGTGCTATTGCTGATGCTAATGGTATTGCTCTTGAAGCAACATTTGGCGAGTTTGATTGTGATTATGTTGATGAATGTACAGATATTGATGGTGATGGTGTATGTGATGACGTTGATGATTGTGTAGGTCAATATGATGAATGTGGTGTTTGTAATGGTGATGGTATTGCAGATGGTGCATGTGACTGTGCTGGTAATATAGAGGACTGTGCTGGAAACTGTGGTGGTGATGCTGTAGTTGATTCTTGTGGCATATGTGGTGGTGATGGTAGTAGTTGCTCTGTAGATAATTTAACTCTTTCAATCGGTAATTTTTCTTCTTCTTTTATGGAAATTTTAATGGAAACTCCTTATGATGTAGGTGGTTTCCAATTTGATATTGTAGGTGCAACAGTTAGTGCTGGTAGTGGAGGTTTAGCTCAAGATGCTGGATTTTTCATTTCAGCTGGTGGTGAAACTGTTCTCGGTTTTTCATTCTCTGGTGGATTTATTCCTGCAGGAAGTTCAGGAGTGTTAACAACATTAGCGGGATCATTTCCTGGTGATGCATGTTTAGATTTCGGTACTGGAGCAATTTCAGATACATCAGGTATTGGTTTAGATGCAACTATTGCAAACGGATCTTGCGAAGTACCTTGCGATGATATAGATGCTGATGGTATATGTGATGATGTTGATGAATGTGTAGGTCAATATGATGAATGCGGTGTATGTAATGGTGATGGTATTGCAGATGGCGCATGTGACTGTGATGGTAATGTAGAGGACTGTGCTGGAAACTGTGGTGGTGATGCTGTAGTGGATGAATGCGGTGTATGTAATGGTGATGGTATTGCAGATGGTGCATGTGACTGTGATGGTAATGTAGAGGACTGTGATGGAATGTGTGGTGGTGATGCTGTAGTGGATGAATGTGGTGTGTGTAATGGTGATG
>MDTB01195061.1_pt1 | contig 64095 bp, 57 predicted proteins | sample 811161 | NCBI WGS metagenome assembly MDTB01 (sample SAMN05326650, study PRJNA326480) | marine metagenome | isolation source: seawater | place: Mediterranean Sea | collected 2009
GGTTGAGTCAGGTTTTGAAATGGATATTCATTTTCTTCTGCTGAAAGAGCATTATAGACTACAAAAAGATACACTACCGCCCACTGGTGACTATTTTTTCATGCTGGGAATGATTGCAGATTTAAGTTCCCAAACCTTACATACAAAGGCAGCATTACACTGATTTTTTTAAACCGGGCTTGCGCGTTTTTTAGATTTATATTGAACCTCCATTGGGCGGGGTAACGCCGGCATCACATATATTAGTTGCTATGGGTGCGGTAATATTCCTTAAGGAGATTAATAGTTGGCGGCAGTTTGCATGGGCTGTGTAGGCGTTTTTCTTGTCATCCAACCCAGTATAGAAAGTATGGATTGTGAGTTAATCTGGATAATTATAGCATTGGTAACTTTTTCTGTAAGAGGTCTCGTAATATGACTTACCTCTCCAGGCATGTCGTCCGCTTGTATTGCGACTTTCACTATGCTTTTAGCAGTTCCATTTAAAACAACATGGGTGCTTCTTAATGGACGGAAGTTTTTTCCTATAGAGTTAAACTGGGCGATAGTTTTCTGCATGGTCATTCTAGATTCCCTAGGCTATTTGTTCCTTATTCCATCAATGCGGGTTGGTGAGCTTTCGACTATTATGATGTTGAGATTTTCTCGCATCGTTTTTCTACTTATTCTAGGTCTTTTGCAGTAGGGATTGTCCAATCGTATTTATATTTTTTGGCTAAGCCTTGGTCACGGTCTCTGGTGTTTATATAACGTTTCGCACATGTGCTTTAACTAGGAGCCTAAGCTAGATTTAATGTGTGGAAGAGAACATTTAAACTTTTTGAGTTGTATCAATAAATTCTAAAAAGTTCGTTATGGTGGGGGTAGGACACCATCTTTCCCTGTTGGCTACAAATAAAGCTAGTACCAGCGCACTCCTGTCGCTGTCGAACCTACGCCCCGAGAGATTGATACATGAAACTAGCGGTTTTGGGAAGAGTAGATTTTCTTTGTAGAATTTCGGCCAGGTTCAACAGATTTTATACACCTATATACATTCAAGATTTTGTGCCTATTAGATGAACTAATCATCATTTTTAATGGTTGCCTTTATCTGACGACAGTATTTCGGTAGCACTAGTATCTTTAAATCGACCACGATTCTGGCCATCAAACTTTTTGGTGTCAATTTTGGACAACTTCCGACCTTTTTAAACTTATTCTACCTCATAGTTAAAGAGAATTAGTAGTCAAGAACTAGCATCAACTACATCTTCGCCGTCAGTTTAATTTTTCTTGGGCTATAAAAAGTAAATACTATTGTAATTCTTATAGATTTCAGGGGGATGTTTTTTTTGCTTACATTCTCTAGAGAGGTTGGGCATATATTTTTAAAGAATTTAGCAAATACCATTACGCAAATTGAGGCCCAACAGAGTTCAAGTAAAGGTCTACCCAATGCTATCGATACCTGAAATAAAAACAGAGCGCCTTCTTTTACGAGCTCCACGCGAAGACGATTTTAAAACGATGAAGGAATACATGACCCTCGAACGGGCGAAATTCATAGGGGGACCTTATGATGAAATCTCCACTTGGAATGATCTTTTAAAAAACCTTGGGCACTGGTGCTTGAGAGGATACGGCTTTTGGCACATAGAACATCTGGGTAAGTTTTGTATGGCTGGGGCTGTGGGGTTTCTTCATCACTTTGATTGGCCAGAACCGGAACTCTGTTGGAATGTTCATCATGCTTTTGAAGGGCAGGGAATAGCATATGAAGCTGCATTGGCAGCACGGCGTTATAGTGCGGATAAATTGAATCTGAATGGTGTAGTAAGTTTTATTGATCCCATCAATACTCGATCAGTCAGGCTCGCCCATCGTCTAGGCGCAAAACTCGAATCTAGGATCAAACTTAGAGGGAATGACTATGACGCCTATCGCCATCCGGTCAGCTCTTAAAGCAAGAATTCAAATTAAAAATCCCTTTGGAAGTGTTAATTATCAGGCTCTTAATAAGAATTATTAATCTCCTAAACTCAGAAGAATAAATTTATTTTATAAATTTTATCAACCTATGATGCGCCTGCTAATTAACCGATCACGTTAACGACACGTTAGCCGGTATTAGAATGCCTGCCCAAAAAATTGACGATATCATTGCCCGAAATGGTGTATATTGGATAAACAATGCTAGCGAATACAACACAGACCCGATTAGATATTGCCAGCTTGCAAGGTATACTTTTGGTCTTTTTCGCTGGAGTACTTTGGTCAACGGTTGGGCTCGGAATAAGGCTGATAGAAGAAGCTAGCGTTTGGCAAATACTTTTCTTTAGGTCGTGCAGCCTAAGTTGCTTTTTATTAGTGGTAATTTATTTTTGTTCAGGCAACCCGATTAAGTTAATTAGGGTAGCTGGAATTCCGGCTTTGGTAGCTGGTTTTTCTTTAGTGATAGCGTATGCCGGCGGTATATATTCTATCCAGGAGACTTCAGTCGCCAATGCCATGCTACTTTTTGCAACTGCTCCTTTCTTTACTGCAGTTTTAGGATGGATCTTCTTAGGAGAGAGGGTAACGAAGGTAACCAGCCTGGCCATTTTGGTTGCTTTGATTGGTATAAGTATCATGGTCGCAGACAAACTCGGTGGAGTGGAATTTGGTGGCAGTATAGCGGCTGTAGGCTCAGCGCTTGGATTCGCAGTTTTTACGGTTTCCCTACGATGGGGGAAGTTTGTAGAGATGATGCCAGCTGTATTATTGTCCGGAATTCTTGGTGTATTGATCTCAGCCGGTATTTGTTTAAGTTCAAGCCTCTCGTTTGATCTTACGCCGAATGACTTATCGATTGCGCTTTGTATGGGCGTGTTTCAAGTTGGCGCTGGTTTAGTTTTATATACCATTGGTTCTAAATCCTTACCAGCAACGCAATTAGCTCTCTTGTCATTAGCGGAGGTTCTTCTTGGCCCTTTATGGGTTTGGTTGTTTTTGGGAGAGGTTATTTCAAAGCAAACTGTTTTTGGCGGCTTTGTTTTATTATCGGCGCTTGTTTTTAATGCAATACTTGGTCAAAAGAGTTTTGAAACCACCGTGCCTTGAATAAAGTTCGACATCCTACTAGACGACATTGTTCAGGTTACGTAGCATTAGTATTTTTCTTCGTTAGCTAAATTATATCGGTTGTGTTGCAGGTTAGGCTTGAAGAGTGTTTCCTGCCTTGAATCCATGGCCATCCTTATGGTTTCCGCGTTAATTTATGATTATACCGCTCGCTTGTTGCGAGAAATATTCCTTCTCTCTTCAGTTTCGGCCATTTCGGGTAATCGCAATTGTATCATCTTTGTTAAATAACTAATATGAGACACGAGCTTCATCTTTCTTAAGATCCGTTCATTGACGTCATTCACTTTTCGGTACAACAGCGCAAAAGTCTTTCACTTTATCCATTGAGCCAAAGTTGGTAACTTCAAAATCGAAGCCTTTGGCAATTTGGTATTTATCCTCTGCGCTCATTTTCTTTGCGGTTTCGATACAATCCCGATGACTTTGGAAGGTTTTAAGCTTTTCAATTCCATCTATTCCAGCCCAGCTTAGCAATATAAAAAGTCCGTATACCATGCTTGAAAGGTAGTTGCTAACCTCGGAAGTCAAGTTTAAAGAAGCGCACTGCTAGACTTCCATCTCTGTAAAAATTGGTCAACAAATTGATGTTGATGATGGCAGTACGAAGTTATTTCATGAAAGTAAATTTTTCGTTTCAAGTGCCAAAAAGTCATCAAGAGAAATTACGATAAAAACTGTTATTAAGTTTTCGGTATCAAATTTTTCCATGCCTTAAGGGCAAGAAAACAATTTCCATAAAATAAGAAAAAAGTGTGTTTCCATAAATACGATAATGTTATTTTTGTCTATTCAAATGACTAGGGAAAAGAAGTGAGAACCTCAAAACGTATATTGTGTCCAACGTTCTAAATGCAGAAAACACTTTTCTTGATTTCCCTAAGCGTCAGTTAGATAGGACTGAAAGTGTTTATGGCTCGCAGGGACTATCTTACAGGTTAACTAAGCACTCGCTGGATGTTTACGAACATATTAATTTGTCTTTTACTGACTAGTGCATTCAGCGAAATTTTTAAAGCTTTACAAAAAATCTTTCCTTAGGGTTTATTCCGTCGGTTTTCCAACGGCTTGTATGTAAAAAATCTTACCATCACCATCATACTCTGGCTCTACACTAATCCCACCAAGCGGAGCCCAACCCTTCGCCATATGGTAACTAACAGCTCCTTCAAGTTCTTCTATTGTTTCCTCACGTATCACAACGTATGTTCTTTTTATCGCTGATGTTGTTGTGTCTTCCATATCGAAGGTTCCTTTTCTGGGTTTATGCCATCAATTATTTGCATAACTTCCGTCTCATTTCTAAACTTTTTGTAACAATTTTTTTCTGTTATTTCCTTTGTGCCAGGTTAATTTTCATTTCATTTTGATAATTAAAAATGGGATTTTCTTTCAAACTTTTAATAATGGGCAGTTTGGATATAACTGGTAAATATTTACTAATGCATTTTGTGCTAAATGAATTTTGTTACGATTTATTGGTATCGGTTTATTAATAAAGGCAATGTTTTAGTATGCGCAGCAAGAAACTATTGTTTAATTTCAATCAAAACTAGCATCTGGAGAAAAGTATTTAACGAATTATCGTAGTCGAAAGTGGCGTAATCATATTGCTAGCAATACTCGTTTTTGACTTTAAAGCTTCAAGTGTTGCGGACTAATATTTTGATACGGCAGCTGCTCCATGAGAAAAACTTTCAAATTGTGCATTGTAATCTGAATTACTTTGTCGCTCATTTTCGCGAAGCTTTTTTCTGCTGCATATACAATTATCATAACAATACATAAAAATTTCGCAGTTATTCAAAGCAAAAAGCTAAACTAATTCTTATTCTAGAAAATTTACTAGGTGCTCAGTAGGAAATGACTTTCACAAATTCCCGCAAGATGAAACTCTTGGAGCATTGTCATCATTCGATGTGGATTTAAATAAATTCTTTTTTACAATAAGAATCTATTATTTTGTCTTGTGTATAAAAGCTTTTAACAAAAAAATTTACTTTATGTGTAAATTAGATTATTGCATTATTTTATTCTCGCCTGTTACCGCTCGAAGGTGGCTTTAGAGGATTTAAGGCTAGGCTTTTGGGGGGAAAGTCTAGCCCAAGCTCGTTTATATTTCATTTCAAAGTTGCTGTTATTTGATAAACTATAGGTGCCTAGTTCACCACATTTAATATAAAGTAGTTACGTTGTCCCAGTTTTAGGGAATAAATCTAATTGCTGAAGATTTAAGAAACAGGAATTTCTAACAAACGGTTTAGATAAGTTCTGGCAAACCGTAATAGTCAGTGCCATAATCAACATAATAAATAAAATCACCTAAATCCTCTAAATAGTCGCTGACCTTATTCTGATCTAACTGCTGGATCTTATTTTCCAGCGGGCCATCAAAAATCCCAGTATCCCGAAGATATAATTCGAATTCTTCAAAATCTTCAATAATTCTATCATCGGGTTCTGACTGAAAGTAACTTGTTTTAGTTACGTCTATTTGTTCCACATCGTAAAGCTCATAGACTAACTTTAAATCGTTTAAATCTTCTAAAGTTAAAAACGGAGGTGCTTCCCAAGAAATTGAAAAGCCTTCTTCTAGGCCTTTTGAAATTTGGGGTTTTGATGTGCCAAAATCAGCAATCCTGCTTACAACAAATTCGTTTGTATGAAATTCATTAGAGAGGTCATCTGCATTGGCGTTGATGTCAAGATAAGACGATACTATGGATGCTGATCCATCTCCGTCTCCTTTTGTCCACGAGACTAAAATATGTGAGTCGGTAATTAGTTTGGCGTCAAAGTCCGTAGCGTTATTTGAGAACTCTTGATCTATCACTGTTGGATTAACTATTCTTATTCCCCCAGCGTCAAATACAGATAGCATTAGCTGTACGTTTTCAGTATTTTCAATCCATTTATCGGTACCTATTTCTGGTAGTTCTCCTGCTTCAATAGCTCTGAGGCTTGTATAATTGTTTTTATTCGCATCAGAAAATGAAATAGTGAAATTATCAACTAATTGTTCACCATCAAATAATTTCGCAAAATCAAGTGCATATTCCCAAACCGTCTTGCTACTTGGATCATTAGCTTGGGATCCATAACGGTTAAGTGTATAAAAGTACTCGCCGCTGTTTTGATCAAGAACTATACTTCCATGAGAACCAATTGCCTCAGACTCTTCTAAGGCTGAGGTTGGATCGGCAAGAGCATTTGTGAAATATTCTTGGCTGATAATTTTAAAATCTAACTGCGCGTCTGAGTCAAAGTCTGAAGTGATGTATTCTGAAATAACATCGTATTTTCTGGAAAGTTCATCTTGCCCAAAGGAAGCGATCTCTTCTTTGGATAAAATAACTCCGTCAAAGGAAGCGGCCTCAGACAAAAATAACTCTTGACCTGCGTCATCCAAGGCTTGAAGTTGGACTGTTCCGGTGCTTAAAATCAAGTTTTCGGAGATTAATTGGGGGTTTGGCCCTGAGAATAAATTATAAATTTCTTCACCAGTTTTGAATTCATAGTTTTCACCCCATTTTAATCTAAATTCAAAACTACCGGTAACCGGGTCAAAAATTAAATCGCCGTATGAGGAGGATAATCTATTATCTGCTTCGGTTCTAAGCCATCCTATATTTCCACCTAAACTTTCAAGATCAATATATCCGTTTGTTCTGAATTCGTAATTTCCTGGATACGCCTCCGTAGTGGACAGAGGATCATTGTTAATGGGTTCAATAATTGGATTTGTTATGCGGGTTCCATCGACTGGAACCATCGAGGACTTAAAAACATTGTCATCGATCTTAAAAGATAAATCCAGTTGTCCATTTGCACCCGTCAACTCCAATATAACATCATGAGTAGCAGGGTTGTTAATCGCAGTATTTATGTTGATCGTATCTTTAAAAAAATTTGGGGCGAAACTTACCTTAGCACCGGCTTCATACTCTTGATATTCTTTGTATTCTGTAAATTCATCCTCTATGCTTTCAGGAAAATGATTCAACCAAAAAACATATGAATAGCCATTATCAAGTGTAATGACTGACGGATCGTAATTAACGCCTCCAACTCCCGCACTTGCCAATTCATCCCAAGAATATTTTATAAGATAAGTTTCCTCAATTTGTCCAAGCCCATTTTCTGCAAGGGCATTTCTGGCTACTACACCACTTAGATCATAGCTATAGGCGCCTGTAATAGGATTGATGTCCAGAAGACCGTAAAGACCTTGCATATTATTAGACGCTTCTTGAAAAAGTTCTGGCAACGAAATTAAATTTGTGCCCTGTAGCACATCCCCATCGAATGTATGTAGTGTTAGTAAACCAGAATTATCTACCCAACGCTCAATATGTGATGCGGAGGCAGAATTGAGAGTGGAATAAGAAACCAAATCACCGTTGTCATCAAATGCTTGCAACACGTCTAGAAAGTCTGCTTTTAATTCTGGCCTAAGGTCTGGTGAGATTGACGCCTCTGCCATTATTGTTGAATTGTATCCCCCAAGTTTCAAAGTGTTTAAATCAAACCCATTTATGAATTCTTCAGAGTTAAATATGGTTGTAAGTTCGAGGGCATTTCCAACGCTATCTTGAGACGATGCTTCAAAGGCCAAAATTGTTCCATTAGCTACGCTTTGTGCGGGTAACAAGCCAGATACTTCATTATAACCAATCTTAAATAAAGCAGGGCTTCCAGTAATGATACCGCTGCTTTGTTCAATTTTTAACCAGTTCTCGTTAATGCTATTCCAGCTGGTATCTTGACTTAATATTTTATACTCAAGGTCCGAAATGCCATTATGTTTAAGTCTGATATCATCATCGGAAATAAGGCTGGATGCATCAAATTGCACTGGCATTATTTGGCCAGTTTCATCTGCAATTATTTCAATTGTGAAGTTCTTAACAGTAATTTCATCTACGTTAGTGATGCCAGCAGCATCGAACGCCATAATTTTGCCGTTAATTGAACCCACTTGAAAGCCGCTACGAATTTGAAGTGTGTTATATTCATCTTCTGAAATAGTTAAACGCAGAGTTTCTGCGGCTCTATTTACTGGACCAAAGCTACCAAAATCTGCCATATAAATTTCGCTTCCATCGGAGGCAGGGGTTCCAGTGGCCAGTTCAGGTGGATTTGTACTTACCCAAGTTGCAGTAAACCCGTTTTCGGCCTTGCTCGAAATTGATAGGTCAGTTTGATCGCCTGAAGTGAATTTATTCAGTCGAAACTCGACTGATGCCTCGTTGATTGTACCAGTTGAAGTGTCAATTGTGAAAAATTGTGCATATACATCATGAGAGTTTTCGTCAGGGTTATAGCTCGTCCAAGAGACCGCAATTTTATTTTCACCCACCTTCAATAATGCTGGATCAGTATTGTCTTCTTGGTCTCTTACAGGGATTATTATTTCGTCCGCTTTAACAAAAATATTCGTTTCAGGGTCTAATACCATTGATACTAGTGAGATTTGTGTTTGACCACCACCTATATCTCGAAATGAAGTTGCATGAACAAATTTATTATTAGTCAAAACAATGGTTTCAGCGTCAAACTGAGATATACCTGGTTTTGAAAAAACTTCAATAATTTGTTGTAAATTATCTATACCAGACATCACCAGTTTAGTCTGGTTTATTGAATTCTGATCGAAGTAACTCCAAACAAAAACATGATTTCCATTATCCAATAATAAAAGGTTTGGTGATGCGATTTTTAGCCCACTTTCACCAGTTACCGAAGTGACTGGTATTTTATTACCAATCCCAAGTCTTTCGCCTGAAAAAGCTTGAAAGCCGGTACTGAAATCAAACGTGCTCGTACCGAGATCCATTGTCTCTTTTACGCGCGTTCTCAAGTCGGCGACCTGTGAATACTTGTCGCTCGCATCATTCGAAAACAGTTCACTAACGGTTTCTAAGTCGATGTTTAAATTTAATAAAGCTGCTTGCAAAGCTTCTTGATATTCAAAAAATATTTCTGGATTGGTAACGTTTAAATCATTTAACTTTACCTTTAGGAGTTCGCTAAAATCACCTAAATCAATTTCTTGATACAAGTTAATGGATTGATTATTCGTAACTCTATCGTCAATCAGTTCCACCAACGTTGACAATACAATTTGGTAGCTTTGTATTTGGTCTAATCCAGTTTTTTCCATTGCACCAGAATAAGCCGTAATTGTGGCAATCATCTGTTGGGAAAAATTTTCAATTTTTACAGCTTCTTCTTGGAAAGTTTCAGTGAGGTAGTGATTGAAAGTATTTAATTCTGGCAGTGACACAACATTTTGTAAGCCGAGAGCTACTTTTATTTGATCGGATGAAAGATTTCCTACTTCCATTAGCGTTGTCAGCGGTGTGATCACTGTAGATCCAGCAGGTGCTGACAACATTATGTCTGGTAAATTTTGATCAGATGACCTGTCTATTGTGTTTTGGTCTGTTATCGTAACCAGCCTGGCTTGAGACACTTTTTGCAATGACCCATTCGAAAGATATACGTCTTCGTTGGCATCTAGCCCTGTATTGATTTCGAATTCACCATATATATTCGAGCGAACGAATGGTTCGGTATACTCATCAAAACCAGAAATATTTCCAGATTCGTCCTTACGTACGACTCTAAATTCGTTGAGCAACCCATCATTATTAAAGTCCAAGAAAATGACAGCGTTTTCAAGTGGGCCTTTTATCGCATTTCCTGCCACAACGAAGTCGGTTGAATTTAGTTCAATAGAAATTGTATCACTAGATTGTTGCGGAGATGAGGTAGTTACATTATCGGTGGAGTAACTACTTTCAGACTGGTCTTTATTAGGAGGAATTGAATTATGCTCTGAGTAAGTTTTTTCTGCTTTTTCAGAATTAATTGTGCTGTTACTAGGTGTTAGAAATACAAAGTTATTTGACTCAAAAAAATTTAGATCTGTGGTTCCATCTTTATCTTTAGTATTAGAAAAAAGTGAAGATGCACTGTCATTTTGTCCACATCCACCAAGTGCTGCCAATGAAATGGGAGCAGTAGCGCGATTCAATAAGCGCACAAAAACAATATAGAACGGGTGATGCCTCATACGCTTCTGTCGTTTGGATTATTATGAAGCTTTTTCTTCGCGAATGAAAAATGGCTGTCGACAATTAATAGAGTATATAAAAATTGTTCCATTATTCCATTCCACTAGCTTTTTTCCGAATTTTCGCTTGTCAACTAGTGCCCAACAACACCACTTAATTTATATACGGTTAAAACGACTGTAAATTTACACTTCTAAGCTAGGTTAGGGTGTCCGGATCCATATTAACTAATCAGATCATCAATTTTTTACAGATTTTTGTAAGAGGGATTTTTATTAATCTCCCAAAAAGATTTGATTTCAGAGAAGTTTTTGCATGGCTTCGAGCTGAGGTACAGTCTTCTTAAATAGATTGTACTGAGTCAAATTTACAACATTCAATTGCCTTAATTGCTGTAAGGATTCCCAACCAAAACTAAATGTATTATTCCTACAAAAAACTATGAGGCAGAAAAATGAGCTTTTCGAATGACTTCAAAATTGTTGAGCAGATAATTGCATATTGTAGAAAAAAACTCAGTACGGACATTGATGATCTGGCAATCGAGTATGCAAAAAGCCGTGGCTATCTGTCTGGTGGCTTCGAGCCAACATTAAATGGCCGCAACTTAGCAAGCATAATTCGAGATGAGGTAATTTTACAAAATAAAGCCTAGAGAAGTCTTCAATAAAACTCTTGTGACCGGGATTTAGAAATTATCCTTTATAGACTCCATTGTTTTCTTGAGCCTATCATTGTCGTCACAAACTAATGCGAGTGTTAAGTCGGGCTTAGCTTCTTTTGGCTTTACATCAATTTGAACGGCTTGATATTCAGTTGAGATTTGTAGCTGTACGCGGTTTCCTTCAAATGTTTTTAATCGCGCTTTTCCTCTTCTTACTGGTACTCTACTACCCGTCTCTAAATCGACAACTTCAAAAAAATCCTTTTTTACTCCACAAGTATCGCCAATATTAATGGTGGAAACAATTTCAATCTTTGGGGGATCGATAAAAGCTTTAATTTTATCATGATTTTGGTAGGTCATAATAACCGTTATAGGCGTAATAAAAATAAACGTGAGTAAGAATATCAGGAATTTCATATGTGCATCCACCTTGTAAGTTCTGACGATATATCAATTTCTCAAAAATGCTCGACTTATTTTAGTTGAAGCCTTATTCCCAATAGGCCGCTTGTCAGTAACTACTGGTCGTTTTAAGGGGCAGTTTTTTAGAAAATTATAAGTGAAAAAATTTTGTTATTCTATTTATTAAACATTTGATAACGATACTTACCCACTATTTATTCATCAGCTGTGAATTAATGGACTAGCTCATTTTTAGAAGTGAGGATTATACTTTTTGTATCTGACCCATTCTATTCTGGGAGGTTAATGAAAGTATTAGGAATTTCTTAATTTTAAAGAGTGGGAACATGTTAATGGTAATGAATGTTTAGTTAATAACACACCCGTCCGATATCAATTGGAAATACCTCTTAATTTCAATAAATTAAAGTCGTTTTCCGATCTTTTTTGTGTTTTTCAAGACTAGGTAATTCGATATTTCTTAGCAAAAATTGAACAAGAGATATTATTTTATTGACGTAAGCTACTAAGTTCCAAAATTCCGTTTGATGACCGCGGCATTGGCGTGGGATTGATCTGTTAGAGCGCTTGCATATTCTTTTATACACTGTTTATCATGTCTGAAGTTTAAGTCAGGTCTAATATATCTATGCGCGACATAATTGCGATCTTAAGAGGAGTTCGTCCAGAAGAAGCTATTAGCGTTGCAGACATACTACTTTCTTGTGGAATTTCAAAATTAGAAATCCCGTTAAATTCACCAGAACCTTTTTTGAGCATTGAGAGGATAATAAAAACATTTTCTGACTATTCATTTGTAGGAGCCGGTACCGTTTTAGATACAAATGAGGTTAAAATGCTGTCTGATATAGGCGCCTCACTAATTGTGTCACCAGATTGTAACACAGATGTTATTCGAGAAACAAAACGACTTTCCATGGTATCCGTTCCCGGATGTTTCACTCCTACGGAATGCTTTCAAGCGATCCAAAGTGGTGCCGATGGTTTAAAAATTTTCCCGGCTTCTCTACTCGGGACTGCTGGTCTTAAAGCTCTAAAATCAGTACTTCCGACGAGTACTCCTCTTTATGTAGGCGGAGGAGTTCATGCAGTAAATTTGCCCGATTGGAGAGAGGCTGGAGCCAGCGGTTTTGGAGTAGGCGCATCCGTCTTTAAACCCGGGGATAATTTAAGCGATGTAAAAGAAAAGGCTGAACGAATTGTGCACGCATACGATGCATTGAATTAATGATAAGTATCTTCAACGATCAAAAATGTGTTTTGGGCGAGGGCCCTCTCTGGCATCCAGAAGCAGGACATCTGTTCTGGTTCGATATTTTGCGAAAAAAAATTTTCCAAACGGTCAATGGGGTTATCTCACAGCACAAGTTCCATGAATATGTTTCGGCCGCTGGCTGGATTGATCAAAAAACGTTACTAATTGCATCTGAGACATCTTTAAGCACCTTTAATTTTGTAACGGGACAAAAAGAGCACTTGGCTAAATTGGAAAATGATAATCCTCTCACAAGGTCGAATGATGGTCGTGCTGATCCACATGGCGGTTTTTGGATTGGAACTATGGCAAAGGACGCATCAAAAGGGCAGGGAGCTATTTATCGATATTATGGCGGAGAATTAAGACAACTGTTCGCACCAATAACTATTTCAAATTCTATTTGTTTTTCAGTTGATGGATTACACGCTTATTTTGCAGATACTGTGACGCATAAGATAATGAAATGGCCATTAAATGAAAAAAATGGCTGGCCCGTTGGCGAACCTTATACATTTATAGATCTTTCCACAGAGGGCCTTTTCCCAGATGGTTCGATAGTAGATGAGCTTGGTTATTTGTGGAACGCTCAGTGGGGGGCGGGTCGTGTGGCACGCTATTCTCCAAGTGGAACATATGTTGATGATATCGCTTTTCCAGCTTCTCAAATTACCTGTCCAGCATTTGGTGGAGAAGAAATGAAAACGCTTTTTGTAACATCAGCCTCTTTAAATCTTAAAGAACCAGAAGCGGGTAAAACGTTCACCATTGAAACAGAATTCCGAGGCCAAAAAGAACATAGCGTACGTCTTTAATGGTGTGCAATGATTTAGCGGTAAGGGCAACAGGTGCCGCGTGTTTAAGAATGGGGTCAATTACAAATTGGGCATATGGGTTTTTATGAAAATTTATATGTAAGAGGCTGCTACAGGCTTGTAGGTGCAATTTACGATATTAAAATCACTGCAAAAACTGATTGCTTTAACGCTTGGTAATTTCATCAATCATACTTATTTCAGTTTGAGTCCTGAATGATACATCGGTGGTTACGGATTAAGGGTTGTTTCTGAAATTTGCTTCCCGTTGACAGTGAATGTGTGCCAAATAGTGAAGCTGTATCATTAAAGGAAACTTTTCTTAATTGTAGCAGACAAAAAAACCAAGCAGAGAAGGATAAATAACCGCAATTGATCATAATTATTGTTTAAGTGATCAGAGGCGCATCTTGTCTAATGCCGCCGAATTAATTATGGCTCACAAAATCGTCACTTTTTTGCTACAGAACCAGGCATTGGAGTGTATTCGGATCAGAACTTACCCTTAAAAGACCATATCAAAAATAAAAATAGACCGATTAGATCATATGCAGGAATCTCATCAGAACTGCAGGTTTGGCCTGCCTTTCCAAATCAATGGGTATTTCCTTCTGCGTACTTAGTGTAAAAAAGAACAGATGATAAGCATAGTCAATGTAGGTTAATTCCTTGATCAAAACCCGGCTTAGTTTCTAAACCTTGCGTAAAAGATAAGTGTCCATTATCCAGCCATGTTTCTTTCTTGCTACTTTTCTTATTTTTTTGATCTCTTTGGAGGTCTGATCAAGACGCCCAGAAATCAAAATTTCGTTTGGCATCCCAAGAAATGCTCCCCACCATATTTTATAATTATTGCCTTTGAGCCGATCAAAGGAAGTTTGTCCATCTAGCATGACAACGAGTGTATCATAACCTAGAGGCCATCCCTTTGCTCTTAGTTGCCGACCTGTGCTTAAAATGATTGATTCGCCAAGATCATTCAAAGGAATTTTATGGGCAGCAGTCAAAAGTTGGATTGCCGTTATGCCCGGGATAACGGATATTTCTAGATTGGTTATATATATTTTGAGCTTTTCTGCTATCCTAAGACTACTATCGTAAAGAGATGGATCTCCCCAAATCATTAAGGCAACTTTTCCACCCTTAGGCAAATTGTCATTTATGGTTCGTGACCACAGGGTTGCAATTTTATTATGCCAATCTTGAACACGTTTAATATACTCGGGTTCCGCTGGATCACGTATGGGTAGGTCGAATGATATAATTTTGGGAGTTGGGTATAAGAGTTTTTCACATATTTCTTTTCGGAGTTCCCCCAAATCAGATTTTTCTGAGCCTTTGTCAGGAACCATGATCAGGTCGGCATTTTGCAAAGCGGTTTTGGCCCTCCCGGTCAGATGATCAGGATTTCCCATTCCTATCCCTACAAGAAAAAGCTCAATCATGACCGTGAAAATATCAAAAGCTACAGCTTATGCGAGGGTAAAATTTCAAGTTTTGACATATAGGTATTGGTAGGTAATTTCTGTTCATTCTGCGGAATATTTAATTACTGTTTCGGTCTATATCAAAAACATCAGTTCAGGAACTTAGCGCTAATGGGCCAAGCAAAATAAGTCCTGGCATTGAACCCGCGTCTTTTTCCATCTTGGCTGCAAGTTCTCTCAAGGTTGAGGCTGTGAATTTTTCTTCTTCGCAGGAAACGCTTTCGGCAAGAAGCGCTGGCGTATCTTGGGAAAGTCCATGTACGATGAGTTTTTCAGCTAAAATCGGAAAAGTCCTTTTCGGCATATAAATCACCGTGGTACACTTGGGGTCGGTCAATGCGGATATATTAAGGTCTTCTGGCAATGCGCCTGATACATCATGGCCCGTAATAAATTGTAGGCGCCTTGAACTCAATCTTCGCGTAAGTGGCATGGAGGCTGCAGCCGCTGCCGCGCTAGCGGCAGTGACCCCAGGAATAATTTCAAATGGTATATTGGCCTCCACCAAGGCATCTATTTCTTCCTCAAGCCTTCCAAAAATACCTGGATCTCCCGATTTTAGTCGCACGACCTTTACTCCTTGCATTGCATATTCAACGAGTAGGCGGCTCACATGTTGCTGTTTGGGGGATTGACGGCCGGCACGTTTGCCTACTCCCACTAGCGTTGCTTTAGAGCTGACGTGATTTAGGACTTCACCTGCTGAAAGGTCGTCAAACAAAACCACATCCGCTTGTTTCAAACGATTTACAGCCTTGAAAGTCAAAAGCTCGGGGTCGCCCGGTCCGCTGCCAACGAAACTCACGTAACCGTTCATGGCACTGCCTCAGAGATTATGTGAAAAAAACTTCCCGTAACATTGCCATTTACAGACCCAGTTTCGACTACTGGACTTCCATCAGCATCATAGACTTCTGCTAAGGGATTATCCGGTTCATCGATTATGGTAGTGTAATGAAACTCATGACCTTGCAACCTCGTGCCGGGTTTAAAACCAAGGGCATTGGATTTCAACTTGGCCCGACGGTAGCCAAGATGAAATTTTCGTTTCTCGAAACTTGTCACTAGTCCAAGTAAACCCGCCATGGAATGAGCATTTCCTTCTTTATCTATTAGAGTCTTGCCTAAGGCCATATATCCACCACATTCTCCGTGAACCGGTTTAGTTTTTGCGTGTTTTTGCAGAGTCCTCAAATATGTTTTTGCTGTGGAAAGCTTACCTGCATGCAGTTCTGGATACCCACCTGGGAGCCATACTAAATCCGCATCCGGTACCGCTTCATCTGCGAGTGGAGAGAATGGAAGAACTTCTGCTCCGGCGTTGCGCCACCCTTTTAATAGGTGTGGATATATAAAGGAGAAAGCTTCATCGCGGGCCAAGGCTACACGCTGTGCTGGCGGGCGAGGTAGAGAGCCTTTTATCGCTGATTCAGTGCCGCGAGCAGCATCTTTGATCGAGCCAAGATCCACATGACTGTTTAGAAATTCTGCATAGTTAGTTATTGCTTGCTCAAGATCAGGGTGTTCTATAGCCTGAATTAGGCCTAAATGTCGTTCTGGTAATGTAAGGTCTCCGCGTCTTGGTAACACGCCTAGCACTTTGATGCCTGCGTTATCCATACCGAGCCTTGCTAGTCTTTCGTGTCGTGGGCTGGCAACTCGATTCAAAATAACACCTGCAAAGGAAAGATTAGGTGCGTATTTCATGAAACCAAGGGCTGTTGCTGCAGCGGATTGCGCTTGTCCGCTGATATCTAAAACCAAAATAATAGGCCAACCCATTCTCTCCGCTGTTTCAGCACTACTACCAAACCCATTAGCTCCTTTGGTGGCAACACCATCAAAAAGTCCCATAGAACCTTCGGCTATTGCAAGATCGGCTCCTATGGCTTGAGCGGATATTGCATTCAACAAACCCTTATCCATTGCCCAACTATCTAGATTAAAGGATGCTCGGCGCGATGCGGCTTCATGAAAAGCGGGATCTATATAATCGGGACCACTTTTGAATGGTTGAACAGTTAGACCCATGTCGGAAAAAGCACGCAAGAGACCAAGCATTACGGTTGTTTTTCCCGTGCCGGAACTAGGAGCAGAAATCATAAGACCGTTTGGCAACATTACGTTTCCCCTCTACTCATAGTGGACTCTGCTGATTGTGGTCGGAATCGGCGGTCGTAATCTGGGTTATATAGACAGCTTTCCTGAAAGCCTTTGGCGTTTAAAGCCTGCCCCACAATAATGAGTGCCGTTCGTTCTAAACCTTGTGGCATGTCACGAACAATGTTTGCAAGATCAGAACGAATTATCTTTTGATCTGGCCAACTTGCGCGAAATACTACAGCGATTGGACAGTCTTCTCCATAGAACGGGGTAAGCTGATTAACCGTTGTTTCGAGATTATGAATTGAAAGATGAATCGCAAGTGTTGCGCCAGTTTTTGCAAAATTTTCCAGCTTTTCATTTTGAGGCATGGCAGAGGCCCGACCAGGTGTTCGTGTCAAAACAACGGTTTGAGAGATGCCCGGGAGCGTAAGTTCAGATTCCAAAGCGGCTGCGGCCGCGGAAAAGGAGGGAACACCTGGCGTAATTGATACGGGAATACCTTCGCTGCGCAGTCTACGAAGTTGTTCACCCATTGCAGACCATACGGATAAATCACCCGAATGAAGGCGAGCAACATCTAGACCGGCTCGATCGGCATTTTTGATTTCCGTTATGATTTTTTCGAGATCCAATGGGGCCGTATTTATAATCTTAGCTCCATCTGGACAGTGGCTCAGGATCTCCTTAGGTACTAATGACCCGGCATATAGGCAAACAGAGCAGGTGCTTAAAATTTTGCTGCCCCTTATAGTAATAAGGTCAGCCGCCCCCGGGCCTGCTCCAATAAAATGCACTGTCATGCGGAAACTCCTTTTGCAAATGCACACGTGGCCATGCGTTTTTTTGATATAATTCTACAGCCCAATAATTTTGAGTTCTTTCCAGCAGCTGCCAAAGCGGAGGCCTCAGCCAGGCTTCCCGTTTGATAACGTTGCATGGAGAGTTTCGAAAAACTGATAGTATTTTGTCTTATTAAATCGTTAATATCTAGCGGAATGACCTTAAGGCTTGTCTCCTTTGAAAGCATATGAAAAACTGGATATCTAGCTTTTTGGGCAATAGTAGAAATTGCAACAAGTTCGCCCTCTTCTTTATATTTTTTGGACATTAAATCCAACAATTCTAGAAAGCAGTCTAGATCGGTATTATTACGAAATCCAAATCCTGCAAAAATCAAACTGTGACACTCCATTGGACGATTGGATAGGCAGCCTTCCAACAGCGTTTCGCTCCAATCGAATCTACGTTCGATATTTCAAAGCGCGTAAGTTGGCCACCGATCTCACGTTGTTTTCGTAATAAAAGTGTTTCGCTTTCCAAGGTAACAACATTAACAACAAGACGTGTTCCGCAATCTACCAATTTTAATACTGTGTTCAGTACCTTTGCGTTTAAACCGCCACCTATAAAAACTGCATTAGGTTTTTCTAACTGTTTTAAGCCATCTGGTGCATTTAATTCTACGACTTTAAGTCTGTCTAGTCCAAATCGGTTAGCATTTTGAGAGATCTTTTTGCATCGTTCTCCATTCTTCTCAATTGCTACTGCTTGACAAGCAGGATGGGCCAGAAGCCACTCAATTGAAATTGACCCTGATCCTGCACCAATATCCCATAATATTTCTCCTGCACATGGTGCCAGTGCAGAAAGTGTGAGTGCACGTATAGGTTTTTTGGTAATCTGCCCGTCATGATCGAAAAATGTATCATCACGTCCACTTGAATAAGGCATGGAAGGACCGTTTGAGGGCTCAACTGCTGCCATAACTGGGTGATTAACATCCGTCCAATCATATTTTTATGCAGTAGTTTTTCTGATCCGCTGCCTCTTACCCCCAAGAGATTCCAGTACTACTAGTTTACTTTCTCCGAACCCTTCGTCCAGCAAATATGCTGCTAGGTCAGCCACAGCATTACCGTCTCTGAGAGTAACCAAGAGCTTCTGTTTTTCCTGTAAATCTTTCCGAATTTTTGAAAAGGGCGCGGCGTGTAATGCATAACAAATTGCTTCCTCGATAGCCCATCCCATATTAGAAGCAGCCAATGAAAAACAGGAAAGATTCGGATGAGCAATCCACTCATTTTCAGTAAGATGTTTTGTAATGATATTTCCTGCACCAAACCAAAATGGATCGCCCGATGCCAGCATCACCACGGAGTTGCCTTGTTGCTCAAGCAGCATCGCAACACCTTTTTCGAAAGGGACTGGCCATTCTATTTTTTCCCCTTGAAGCTGCGTGGGTAAAAAAGACAAAAGACGCTGCGATCCAAAGATCAATTTAGCCTCGCCCAGAGCATTTTGGCTTGCAAGAGATACTCCATCTAGTCCATCTTCACCAAAACCGATAATTGTCAACCATGCGGTATCAGACATAAAGATGAACCTTTTGATTCTTGCAGGAACAACTGAGGCAACTGTTCTTGCCAAATATCTGGCTGAAGCTGGTATTGGTGCCGTTTTGTCTTATGCTGGGCGCGTTAAACGTGTCAAACCTCAACCTATTCCCAAAAGAGTCGGTGGCTTCGGAGGGGTTAGGGGTCTTTGTGATTATATCGAAAATCAGGCTGTTACGCATGTGGTTGATGCCACGCATCCATTTGCAGTACAAATGAGCCGCCATGCTGTAGATGCCTGCGCACAAATTGGAATACCTCTCCTTGCTGTTCAAAGGCCGCCGTGGCTTCCGCAGAAAGGAGATTTCTGGATTGAAGTTGACAACATTACTGAAGCAGTAAAGCAGTTGGATCGACCACGTTGCAACGTGATGTTGGCGCTTGGCAGAATGCATATTTCCAAATTTTTTATACATCCTCAGCATCGCTATATATTGCGACTGGTAGATCCACCTAAAAACGATATAACTTTGACAGACTTTAAAAGTATTATTTCGCGTGGACCTTTTACTTACCAAGAAGATTTGAAGCTTTTTAAGAAGCATAACATTGATATACTGGTTTCCAAGAACTCTGGCGGCGCTGCTACAAAGAGCAAGATTGAGGCCGCACGTGCTTTGGCTTTTCCTGTAATCATGGTCAACCGGCCGGCATTGCTTCGCGAAAGGCAAGAGGTTGAAACAGTTGAGGAGGTTATGCATTGGGTAGTTCATATGAGCCACGACCTAGGAGTATATACGTAAGGCGTTTGTCCGGCGCGATCAATTAGTCTTGTTCTGGAAGTGCCAACAAGTACCACGGTGCGCATATCCGCCATTTCGGGTAGGGCTGCCTTAACATTAGAGATTTGGATTTTTTCAAAAGGTGTACTCACTGCATGTGCAAAAATGATTGGTGTGTTCTTACCACATATTTGTCTCAAAATACTGAGGGCTATACCAAATTGGTCAGGTCGTGCTTTTGACCGCGGGTTATAAAATCCCATAGCAAAGTCACCCTCCACTGCGAGCCTTATTCGCTTTTCAATCATGCTCCAAGGCTTTAAATTATCACTCAGATTAATGGCGCAGAAATCGTGCCCAAGTGGCGCCCCTACACGGGCTGCTGCTGCTAGCATTGCTGTTATACCTGGGAGGACATCGATTTGCAGGTTGCGCCATTCCAGTGGTCCTTTTTCCACAGCTTCAAATATCGCTGAGGCCATGGCAAACACTCCTGGATCTCCAGAAGAGACAACTACAACTTTGCCCCCGTCTGCTGCTATTTTTAGCGCTTCTTTTGCGCGTTCCAACTCAACTCGATTATCAGATGCATGAAGTGTAAGCCCGTCCCGGCTTTTTATTCGAGCAATGTATGCATTATAACCAATAACATCGGTTGATTGAGAAAGTGCATAATTCACTTCGGGGGTGATTTGATCTTCACAACCGGGACCAAGACCAGCAATTTTTACCCAACCTGTCATGGTCTACGACCTTCACCATGCACAAGGATTATCGAAAAGTATGGCGTTTTATCTTTTTTCACTTCGCATAATTTCTGAACATTACATTGTTTCATTGCCGCATACTGAACAAGCCATGCTTTTTCATAATGGCCGGTCGCTTTTAAAGCACGTCTAACTTTTGCTAAATGCTGGCCTACTTTCATTACTACAATGGCATCGCTGACACGCATCTTTTCGATTAAACTTTCTTCGGATAATGTGCCAGTAACCACGCTCAGCATATCATCGCCCCAAGTTATTGGGAAACCCGTTTCCGTCCATGCTGATGACATGCCGGTGATGCCAGGAACCACGGTAACAGGATGTGTGTCTTTCACACGAGAATAGATATGCATAAATGAACCATAAAAGAACGGATCACCTTCGCACAGCACAGAGACAGACAAACCTTTGTTTGAGATTGATTTTATTCGTTTGGTACAATCAGCGTAAAACCCGGAAAGAATTTCATTGTATTGCGGGTTATTCACTGGAATTTCTGTTGTGACGGGATACTCCATAGCAAATTCACTGACTGTTTCGCTAAGTAAACCTTCGGCGATTAAACGGGCATGGCCTTTTCTGCCTTTTTTTCGGAAAAAGGCGATATGGGTAGTATCCCGTAATATACAATGGGCTTTAAAACTCATGAGACCAGGATCGCCGGGGCCCAAACCCAAACCGTAAATCATCCCTTTTTTAAAAGTCATTCAGTCACTCTCTCCGGCTTGCCAACGCGTTAATAGCCGCCACTGTAATGGCGCTTCCTCCTAGGCGACCACGCACGATGCAGCATGGCACGGGGCAGGCATCCCAGAGCGCGTCTTTACTTTCAACGGCGCCGACAAAGCCCACAGGGCAACCTATTATTGCAGCAGGTCGAGGACATTTGGAATCTTCCAGCATATTTAGAAGATGAAAAAGGGCTGTCGGCGCATTGCCGATTGCTACTAGAGATCCCTCAAGATATGGTTTCCATAATTCGAGCGCCGCAGCAGAGCGGGTATTTTCCGTTTTATGGGCCAATTCTCTAACACCCGCTGCATGTAAAGTGCAAATAATCTCATTATCCGCAGGCAGACGAGCTCTTGTGATACCCTCGGAAACCATCCGAGCATCACAAAGAATAGGGGCACCGGCTTCCAGAGCGGTTCGCGCAACATGTGAAAAACACTCAGAAAATTCAATAAACTCTGCAAGCTCCACCATACCGGCTGCGTGTATCATCCGCACTGCTATAATCTCTTCTTCCGGATCAAAACGCTTTAGATTGCTTTCGGATCGGATCACCCCAAAAGATTTTTCATAGATCGCAGCACCATTTTTTTCATAAGTATAGGGCATTAAAGTCTTTCAATATGTTCTAATAATTCACTCCTGCTCAGACCTGTTTTTAATGGTTTATCCCACGCACAACCATTTATTATCAGATCATACGTACCGTTGTTGCCTGTGACAGTCACCGGAGCGGATTTTGGCAAGGCACAACCTTTAGAACATCCAGAAATGTGCAACGGTCGTGTCGTTCTTTGAGCTAAATTTGCTGCAAGTTGACGGGTTTCAACACTTGCGCTTGCACAAGCAGGCGCACCGGGACATGCATCAATTGCCAGTAACTCATCGGTAGGGCCAATTGTAAAGTCATTTGATTTTACATAACCTATGCCCTCTAGGAGGATACTACGCCATGGTGTCAGACGGATAGCCCTTGATTTCGTTTCGTTAATTAAACCTCTTAAAACTTTTGTGGTTATTTGGCCAAACGGAATTCCTAAAAGTATCCCAAGATTAAACTTACCATTCAATGAATATCGCGGGATGCTTAAAGGAGGTGTGGTTCGCCAGGATTTTGGAAGTTGTGTTTTCTTCAAATGGTGAGCCATTCTTCCTGAGGCAGCGCCGTTGGTTTCTACAAACCATTTAGCCATTTCAAACATTGCAGTGATCGCATTTTTTTCACTTACAGCCCTCCCAAATGCAGAACCGTCTGCACGCACTACCAATCCGTCTGTGTTTGAGCGCTCAAGACGTATGTCAGAAGAAACTTTTCTTAAGGAAAATTCTGAGTCAACTTCAATAGAAAAGCCAAATTTTGAAGGCAGATCAGGGAGGTTATTTAACGTAGCATAAAATTCTTTGGCTAATGTCTCTGTTCGTCCGCCTTCTAACCAATCTGGGGCCAAAATCATATTCCGTCCACCAACCCTTTCAATGATATCATCAATCAGGCCTATGTCGTAAAGAGCCTGAGCCAGTGAAGCATGCTGACCCTTAACTACACCGCGAATTTGTAGGTTTGCCCGGTTTGTAAAATCTAATAAACCATTTCCATAGTTTTCGCTGAGATCACTGACACTTAGTAGTTCTTCCCTAGTAAATCTACCAAATTTAGGACGTAAACGTACAAGTAGCCCATCGCCGGAGGCCATGGGCTTCAGCGCGCTAGGGCACCAACCTTTGGGCGTGGGTCGCATTACAAAGTACCGTCCAAAACGGTTACAATGGAATTCCGTCGCGATACCCATATTCCAGCTGCTTGTAATTCTTGAAATCGGTTTTTCATCGCTTCGTAAGCTTCGGAATTATTTTGTTGTAAGAATTTTCTTACGTAGTCATCTCCAAAAGTGGCTTCATAAAAGCTGTCAAATAGATGCGAACCAACAACATCGGCAAGTTGAGCAAAGGCAGCCATATGATCAAGTGTTGCTGCAATTTCAGCTGCTCCGCGGAATCCATGGCGGCCCATCCCTGCTATCCAGTCCGAATTGCTGGCACGTGCTTGAACAACGCGCGCAATTTCTTCTCTAAGGCTACGGGCTTTTGGTGTCTGTTGTAGAGTGTTGTCCAAATGATAAAGAGCTGCATTTCCCCCTGTCACGCTCTGCGCAGCAGAAAATCCTGCCACATGATTGGCGTAATCTGCTGCAAGTAAAAGATCGGTTTCTCTTAAATCTTGCAAGTGGACAAAACTGTCTGCTTTTTGAACGATATTTGCAATGGCCTCCGGTTCGTATGCGACATGATCTCCATTAAATGAATAAGAACTGCCCTCTAACCAAGCCTCGCCGGCTTCCTCTCTTGCTTCCTTTGTAAATTTTTCTGGAAGACTGCCGAGAGCTAGACCGTAACTGCCGGGCTTTGGACCGAAAACGCGTGCAAGTGAAGATTGAGTTACAAAGGGATTCCAGTCCAAAGATTCATCGCGGTTAGAAAGCGCTTCAACGGCCTGTGAGAAAATAGCGGTTAGTGTTGGAAAAACATCTCGAAAGAGCCCAGAGACGCGCAGGGCGACATCAAGCCTCGGCCTTTCAAGTTCGGAAATAGGGATAATCTCGACACCGTTAACGCGCTCGGATCCTTTATCCCATTTTGGCTTGACGCCCATTAAATGTAGCCCCATCGCGAATTCTTCCCCAGCGGTGCGCATTGTTGCAGAGCCCCAGAGGTCAATAATAAGGTTCTTAGGATATTCTCCATTTTCTTGTAGATGCCGGCGCACAAGTTCCTCTGCAAGTCTAACTCCCTGTGCATATGCAGAGCGTGTTGGGACGGAGCGTGGGTCCGTTGTGAATAAATTTCGACCAGTAGGTAGAACATCGCTGCGACCACGATACGGGGAACCCGACGGACCCGCTGAAACACGAATACCGGAAAGTGCTTTTATTATACCTTTTTTTTCTGACTGTGCAGCCGTTTTTGCATCAAATTCAGGTACAGTATTTGGCGTGCGACCAAAAATGTGCAAACCATCTCCGAATTGACTTTCCTTTATATCGCAAACAAAACGATCAATTCGGGCTATGGCTTCTAATGTAGTTGTTGCGCAATTAAGTCCAAGGTCATGCTCCACGCCAACAGATTGTGCTTCTGCCCTTATATCATCTTGCAAACGATCCCTTCTCTTTGGATCAAGCCCACCAGCGTTAGAAAACTCATCTAGGAGGTTCTCAAGCCGAGTAAGTTTATCTGGTGTGATACTCTGTTTAAGAGCAGGTGGTATGTGGCCAAGTGTAATAGCTCCGATACGCCGTTTCGCCTGCGCTGCTTCACCCGGGTCGTTTACAATGAATGGATAGATAACTGGCATATCGCCAATCAATACCTCCGGCCAACAGCTTTCTGACAGTGCAACGGATTTCCCGGGAAGCCACTCTAAAGTGCCATGCGCCCCAATATGTATCAACGCGTCAGCTGCAAGAGATCTGCGTAGCCAAAGATAAAATGCTACATAAGAATGGCAGGGTATCCGGTTGGTATCATGATAATCTGCATCGCGGGTGCAAATTAATCCGCGTTCCGGCTGAAGGGCAACGACTGCTGAACCACATTGAACTGCACGAAACGCAAAGGATCCATTTTTGGCGAGTTTATCCTCTTTCGGGGCTCCCCAAGCGTCGTTTAAACATTTTCTTAGTTCTTTTGATAGTGAGCCAAGTTCTTTCTCATAATCGGATATATCCCAATGGATGCGTTGGTTTTGCAATCTTTTGGCCAAGAGAGTGATATTCTCTATGTGGTACCCCTGTTCTTTTATATCTTCGAGAATTGCTTCAGCTGAAGCCAAAGCATCCAACCCAACGGCATGTGCCATATTCCAAGCTTTTCCGGGATATGTAGATAGAACAAGCGCTATTACTCTCTCTTTTGCCTTTTTTGATTGAAGATTTACATGTGCTGTTAGTCTATCAACGAGTGCTTTCATGCGTCCGATGTCAGCCTGATGCGTGAAGCGCGAATATTCTAGATCTTGATCTCGCTTACTGGGTTGTTTGAAAGAGCCAATGCCTCCATTCAGACGACCATCGACTTCGGGTAAGACCACATGCATTACTAGATCAGCAGGTGATAAACCACGTTCTGCCTTAACCCAGTTTTTACGAGTAGATGTAGCCAATGCCATTTGAAATACGGGAACACCGCCGACATCCAGGGGTGATAGCCCATTCGGACCAATTCCAGAAAAGGCAGTTGCGTTCACTATTGCTGCAGGTTTGAGTAGCCTGATTTGCTCTGTAATCCATTTGGATGCGTCTGTATCTTTCAAAGATGGCGCGAAAAGGCCTATAGCCTCAAAACCGTTGTTATTTAAACACTCGCTGAGTTTTTCCAGTGGGTCTAAATCTGCGGATGTTAGGAAAGAGAGATAAAAACACATAATTACCAATGGCTTTTTCTCAGACCGGAGCACAATAGAGTCCGGATGTGAGACACCGCTTTCGGTTTTCCAACTGCCAAACCTAGGAATTGTTTTACTAACCAAGGTAGGTTTTGCATAGAGGCCCGCCGCCAAAGCAAGCTGCCCCAGAGCCGCTTTCGTTGCTTCTGCACCTCCCGTATCGCACAGCATTGCTAGATGGCGAAGTGTAGACACCGGTAGGGTCGAGATCTCATCAAGCTGCGTGTCCTCTCTTCCATCGGCGGGCAATACCGCAAGTGCAATCCCATGTTCTTCTGCAAGGGCGCGTGTCTGTTGCAAGCCGTAAGGCCAATAAGACATTCCACCGATTAAACGGATTAGGATAGCTCTGGAACTGCTCAAAGTTCGTTGAGCATAGGTATCAATTGAAAGCGGATGCCTAAGTGAGACAAGATTAGCAAGACGCGTAGTCGGCAACTCTGATTTTCCAAGATGCCATCCCGCCGCAAAGGCTCCAAGATCACTATCGGAAAATGAAAGTACGATAATATCGGCGGGTGTCTGGCAAAGATCTATCGGTGTCTCTGTTTCGTCCAACCCGTGGCTTTCGCGAAAAATAACGTGCATGACTTAGCCTCTCATCACCGCCTCAATGGTAACGGGCTTAATGTCATCATGCTCGGCAATGAACACTATGCGACCTTCTCGGTTTTCGTTTGGTTTCCAGCTGCGATCGTATTGGGCGCGAATGCGAGTTCCAACTGCTTGGACCAGCAAGCGCATAGGTTTACCTTTCACGGCAACATAACCTTTAGCACGTAAAATATTATGCTCTCTAGCAATCTGTTCAATCTTATAGCAGACAGTATCTGGACTTTCCACTGCATCCAGAGATACAACAACGCTTTCGAAGTCATTATGATCGTGATCATGTGCTTCATCGTGATGTGAGGGACGGGCATCCAGATCATCTTCTGCAGCGGCCTCTAAACCTAAGATAACCCTTGAGTCAATTACACCTTCTTGGACCTCAACCACTGGTAGTGTACGTGTTACTTCTCTGGATATTACGTCTCTTGCTGTTCTAATATCAGAAGGACCGGCTAAATCTGTTTTCGTAAGCAGTACAATGTCAGCACATGATATCTGATCTTCGAAAACTTCTGAAAGCGGCGTTTCATGGTCAAGGCTGTCATCTGCTTGGCGTTGTGCCTCAACCGCTGCAACATTTGAGGCAAAGCGGCCATTGGCTACTGCCTCAGTGTCGGCTAGTGCAATTACGCCATCTACCGTTATTTTGGAGCGGATTTCTGGCCAGTCAAATGCTTTTAAAAGAGGTTTTGGCAATGCTAGACCAGATGTTTCGATTAGGATGTGGTCGGGGAGGGGATCAAGTTTCAAAAGGATTTCGATCGTTGGGATGAAATCATCTGCCACCGTGCAACAAATGCATCCATTGGCCAACTCCATAATATTCTCTGCTGGACAATTTGGAATTGCACAGCTTTTTAGGATATCCCCATCAACACCGACGTCTCCAAATTCGTTCACAATAACGGCCAGGCGCTTTCCACCAGGATTTTGCATCAAGTGGCGAATTAGAGTCGTTTTCCCAGACCCTAGAAACCCAGTGACAATTGTGACTGGAAGTTTTGTTAATTCACTCATTGTAAGCCTCGATAGGTGGAATGCGCGCAACGCAGTTTTTTCGGAAATGTTTAGGTCTTTCGTGCCAAGGCACTACACCATCAGCTGTATTCAAATATTTGTTAATGCCATCAACAATGGTTGAAACGTGTTCTATTGGATCAAGATTACCATAGATATAGCTCCACCGAGCCTCACCCCGGAGTACGATGGTGCAGCCATTTGAACAATTACTTAAGCAGTTGACCCGATGTACTTTTACATTTTTGGGAAAATCTTGTGTCTGTAGGGCATCGCTTAGTAGTTCTCCCGGGCGCTTTTCACCCTCCTGAACTTCCATCCCCTTTTTACAACGATTGCAAACCAAAAGCTCGACTGGTTTCGTGTGCGTTTTGTGGTTTCCACTGTCCATCGGTGTTTATCCAATATCTTTCCAATGCCGGATACGGGGATAGAGCAGAACATGACCCATTAACATGAGTGCATGTAGCCGCTTCCGGCACACCCCGTCCGGACTGGGTTACTTTTAACGTTGGCAGGTCTCCCGGCTTCTGGATTCAAAGGCTATTGCCTTAACGCGTTACGTCCCTTCCCGACACAGTCAGTGGATGACGCACGCTCTTCCAGTCACGGTCGCGGGGGCGGCTGCTTTTCGGTTCATGAACCAAGATGGTCGTAAAACCTGTCGCATTCCCTCTTCGCCTGATCTATGAACAGGAACCAACGTAGGTACGGCATGCGACATGCAGAGCTACGTGTCAAGTAAAAGGAAAATACATGGTCGATGAAAATCAACGCCACAATGAGAAAATGAAAAAAATTAAGGCTGTCCGTGACAAAGTCATGAAGACGAAGACGAAGGAAAAAGGCCTCATAATAGTGCATACCGGCGCAGGTAAAGGAAAATCTTCCTCTGGCTTTGGTATGATCATGCGTTGCATTGCTCATGGGATGCCGTGCGCCGTTGTTCAGTTTATCAAGGGGACCTGGGTTACAGGTGAACGTACTTTGTTAACTGAATATTTTTCGGACGAATGTAAATTTGTTGTGTCTGGTGAAGGATTTACCTGGGAAACGCAGGATCGGGAACGCGATATTGCTGCTGCGCGAGTGGGATGGGCAAAGGCTAAGGAACTTATCTTGGATGGAAATATTCAATTTGTTTTACTAGATGAGATCAACATCGCTCTGCGGTATGATTACCTCGAAATTACTGAAGTTATTGATTTTTTACTCGGACGAAAGCCTCACATGACCCACGTGTGCCTTACAGGGCGAAACGCAAAGCCTGAATTGATTCAAATAGCGGATCTTGTTACAGAAATGAGTTTGATAAAGCATCCGTTCAAAGATGGTATCAAAGCGCAGCTTGGAGTTGAGTTCTGAGCATGCGTGCCCTGATGTTTCAGGGGACGGGGTCCAATGTTGGTAAATCCCTTTTAGTGGCGGGGCTTTGTCGAGCTTTGCATAATCGTGGGTTTAAAGTGGCTCCTTTTAAGCCACAAAATATGTCCAATAACGCAGCAGTCACCGTGGATGGAGGTGAAATCGGCCGAGCGCAGGCACTTCAGGCACGTGCATCCGGGTGTGAACCTCACACTGATATGAACCCTGTACTTTTAAAACCGGAGAGTGAAACCGGGTCCCAAGTCGTGTTGCAGGGAAAGCGATTAAAAACGGCCAAGGCGCAGCAATACTCTAAACTTAAGGCAAAACTAATCCCATATGTTTTGGATAGCTTTGAACGCTTAAAGAAAAATGTGGATTTTGTCCTGGTCGAGGGTGCTGGCAGTCCAGCGGAAGTAAACTTGCGCAAAGGAGATATCGCCAATATGGGCTTTGCGCGGGCTGCAAATGTTCCAGTTCTAATTATTGGCGATATAGATCGTGGCGGAGTGATTGCTCAACTTGTTGGTACGAAAGAGATCCTTAATGCACATGACGAGGCGATGATTAAAGGCTTTATTGTTAATAAATTTCGTGGTGATGTCAGCCTTTTTGAGGACGGATACCAATTAATCGAGCAGAAGACGGGTTGGTCTGGATTAGGCATCTTGCCCTATTTTATGGATGCCTGGAAACTGCCGGCAGAAGATGCACATGATATTACAATACCAAAGCGCTCTTCTAAGCCACATATTGTTTGTCTTGGGCTTGCACGAATTGCTAATTTTGATGATCTTGATCCGCTTTCAAATGATCCAAACATACAGGTCACAGTATTAAAAGGGGGACAGCCAATTCCAGCCGATGCTGTACTTGTTATCATTCCAGGGAGCAAATCCACAACGGGTGATTTGGAGTTCCTCAAGCGTCAAGGATGGGATATTGATCTCCATGCACACTATCGTCGAGGTGGTCATATTCTGGGTATTTGTGGTGGTTATCAAATGCTTGGTACGAAGATAAGCGATCCCAAGGGTATAGAAGGCCCCAAGGGCACTACTGAGAGTTTAGGTTTGTTGGACGTTAAGACAGTCATGACGCCCAAGAAATCGCTCACGCAGGTTGACGCTATATTTGCAGGTGAAAAGACAAGGATTGATGGTTACGAGATTCATATTGGAGAAACAAGCGGACCCGATTGCGAGAGACCCTTCGCAAAGATTGGCGCAAGAAGCGAGGGCGCACAGAGTTTTGACGGTCGAATCAAGGGAACTTACTTACATGGTTTATTTAGTAATGATTGTTTTCGTAAATTATACCTAAAGAACTTGGGCGTTGCCGCCGGCCAAGTGAACTATGAGGCTACAGTTGAAGATACTCTGGATGCTTTGTCTGAACATTTAGAACGACACCTGAATATTGATGTAATAGCTTCCATGGCTAGGTGAGATCTTTTAAACGGGAGTTTAATAATGCTGAATAACGAATTAGAGGGTCTTTTGGTGGTATCTTTGGAGCAAGCAGTTGCAGCACCATATTGCGGGATGCTCCTCGCCGATGCCGGAGCGAGGGTTGTCAAAGTAGAAAGACTAGAGGGTGACTTTGCTCGTGGCTATGATGCTGGTGTGGCTGGGCAGAGCACAATATTTGCCTGGCTAAATCGTGGGAAACAATCCGTTTGTCTAAATCTTAAGGAAAAAGCTGATTTGAAAATTATGCGCAATATGCTCAAAATAGCAGATATTTTCATATCAAATTTAGCGCCAGGTGCGGTGTCTCGCATGGGACTTGACAGCGATACCTTGAGAAAAGGTAATCCAGGTTTAATTACATGCAAAATAAGTGGTTACGGAGAAACCGGGCCTGCCGCTCAGAAGAAAGCCTATGACTTCCTCGTTCAGGGAGAAGTTGGTTTGTGTTCAGTTACTGGTACAGAAGACACTCCTTCCAGGGTTGGAGTGTCCATCACAGACCTCTCTACAGGTCTAACTGCCTTCTCCGGCATTTTGCGTGCTCTCCTAAAGCGTGGGAAAAATGGAATGGGAACTGATCTTAATATATCCATGTTTGATGTAATGGCTGATTGGATGAATATGCCGCTCTTGGCCCATCGTTACATGGGTGGTGCGCCTCAACGTACTGGACTGCAGCATAGTTTTATTGCCCCTTATGGAGCATTTACTTGCAAAAGCGGAAAACAGGTTTTGCTTTCTATCCAAAACAACCGGGAATGGGCGGCTTTCTGTAAAATAGTTCTGGATAAAGTAGACCTAATAAAAGATGTGCGTTTCCATAATAACGCTGAGCGATATAAAAATAGAATATTGCTTGACCAGATTGTAAATGAAGCCTTTTCCCAGATTGACGTGAAGAAAGTCGTAGAAAAGCTCGATGCCGCTAAGATTGCAAATGCTACATTGAACTCAATAGCAGATCTTTCAGATCACCCGTTTCTTAATAACAGTAGTGCTAAAATTGGTGAGACTGAAGTGAGCATGGCTGCCTTACCGCTTGGAAACAAGTCAGACTCGCCTGTTCCTGTCCCAAGGCTTGGGGAACATAGTGATCTCTTGCGTTCAGAATTTTCTGCTGCAAAATTGCAGTGAAGTTTTTTCAAGTGGGTGTCGTTCTCTTGATCTCCGGTATCAAAGGACAAAATTTTTAAAAATAAGGAAAATTTAATGTGAAATATGAACTTAATCATGTGGAAATCCGGGAATCTGTCGAGAAATTTTGTAAGAACTTTCCTGGGGAATATTGGCGTGAATGCGACAGAAACGATACTTATCCAACTACTTTCGTGGAAGGTTTGACTAAAGGTGGGTACTTATCTGCACTTATTCCTGAGGAATATGGTGGTCTCGGAATGCCCTTATCGGTAGGTGCTGCAATCCTAGAGGAGATCCATCGTGCCGGATGCAACGCTGCGGCTTGTCATGCTCAGATGTATACGATGGGCACGGTTTTAAGGCATGGTTCTGAAAGACAAAAATCAGAATACCTTCCAAAAATTGCTAGTGGAGAATTACGCCTACAGGCTTTCGGCGTCACAGAGCCGACCAGTGGGACAGATACAACAGCTCTTAGAACAACTGCTCGTAAAGATGGTAAAAACTATGTAGTAAATGGTCAAAAAATATGGACGAGCAGGGCAGAGCACTCCGACCTTCTTTTGCTATTGGCGCGCACAACGTCGATGGATCAGGTGAATAGGAAAACGGATGGGCTTTCTGTATTTCTTGTAGATATGCGAGAGCTCAAAGGCAAAACACTAAAAATCCAACCTATTAAAACAATGATGAACCATTCAACAACTGAACTATTCTTTGATGATATGATTATTCCGAAATCCGCTCTTATTGGAGAAGAAGGGAAAGGTTTTCGTTACATCCTATCCGGTATGAATGCTGAACGACTTTTAATTGCTGCAGAATGTATTGGAGATGCAAAGTGGTTCATAAAAAAAACATGTGATTACGCTGCCGAGCGGAAGATATTTAATCGACCGATTGGCCAGAATCAGGGCATTCAATTCCCTGTGGCAAGAGCTTATTCGGAGATGCGAGCAGCGGAATTAATGGTTCAGGAGGGATTGAGGCTTTTTGAAGCTGGAAGCACGTCTGGTGAAGAGGCAAACCTCGCAAAGCTTTTGGCAGCAGATGCTAGTTGGGCGGCTGCGGAGGCTTGTGTACAAACCCATGGTGGTTTTGGATTTGCCGAAGAATATGATGTGGAGCGTAAATATCGCGAAGCACGACTTTATCAGGTCGCACCAATTTCAACTAATTTAGTTCTTTCCTACATATCTGAGCATGTATTGGGCATGACGAGATCATACTGATGAAATTTTTAGACGAAATTGTAAGTTTTATTCTAAAACAGCAGGAACTACCGGATACTTCACGTCATGTTTTACGTCTATCATTTTTAGATTGGTCCGCTGTCGCGTGGTCTGGTCAAAATGAGCCCATATCATTATGTCTTAGGAATTTGGCAGAGGAAGAAGCTGGTGCAAATCAGTCCTTTGCCTTTGGTGTCCGGCAAAAGGTACCGGCGCGGATGGCAGCGTTAGTAAACGGCACAACCTCGCACGCACTTGATTATGACGATACACATTTTGCATCATTAGGCCATCCGTCTGTTACCGTATTTCCTGCGATTTTGGCTTTAGCAGATCAATTTTGTTTTAGTATGGAGGAGGTCAAGACTGCAGCCTTGATCGGCGCAGAGGTCGCAATTCGAGTGGGAATTTGGCTTGGGCGCACTCATTATAGAGCAGGGTTTCATATAACAGCCACAGCAGGTATATTTGGATCGGTGGCTGGATGCGCGCGTTTGATGAATTTAACGCCAAATCAAACCCGAATGGCGCTTGGCATTGCGGGGTCACGGGCTGCCGGGGTCAAAGCGCAATTCGGGACTATGGGTAAGCCACTTCATGCAGGCATGGCTGCATCGGCTGGCGTTGAGGCTATTATCTTAGCTAGAAATGGTTTGATTTCTTCTTCAGATGGTTTTGATGGGCCGCACGGCTTTGTCGCCACTCACCAAGGAGAGCAAAATCTGGATGCTCTTGAGGGATTTGGAAAAGTGTTCCTATTTGAGCAGGTCAGTCATAAGTTTCATGCTTGCTGTCATGGAAGCCATGCAATGATTGAAGCGATTAAAAAGGCTAAAAGTGATACAATTATCAAACCAGAGAGCGTTGAAAAAATTGAAATAACGGTACATCCCCAGTATTTGAATATTTGTAACATCAATAAACCTAAAACCGGCTTAGAGGCCAAATTTAGCTTTTCACTAATTGCGGCAGCGGTTTTACATGGTGTTGATACCGGGCGGTTAGATGTTTTCAACGAAAACTTATGTAAAGATAGAGAAGTTTGTGCACTTGCTGATAAAGTAGAAGTTATAACAAATGAAGGAGTTTCAGAAACGGCAACAAAAATTTTGATAAAAAAGTTTAACAGTCAAATAATAGAGAGTTATGACGATATCTTAACTCCATTTAAGCCTATAGATCGTGAAGGTCTAGTGCGGAAAAAGGCTGCAAAACTTTTGGGATTTGAGTTCTCAGATCGGATTTGGAATATGATCAATGATGACTATTTGACAGGATCCAAGCTAACGAAAATATTGATGCATACTCCTCTCTGATAAATTATTTTTCGTATTCTTCTATTGGCTGATCTGCTTTACCCCAAGCGGTAAAACCACCGTCCATATGGCATACCGGGGACAGGCCCATGACCTGTGCGGTTTGCGCACTTAAAGCAGACCGCCAACCACTAGCGCAATAAAACACATAGGATTTTTTTTGATTAAAGATTTCCTTATGATAAGGACTATCTGGGTCTATCCAAAATTCTAACATTCCACGCGGACAAGAAAACGCACCTGGAATTTTACCACTTCTCTGGATTTCCCTTATGTCGCGTAGATCGATGAAGACGTGAGTGTTCTTATTATAACGACTTGAAGCCTCCTCTACAGAAATCGTTTTTACTTTATCGTTAGCCTCAGCAACCAAAGCTTTAATACCTTTAGTAATAGTTTGTACCACAGATTTAGTCCTTTTAAATTTTTAAATGCAGTTTCGGTTTCCAGAATGGTCGAAACAGTTCAATTTTTGGACAGCGATCCATAACGACCTGCATCCCTGCATCCTCAGCAATACGGGCTGCCTCATCATTTCGTACACCGATTTGCCCCCAAAGTACCTTCGCACCAATCGCGACCGCTTCTTTTGCTACATCTAGCAAGTCTTCTGGTCGTCTAAAAACCTCTACCATATCCACGGGACGATCTATTTCAGCCAATGAATTGAAAACCTTAATACCTCGTATTTCCTCCACGTCTGAGCGCGGATTCACTGGGACCATATCGTAACCTGTTTCGTGCAAAACCCGTAAGACACCATAACTAAATTTAGTTTTGTCAGGACTTGCGCCGACCATTGCGATAGTTTTTACAGACTTTAAGATACTTTGCAGATAGCTTTCTGTATAAGGCTTGTTGTGGTTCATGTACGTCATGTCTCAGGCTCCAAAGGTTGGGCTATATCGGCTTTCAGCTCGTGCGGTGCGAGTGGATCCAGAAAGGGATTACGGTATAGTTTGTCATGGCTTTCAACGCCGATATCAAAGGTACAATCGGTCAGTGCCCGAGCCACGCATAAAATAACGTAGCCATCATTGATTTGTCTGTTATTTAGTGCCACTTGGGGTTTTTGATTGACCTCTCCAAGGATAAGTTTAGCAGCGCAGGTAATACATCCGCCATATTTGCATCCGTATGGTAAATCCACACCTTGAGCTCTCAGGCTGTCTAGCAGAGGTTTTCGAGAGTCGACATGGTAGCGCGCGTTATCGCGATTTGATATCGTTATTATAGCGGTATTCATATCCAAATATCACTCGTGCAATCGCCACCAGGATAGCGGGTTTCGTGGCAACGGCTTGGGCCGTTTGGCTCTTCGCCAAAGTTGACGAGAAAGTTTTCATTAATTTTCATGCCGCCATTTTCTGTATCACAATCGACTTGTAGCATTACGCCGCCATTCGTGCGTATTTCGGGATAAAATTGATTATCCCATGTGCTAAAAAGGCTCGTTGTCACATAAAGGCGTTGGCCATCAAGGCTCAATTGGATCATCTGAGGCCCTCCGGTGATTTTGACGCCATTGACTTCTGGAGCTTTGCCTAATAGTCCGCCCACCCAGACTTGACCCGTGAATTTTGGGTTATGTGGGTCTGTAATATCATATTGGCGAATATCGCCGTGTAACCAATTGCAAAAATACAGAAATTTATCATCTATAGACAGAAGTATTACTGATATTACGCCCGGCACAGGAATGGGCCATTCAGGATGCGGTTCATTATCTACGTCAATGATTTTTTCCCATTGCCATTCACTATTCTTATCTTTCCACCAATGAATTATATTAGCACTAAGCGCCGCTCCAACAAAACCATGACTACTATCAGGATCGTGATGAAAACGTACTTCAAGTGGTATAAGCCCATCTTCTCCAAGATACATAGTCTGTTTGGGTACTTTCTCTTTAAAATCCCAAAAGTGAATTTCCCGTCCGTATTTTAAGTGACCGACTTCTTCTAGATCAAAACCCGGCATAAATGTATTTGGAGCGGCCCATTCAGAGCTTACCATAATATTGTGCCGCGGTTGATACCAGAAATCATAACCAAATTTAATGTCGCCCATTGAATTTTCCCAGCGCCCCAAAATTTGGAAATTTTTATCAAGGTGAAGGTATCCACCCGGGGCATTACCTTGTGCGTCTCCAAGCATGGAAATGATAATTTCTGATCCAAGGCAGTGAACTGTGTGAGGTGCAGAGAGGTTGGTTTTGGTTTTTATATCAGACCCTTCGATTACTTTAAAAAGAGTGGGATTTCGAGGATCAGTCGCACAATCGACAATGTGCAAGGTAGAAGAGCGCACTCCGGGAACTATGAGATATTTTCGCTGCATGCTTGCGTCATTATTACAGGAAGAGCAAGCGTTCCATCCCATATGATGTAGCTCATCTCCGATCCCTGGCATCTCGAGCCGGGAAATAACTTGTGAATAAGTTGGGCTATCTGGGTCATTATCTATTGTAGCAAGATAGTCGGGTTTCTGAATGCCGGTGCCTGTGTATATTGCAATCGTATAAAGCAGTTTTTCTTTTGGAGCCTTCATGGCCTCTGCAGGAGAAGCGTATCCCGGTCCACAGCATTCCATATCTAGTTCTCCCAACGACTCGTATTAATTGACTTTCAAAGGTTATCTTATTACATGAGATAAATGTCTGTAAAGTGAGAAAGCCATGCACTTAGACCGCATTATGTCTGTCATGGAGGCCGTTGCTGCTACTGGTCGGCCCGTTGCCACGTCAGAAGTGATTGAACTTACGGGTCTTCCTCGTCCGACTTGTTATAGGCTTATTCACTCGATGTGTACCCACCGTTTTCTTGATGAGCCTGAGACTGGGAAATATCTTATTAGCGAACACATGGTTCGTCTGGGCCTAATGGGTCAAAGCGACATTAGCGTCACTGAGTCGGTGCTTCCCGCTTTAAAAGAAGCCGCTGATCATTTTGGTGAAGCTGTTTTTCTGTCACGTTTTCGGAGCAAAGGTGTTGAAATAATACACGTTGCTACACCCAGAGATGAAAATCGTTCCTTCATTCATCCAGGGCTTGGATTTCGTCCGCTACATGCTTGCTCTTGTTCGAAAGCAATAGCGGCTCATGCAGACAAAGATTTTCAAGAAAAAATTTTTGAGAGTCCTTTGAAATCATATACGCCAAATACAAAATTGGATCCTTTTACCCTTCGGTCAGAATTTGCGTCTATCCGTAAATTGGGATTCGCAGAATGCGTAGAAGAAATAGAGATTGGCGTTTCTTCAGTGGCTGCTCCCATACGGTTCGGTAAAATTGGGGCATCTTTCAGTATTGGTGTAACTGGGCCAGTCAGGCGTTTCACTTCAGAGCGCCGGCAATTAATTGGTTCAGAGCTTGCAAAAATAACGTCCAGAGTTGCATCAGCTTTCAAAGTACAAATTTCAAGTTTTTCCTGACGTTACGATTTCGAGCGCCTAAACAAAAAGATTTATATGCCCATACGATCCGCAATGGCTACGATTCGGTACATGTCACGTAAAACTGGCTTTTCTATTAACTTGCCATCGATTACCACAAGGCCTGTATTTGCCTCTTCAAAGGTTTTAGTGATCCGTCGTGCTCGAGTAATCTCTTCATTAGTTGGGGTGAAAACTTCGTTGAGAGCAGGTATTTGTTTCGGATGAATAGATCCTTTACCAGAAAAGCCAAGATCTTTGGCCTTTCGCGCGTCCGAGACCATTCCATCGTGATCCTCTAGGTCAAGGTAAGGAACATCAACTGAGTCCAGCCCAGCACTAGCGGCCGCATGTACCACTCGAGATCGCGCGTAGAGCAAGGGCTCCCATGCATTTTTACAACGTAATTCAGCCGCCATATCCACACCCCCGAAGAATAGGGCATCCATTCGTTGGGATGCATGCGCAATCTCGTACGCTGATTCTAGGCCAGCATTGGTCTCAATAATAATGTGAAGCCTTGTATTATGTCCACGTTCGCTAAGTAGTTGATCAACCATAAGCACTTCATCGGGTGTATTTACTTTGGGCATCATGATTGCTGGTGGCGGGGTGTTTGTTGCCAAGATTGCTTGAAGGTCTGCGACCCCAAAGGCTTCTCGGATAGAATTAATGCGCACGATGCGTTCCACTCCATCATAAGCTTCAGGAACTTCGAAGAGCGCTAAAGCTCGTTGGCGCGCTGTTTCCTTATCCTTTGGTGCGATACCATCTTCAAGTTCAACGCACACCATATCGGTTCCGGATGCCAAAGCCTTGGGAAACATCTCAGGCTTTAAACCGGGAGTGAAAATAAAACTTCGTCTTGGCCGTTCTGTACGCTCACTCATAACATTCCTCCCTGATTGGTTAGTATATAAAAGATTTGTGACCCTTCACATTATCGAAGTTTTTTTGTCTTCACCGGCTTGAGCGGCATAAATTGATGTATACCCACCTGACCAATCTGGCGGAATTTGACATGGACGTGGATCATGATGAGCCCACATAACAGGTTCACCTCTAACTAATTTGTAAGAGTTTACCGTAGGTGTGGGATGAGGCGTATAAGGCTTGGCGTCTGCTGATGTATAGCAATTCAATAGAAGTGGACGTGGTGTCGGGCTTTTAGAGGAGGGTGAATAGTGTAACGTTCGAGCATTGTGGATGGTAATTGAACCGGCTTTACCTGTTAGATATTCTACAGAGTTCAGGTCCAATGCTTCCGCATCTGAATCGGACAGCATACCGGTCCAATTCCCATGTCTATCATATTGATTATAGAGTTCATTATTGTGGGATCCCGGCATAGCGGCAAGCGGGCCGTTGGCCATTGTTGTATCAGTCAGATAACATCCAATTGTCAGTACATTATAATTTGTATGTGGAAAAAACTGTATGTCTTGGTGCCACTTAACCGTATCGGAGGCATCAAACCATTTAAAATTAAGCTTGGAATGGTGGAAGGTTACATTTGGTCCAACAAGGTCAGCGGCCACATCCGCCATTAAGCCTGTTGAAAAATTCCAATATACCGTACTGGCCGTATCGGGTGATTTTAATCTTCGCAAGATGGGAGTTTCGGCGGAATGGCCTGGACCAATGTCAAAGCGATCATCACTTTTGGTGATATTTTTGCTTTTTTGGACGAAGCTATGTGTCTTTTTTTGCAACTCTTCTAGAACAGCGATTGGAATAAATTCTTGCACCCTTACAAAGCCTTTTTCGAAATAGGTCTCTCGTTGTGTTTGAGACAATACACGTGCAGGGTGCTTTAATATTTCATCTGGTGTCATAGTCCTTCTCCTTGGATCTAATTGCCTGCCCTCAATAGAGCGTCAAGCGTGTCCTTAAAATCATATTGATTTACCCAACCCCAATCATTTCTAGCGTGTAAATCTTGGATATTATCAGGCCAATTCCTGATCAAACTGTCAACTGCTTCCTGTGGATCAAAGTTAAACTTGGCATTTGGAAAACGGTTCTTTAATTCGGCTGCAAGCATACCAGCGTTAAAGTGAAATCCGTGTAAGTTGTAGGCAGGTCGTTTGATCTTAATCTGATCACAAAGCGTAAATTCAAAAATACTACGGATTACGTCCATCAGGTAAAGTGTGGACACACCGGTGTCGGCTCTTACTGGAAAAGTGAATTGTTTCCCAGCTTTGGCGGCAAGACACGCATGACCGGGATAAGCGGTCACAGCGCCAATCGGAACAAAAGGGGAAATCACCAGCGGAAGGCGCAGGCACCTAAAATCAAAGCCATATTTGAATTTTATCCAATGTCTAATTCGTTCTACTGCTACTTTCGTAGCTCCGTAGATATTTTCAGGCCATTGTTTCGTGTTTTCGGGAAGGTTTTGAGGAAAACTGGATCCATAAGATGCAATTGTACTTGAAAAAACAAATGGTCCCACTCCATTCTCCTCCGAAATCTTCATCAAATGCACTGAGGCTGTCGCGTTGACTTCCCAGGCAGTTGTAGGATTAGTTTCAGAACTGCCCGAAAATAGGCCGGCAAGATGAACAATAGCGTCAGGTTTTTCATATTTAAAGACACTTCGCAACTTTTCTACATCACGGATGTCACCAAAAATCATTTTGCGGTCAGGAACGGGTTTTTGGTCGGCGACAGAATGACCAAGGTTTCCGTTGCCTCCGGCTATGAGGATCGAGTTCACTGCCACGTTGCGTTCCGATGAACCTCTCTGTGATTAACGTTTCCCGTTTGCCAGTAGCAATGCTTCGGGTCTCCCCTTAAGCGTTAGCATAGCGAGCGCTCCAATAAAGGGCCCAGGCACCAAAATGAGAAATGCCCATTGAAAGTTATCAAGATTTTTTGCTAACGTTGGGACCAACCAAACGGCTAATAATGTGATCCCAAACCCAATCGCCATCTGAAAGGTCAGGGCAGTGCCCACAAGCTTTTGATCTGACAACTCGGTAACAGCTGCTGAAAATTGACCGCTATCCGCTATGATTGTTGCTCCCCATATGATGGCGATTAATGTGAAAATAAAAGCAGAGAGGTCAACGCTAAAACCGATAAAAAATGCACATAAGCCAGAGGTCAGCATTAGTACTGCCGTGGTTAAGCATCGACCATAGATGTCAGACAAATACCCTGCAACTATACAGCCCAAGCCCCCGGCAGACACAACGGTAAAACTGAGATATTCGGGTGAATTTAGTGGAAAAGTCTCAAACTTATGGGATGATAGACGGGCAAAGCTGAGGAACCATGCCCACATAGCGTATAGTTCCCACATATGGCCTAGATAACCAATATTTACCAGTGCGAGAGCTCTATTCCGAACGACTTGAAATATCTGTGTGGGATCAAATTTGATACGTGCAAACGCAAAAGGACCTTCTCTAACAAAAAATGCAAAAACAATACCAGCAAAAAACGTTGCCGCAGAACTACTCCAAATCACTGGCTCCCATTCTGTTTCTGCCGCGAGCGCTCTTAGAAGATGAGGAAAGGCCGATCCAATTGTTAGAGCCCCTATAATTGTCCCCATTGCAATTCCTCGTCCAGTTTTAAACCAAGTTGCGATCAACTTTACGGATGGGGGATAAACACCGGCAAGTGCAGCACCGGTCAAAATTCGCAAAATAATTATCTGATCGCCATTGCTGCTAAACAGTATCAATAAATTTGCACATGCAGCGATTACACAGCAAAAGGCTATGAGATTTGTTAGGATGAATATGTCTGAAATATTAAAAAAAGCAATTGTCAGTGCACCAATAACAAAGCCTAGTTGTACACCATTAGTAAGCCATACTTTCTCTACATCGTTCAAATTTGCGATAATTGACAACTCGGGGAGGATAACAGTTGCTGAGAACCAGGTGCTCAACGCACCGATAAGAGAAAGGCTAACCAAAATTAAAGCGGAGAGTTGCTCTCTATTTTGCGTATTATTTTTCATTTTAGTTAAGTAACACTCCTTCGCGGTTTGAGCCATGGGCACTATTATTAAATAAAGTGGGCTGTTTCAAAAGATCGTAAAAATGTCTTTAAGATCAGAAAAGAAATTGGAAATTGTGTAATTTTAACGACATAATTCAATTTTGGATTGGTAAATAAAAAAGTACGACTTGTATTAGTTATGCGCCTGATTTCACTTAAGGTACTAATCTCTAGTTACTGAAAAGAAAATTAATGGTATTTATAAAGATGAGTAAAATGCAGTCCACATATCCTCTGTCAATAGATAATTGCTGCGTATAAACTGGGTCATTATCACCCCGGTAATTTCTTCCGCCGGGTCTACCCAGAAAAAGGTGCCGGCCGCGCCGGCCCAGCCAAATTCATTTTCAACCGCATTCGGCAATAGTGCTTTGCCCACATCGGTCATTACGCGGCCCGTCAGATTCCACCCATAACCTGGTAGTGCAATATCACCAATCCGCAGTGTCGGATGATCTTTTGTTAACCGGTTAGCATGCATCATATTGAGCGTAGGTGTTGACAAAAGACGCTCTCCATAAATATTTCGACCGTTCAAGAGCATGCGAGCAAATTTGCTGAAATCATCCACTGTTGAATACAGCCCATGACCACCACGGCGGAAGATAGGAGATTGTGTAGGATAGCTGGAGGTTACATTTTGCTCATTCAAGGCATGAGCTGGCCGTTTGAAGACCGGAAGCGTCCCCAAAACCTGGTTACCATAAAGGCTCATCAATCGAGGTAACTGATTTTTATCGAGACGATACCCCGTCTCGGTCATTCCAAGAGGATCAAATATGTACTTTTGAAGTAGAGTATCAATTCGCTCTCCGGTAGCTCTTTCTATAATATGGGCGAGTACGTCCGTTGCTACGCTGTAGCGCCAATCAGTTCCAGGATGAAAAGCAATTGGTAATTCAGCTAATGTTCCCATTACATCGTCCAGATCGCGCTCACCATCCTCGAGTAATCGAGCCTCTCTATAATATGGACCAATTTGGCAGCCAAGTAGGATTTCATAAGAAAATCCCGCTCGGTGTGTGAGTAAGTGTTCTATCGTGATGAGTGCATTTGCTGGTTCCATTACACCGTTTGTATGTAAAACCATCATATGCTTAAAACGCATGTCGTAGGCAGATATGGGATCATAAAGGTGAAGCTTTCCCCTTTCAATCAGCATCATTGCTAATACCGATACGATTGATTTGGTCATCGAATATATTCGATAAAGGGCTTTTTCGGGGATTGGGGATTTATTTGCGAAATTTGCGTAGCCAACTCGGCCTTCCGATAGGGATTTACCTTTACTTTCAATGCGCCACTCAATCCCGCTATACTTTTCTTCTCTTATGTAACTTTGCGCCACGGCATCTACATTATCAGTCATTCGTACTTTTTCCCTTTGAATTTAGGTTGATGAAAACATGCCCCAATGGTTGAGGGCAGCTTGAGCAACTTTTCCTCCCCATTCCTGAACAAAATGACCTCCGTCTGCGATTTCCATTGCATTGGGACAGCCTTTAATTTTGGTTCGCAGGAATTCCATAACCTTGGGCCCAAGTACTGGGTCTTTCATTCCTATTGCCATAAAGCTTTCTCCGCACCATTCATCCTGTAAATATTGAATAGATTTTTTCGAAACATTGACCCCTTCCATGCTCGGTTCCGTCATCACTATTTGTGGAAAGCGGCGCACGCCCGCTTTGTAAGTGACATCCGGAAAAGGTGCGGCATACGCCTGTGCCTCTGCATCGCTAAGCATTGGTGTTGTGCGCTTCATCAGGCCTGCAATATCCATATCTGGATTTGCGTTACTATATGCACGCCAGGCATTAAAACCCTTTCCAGCGCTGCGACCCACGGCAAGGGTAGTATTCATAACGAGCAATCGTTTGAACCTTTGAGGTGCTGCAATGGGAAGAGTAAGGCCAAGTAATCCACCCCAATCTTGAACCACCAGATTAATATTTTTTAAATCCAGACGGCGCAAAAATGAAATCGCCATGTTTCTATGAAAATGGAAGGTATATGTCTCGTCTTGCACGGGCTTATCGGAGCGCCCGAAACCTAACCAATCTGGTGCGACGACCCGTGCGCCAGATTTCAAAAATATAGGTATCATTTTACGATACAGATAGGACCAAGTTGGTTGACCATGAAGGCAAAGAAAAACATCCTTTGCGTTTTGCGGGCCTTCGTCTATGTAATGAACGCGCAGGTTATGGTAGTGTTCGAGGTCAGTAAAATATTTGGGGCTGTAAGGCCAATTTGGTAGATTTTCAAAGAGTGTATCCTCTGTTCTTAGGACCTCAATCTTCATTTATGTCTCCTATATTAGTTATTTTCAGACGAGCTTTCGAAACATTATAAATTTTGGATAAAATTCCCTGATAAAGCTAGGAGGGTTACAACTTGCATACCGTAGATCGTCAGCGTATTCCCTCGCCCAAGGGATTTACAGACCTCTTGTTGATGAGGCACGGAGAGAATGCCGCAGCTGTCGAGAGTGTTTCGTTCCCAATGAAAGATGCACATGGAGATCATGAATTGCATCCAAGCTGATGATTCCAAGCCAAAGCTATTGTAAAGAGTATGAAATTCATGCCTTTCGGTTCGATCTATGTGAATGCTCTTCAAAGGACACACCAGCTGGGAGTAGCTTTGGCTGGAGTGCTTGGTATAAGGCCGAAGGAGGAGGCTGATCTTCGAGAAATCTAACTTGGTAATTGGGATGGCTGTCTTTATCGTAAAAAAATCGTGGAAAACGATCCTGTTTTGTCGAAGTCGCTTGAGCGCCAATAATGAGGTGAAATTCCTGGTGCTTCGACCATTCAACGAGTTATGGTTTGGGTAAAAGCTGGTTCGCTTCCGATCGCACAGCCGCATCCTGATCAGCTTGTTGCTGTTATCGTACATGGAGCTGTCACAGCAGCAGCTATGCCCATCGCGATAGGCGCACGACCTTTCGCCTTTCTGGGTTTGACTAATGAGTCCGTGTGCAGAATTGTTATCAATGCTGATCGGATCATTGTGCGTTCCTTTAATGAAACATTTCATTTCGATTACTCAAAAGTTATTACAGTTTTACCAAGCGCTTTTCGTTCAGATATGTAATTAAGTGCCTTAGCAGCGTCTTTTAGGTCAAAACTTTTTGTAACTCGTGGCTGAACCCGACCATCTCCATAAAGCTCAAATAACTCAGCGAGATATTTTTGATGTTGCGCAGGATAACGAGTTGTAAATGAACCCCAAAAAACACCTACAATCTGGCAACTTTTTAGCAGAGTGAGATTTAGAGGAATTTTCGGAATACCTGCTGGAAAACCGACGACTAGGAAACGCCCGTTCCAAGCCATGGCCCTTAGAAAAGGCTCAGAGTAATCGCCGCCAACGGCATCGTAAACCACATCAACGCCCGAGGTGCCAACAATTTTCTTCACTTCTCCTGATAGAGTTTTTTGTGCATCTTGATCCATATTTCTTGGATATATAATCGTCTCATCTGCCCCAACTTCTTTGCAGAAATCTGCTTTTTTTGTGGAGGATACCGCTGCAATCACCTTTGCACCAATAGCTTTACCAATCTCAATTGCCGCAACTCCAACACCACCCGCAGCACCAGTAATTAACAATGTTTCACCAGTTTCAAGTTGTGCACGGTCGCGTAGAGCATAATGCGATGTAGCGTACGTGAATATAAAACAGGCAGCATCTTCAAATGGCATTGAATCCGGTATTTTTGTTATCTGGGAGACGGGTGCCAAAATATGAGTTGCAAAGCCACCAAACCCTGGAGTAGCCACGACCCGGTCGCCTTCCGAAAAATTATCCACGTCCGCACCAATAGCGGCAATTACGCCCGAGATTTCGCCACCGGGTGCAAACGGACGTTGGGGTTTGATCTGGTAAAGATCCCTGATGATTAACGTGTCAGGAAAATTTACTCCCGCGGCTTTTACTTTTATAAGAACTTCGCCACTTTTGGGATGTGGTGTTTCAATCTCTTTAAGGATTAAACAGTTCGGCCCGCCGGGGTAAGTACTGAGCAACGCTTTCATAATTTTTTCCATATTAAATTAAAGAACGTTTCGTCATATGTGATGTCATGGACACAAAGCTTGTCAATCAAAATGTGAGGTGACATTATTACGCTAAAGTATTTAGCGTAACTGTCTAATCATGAGAATTTTCGCCAACTTTAGATAGTGCCATTGCTGCAAAAAGGGCTTTAAGATGAGAAACGCCGTAATAGTATCAACTGCTCGAACTCCAATTGGAAAAGCTTTTCGTGGCGCATTTAATTCAACGACACCTCAAGCCCTCACGGCTCACGCAATTAAACATGCAATTTCGCGCGTTGGTGTTGATCCATTGGAAGTCAGTGATTGCATAATCGGTGCCGCATTGCAGCAAGGTCACCAAGGAGGAAATATTGGGCGTCAAGCGGCTATAAGGGCAGGCCTTCCTGTAAGCGTTGCGGGTATGTCCATCGATCGGCAATGTGCTAGCGGTATGATGGCGATTGCAACAGCAGCAAAGCAAGTCATCACAGATGGAATTGATTTAGCCATTGGCGGTGGTGTTGAGAGCATTTCGTTTGTTCAGACACAAGAGATGCGGATGGAAAGCGACCCATTTTTGTCTGAACGAAAGCCAGAGATTTATATGTCCATGCTGGAAACTGCTGAAACAGTTGCAGCCCGTTATAATGTAAGCCGGGAGGTTCAGGACGAATACGCGCTACAGTCTCAACAGCGAACACATGCTGCTCAAGAAGAGGGGCGTTTCGATGGCGAGATTGTACCGATTTCGACTGTCATGAAGTTTAAAGATAAAGAAAGCGGCAGTATTTCGGAACATGAAGTAACACTCACGAAAGATGAAGGTAATCGGCCAAGTACAACGCTTGAGGGATTAAATGGACTTCAACCAGTATTTAAAGATGGTATACAGATCAAATCGGGCGGCTACATAACGGCTGGAAATGCCAGTCAGTTGTCAGATGGGGCTTCAGTCAGCGTGGTCATGGAGGAGAAACTTGCTGAAAAACGGGGCCTAGAACCATTAGGACGATATGTGGGTGTTATGGCCACCGGCTGTGAGCCAGACGAAATGGGAATAGGGCCTATTTTTGCTGTACCAAAACTTCTTGAAGCGCATGGTCTTCGGATGGATGATATCGATCTTTGGGAACTAAACGAAGCTTTCGCTGTTCAGGTTTTATACTGCCGAGATAAACTTGGGATTCCGAATGAACTTTTAAATGTCGATGGAGGTGCTATTTCTATCGGGCATCCCTACGGCATGTCTGGTGCACGAATGGTTGGTCATGCATTGATTGAAGGGAAACGTAGAGGCGCTAAGTATGTGATCTGCACGATGTGTGTTGGGGGAGGTATGGGGGCTGCAGGTTTGTTTGAAGTGCTTTAAATTTCATTTTCAGTGCTTTTTGCGACTTCAGTTGTTTGGGTATTTTAATACCTATTTCCTAAACCTATGAAAAATATGAGGTATTTTTATATTTTTTTCGTTGACCCGCAATTTCTATGAGATATATACCTCACATCTTAATTTTATTTCGCTGTGTTCAGGCGTTACGTAAAAGCAAAGGGACAATACAAAGATGAAAACCTTTTCTGCAACACCTGCGGATATTGAAAAGAAGTGGATCCTGATCGATGCGGAGGGTGTTGTTTTGGGACGGCTAGCTTCTATCGTTGCAATGCGTTTGCGAGGAAAACATAAAGCCTCTTACACTCCTCATATGGATTGCGGCGATAATGTAATTATTGTTAATGCTGAGAAAGTGCAGCTAACAGGTAGGAAGCGTGAAGAAAACTATTATTGGCACACCGGTTACCCTGGCGGAATTAAATCGCGTACTAAAGATCAAATGCTGACGGGAAAACACCCAGAGCGTGTTTTGACTTTGGCGGTGAAACGCATGCTTCCCACAAACCGTTTGAGCCGTAAGCTAATGACAAATCTGAGAGTGTATGCCGGTCAGCAGCATCCTCACGATGCACAGTCTCCGCAGGTACTAGATGTGAAGTCAATGAATGCGAAAAATACACGGGTAGGGATATAATGTCTGAGGAAATCAAATCATTGAGCGATCTTGAAACAGTTGCAGAGGCAGCGCATTCTGCTACGGAAATTACAAAACCCCGTGAACCGGTTCGCGATGAACTTGGACGATCTTATGCCACTGGCAAAAGAAAAGACGCCGTTGCACGCGTATGGATTAAACCTGGATCTGGTAAGGTTGTCGTGAACGGTAAGGAGTTAAACACATATTTTGCTCGGCCTGTTCTTCAAATGATACTTCGTCAACCGTTTCAAGTTACAGGCGTTGAAGATCAATTTGATGTAAGTGCCACCGTAAAAGGGGGAGGACTTTCGGGCCAAGCAGGTGCCGTAAAACATGGCATTTCTAAAGCTCTACAACTTTACGATCCTAGTTTGCGCTCAGCACTTAAAGCTTCAGGTTTCCTGACCCGAGATAGCCGGGTGGTAGAGAGAAAGAAGTATGGTAAACGAAAAGCTCGACGAAGCTTCCAATTTTCCAAGCGGTGATGTTTCACAGTGCTACTATTCAAAATTATTAAATAAAAACAACCATTTATCCAAAAATAAGTGGTTTTCTTTTGTGTGCATATTTGATGCACGTTTGTAAGTTCTCTAGTAGAAACAATTTACGTGGTCAGTGGCAAAAGTAAAAAGTTTGTATTTTAAGCAACCTTACTCAAACAACTATGTACTGTCATTCTACTAACACCCAATGTTTCAGCAATTTCAGTCTTATTAAAACCATTAGCAACTAATTCAAAAATGCGCTTATCATTTATTTTCCTTTTAGACTTTCTATTATCATAATCGCCTTTAGCTTTTACTTTATATTGTGTTTATTTGGTAAAATGCAAATATAGCAAAGTTCATATTTTGATAGTATATTAATACAGTCTTAACAATTACGCAGCAGTCTCTTCACTTTTTAGGGGCTGTGATGCGCCTTAAGAAGATAGCCGTTTCTCGATGGCGATTCTTGGAGAGACACTTTGGGACAATAAGAACCAATGCCTATAAAAAAGTTTGGACTTAATTTAAAAATAAAACGTATAATTTTTAATATGTTACTGAGTTTTGATACATTACAAATTTGTATTGGTTCCAAAAAATTTAAATTAGTAAAATTACCCACGTGCATGGTATAGTGAAATGAACCTAATATGCAGGCGATCTGTTGGAACTTTTTAGTTTGTCATCAAATATTCATTGTAGTGAAGACGCGCAAACCTTGGCGTTGCGTCGGCTTCCAAAACTTATTTCAGGTTTTATAGAAGGTGGGACCGGCCGTGAGACTGGAGTTGCAAACAATATAGCAGCTTTCGACCGTATCAAATTACAGGCAAGGGTTCTTGAGAATGTGGAAAAACGCTGCACCGAATCCACTTTTTTAAACCAACGCTATGATGTGCCCTTCGGCATCGCTCCAATGGGTATGTGTAACGCTGTACATCCACGAGCAGATAAGTTTCTAGCGGGTATGGCCAAATTACGCAACATGCCCCTGGTTTTGTCAACCGCCGCTTCAACGGAAATCGAAGAAATACTTACGCTCGCGCCTGACCGTGTTTGGTTTCAACTTTATGTGCTTTCGTCAATTAAACAATCTTTTTCTCTTGCTGAGCGAGCTAAGGCAGCAGGGTGCAAAACACTTGTTCTAACTGTAGACGTCCCACAACCAAGCCGACGGATTAGAGATTTAAGGAGCGGTTTTAAAGTAGACTTCCGACTAGGCCCTCGCCAAATCTATGATCTTGCAATGCATCCTGCATATAGCTTGAAAATGCTTTTTTCTGGTCGACCTAAGCCTGCACATTTTTCCACTGATGGTGCGCATTTTGACCGCTACGCCAGCCGTTCTTTAGCAAATTGGGAGTTTTTGGAAGAGCTACGAGAACTTTGGGCAGGATCTTTGATTGTGAAAGGTGTTTCTTCGATTTCAGATGCGCTGCGTATAAAAAATATTGGCGCGGATGCTATCTGGGTGTCAAATCATGGAGGACGTCAGTTGGACAGTTCCCCTGCCACTATTGAAATACTTCCGCATATGCGTGAAGCACTCGGGTCTTCCTATCCTTTAATTTTGGATAGTGGTGTAAGGGGAGGCGAAGATATTTTAAAAGCACTTGTCTGTGGAGCAAACTTTGTGATGCTCGGGCGTCCTTGGCTCTACGCAGTCGGAGCGGAAGGTGAGAGGGGCCTCCAAAGCTTGTGGCATGCACTTAGTTTTGACCTTTCGGTTGCTATGGCGCAAATAGGTGTGCGTTCACTTGAAGAAATCGGCCAACAGAATATCGTAAGCTTTGGCCAAGATGGTGGTATGATGAAGCTACAAGATATCCCACTGGCAAAATTAGCGCGTTAAAGGTGAAGCGTATGACAAGAAAATCTGAAAAAATACGAGGCGGAGAACTTCTGGCTCGAGCCTTAAAGGAAAAAGGTGTAGAGCACGCTTTTACCCTTGCAGGTGGCTTTTGCAATCCCGCATTGGAAGGATTCATGAAGTTACAGATGCCGGTTGTTAACTGCCCGCACGAGCAGATCGCCGGTCATCTTGCTGATGGTCACACGCGGGTTACTAGGAAGCCTTCTGTATGCCTTGTGGGCCCAGAAGGCTTTGCCAATGCCGTTCCAGCGATGCTTGAAGCTGGCGGAGAGCGCTGTCCGGTTATATTTGTAACAGGGTCTTCAACTTTGAAACGGCAGGGTGCTGGCGGGTTTAAAGAAATTGACGATGTTGCCATTGCTGCTCCTTTAGTAAAATATTCTGCTCAAATTACTGATGGGGAACGAATAAGCGAATTTGTAGATCGAGCTTGGACCGCCGCAACTACTGGATATCCTGGGCCTGTCCACATTAGTCTGCCGGTTGATCTGATGTTTTCTTCTTTTGCAGAAGATGCTGGTCGCATGGAACGACCATTTGACCGTTCCGCCAAAAGAGTTCCAAAAGCATGGCCCGATCCGATGGCTTTGGCGATCATACTGGATAACCTGAGAAATGCAGAACGACCCATTATTATTGCGGGGCATGGAGTATGGTGGTCCGGTGCAGAGGAGCAATTAGAAAAAACTTCTCTTGCGTTGAAAATTCCAGTTTTTAACGTGCCTTATCATCAAAAAGTTTTGGGTGGCGACTGCGAATCTTACATGGGTTTGGCTGATTTTCATCAGTACCATCCGTCCAAGAACGCGATCCAGGAAGCTGATGTGGTTTTAATGATTGGGGGCCGACTTGATAACCAAATGAATTTTGGAAATCCACCTTTTTTCCCTGAAAGGGTCAGACTGGTCTGCATCAATGGAAGCCACGAAGAACTAGAATATAATAGAGCTGCGGATTATATTCTTCTCGCTGATCCAGGTGCATTTTTGGCTGCACTCGAAGATGTGAAAATGTCTTGGGAGACTTGGTTTAACCTTCAGAAAGAGCGTAGGGCGATATGGGCTCAAGAGTGGTTTGATCATGCATACGATGAAGCAAAAAAAGATGATGCACTAAGACGACAAATGCATCCTCTTCAATTGTCGCTTGATGTCCAGGATCAGATGGGGAAAGGCGATTGGCTCGTTTTTGATGGAGGCAATACGCATTTTTGGTCTGAAATTGCGGTCAATATGATGGGCTGGCGTGGAAAAAAGCTGGGTGGAATTCTTCATCCAGGCAATTACAGCCTATTAGGGGTTGGAGTGAGTTTTGCGATTTCAGCAAAAGCAGCGCACCCTGAACGGAATGTGGTCTTAATTTCGGGAGATGGTGCTTTTTTATCTGGTGGGCTATCTATAGAGGCGGCGTTTCAGGAAAAATTACCAATTACCGTTGTTATCGATAACAATGGAGGTTTAGACTGCATTAGCCAGCAACAAGAGAGATTGTTTTCATCTGGAAAGCATTTCGCCACAGACTTCCGTGATATTCCATTTCACTCAATGTTTGAGGGTCTCGGTGGTCATGGGGAGTTCGTTTATACAAGAGATGAACTAAAACCTGCGTTGAAACGAGCAATTGAGAGTGGAAAGACCGCTTGCGTCAATGTAAAATGCCGTGGTGTTATTAGCCCTATTGTGGCTGCCACCTCGGATAAACGCGATAAGGCATCGATTGAATAATGGCACTGATTACATCTCATACATTAAATGGGGTCGATGGGATCCATGCCTGCCACATCCGGGTGCAGCTTGTGGAAGTGGAAAATACAGATGAACCGATCTTCGATACCCAGATGGACGTTGGTGGCCGTTTATCTCAAACAATTTCTCCAAAGGATATTAATTCTTTGAAGTTATATGACTTGGTGTTTTTTACTGGCATTTATTGGAAATCTAGATTGGCTAATACTGAAAAGGCTAACATCAATGAACAAACTGTCGTACGCTTTTGCATGCCTGATCCAGAGGGGCACTACCATATACCTGTAATTTTGAATCCAAAGTCGTATTCTGTCTGGTTGTCAGGTTAAACTTCCATGGTAGAAGGCTTAAACATGTCGCGCCGTATTCGGCGTACACCTTATACTGACAGGGTGGAAGCGGCAGGCGTTACTGGATTTTCCGTTGTTAATCACATGCTATTGCCTAAAGCCTTTAATCGGTCAGTGGAAGAAGATTATTGGCACTTGCGAAAACATGTGCAAATCTGGGATGTTTCCTGCCAAAGGCAGGTTCTAATTTACGGACCAGACGCAACTGAGCTTGTGCAATTGATGACCCCTCGTGATATTTCAAGGGCAAAAGTTGGTGATTGCCTTTATATACCGATTATTGATGATAAGGCGGGTTTGATTAATGATCCTGTTCTCCTTAAACTGGCCGAAGATAAGTTTTGGCTTTCTGTGGCAGATAGTGACGTAATTCTCTACGCAAAAGGCATAGCAATTGGTCGTAAATTGCAAGTTGGAGTTTCGGAGCCAGACGTGTTCCCTTTGGCAGTACAAGGTCCAAAAGCAGAAGATTTGCTCATTGAAATATTTGGTAAGCAAATCTGCTCTATAGGTTTTTTCAAGTTTAGCTGGGTGGATTTCAAGGGATCAAGACAACTAATTGCTAGATCTGGTTATTCTAGGCAGGGTGGATTTGAAATCTATCTCCGTGGTGGTAGACTTGGATCTTCTTTGTGGGACACCATTTGGGACGTGGGCCAGAATTACAACATAAGGCCGGGCTGCCCAAACCTCATTGAGCGGATTGAGGGTGGCCTACTATCCTATGGTAATGAAATGACCCAGGAAAATAACCCGCTCGAGATTGGACTTGAAAAATTCATATCTCTTAATGGATCAGTGGATTATATTGGTAGGGAAGCGCTTGAATTGATTGCAGAGGAAGGCCCTGAAAGACTGATACACGGCGTGTTAATTGATGGTCCCCCTGGTAATGTATGCACAATCCCATGGCCGGTTTTCTATAAAAACAAAAAGATCGGCCAAGTTACTTCAGGCATTTATTCACCACGTTTAGAGAAATATGTTGGCTTAGCTTTAATAGATCGTGGTTATTGGACCGTTGGTCTGCCTGTTGAAGTAGCTTTCAGTAGTAGCCAGTGCTTTTCAGGAAATTTGTCAGAGCTACCTTTCGCCTAGCCGTTAATGCGGTCAAGCCTTTTCTCGATTAGTCCAGCTAGCTTTTGTGCTGGTTTGGATAGGCTAATTTTAGATTTTGTTATGATTGCAATGTGGTAGTCGAGTTTTTGTATAAGTGGTCGACTGATAACGCCACCTATAGATGTGGCAACGCCCGCAGAGAGTAGATCTACGACTGACAAAGATCCGGTCGCGCGTACCAGGGCTGCAGCCATGGGCATATTAGCGGCACTGATACGCGATCTCTTCCGAAGAGCTACCACGGTCGCTTGATCAAGTCCGATTATACTTTCTGGAAAGATGCCAGCAAATGTAATAAAACTTTCTGTTTTGGATAGTTTATCTATATTTAGTGGCTCACCAGAACCGTCAAGCCAATGACCTTCCGGAATCAGGCACACATAAGGAACAGTTGTTTGATATAAAATTTCTACGCCCTGATAGGGTGGAACGCGGCCGACCAAGCCAAGTTCTAATTGCTGAAGCTGTACCGCATCAACGATTGCGGGTGTGTTACGCACATAGGTTTGCACCTTCACGTCTATCTGCGCTTCACAAAGACTGTGAATTGCATCAGGGACCTCTACCGTTGACAAAGAGGGTATAACCCCGATTGAGACCGTGCCTCCAGAAGTACTTCTAATCGTCTGAGCGAGCTCATTTAGACGATCTATACCCAAAAACATACCTTCCACACTCTTATAAAAGCGATGTGCCTCTGGAGTAGGAGACAATCCACGTCCCATCCGGTGAAAAAGAGAAAAACCCGCATTGATTTCGAGGTCTGAAATCAATCTGCTTACACTTGGTTGTGAAATGTTCATATTTTTTGCGGCTTTTGTTACGGAGCCAGCGCGCATGGTTTCTCTGAAAGCTTCTAGTTGGCGAAAATGCATTCACAGTCTTTTTATAGTATTTTCAAGTAAAATTATTATATGTATTTGAAATTTAAATGTAAATATTTGCCAATATTATAAACAGAAAGCTTTTTAAATTAATTGAAACTGAGCGCAGTTAAGGTCGAATTCGTGCTCAGATTTATTTCATCTGAATGCGAAGTTTTTATAAAAAAGTATTTAGATTTGATCGTTACGAGGATGGATAGGTAATTGCTTTGAGATTCCCATGACTTCTTCCATTATTTTTGCATACTGAAGAAGCTGTACTTCGCCTCTAGGTTTACCAACCAATTGCACACCGACTGGTAACCCTTTTTTAGTAAATCCACATGGAATGTTAATTGTTGGGCAGGCCGTCATCGTAATTAGAAAGGTTATTGAAAACCAATCGATATAGGTTTCACAGGGTTGACCATTGATTTCACTTACATAACGATCTTCTACTGGAAAAGGTGCTACAGAGGCTGCTGGACAGATTAAAAGATCATGTGTTTCGAAAAAGTGATTCATGTCATGATAAATACGTGCACGGGTTTGCTCTGCTGTAATTATATCGCCGACCTCAAGGTTTAGACCTTGCTGGATATTGTCGACAATTTCCGGAGCAATAAGATCGCGATTGCTTTGAAGTGTGGGCCGCATCATGGTTGCGAACAGTAGTGCCCGCAGGGTTTTAAACCCATCCATCACGCCAGCGAAACTGGGTATATCACTTGTCACTTCAGTTCCCATTGAACTGAAAACGGATAAGCAATTTTCACAGATAGACGCGATTTCTGCTTCAATATCAACAATTCCAAGGTCTTTGCTAAAAGCCACACGATTGGGAGGTTTAGATTTAGCCAGACTACTGACGAAGGACAGGTTAGGGTCGTTAAATGATATTGGATCATCGGGCATGTGGCCCGAAGCAGCATCAAGCATTAGGGCAACATCGTCCACGCACCGCGCCATTGGTCCTTCCACCCAAAGCATATCTGATGGATGCAGTCTCTTGCCACGAGGAACAAGGCCGGGTGTGGGTCTCAGCCCTACTATGCCATTGAATGAAGCGGGAGTTCGCAGGCTACCTCCAAGATCATTGCCAGTCGCGAGCCAAACTTGGCCACTTGCTAAAGCGGCAGAGGATCCACCTGATGACCCTCCAACGCTTAAATTTAAATTCCAGGGGTTTCGTGTGGCGCCATAGACTTTATTAACCGTATTACCACCGGCCCATTCGGGCACATTTGATTTTGCTATCACTATTGCACCATTGTTTTGAAGCTTTTGAACGGTCGCGTCGGAGACCTCCGGTATATAATCTTTATGAATTGGTGAGCCATATGTGGTTGGGACCCCAGCAACATCGTTGTAATCTTTCACGGCGATCGGCAGTCCAAAAAGAGAGTTTGAATTATCGATGTGATGTGAGTGTTGAAAAGCCTTTGCTTCTCTACGTGCCTCTTCAAAACACCTCATAGGAAGAGCGTTTATTGCTGTATCCAATTCAGTTATGCGGGCTATAGAAGCTTCAACCAGGTCACACGGTGAAATTTCTTTCTTCTTTAGCAAGCTGACAACCTCAACAGCGGTCAACTCGCACAAGCTATTGGCGCTTGAATTAACAGTGCTCACTATGTGTGGCCTCTTTTTGATGTTTAATGTTTAGCTAAAATCAGTTCTGCAGAGAAAACTTTGGGTTGCAATAGCTCATATATGTAAAATGAATCAAATTTCAGGAGGGGTTCAGTTTTTGAAAAAAATTTGCTAGTTGATGAAATGTAAGAAATAAAAAAGCTATGCAAAACCACGCTGCCTTAAAAGAACTCAAAGAATTGCTTGGAAAAAGGCTTAACGGCTCTCCAAGTGACCGCGAAGTTCATGGAAGCTCTGAGACTCATTTTGGGTTGTTTCCTCCTGATGCAGTTGCCTATGTTCATACAAACAATGAGGTCCAGGAACTGGTCCGTATTTGCGCGCGTCACGGGTGCCCCTTAATTGGTTGGGGGACTGGGACATCGCTCGAAGGGCATACATCTGCAATCCGAGGAGGAGTAAGTGTTGACTTTACTCAAATGGCTAAAGTGTTGCAGATAAATGTTGAAGATATGAATGTTGTCATCGAACCCGGTCTAACAAGACAAAAATTGAATGAAGACCTACGATCGACCGGTCTTTTCTTCCCGGTTGATCCGGGTGCAAATGCATCCCTTGGTGGTATGGCCGCCACACGAGCAAGTGGAACTACAACGGTGAAATACGGTAGTATGAAGAGCAATGTACTAAGCCTTGGAATTGTTCTTGCAAATGGCCAATTCATTCAGACTGGTAACAGTGCACCCAAGAGTTCTGCCGGCTATGATCTGACGTCACTTTTTACAGGGTCTGAAGGCACTTTAGGTCTTATCACTGAGCTAACGCTACGCTTGCACCCTCAACCCGAGGCTATAAGCGCAGGGATCGTTGCTTTTGATGATATTAACAGCGCTGTTGGTGCCGTGATCCAGACCATGCAATTTAGCTTACCCATGGCGCGAATTGAATTTGTAGATGCTGCAACCTCCATAGCCTTTAATGCCTTTTCCGGGGCGGAAATGCCTGAAAAGCCACATTTGCTTTTTGAATTGCATGGCTCTGAGGATACAGTAACTTCTGGAGCGGAGATGTTTCAGCATATCTGCTCTGAAAATGGAGGCAAAAATTATAGATGGTCGGTAAAGACAGAAGAACGTATGGCGCTTTGGGCGATGCGGCACAAAGCGCTTTATGCGATCTTGGCAAGCAAGCCTGGCAGACGATCTCTTGTAACGGATATCTGCGTGCCGCTGTCAAAATTAGGTGAAGCTGTATCTGAAACTAGCAAAGATATTGACAAAAGTTCAATTGAGGGGCCAATTTTGGGTCACGTAGGAGACGGGAATTTCCATGCTATTTTATTAATCGATCCTGATAGTCCAAGAGATAAGGAGGAAGCATTTCGGTTAAGTGATCGAATGATCCAACGGGCATTGGAGCTTGGCGGTACGTGCAGTGGCGAACATGGTGTTGGCATGGGCAAGCTCAAGTATATGGAAGCGCAGTACGGGTACGGCTGGGAAGTGATGGGCCAGATAAAGCGTCAGCTAGACCCGTTGAACATAATGAACCCAGGAAAATTGGTTCGACAAAATTAAACTTTCCGTTGCTTATTAGTTGGCAATTTTTTCACATATTTGACCAATAGCTAGCGGATTAAACTATGCATTGCAATTTATCGAACTTTGATAATCCCTAACCAATTTTCGGTATGTATTTGCACATTATTTTATATTTTGAATCGCTACGGCGAAAGCGTTGTCTTTTGAAATTTTTGATTAGATGGGTCTGGTCACTCGTGAAAGCCATTTAACCGTTGCCGGCTTTAAGAGTTTAGCATTTTTATCAAAGCACAATTTATGGTATGTATTAATCCAGTTAATTTCCGATGCTGATAGAAGTTTCTTAACAATCATCCTTTTGTCAATTGGAACAAATGTAAGCGTTTCAAATTCCAAAAATTTGTCAGTATGATTAAATTCCGCTTCTTTTACCAGTAATAGGTTCTCTGTGCGGATACCAAAAAGGCCTTCTTTGTAGTAACCAGGTTCATTGGACAGTATCATACCAATTTCAAAAGCTGGTCCTGGTGCCCTCGAAATACGATGTGGGCCTTCATGCACGCTTAAGAAATGACCAACACCATGTCCTGTACCATGACCAAAGTCGTGTCCTGCCGTCCACAAGGCCGCCCGCGCGTGAGAATCAATATCCGCACCACTGGTACCTTTTGGGAATTTCAGAACAGAAATTGCAATCATTCCCTTGAGAACTCGTGTAAATGCTTCGCAAATCTCTCTATTTTGCTTCCCAATCGCAATAGTTCGCGTGACATCGGTAGTTCCATCAAGGTATTGCCCGCCACTATCAATAAGCAGTATTTCCGAAATATCGATTCGGCGATTTGTTTCATGGGTGACACGATAATGGGGAAGGGCGGCGTTAGGACCGCTTGCCGCGATCGTGTCAAAGCTTAAATCTAAAAGCTCGGAATTTTCCGAACGGAATCCTTCAAGGGCTATAGCAACATCAATCTCTGTAAAATATTCAGACGATTGGTTGTCCAACCAGGCTAAAAATTCGCACATTGCCGCGGCATCGCGGGCATGCGCAACGCGGGCATGTCTTATTTCGACTGTATTTTTGCAAGCTTTGGGAATAGCAATGAGATCTGTAGATTGCGTGATTTCGATTTCAGAATCTCGCAAAATTGAGTAGACAGCGAATGGAAGGGATTTGGGATCAACCCTCACTGGTGATGGAAGTTTTGAAACGATTTTTTCAAATTGAGTCAGCTCATATACACTTAACTGCTTAGGTAAATGTCCTTTTAAATTCTGAACTTTTGACCAATCAATAAACAAATCAAATTTTGTATCGGCATAAAGAATTCCAAAACAATGTACCAATGGCACATGTTTAACATCGCGCCCACGAATATTCAAAAGCCACGCAATGTTTTCGGGTAGAGTGACTATCATGGCCGCTTGTCTTTGATCTCTAAGTGCCTGTGCAATTTGTGATAGCTTGTCTTCAGCAGTCCTACCGGCATACTTGATTGGATAGGAAAATGCTGGCTCTTTAGGTGCATCAGGTTGGTCCATCCAAATCTTGTCAACAAGATTATCGCAGGGCGTTAATTTAATTCCTGATATTCTCAAAGCCTCGCATGATTTTTTTATATCTGCCAGTGTGTGTAGCCAAGGGTCAAAACCAATCTTTTGTCCATCGCGCACATGAACCTTCAGCCAATCCTCTAAAGTGACATCAGGCCAATTCAACTTGTCAAAAACAGGATCGGTTTGCGCTTTAACTTGAACAGTATAACGGCTATCAACAAAAATTCCTGCATTTTTCATTAATGCCACGCAGAATCCCGCCGAGCCAATAAAACCTGTCAACCAAGCGAGACGGTCATCCCGGGGCGCAACATATTCAGACTGGTAAACGTCTGAGTGTGGTATAATAAAACCTTCCAAGCCCTCTTTATATATTTCCGAGCGCAGAAAGGCTAAACGTTCTTGGCCTTTTTCTGGTGAGGAATGTTGAAAAAAGCTTTGAAATCTTGCAGTTTTCATAACGGTTCATCCGGCCTTCTTCAAACCCATAATACGAGCGCGGGCGCGAGGGTCGTTGTCAAATAGAGCGGCAAGTTGTTCTGTCATAGCGCCTGCCAATTGTTCCACGTCCGTAATCGTAACGGCCCGCTCATAATATCGCGTTACATCGTGTCCAATACCGATCGCCAAAAGTTCTACAAACCTTCGTTTTTCTACCATTGCTATTACATCTCTTAAATGTTTTTCGAGATAATTTGCTGGGTTCACAGATAAGGTGCTGTCATCTACTGGCGCACCATCTGAAATCACCATTAGAATTTTACGACCCTCTTTACGCATAACTGTGCGCCGATGAGCCCATTCCAACGCCTCACCATCGATATTTTCCTTCAAAAGACCTTCTTTCATCATGAGGCCTAAATTTACGTTAGATCTACGCCAAGGAGCATCTGCACTTTTGTAAATTATGTGTCGCAAATCATTTAGACGGCCTGGTTGTTGCGGCCTGCCATCATTTAGCCATGCTTCTCGACTCTGGCCTCCTTTCCAAGCTCGTGTAGTAAAACCAAGGATTTCGACCTTAACGCTACAGCGCTCTAAGGTGCGGGCTAGTATATCCGCGCTGATAGCGGCAATAGAGATTGGCCGTCCGCGCATTGATCCAGAATTATCAATCAAAAGAGTGACGACTGTATCACGAAAATCAGTATCTTTTTCCATTTTAAAACTTAGGGGTGTTGTTGGGTTAGCAACCACACGAGCTAGACGTCCGGCATCTAAAATACCTTCCTCAAGATCAAACAACCAACTGCGATTCTGCTTTGCTTGGAGCCGTCTCTGTAACTTATTTGCCAGTCTGCTAACTGCTCCCTTCAGAGGTTCTAGTTGTTGGTCTAGATAGGCTCGTAGTCTTTCAAGTTCGGCAGGTTCTGCCAAATCTTCAGCTTTAATCTCTTCGTCATACTTTTGATCGTAGGACCGATAATTGGGATCAGCATCAGAAATAGGTTGAGGGGTAGGTGGTTCTTGCGGATTATCCCCATCGGGGACCTCCGTATCCTCTGACATTTCGTCATCCACGGCATCTTTTTCAGATATTTGCGCGGCACTGGGGTCCTTTTGTTCGTCTTGACTTTGATCTGGATTTGCATCGGCTTCATCATCTGAACTATCATCATCGCCACTGTTATCAGGCTCTTGATCATCATCCTGATTTTCTTCGGCATCGTCTTGTTTGTCATCATCTAACTGATCAGGGTCGTCCCCGAGTTGGTCGCCATATCCCAAATCGGAAATAAATTGCCGTGCGAAACGAGCAAACTCACTTTGGTTAGACAGTTTCTCTGAAAGCTTATCAAGCTTTTCCCCTGCCTGTTCTTCTATGAAGTCACGCCAAAGGTTTACGGCATTTTGAGCTGCAGGAGGAAGTTCCCTGCCGGTTGCTAGATGGCGAACCAAATATCCAACAGACGTTGCAAGCGGCGCTTCTGTGCGATCGGTAATGCGTCCAAGGCCCAAATTGGTGGCGTCCGTTTCTATCTTAGCATCAATATTACCCGCTGTACCGGGCATTTCACGTGCCCCAATGGCTTCGCAGCGAGCCGTTTCCATCGCTTCATAAATATCGCGAGCTGTACTACCTTGTGGTAAGTATTTGTAGTGTGTTTGGTCGTCATGATATCGCAAGTTTAGTGCAAGGGCGTCAGCGGTGCCTCGGGCCAAAAGGACTTCATCCAATGACATTCTTCGGCTGATCTGCGGCAAACGCATTGTGTCTCCTGAAACACCTGAGGGATCAACCGAAAAAGTTATATTTATATCAGACTCGTCAGCCAGCGTTTTTGTAGCTTCAGCTAGAGCCTTTTTGAATGGATCAGCAGGATTTTCCGATGGTTTGGACATTTACGGCTCCTATTGTAGCGAACCGGTGTTTCAATTGTTGACTTGACGATCATCCATGGCTCATGCTCGCAGCACTTTCAGGTAACTCTTCGTCAAAGCAGCGTTGGTAAAATTCAGCTACAGTCTGACGTTCTAATTCATCACATTTATTAAGAAAAGAGAGGCGAAAAGCATATCCAATGCTGCCTTGGAAAATTTCAGCGTTAAGCGCCCAATTGATTACTGTTCGTGGGCTCATTACCGTTGAAAGGTCACCGTTCATAAAGGCAGTCCTGGTAAAATCAGCAACTGTCACCATTTGTTTGATTGTCTTTCTTCCACTTTCGGTGTCGTAGCGTGGCGCTTTTGAAAGAACAATTGCGGTTTCTGCGTCTACTGATAGATAATTTAGTGTTGCCACAAGTGACCAACGATCCATTTGAGCCTGATTAATTTGCTGTGTGCCGTGATAAAGGCCAGTGGTATCGCCAAGACCGACTGTATTGGCTGTAGCAAAAAGACGAAAATAAGAGTTGGGAGTAATGATTTCGTTTTGGTCCATCAAGGTTAACTTACCATCGTGCTCAAGGACCCTCTGAATCACAAACATAACGTCCGCACGACCGGCATCGTATTCGTCAAATACGATCGCCACTGGGTTACGTAGCGCCCAAGGTAATATTCCTTCATGAAATTCAGTAACCTGCGCCCCATCTTTGAGTTTTATTGCATCTTTACCTATGAGATCGATCCGGCTTATGTGGCTATCCAGATTAACCCTAACAGCTTGCCAATTAAGTCGGGCCGCCACTTGCTCAATGTGGGTTGATTTCCCGGTACCGTGATATCCTTGGATCATAACGCGGCGGTTATTTGAAAATCCAGCAAGAATTGCAAGCGTTGTATCAGGATCAAATTTATAAGTTTTATCAATATCCGGTACTCTTGGACCCCTTTCCGCAAAGCCCTTAACCATCATATCGGTATCAATTCCAAAGCTTTTCCGAACGGAAATATCTTCTGTCGGTTTTGCGTTAACATCTATTCCGCCGTCCGCCATTCTGAATCTTTCTTAAATCTTCTCTTTATTCTTTAATCCAGGGATGGAACATAAAGCAAATTTGGACAAGTAAAAGAGTAAAGCGAAAATATATATAAATTCGTTTTTTTTAAATTATGTTACTTTGGTCGCAATAGATTTGCGTATTGGCTCGAAGAAATAAAAGAGGTCTTTAATGTTGAGAATTTTTTATAAACTTCTGAAATAACCGCTTATAAAATTTTGCTGGCTAAATTTGTACTTACTGAAATCTGGAACATAAACAAGCATGAACTGTCTTAAAGTATTTTTAAAGTGGGCGAATATTAATGTATGGGATAAATAGCGAGTGCAAATGCGTAAAAGTATAAATGTTATGAATTATAAAAAAGAGGCTGACTAAAGACGAAATGGCTGCCTATTAAATGAACTGTGAGCTTACACGATATATACTCAAAATAGAAAGAGCATCTTTTTGCAATTCCAATACAATCCGAATCTATCATGCCCAGAAGATGATGGAAAGTTAGATGAGTGAAACTTTTGTTTAATGTTATTTAGAGAATTCTACTTTCAGATACTATTCAGCTCTTAGCTTCAAGCTTTTCTTGTGCAAATTTATTTTTGCATATCAACTTTTCTCCATACCATAAATTACTGTTAAATAGAGGAAATTTACTATGTGGCTAAAATTCATAGAGCCTTTTCGCGCAACATTTATTTGAAATTGCGACTGTCTTTAATTTGGTCCCAAGCCCAGACAACCTCTTGGAGTTGTTCTTCCTGACTGCGATCTCCTCCATTCATATCTGGGTGTAGTATCTTGATCAGGGACTTGTAAGCTTTGCGAACATCTCCTTTGGACCAGTTATCCTTTACCTCTAAGATTTCGATGGCACGCCGCTCGGTCGGAGGCAGGCGACGAGTGCCTGTGGTTGCTTTTCCTGGGTTTTTAGTTGCGTTTTCGCCAAGCACCTGATGGGGATCTTCAATTCCGAGACGGGCCCATGCTCTTGCCTCTGGGTCGTTGAAACTACGAGTTTCACGCTCCCAAACTTTGTCTTTTGACAACTGAGCATTCAATTCCGCTTCGGTTGTGTTGTTAAAAAAGTTCCATCTGAGATTATACTCTCTGACGTGCTCTTTGCAAAACCATTTAAATTCATCGAGCACGTCTGGGGCTTTAGGAGCGCGAAACTTACCCGGTTCTTGGCATCCATCGTGCTCACACTCTCTTGTTGAAGTATCTGACGCACCGGACATACCACGTTTTGTTCGGGTAGCTTTCTTCTTTGCGGAGGTGACTGAGATATCAAAACCAAAAGGATCGGGCTTTGTCATTTTTAATACCTTTTTATTTTCGGTTATATATCATAGAACGAGAAACTAAAAATTGAAGAGGACTTTGAGAATAAATTGTCGCGCCGAGAAATGATTAAGCAGAAATTAGAAGATAGTTTCTCAATAGCAGAATTACAGATCATTGATGAAAGTGAACTTCATCGTGGCCATTCTGGATTTCAAGAAGGCGGTGAAAGCCATTTTCGTATTCGCTTATCGTCTGTTAATTTCGAAAATAAAAGTCGCCTAGTTCGCCACCGGGCTGTCCACGCAGCGCTTGGTAAAGACCTACTCAACCAAATTCACGCCCTCGCCTTGGAGATTGATGTTCCGAAATAGGATTAAAGTCTAAGTTTGGATTGCACTAACTCGTTTACAACTTTTGGATTGGCTTTGCCCGCCGTAGCCTTCATAACTTGGCCTACAAACCAACCAGCAAGTTTTGGATTTGTTCTGACCTTTTCAACTTGGGCTGAATTGTCGGCGATCACCTGTTGTACAGCCGCCTCAATGGCATCCGTATCGGTAACTTGTTTCATCCCGCGAGCTTCCATAATTTGAGCAGGGTTGCCGCCCTCTAAATAGAGAATCCCGAATA
>MDTB01223083.1_pt1 | contig 63942 bp, 58 predicted proteins | sample 811161 | NCBI WGS metagenome assembly MDTB01 (sample SAMN05326650, study PRJNA326480) | marine metagenome | isolation source: seawater | place: Mediterranean Sea | collected 2009
AAGGCTTGACTGCCGAGTTCGGAATGGGATCGGGTATAACACTTTCGCAATAATTACCAGGCAAAAGTGTTATAGTAATTTTATAAAAAAAGGCAAATATTATTTGTAAAATATTATATCAATTAACTAGAATTAATGAGCAAAATTAAAACAGCTTTTATAACATTTTTTCCCATAAATCCTAATAATATGGGATCTTCAACTGTAGTGAATAGTAGATTCAATAGTTGGCCTACTAAAAAAAAAATTTTTCAAATTTCACACTTAAAAAAAATAAATAATAAGAGTACAAAAACAATTTCTATAAAAAGAGAAAGTCCATTATCAAAAATTATAAAATTACCTTTATTAATTATTGAGGTAATAAAATATCTTAAATTTTCAAAAAAAAAAATTATAATTATAGAGGGTGCAAGCTGGATTTTTTATAGTTTTTTTACAATTGTAACTTTAAAATTAATAATTAAAAATTGTAAAATAATATATGTTTCTCATAGTATAGAGTCAGAGATAAGACGAAAATATTCAAATTTTTTAATTTATCTTCTTACAAAGAAATTAGAACATTTGGTATTTAGATTTTCTGAAATATCAACTTCTGTCTCTAATTATGAAAAAAGAAAAATTTTTGACTATTATAAAAAAAAAACTGTAATTTATCCTAATGCTATTAGTTTGATTAATTTTAAATCAACAAAGAAAGAAAAATATGATTATATCATTTATACTGGATCTTATCTTTATAAACCTAATAGAGAAGCTATAGATTATTTAAATAATCATATAATGCCAAGGTTAATTAAAATATTTCCGCAATTAAAATTAGTGATAACTGGTGGTGGTTTTGAAAAAAAATTTCCTTGGTTAGTCAACAAAGGAATCATATCTAAAAAGAAAATGTACAATTTAATTTTTAATGCCAAATGTATGTGTATTCCACTAGATTTTGGATCAGGAACAAGAATAAAAATAATTGAGGCATTGTCAGTTGGTACAGTAGTTGTGTCCACACCAAAGGGAATTGAAGGAATTAAACTTAAAAATAAAAATCCACCTTATATTATAAATAAAAAAAAATTAATTATAAATATCATAAAAAAAATTATGAATAATAATAAAATTTTAAAAAAAAAGGCAAATTTAGATAAAACATATTATAAAAAGATTTACTCTATGAACAACATCACTAAGAACTTTATAAAGAATAATTTAAATAAATATGTAAATGAATCTTAAACTTAATAGGTTAATTAAAAATAGTTCAATATTATCTATACCGGGTATTTTATCAGTTTTTTTTTCCTTAATTTCTATACCTATTCATCTAAAAATTTCAGGAGTTGAAAGTTATGGAAACTATATTGTTTTTCATTTTCTATTGATAGTTTCACTAATTTTAAATTTTGGAATAGGTAAATCTATAACGGTAAGTATTAACAACGTTCCAAAAAAAAACAAAGAAATAGGTTACCAAGGTTTAAAATACACAATTGTAATTATACTTTTTTTAATCATAACCTTTTATTTATTAGCTTTTTTAAAAGAACTTTTTTTTATTAAAAATTTAATTCCTTATGAAATCATTAATTTAGTTGCTTTTGGAGTAATTATTTCTGTTCTTTATGCAAGTTTAGAAGGGATACTTCAAGGTAATCAAAAATTTAAATCTTTAAGTATTTGTAATTTTATATTTTTTAGTCTTTCTATATCATTGCCATCAATATCACTTATATTTTTTAAAAATTTTCTATTAAATGATTTGGTCTTATTTTCTCTAATAATCAAATTTTTGACTATTTTCATAATGTTAATTATAATTTACAAAGAAAATCTTGTTTTAAGAGGTAAAAATAGAGTTTTATTTATAAATTTAAGAAACAATTCAAGATGGCTTACTTTAAATAATCTTTTAATTCAATTTTATGACTTATCTGACAAATACTTAGTTAAAATTTTTTTGGGTCCCATTGCTATTGCAACTTACTCAATACCCCAACAATTGACAGGGAAATTAAGCATCTTCTCAAAAGGCTTTAGTGCTTTTTTACTTCCAAATCTCTCTAAAAAAAATCAAGATATAAAAAGTTTTAATTTTACACTTAAAATATTTTTAATAATTATTCCTATAATTATTTTTTTTACTTTTCCTTTATTTGATCTCTTTTTAAATTATTGGTTAAAAAATAATTATAATAAAGAAATCTTAATTTTAACAAAAGTATTTTCACTATGTTCAATTTTTTCTTGTGCTTCTCATCTACTAATAACAAAATTTGAAGCTACAAAAACTCTCAACAGAAATCTTAAGATTGAGATAACTTTAATTCCTTTTTTTTTAGGCTATTTATATTTCTTAACAAGCAATTCATTTTCATTAATTTATGTAAGTATTTTAATTTTATTTAAAGAATGGATATTATTGATAATAAGACTAAACCTCCTGAAAAAAAGTATTTACAATTTAAAAATATATTATTTATTCTCTACTTTATTGATAGTTTCACTTTATTTTTCAATTTACTTTGAAAAAATTTTTGTAATATTTCCTATAGTACTTTTAACAATCTATTTTTTTAATAATGATAATTGATTTTTTTAGAAAATTCGCAACTTTTTTGAGTATCTTTTTTATTAATAAAAAAATTAATCTTTCTAGAGATTATAAAATTTTTAAAAAAATAAATATTAAAATTAAAGAAAACAAAATAGATAATAAAAATCTTAGAAAAACACATCAGATATTTAATAATAGACTTTATCAATTATTAAAAAATAATAATCTTAAAAACTTTTTAAGAGTAAATTTTATACAAAAGATGTTTTTTGTTCATAATAGATATTTTATTTTTAAGGAATTAAAAAGATTAAAAAAAGATAAAAACTGGTTATTTTATAGAAAACTAATCAAGGAGGATGGAGTCGGCAATCCAGTAAGATATTTTTTATATCCGGAAAGTTCAGGTAACAAAATTAACCATGTTTTTCACCTTAGTATTTTAAAAAATGAATTTAATGTCAAACTAAAAAAAATAAATAAGATTTTTGAGTTTGGTGGTGGTTATGGATGTATGGCAAGAATTTTTTCAAAAATTAATAAGAATATCAATTATTTATGTTTTGATACTTATTATGTAAATTTACTTCAATATTATTATCTCAAACATAATAATTTAAATGTTGGATTCAAAAAAAAAAATAATTTTTTACTAAAATCAGATATTAATGAAATAAAGGATTATTATAATAAAAATTTTAAATATCTATTTATTGCCAATTGGTCCATATCAGAGACACCCCTTAATTACAGAAAAAAATTTGAAAAGTTAATTATAAGCAGTTCTTATATTTTAATTTGTTTTCAAGAAAAATTTGAAAACATAAATAATCTTAAATATTTTAATAATCTAAAAAAAAAAAAATTAAAAAAATTTAAAATAAAAATTATAAGAAACGAATTCTATAATGGTAATTTCTTAAATAAACAAAAACATTATTTTTTTTTAGGTAAAAAGTTATAAAAGTTTTTTTAATATACTAAAAAATTTTTTCGTTAAATTAAATGGGTAAAAAATGATATATGCAATAAATAAGTTAAAATTTAAATCCTTAAAATTGAATATTTTATATAGTAGATAATAGTAAGAACCATTTGCATATAGGCTACTTAAATTATTTTTCTTCAAAAAATTTAAAAAATATCTCTGATTAAGTTTCCATGAATTGATTTGCCAAGACCTGTCCTCTGAAAATGATTTAAAATCATTTTCAAACTTAATTACATTCATCTTTTTAAATAAATTTATTTTTTTTATTTCTAATATTTCACAGACTGCAATGTAAAAATTTTCTATTACTCCCCAATCATATTGGTTGTAGGTTGCGATAACTTTTTTAAATTTTTTTGCTTTTATCTTATCTAATTTAAAAATAATTAAATCTATTCCGTAATAAGGCCAGAAAGAATTTCTTAGTTTGCCATTCTTAACTTGAGTATTAGGATAAACTAGTCCACAAAAATTTTTTAAATTTATTTTTGATAATACTTTGAACAAATTACTAGGTACAATAATATCTGCTGTTGAAAATATTAAATAAGTAAATCCTTTATTTTCGGTATATTGTTTTAAAGCAAAATCTAACATAATTTTATTTGAATATTTTTTACCCTTCGGAAGTTTTTTTTTTGGAATATTTTTATAATAATTTTTAATCTTTTTTTTCTTTATAAAAGTTTTAACATTAGGCTCATCAAATTGAGTTAAGCTTAAACAAATATCAAAATCTAAAGCTTTAATTGAGTCTACAAAAATATTTTGATATAAATCATTTATTTTTGAATTACCCATTGGTCTAAATGATGTGAGCCATAAAGCCTTCATAAGTTCGAGAAAATTTTAATCATTTTTTTGTTAAGCTTTAATTAATTTACATATAAACAAATATATATAAACATAATATTTAAATGAAAATTATATTTAATGAATTTATTAAGCAAACAAACAAAGTAGACAAATTTATAATAATATTAGTTTTTTTATTTCCCTTATCGCTAAGTATAAGTATATTTTTATCTGATCTATTTGCCTCTATAATGGCAATATTTGTCCTTTTTCTTGTTATTGGAAAAAAAAATAGAGAGTATTTTTTACAAATTAAAAAATTTATTTATTTGTTTTTAGCATTTTATATTTTAATTTTATTTAGTCTTTTTTTTTCAATATCGTTTAAAGACTCCTTTTTACCTTCCTTTTTTTATTTTAGATATTTTTTATTCGTCTTAGTTATTTTTTATTTATTAAAAAAATACTCATTTATGAAATCAATTTTGCTTTATTCACTTTCATTTACATTTTTAATTATAATTTTAGATTCTGCTAAACAATTTTTTTTTTTAGAAAATTTTTTTAATTATAAAGTTAACACATTAATAGGTAATACAACTTTTATCACTAGTTTTTTTAATGAAGAAAAAAAACTAGGTAGTTACTTAATTAGGTTATCTCCTTTTTTTCTCTCATTAATTTTCTATTTTAATAAAAAAAGAGCTGCTACATATTTTCTTTTTATAATAGGAATTTTAATTTTTTATACCTCAGAGAGAACAGCATTATTTTTATATTTAATATTACTTTTTTCTTATTTTTTAGTAACAAAAAATAAATTTAAATTTTTCTTAATTGCTATATTTTTTTTATCAATTTTAATGAGCTTTAATGATAAACTGAGATACAAATACGTCACCTACTCCCTTAAACAATTTGGACTTATTTCAACAGAATGGAATAAAAATTACGATGGTGTAATAAGATATTATTCTAAAGAACATGAAGATTTATCTTATACAGCTTTAACAATATTTAGAAATAATATATTTAATGGTACAGGTATAAAAACATTTTATAGAGCCTGTAATGAATTAAAATCAAAAAATTATAAAAAAATTAATAAAAATTTTTTAGAAAGAAAAAATCAATTAAAATGTTCAACCCATCCACACAATACATATTTTCAAATTTTATCTGACACTGGTGTTTTTGCATTTATAATAATTTCATTTATATTCATTACAGTTTTGGTTCAAAACTTTAAAATCTTATGCCAAAAAGACAAAAAAAACATTGAAATTTGTTTTTACTTCTTAAATTTAGGAATAATCTTAAATCTATTTCCACTCATTCCATCAGGTAATTTTTTCAATAATTGGCTCTCATTAATTCTTTTTTATCCCCTTGGTTTCTGGCTATATATTAATAATGAATACAAAAAAACTTAAAAAATAAAAATGAATTTTTATAATTTTAATCTTGATCGTATGACTAAAACACAACTATTTTTAATTTTTAGTTATATTGTTTGTTGGTTTTCAATCTCTACTACTTTTATTGATGTGAAGATATTTTACGTAAGTTACATAAGTCCCTACTTAGAAAACTATCAAATGTTCAAAAGCAATACTTTTCACTATTCACTTTTTTTAAACTTTTGTAGACAAATATTAAATATTTTAATTTTCCCAGTACTTTTGCTGTTATTAATTAAGAGAATAAATTCAATTAAGATTAAACAAAACTTAATTTTTTTTTGTTTTTTTATTTATTTTTTATTACAAATACCTGGTTTAATATTTCATCAAATTTCATTTATAAACTTAGTTTATTTAATGAGTGGATTAAATATATTAATTATATTGCAGTTATCAAATTATCATTTTGACAAAAATAAATATATTATTTTCGGGCTTATTTCTTTATTAATGTTGATCCTAATCACAATTTTAAATTATAAAACATTTGTAAATTTTATACATGACGATAGTAGAGCTCTTTATACATTTTTTACATCTAGTGAAACTTTTTTAGGTAAAGATAGTCCCAGGTCTACAGGATCTTCGAGAACTTTTTTATTAATACTCATCATATCTTTAATCATTTTTAAAAATCTCTTTAAAAAAAAAGAGTATTTAAAAAATATGTTATTTATAATTGTTGCCACAATAATTTTGCTATTTCAAAGTAGAACTACATTTATTTTGTTAATTATTTTTATAATTTTAAATTACAAGTACCAAAGACTCACTAAAGTAGAAGATAAATTTAAATATTTTTTTATTCATATCATTTGCCCAATATTTTTTTTATTCATAATTATTATCTTAAAAAATTTGCCATTAATTCAAGAAACTTTTAGAGAAGGTTTGTTGAACCAGGGCCAAACGATTGACCTTATGAAAAAGGATTTTCAACGTCCAATCGATCCTTTGACATACTCATCAGGACGATTTGAAGATTGGTATAATTTATACTTTAAAATTAAAGAATCTCCTTTAATTGGGTATGGCATTCAAGGTGATAGATTTACAGTAGGCCAATCTGCCTCAAACGGAATTTTATATGCTTTATCTTCCTCGGGTTTAATAGGTTTTTTCTTTTTTTCATTTTTAACAATTTGCTCCTTAAAACTAATTTTTAAAACGTTACTTTTTAATAAAAAAAAAAATAATAAAAATTATTTTTGCTCTATAATAATACTAATAATCATCTTAAGATCAATTTTAGAAAGTTCATATGCAGTTTTTGGTATAGACTTCATAATTTTTTCAACTTTTTTATTTTTATTAAACAAATTAAATCAAAAAAATGAATATTAACTTTTTATTTTTTATAATATTAATTTTCATTAATTTAATTTTTTTAATAAATTTTGAGAAAATTAAATTTTTTCATATTAATTTAGATTACCCAGATTCAGAGAGAAAACTTCATAAAAAGTCCATACCATTAGCTGGTGGTATTATAATTTTTTTAAATCTTTTATTCTCATTATTTTATCTAAATTTTAATGAAGATTTGATTTTTGATGAATTTTATTTTGATGGTCGAAATGATTTAATCCTATTTTTAATTTCATCTTTTTTAATTTTTTTAATTGGATTTTTTGATGATAGATTAAACCTATCTCCTTCATTAAAATTAATATTAGTATCAATTGTTATTTTAGGATTATTGATGCTTGATAATAAATTAAGTATTAATGTAATTAAATTCTCTTTCATCAATAAAACAATAAGTTTATCTAAATACACAGCACTATTTACCTGTTTTTGTTTTATAGTATTTATCAACGCTTTTAATATGTTTGATGGTATAAACTTACAGTCTAGCTTATATTCATTAATCGTTTTTCTAAGTATTTTAATTTTCTATTCAAACTCTTTTTTAATAAAAACATTAATCATATCTTTAGTTGCCTACTCTTATTTAAACTTCAAAAATAAAAGTTTTTTAGGTGATAGTGGATCTTTACTAATTTCATTTATTATCGGTTACCTATTCATAAAATTATATAACTTTGAATATATTAATTTTACAGATGAAGTAGTAATATATATGCTAATTCCAGGTATTGATTTAATTAGGGTATTTTTTAAACGCATTAAGATGAAAAAAAGTCCTTTAGATCCTGATAGAATTCATCTTCATCATTTGTTATTAGCAAGATTTTCCTATTTTGTAACTTTAATAATATTGATTGGAATGATTTTAATGCCAATATTATTAAATTATTTGGGTTTAAATAAAATCTATATTTTCTTTTTAACTATCATAATTTATTATAGTTGTTTAATTATATCAAAATACAAAAAATCTTAATCAAGATTCTAATGGCATTATTTTTTCAAAATAGTACTTGTAATATTTTTTAAGACCATTTTTTAATTTAATCTTAGGTTTCCAACCCAATTTTTTAATAACTGAACTATTGATCTTTCGTTTTTTTACTCCATCGGGAAATTTATGATTAAAAATTATTTTACCTTGGTAATTAACAGTTTTTTTAATTAAATAAGATAATTTCTTTATAGATATATCTTCACCACTGCCAACATTTATATAGTCATCTTTAATTTTCCTTTTTATCAAAAAATGGATAGCTTCGGCAAGATCCTTTACATTCAAAAATTCTCTTCTAACATTGCCTGAGCCCCAAACCTCAACAAACTTTTTTTTCTCTATTTTGGCCATTGTGAATTTTTTTACAAGAGCTGGTAAAACGTGACTTGATTTCAAATCAAAATTGTCACCTTCTCCGTATAAATTAGCGGGTTGGATAGAAATAAAATTTATTTTAAATTTTTGTTTTAAATACTGACAATATTTAAGAGTCATTATTTTTGATATTGCATAACCTTCATTGGTCTCTTCTAATGCAGATGACAAAAGAGCACTCTCATGAATAGGTTGCTTAGCTTTTTTTGGGTAAATACATGCTGAACCTAAGTTTATTAAGTTTTTTACACCATATTTTAGGGATGAATTAATTATATTTAGTCCAATCATACTATTAATATATAAGAAATCACTCTGATGGTTCAAATTGTCTAAAATGCCTCCTACTTTTCCTGCTGCATTAATAACTATCTCTGGTTTTTTTTTTTTAAACCATTTATCCACAGAAATTTGTGAAGTGAAATCTAAATCTTTTCTTTTACAATTAATAATAGAAAAATTTTTTTTTTTTTTAAAAAGTCTGTAAACTGCACTTCCAACCATGCCTTCCTGACCAGCAATCAAAATTTTCTTATTCATTTATTAACTTATTTTTTTATATAAATTCAAATCATGATCCATCATTTCTGATATCAGTTTATATATAGATGTTTTAGGTTTCCATTTCAAAAGCCTTTTGGCTTTACTAGAGTTACCAATAAGATTATCAACTTCATTTGGTCTAAAATATTTCCTATCAACCTTAATTACAATCATGTCTTTTCTTAAATTTGGATATTTGCTTTTATTAAATTTTTTTATTTTTGCTTTCTCTTTAATCCCTTTCCCTGACCACGAAATTTTAATTCCAAGATATTCAAAACACTTTTCAACAAAAAATTTTACTGTGTGTTGTTTCTCTGTGGCAATTATAAAATCTTCACTTTTTTTGTATTGTAAAACTTTCCAACACATTTCGACATAATCTTTTGCATGACCCCAATCTCTTAATGAATATAAATTACCAAGATATAAACAATTATCGATACCGTGTATTATTCGACTTAATCCAATTGTAATTTTTCTAGTCACAAAAGTTTCACCTCTTCTTGGTGACTCGTGGTTAAATAATATTCCATTTGAAGCAAATATTTTATAAGACTCTCTATAATTTTTAGTTATCCAATAAGCAAAAAGTTTTGAAGAGGCATAAGGACTTCTAGGATAAAACTTTGTTTTTTCTGATTGCTTTTTTTCTTGAATTTTACCAAATAATTCTGAAGTTGAAGCTTGATAGAATTTTGTTTTTTTTTCGAGACTAAGTGTTTTTATAGCTTCAAGAATGTTCAAAGTGCCTAAAGCATTTACTTGAGTGGTATAATTTGGAAGTTGAAAACTTACTCCCACATGACTTTGGGCAGCTAAATTATATATTTCATCTGGTTGTATTTTGTAAATTATTTTTAATACAGAATCGGAATCTACTAAATCACCATAATGAAGAAAAAATTTTTTTTTAAATTTACTATTTTCATAGATATGGTCAATTCTTCCTGAATTGAAAGATGACGATTTTCTTTTAATACCGTGAACAATATAATTCTTTTTGAGTAAAAATTCAGCAAGGTAAGACCCATCTTGACCTGTTATACCAGTTATTAGTGCTTTTTTTTTATACATGATATAATTAAGCTATTAATATGTTTATGTTATAAAATCAACAAAATATCATTTTACAATTGAATAAGAAAAAAATATTTTTGTGGGCTGCTGACTATTCAAACGAAAGTGGAGAAGGAAATCTAGCAAGAAAATTTGTTAAAAAAATTTTGAAAAGGGAAAAATTTACAATAGTAAGTTTGGGAAAAAAAAATACTTTTAACCACAAATATATTTCTCCCTTTTTTGGAATTTTTCATTGTTGGAAAAATTATTTAAAGGGAAATAGAGTAGGTTATTTAAATTATTTACCATTATGGAATTTTTTTATTTTTCTGTTTTTACCACCTAAATCAATTATTGGTCCAATTACTGGTGGAGCAAAATTTAATAAAATAGATAAATTAAATTATTTGATGCGTAAGTTTATTTTTCCAATACTCTACTATTTAAGTAACATAATAATTAATTTACGTTTTGAAAAAACTCTTTTTTCAACTGATCTACTAAAAAATTATTTATCAAAAGAAATTAAAAGAAAAAGTAAATTTAATTTTGTTCTCCAGGATTTTAAATATTGTAAAAAAGTAAAAAAAAATATCGATTTTTTAATTTATTATAGACTTCATAAAAATAAAGTCTCATTTTTTAATACAGATCTTATATCTGAATTAGTTAAATCAAAGTATAGAATTTACATTGTTGGTGATAAGCTTAATATGAAAGGAGTAAAAAACTTGGGGTATATCAAAAATAAAAGACTAAAAAAACTTCAGGCAATCTCAAGGTTTACGATATGTTCTGAAGAAAATGTTTATAGTCTGTTCATTTTAGAATGTATTTCAAATCATGTAAAGGTATTAGTTGATAAAAAAAGTACAAAAAAAATAAAACTTTTTAAAGGTAAATTTTTATTTTTTGATTTTTCAAAACTTCAAAATATGAAAAAAAAAATTAAAAAACGATGAATGTAGTTCTAGGTATAAATGCATACCATGCGGACTCTTCTGCATGTATAATTATCAATGGTAAATTAATTGCCGCATTAGAAGAAGAAAGACTTAATAGAAAAAAACATTTTGCTGGATATCCAATCAAATCGATTGAAGAATGTTTAAAAATTTCTAATATAAAATCTGAGGAAATAACTGATATTGCATTTAATACAAAGCCTTTAAGCAATTTAATACCAAAAGGTTTTTCATATTTAAAAAATTTTTCTTTAAAAAAAAATTTTTCTACCGAAAGAATTTTAAAAAAAATGAGTATAAAAGATATAATTGTTTCAAAGTTTAAATTAAAAAAAAACCTTAAATTTCACTATATTGAACATCATAAAGCACATATTGCATCAGCTTTTTATCCGTCTAATTTTAGTAGAGCTAATGGGTTATCAATTGATGGCTCTGGTGATTTCGTAACTTGTGCTATTGCTGAATGTTTTGAGGGTAAAATTAAAATAAAAAAAAAATATTTTTTTCCAGACTCACTAGGTATTTTCTATCATGGCATGACACAATTTCTTGGTTTCAAAAGTTATGGTGAAGAGTACAAAATGATGGGCCTAGCTGCATATGGCAAACCTATTTACTTTAATAAAATAATAAATAATCTATTTAAAAAAGATATTGATAATAATTTTAAATTGAATTTAGATTACTTTAATCATTATAAAAAAAATTATAGATATATAGCTGGTGAAAATTTAATAATTGATCAAATATATAACGAAAAATTAACAAAATTGTTTGAAGAAGAATCTTTAGACAGAGGAAATTATGATAATTTTAAAAAAAATTTTGCTAGTTCAGTACAAAAAACTTATGAATTTTTTTTAAATAAGATTCTCAAAGATATTATTTCTAAAAATTATTCTGAAAATTTAGTATTCTCTGGTGGGTGTGCTTTGAATTCAACTGCAAACAAAATTTTAACTGATAACCAAAATTTATTTAAAAAAACTTTTATAAATTTTGCTCCAGGTGACAATGGAGGAGCAATAGGTGCCGCACTGTGTGTTGCATCAGATAAGAATAATATTATACAAAACTCAGATAACCCTTATTTAGGTAATGAATACTCAACTAAAGAAATCTTGGATGTCCTTGAAACGGAAAACTATAATAAAAAAGTAAAATATAAATTAATTAAAAATCAAAAAGAATTTCTGAAACTAACAGCAAAATTAATCTCTGATGGAAATGTTATTGGTTGGTTTCAAGGAAGAATGGAATTTGGCCCAAGAGCCTTAGGAAATAGATCTATTCTCGCTGATCCTAGAAATCCAAAAATGAAAGATATTATCAACCTAAAGGTTAAAAGAAGAGAATCTTACAGACCATTTGCGCCAGTGATTTTAGAGAGATTTCAAAATGAGTGGTTTGAAAATGATTATTTTAATCCTTATATGACTTCAGTAGTCAAAGTAAGAGAGGATAAACAAAGTTTTGTTCCAGCAATAACCCATATTGATGGCACATCTAGACTGCAATCAGTTAATGAAAAAACAAATAAAAAATTATCACTTTTACTTAATGAGTTTAATAATATTTCAAAAGTTCCCATTCTTTTAAATACTTCCTTTAATGAAAATGAACCAATTGTAAGAAAGCCTGAAGAGGCATTAGATTGTATAATCCGAACTGATATTGATTTTTTAGTAATTGGAGATTATGTAGTCACAAAAATAAAAAATGATTAGTGAAAATAAAAAAATTTCTTATCTTTTTTTTGTTATTATTTTAATATTTGTTCTATTCACTAATTCATATTTTGATTATAATCAAAGTTTAATCTTTGGTGGTGCCGATGGAATTTCTTATTATGAAATTTCAAAAAAATCTCCTTATATCTCAGATACTCCTTTAAAACCTATTCATGCCGAAAGATTTATATTTCCATATATTATTGGAATAATTTCTAAAATTACCTCATTTGATATTTTTGCTCTTTACAGATTATTAGATATTTTTTTAATAATATTAATAAATATTCTATTGTTAAATATTTTGAATAAATACGATAAGAGCTTACTATTTGTGATATTTTCTTTATTATTATTTAATTTAAATCCCTATCAAACAAGATTCTATATAGCTAATCCACTAATAATTACCGATTTGTTTTTTATATTAGGATCAATAATTACTATCATTGGGATAGACAATAAAAATAAAAAATTATTTTTTTTTGGACTATTGATCTCATCATTAGCAAGACAAAGTTCTATAGCTATAATAATAGCAATATTTTTAATAAAATTTTTTAGAAAAGATAAATTTTTTTTATCATTTTTAAACGTACTTTCGTCTCTTATTCTTTTTATCTTAATATATTTAGTTGGATTTACTTATACCAAGATGGGTTTACAGGATGTAACTCACTCACATATTTATTTTGCCCACTTATTTGGTATTTTTGTTGAAAATGTTTCAATTCAAGAACTATTTCGTTTTTTAACATGGCCTTTTTTAAGTTTTGGTCCTTTGGTATTTTTTTCCTTGTTTTTTGTAAAATTTAACAAGAATTTTATAAAGAATAATTTTGAAACAAATATTTTCATACTCGTATTCTCCTTGTTAATTATCGCCCAACCAATAATTTCAGGTGCTTTTATGACAGGTAAAAATATAATTCGCTTGTCCTCTTTTTCATTTGTTCCAATTTTGATTTTCTTTATAAAAAACTTTAATTTCAAGGCTACTACAAATATAAAAAAAACTATTTTTTTAATTATATTGACTATTTGGACGTGTCACCCGACATTCTCAAAGTTTACGTATTTAGAAAGTTTTAAATTTTAGGTTTTCATACTCAAGTGTGTATTCTTTTATTATATTTTTCCAATTATATTTAGTTTTTACAAATTCAAGTCGTTTTTTTTTAGATTTAATATTAGTTAAATAATTTTTTTTTTTTCTCAATTTTAAGATTGTTTTTTTTAGTTGATTTTTATTAAAATCAATCGAAATTCCATAACCTAGTTCATCTAAGATTTTCCAATCAAGTTTATTATTTATTATAACGTATAAGCCTGAAGACAAAGCTTCAATTACAACTAATCCAAAATTTTCTGATTTAGAAGGATGTAAAAAAAAATCATAAATACGTAACTTGTTTTGAATATTTCTGTTTAATTTACCTTTATACCTTATATTTTTGTTTGATTTTATTAAATCTTTAATCTTTAAATAATATTCATTATCTAAAATTTCACCATATAAATGAACTGAAAATTTATTAAAAAATTTATCAGATTTCCAAATTTTAATAAGATGCATTAAATTTTTTGATGGGTGAATTTTTGAAAAGAAAACAAATTTTAAATCTTTATTCTTATAATCTTTTAAATTAAAATTTTTAGACAAACTAATCCCGTGATTTATAATAATTATTTTTTTTTTTTTATGAAATCTATTTAATAAGTTTTTTTTTTCTTGTTTTGAATTAACTATAATTAAATCAGATCTAAAAAAAATAAATCTTTGGTATAAAAACCAAGCAATTTTTTTTTTAATTTTTTTTTGAGAAAATGAAAACGGATCAATCATACCATGTGGTGAAATAATAGTTTTGATACCTACAATCTTACAAAAGATAAATATGATTAATAAATGAAGTTTCCAACATCCATGAATATGAACTATGTTGGGCTTAAAGAAAAAGAAATCTAAAATATTATTAGAAAACTTTACCCTAATTTTTTTTTTATTTAAATTATCTGTCAGTGAATTAACTACTTTGGAAACTCCAAACTTGTTATCATTTTCTGAACTAGTATAAAAAATTTTTAACATAATCTATTTCATCAAGCACTTGGGCATTTCTTTATACTTTAACTCGTAAATCCATCCATCATATCTTTTTCCTTTGTTAAGTGGATTTCTTCCAACAAATCTTCCTACATCCTTTTTATAGAAAAGTAATTTTCCTAGACATTTTTCGAATATTTGAAAATTAGATTTTTTATCATAAAAAATTATTTTATTAATTTTTTTCGATTTTAAAAAATCGCTATAGACTAATGAGTCTTTTTTTTTAAAGTCAACATTCCATAAAAAAATAGAGGAATATGTTTTGTTTTTAAATAAAGAAATAGAACGATGAGTTGATAATACTACATCATCTTTATTGAGATTTTGGTTTACCCAATCAGCTAATTCATAACCATAAGCATGGTTTTTCATTATATTAACTTTATAACTTTCATTAAATGATCCTGGGAAGAATTTAATAACAAAAAAAATATATATTGGAACTATAAGCATACATTGAATATAGGTTGTTTTTTTGAATAAATTAAAAGTCAAAGATTTTATAGAGTATGAAGAACTTATTAAATAAATTAGCCATAAAAAACCCTCATAAAGAAATCTTGTCTGATTTCCTCCAAAAACAAATACAATAAACACAAATGAAAATATTATTAAAAGCTGGATTTTATTTTTGCTAGTTTTTTTATTGATCATCAAGATTAAAAAAAAGAAAATTGGCCCAAATGTTGTTGAAAATTCTTTTAACTTAATTGGTAAAAATATTTTCAATATTGGCAGTGATCCACTTGTCAAAAAACTATGATAATATTCATAACCATAAATATTAATTGGTAGTGGACTTGATATGATTTGTAATACATTTGTACCAAAATTATAATATCTAAATATCCAATGAGGTAACAAAGTAAGGCTAAATATAAGTGCAATTGATAAAATTGAATAAATTATTAATTTTTTTTTTGACATCAGAAATAAAAGATAACAACCTAATAAAACTCCAGATACAATGAATGAATACTTTACTAAGATATTTAAAAACAAAATTAAAAATATGATTGAAAAAAATATTTTTGAATCTTTGGAATTTAATTTTGAGAAATATTTAAATAAATAAATAAATATTAATAAAGAAGATATTGAAAATAATAATTGCGGTTTAGGAGAGCTAACTAGAAAAAAAGTAGTTGGGCAAATTATGATTGCCAGCAAAAATATTCTGTTTTGTTTTGAACTTAAAAAGATTGGAATTAAAGCTAATAAACTTGAAAACTGCATTATACCTCCAAATTGTTCTGCTCCAACAGGAATTCCGATTGCAATTATAATTTCCCCAATTGAAACTAAATTATTATCCATCGGGAGTATTTCTTTATGAAAAGAACCTTCTCTAAATATATCTAAGGCCCCAGAAAAATGATAATCAAGTGTGTCCGCATGAGTGATTGGTGAGGCTGATATAAAAAATAATAGTATATATACAAAAATAATTATTAGAAAAACAAAATCATATTTCAAATTAAATTTTTTTATAATCGTAAAATAAAATTTTTTTTCTTTAAAAATGTTGAATAAGCCAGCTAGGATCAAGAAATAACATAGATATTTAATAATTAAAGTTGCAAAAAATTCAAAAATTAAAAAAGGGAATACAAAAGAAATGATTAAGTAGGATCCAATTATTGGTGAAAAAAAAATTGAATATTTATCATATTTAAAAAATTTTACCTTTTTAAAAAAAATTTTTTGGGAGTAATTACCAATTTGAATTACTCCAAAAAAAAGAATTAATGATAAGATAAATGAGTAAGGACTTGGTAAAATATTAGCTTCAATTCCATGCATTATTTATAACGATTAGATTGTTTTAGTAATTTTATTAAATTATTAGAATTAAAATTGTTAGTTTCTTTAATTATTTGATTTATTAAAATATCTAATTTTTTTTCTCCGTTTATTCGGTTTTTCAAGAAAAAAATTTTTTTAATTTTTGTTTTGTAAACTTTGTTACGGTGAGTCAATGTTTCATAGATTTTTTCATTAAATTTATTTCCAATTACTTTAATCTTTAATTTTTGGTCTGGTTTTTTATATGTTTTGAAAATATCTTTTATTATATTAATAATTTTTACTGGCTTACCCATATCTAAAAATAAAATTTTATTTTTATAAGTAAAATTAGATGTTTGTAAAACTAGATTACAAGCCTCATTTATTGTCATGAAGTATCTTTTCATTTTTTTATCAGTTAATGTAATTGGTAAGTCTTTTTTTATTTGCCTCACAAAATATGGTAGTGCAGAACCATCACTTCCAATCACATTTCCAAATCTTACAATTAAGTATTTTGATTTTTCATAACCCAACTTCTTAAAAGTCAATTGTATTAGTAATTCACCTAGTCTTTTGGTTATACCTAATATGTTTTTAGGATTAACTGCTTTGTCAGTAGAAATAAAAATTAATTTAATTTGAGTATTTTTGATTGCTTTTAAAATGGAATTTGTCCCAAAAATATTATTTTTGACAGCACTATACAAATTTTTCTCTAAAAATTTTACATGTTTGTATGCTGCTGCATGAAAAATATACTCAATATTATTTTTCTTTATTATATTTTTAATTAAGTTTTCATCTTTTATATCTCCAAGTACTAACCTAATTTTTTTTGAGTTTATTTCCATGCTCAATCGGTAAATATTGAATTCTGAATGATCTAAAACAATTAATTTTTTTGGCCTTAATTTTACAATTTGTTTACTTATTTCCGTTCCTATACTGCCTGCTCCACCTGTAACTAGTATATTTTTATCTTTTAAATTATTTGGTACTGGAAAATTATAATTATTGTTTTTATTAAATAACTCATCAATCGTAACTTCTTTAATATCATTGCTATCAATTTTATTATTTTCATAAAATTTTTTTTCAGGCAAGCTGCTTACAGAGTAAGAGTAACGTAAAAGTTTATTTAATAATTTAGCTCTTGGTTTTGATTCTAATGACGGTATTGCTATAATAACGTTTCTGATAGTTGTTTGAGTTGCTAAATATTGTAAATCTTTAAAGGATAATACTTTAATTCCATAAATAAATTTTCCAATTTTTTTTGGATCATCATCAATGAAATAGGCAATATTATTACTATCATAATTAATTAGTTGATTCGCCAACTTCTTCCCAGAGAAACCGGCACCATAAATTATTGATCCTATCAAGTTATTTTCAATTGAATTTTTGTTAATTAAATTTTCATAATTTAATTTATTTTTTATCTTAAGATAATTTTCTACTTTTTTAAAATTTTTGAGTTTAATTTTCTTTATCAGTTCTTTGTTATTTGCGATTGAATGCAAAATTTCATTTGGTCTTTCATTATTAAATATTATATTTTTTGAGGACATTTTTAATTTTTCAATTATTTCAATTATTGACAAACCTTTACCTGTTCCAATATCAAAGATTTCAGAATTTTTTAGTTTTAAAATCTTGGCATATATTTTAACAACATCATCAACATGAATAAAATCTCGAGTTGACGCCCCTTTGTTATAGACAAATATTTTTTTATTTTGTTTTTTTGCATTATAAAGTTTATTGATAATAGAAAACTTATCATTAGGACCATAAAGATTAAATAATCTACAAATATGTAAATCTATTTTGTTTTGAGAACAAAAATTCTTTATTAATGACTCTGCAGAAAGTTTAAATGATGAATAAATTGATCTATTATTTTTATCTCCAAGATTTATCTTATTATTTATTGAACCATAAACTGAAGAACTACTAGTATATAAAATTTTATTTACAATTCTTGAGTCTATTTCATCAAGAACTTCCGAAACTTCTAAAATACTTTTTTTTACAAATTCTTTATATAAATTTATATTATTCAGCTTTTCAGATGAATAAAATGAATTAATAATTAAATTTATTTTATTTTTTTTTTTTGTTAAATTTTTTTAATTCTTTTTTGAATTCGGAAGAACTGTAGACTTTTGACTCTTTTAAATACTTATTTAAATTACTAGATAAATATCCAGTCCCAAGAATAATATTATTAATCATTAAATTTTTTGCCAAAATGTTTTACAAGACTCTTTGATATCAAATTTTTTTGATCTTTTAATGGCATTTTTTGAAAATAAATTATAATTTTTAAGAGTTTTTTGAATTAACATAATAATTTTACCTGATGAATTAGTCTGACTGATAAAACCGTCAATATTATTTTTAATAATCCTTTTAATATCTCCTTTGCTTGAGGAAATTACTGGTATACCGTAAGATTTTGCCTCTAAAGCAACATAAGGAAAATTATTAATAGGTGATGTAATTAATATAATATTTGTATTTTTATAAATTCTATCTTTATTAACCCACCCATGAAACCTAATATTTCTATTATGAATACTTTTTTTTAAATCAATTAACATTGGGCCATCACCGTATATATTGAATATAGCGTTATCATATAATCTTAAATATTCTTCTGCTATATCAATAAAAAAATTTGGATTATTTTCGTTTTCTAGTCGACCAACAAATGATATTAAAATTTTTTTATTTAGTTTCTTACTTTTTCTTTTTACATCTATATCTACACCATTATATATTACCAGATTTTTATCTATATCCATCCAAGGGTAATGATTTTTCCACCACTCTTTTGCTGAATTTGATCCAAAATATAAATAATCAATGCTTTTATAAATAAGCGAAAAAAATAATCCAGCGAGGTATTTCTTAAGATTAAGATTAAATAATCCACTATGAATTGTGAGAATAACTTTATTTTTTTTTTTTTTTAATTTTTTAAAAAGCCAAAAATATTTTATGAGAAAAGCATAATTTGTGATAAAGACTATTTTATTACCGTGTGAAAATAAAACTTTCTTTAACTTTAAATTTTCTTTATTGGAAAAATTATTAATTTTAATTTTCTTTTTTTTAACCAACCTAGGAAGTTTCATAAAAGTTTTGCTAGGGGCATCATCAATTAAGACAATATTTTTCTTTTTTTTTGAAAGATATTTAATATGATCAAATAAAAAGTTTGATGCACCTCCTCTATAACCATTTGAAATAAATATATATTTTGTTTTTTCCATAATTTAATTAATTATAGTAAAATCATTTTTTTCTGAAAAAAATGATAATTTTTTGACTCTTTCAAATCCTGTGCTTGAAATTGCAGAAATACTTTTTTTATTTGATGTAAGAGAATATATGAAGCAATTTTTAAATTTAAAATACCCTAACATTGATCTAAGTAGTATTTTATAGTAGCCTTTATTTTGAAATTTTTCTAAAGTTTTGAAATCAAAAAAAATAACACCTTCTTTATTATTTAAATATCTTTCAATCTCAGTTATATAAAATTTTTTTTTTTTTGAGCTCCAACCATAACATATTAAATTTTTTCTCCTTGAAACAAAATGAAAGTTATTTTTACTTTTAATTCTATCCATAAAATTTTTGCGAATCTTAAAATTATTAAATTTAATCTTTTTTATATCATTAATATTTTTAATGATCCCATAATAAACCTCTTTACTTACTTCATATTTTTTTCTAATTGGAGAATTTTTAAATAAAATAACAGTACTGTTATAAGATACAAATTTTCTAAGAATTATTATTATTGTTAAAATAATTTTCATTAAACTTATCCTAAGAAAAATTTTTAAAGGGGGGGTGGTAATATTTGATATTTTCTTAAAAAAACTATTTATTTCTCTTTTTCTAAAATTTTGAAGAATTAAAGGATATTCTAACCACCATAGATTTTTTTTATGATCTTTTCTAACCAAGAATTTATTAAATAAATTTCTATAATATTTGTTAATATTTTTTGAATTTTCAATTTGCCTATCTATTGTGCTTATATTTTCTTTACCAATATAGATAGAGCCTAAGACTTTAGGTATTCTAATAAAGTTTTGAGTTATTTTTGAAATTCTTATCCATGTATCAAAATCCTCCCATGAAAATTTACCTTTTTTCTCAGATATTAACCCAATCTTTTTTAAAATTTGTTTTTTAACAGTTACACTTGATTGGCCAACACCATTACCATTTTTTGCAAAATAATTCAGTATAGGCGTAGATATAGTTTTAGATTTGTCATGAATTTTTTTATTTTTAAAAAAAAAATACTTATTTGTAAATACTAAGTCATGATAAAACAAATCACCTTTTGTTTTATCAATAAAACTTTTAGTAATTTCTAATTTTTTTGGATACCATTTGTCATCCGAATCAATGAAACAAATCCAGTTTGATTTTGATTTTTTTATTCCAAGATTTCTTGATCTAGCTAAAATATTATTATTTCTAATTTTAAAGACTCTAAATCTTTTATCTTTAAAACTTTTAATAACTTTCTTTGTTTGGTCTGTAGAAAAATTATCAATTATTATTAATTCCCAATCTTTAAAAGATTGATTTATAATTGAAGCTAAGCTTTTTTTTAAAAAATTTGCCTGATTGAAAGTTGGTAATATTATTGAAAAGAAGGGTTTCATCTTTTAAGAATTTTATTTAGAAGACTATCAATACCAATAGCCTTTGAATGAAATCTTCCATTTATATCTTGATTTCCAATTCCTATTCTAGGAATTCTATTACATTTATTTTTTCTAAAAATGTCATGCTCAGTGGTAACAATTGTTTTAAAGTTATATGCTGATAATTGTTCAATTATTTTGTCATCAAAACAATTTTTAGAACCATATGGAATCGAAAAATGATTAATTTTTTTTTTTATGATCTTTTCTAATATACTTTTTGAATTTATAATTTCGTTGTGTATATCCTCTTTATCTAAAGTTTTCAAATTTTGATGAGTGTGAGTATGACATCCAATTTCAATTAAATCATGCTTTCCCAAATCTATTAAATCTTTAGAAGATAAAAATTCTTTTACATTATTCTCCTCAATTGTATTATTATCAGTTAAATTATTCAATATAATATCTTGACTATTTTTACTAAGAGAAATTAATTCTCTACATATCATTTCATAACAGTTTTTCTTATCTTCTTTTTCAGAAATTTTTAAAATTTTATCATTAAAATTTATTTGCTTTTGAGATGAAATTATTTTCCAAGCTAATAGCCACCATGGAGTTACTTTATTATCAAGAAATGATGTTGCTATATATATTGTAGCAGGACAATTATATTTCTCTAATATTGGTAATGCATTTTTTAAATTATCAAAATAACCATCATCAAATGTAATAACTACTCTTCTTTTATTATTTTTCTTTTGGTGTATTTCATTAATAGAAATCACCTCAAAATTTTCTTTCAGATAAATTATTTGATTTTCAAATACTTTCTTAGATACGACCAGGTCATTATTTGGTCTATAAATATTTTGAAACTCAAGATCACTTAAGACTCTGTGGTAATTCAAAAATACAGTATTTACATTTATTAAATCTAAAAAAATTTCTACAATTTTTTTTTTAGAAATACTATCAACTATTTCGATAAGTTTTTTTTTCATTATTTCTTAATTTGAAATTTAACAAATATTTTAAGCAAAATCCTTTTAAGTTGTTTGATTTTAGAAAAGCTCTTAAATTTATCTTTTCATTAGACCATTCTTTCTTATAAGCTTGATTACCATCACAAAAATTAAAATAATTGAACTTTTTTTCATAAAGAAAATTGATTAGATCAATTAACAGAACTCTGCCAGGTGAAAACTTAAATGTTTCAGCATCAAATTCATAAGATGGTAATAAAAAATAATAATCATTTTTAAATTTAAAACCCAAGATTCCAGCAATGTATTTATCGTTGAGTTTTAAAGCTGAAATTGACAAGTTTTCATTTTTTAAAAAATCAAAATAAAATTTATCTTCAAATGTATCGATAAAATCTTTTTTATTTTTTGTTTTTTTTTTCCATTGTATCATTTTAGAAATAAGCTTCTTTTTATTCTCAAGATTTTCAACATTGTCTATAAATTCAAAATTTCCGAGTAAAGATAATTTTTTTCTTTTTGACCTATACTGTTGAATCGATTTATTTTTATTTTTTAAAACTGAATTCCATTCAAATAAATTTATTCCATAATTTATATTGTATATTTCACAATCTGAAAAACTGGTTATCGGATTGAAAAACAAACTTTTATTATTTGTTAGTTTATCAAGGTAGATCAAATCACATTCTAATTTTGTTTTAGAAAGTATCTTTTTCCAAATTAAATCAAAACTATTCTTATCTCTTAAAGAACTATTATCTAATATTGGACCCAAATAGTCCGAAATGTCATTACCAACCCACTTAAGAATTTCCAAAAAAAATCTTTTTTGCTTATAAAAAGGAAAAATGGCTATAGGATTTCTATTATCATAAACAACAAATATTAATGTATTTTTAATATTATTAAATTCGACCCAATTTTTATTCCATTTAAACGTTTGAAAAATGATTAAATCATTATTATTTTCTAAATAATGCCAATCCCTTTCAAGATCTTCATCAAATTCTCTTTTTAAGACTACGTGCATAATATTTTATTGTTTTTTCAAGACCTTCCTCTAGTTTAATTTTTGGCTTCCATTTAAAAAACTTTTTTGCTCTATTTGGGCTTCCAAAAAATTTTATTATTTCGTCTTTTCTCATTTTAATTGAGCCAAACTTAGGCATTCCACCTTTAGTTTTAAATTTAATTAAATTAATCAATTTTTTAATATTGTAAGGTCTTCCAGTGCAAATATTAAATATTTTACCATTTGAATGTTTTTGTTTGAGACATTTAAATAAAACATCAACTACATCAGTAATATATATAAAATCTCTAAATTGGTTTCCATCAGAACAAGGAAAGTCTCTATTCTGAAGACAATTTTTAATTACAAAAGGTATTATCCTATTAGATTCTTGACCAGGTCCATAAGCTAAATAAATTCTAAATAAAGTGACTGGAAATTTTTTTTTTTTATTTAAAGCAAGTAAATACTTTGAAGTTTTTAACTTTGCTTTTGCATATATTGATTTCATATTCTTAATTTTTAATTCTAGTTTGTTCTCTTTATGTGGAGATTTTAATTTTCCATATTCTACGCTACTTCCTATTTGGATAAATTTTTCAATCTTTTTTTTTTGGAAATATTCAGTTAGATTTTTACAACCTACATGGTGACTCCTAAAAGTTTTTTTTCCATGATGATTTACATCTCCACCAAAATTTATAATATAATCATAGCTGTCACCTAATTTTAAATATAATTTTTTTTTATTAGTAATGTCTACGAAAACATATTTAACTTTTTTCAAATATCTTTCTTTTGTTGGTTTAGACCTTGAAATGCTAGTTACATCTAAACTTTCTTTAATACATTTTTTTGCAAAATGATAACCAATAAAGCCTGTACCACCAATAATTAAAATTTTTTTATTCAAAATTTAATTTTTGTAATTATTTGATCTAGATAATCTTTATCCCTTTTTGTATCCATACACTGCCAAAAACCTTTATGTTTAAAGGCCATAAGTTGTTTTTTTTTAGTAACTTGCTCCAGTGGTTCTTTTTCTAAGTATGTTTTATCGTTTTTAATAAGCTTAAAAAATTCTGGCTCTATTACAAAAAAACCTCCATTTATCCAACCTTCATCTAATTTTGATTTTTCCTTAAAATATTTAACTTTATTTCCCAAAAGTTTAATATTTCCAAATCTTGCAGGTGGCCTCACAGCAGTCAATGTCACAATTTTTTTGTTTTGTTTGTGAAAGTTTAGTAATCTTTTAAGATTGACATTTGAAATACCATCACCATAAGTCAACATAAAAGTATCTTTATTTAAATACTTTTGGAGCCTTTTTAATCTTCCTCCTGTCATAGTTTTAAGGCCAGTTTTTACAAATTTAATTTTCCAATCTGTTTTTTTTTTTTTAAAAAAATTTGATATTAGATCTCCTTTATATCCAAGAGCTATATAAAAATCTTTAAAACCATATTTCGCATATAATTTCATTATATGATAAATCATTGGTTCCTTGCCAACTTTAACCATTGGCTTAGGAATAGTTTTGGTGTACTCAGATAATCTAGTTCCTAGTCCTCCTGCTAAAATTACTACTTTCATCAATTTTGTCTGTTAAGTTTTTTTTTATATGAGTTAATTTGATTAAAAGTTATTTTTTTTACATTATGGTTATTAAAATAGAGTAAATACCATTCAGCTGTCATTCTAATTGTTTCTTTAAAATTTAAAATATTTTTCCATTTTAAATTTTTAAATGATTTATTGCTATTTAAATTTAATAATCCTGCCTCATGAATTTTTATTATATTAAACTCTTTTTTCCATTTAATATGCGGCAAATATTTTTTAAACTCTTTAAGTAAAGTAATTACTTTATAATTTTTTATAAATTTTGGACCAAAATTAAATGACTCTCCATTATTTTTTTCTTTTACAAACAAATTTTGAGCTAAAAATAAATATCCATAAATAGGTTCCAAAACATGTTGCCACGGTCTAGTAGAATTCGGATATCTGATTTTAAGAGTTTTTTTTCTCTTAATTGATCTTATCAAATCTGGTATAATTCTATCCTTAGACCAATCTCCTCCTCCAATTACATTGCCTGCACGAGCTGTTGCGATTCTAAGATTCTTTTTTTTTGACAAAAATGATGCAAAGTATGATCTAAAAGCAAGTTCTGCGGCTGCTTTCGAAGCTCCGTAAGGCTCATCATCTCCTAGTACATCACTTTCTTTATATCGTTTATTATTATTTAAATTTTTATAACATTTGTCACTTGTGATTACGACAACACTCATCTTTTTTTCTATTTTTATATATTTTAAAATTTCTAAGAGATTTATAGTTCCCATCAAATTTGTAGTCCAAGTTGTGTAAGGGTCCCTAAAAGACTCTTTTACAAGTGACTGTGCCGCTAAATGAAAAATTATATCTGGTTTAATTGAAAGTATAGATTTTTTCAATCTTTTATAATCTCTAATATCAAACCTGTAATCATTTATTTGTTCTTTAAAATTTAATAATTGAAAATGTGAAGGATTTGTTGGTATGTCTCGCGATATACCAAATACTTTAGCTCCAAGATCTTTGAGACATATGGATAACCAAGATCCTTTAAATCCAGTATGACCAATTATTAGAACATTTTTATTTTTATAAAATTTTTCAATTAAATTAGTTTTCATCCAATAAACTTATTAATAGTTTGTAGTATCAAATTTTCATCACTCAGTTCTCTCAGGGAAGGTTTATGTATTTTTTTTAAAAAAATATATCTTGGGTGTCTAGATATTTTTTTTTTATCTAAAAATAAATATTTATATATATAATTATTCAACTTTTGTTTGTTAATTTTTAAATTTTTTTCAATAATCTGAGTAGGCAAATTATAATCTTTCAAAATATTTTGAACTTTTTTTTGGATAGGACTTTCTTTACCATTTGCATAATACAGTTCACATAAAATTCCCAGCCCAACAGCTTCACCATGTCTCAAATATTCCTTATTAAGCATGTTTTCTGTTGCCATTTCAATTGCATGCGCAAAGGTATGCCCAAAATTTAATATTAAACGATTTTCTTTTTCATAAACATCGTTTTTAAAGAAAAATATTTTAGCTTTTAACGTTTCTATGCATAATTTTGAAATTGTATTAAAATCTCTCTGTAAAATTTTATTTTTCTTTTTTTTTAGTATCGTTAAAATATTATTTTTCTTAATAATTCCACATTTGATTATTTCAGGAATTCCAGCAAAAAATTCTCTATTAGGTATTTCTTTAATAATTTCGTTATAAATAAAAACGGCATGAGGCTGATAATAATTTCCAATTGAATTAATTATATTTTTATAATTAATGGCTGTTTTTCCCCCAATACAACTATCTATAATGGATGTCATTGTTGAAGGGATATTAAAATAAATAGTTCCTCTGTAGTAAAGACTCGCTGCTAAAGCAGCCAAATCACCTAGAACTCCACCACCTAGAGAGATAACAATGGATTTTTTTGAAAAATTATTATCTATCATTACATTTAAAAGATTGAACAATGATTTTTCATTTTTATTCTTTTTATTTCCCTTGAATTCAAGAGCTATCAATAGAGAGCCGGTTTCTCTGAGACTATTTATAATCTTTTTTACAAAAAGTTTGTTTATTTTTTTGTCATAAACAAGCAAGATTTTTTTATCTGATCTGATAGAGTCAATTTTTCTTGTTAAACTATTGTTATAATTTTTATTTATAAATATATCAAATTTTTCCTTATTTACTTCATATTGAATTTTCATTTTAATTATTACAGCTTATAAAGTTTAAAATATTTATCGTTAATCATTTTCTTTGAAGCTCTATTAAAATCTTTGAGGACATCTACAGAAAAACTATCTCCTTTAAGCGATAAGGATTTTATTTTTAAACCTATCTCCAAAGCTCTTAACAATTCTATATCTTCAATTTTTTCTAAAGTAGTTTTTTTATGTAATGCAAATTTCTCTAATGCATTGGGTAAAAATGAAACTATTGACAAATGTTTGTCGACGTTTGAAGTTGTATCTTTATATTCAAAAGGTATATTTCCTCTAGATAAATAAAGTACAAAATTATTTTTGTCTTTTATTACCTTAATAATATTCGTGTTATTTTTTGATTTAACCTTAAGAGTTGGTAATATTATGTCAGATTTAAAATTTTTTATGTGAAAATTTATGACTTGATCTATGTGATAAGGGCTTACTAAAGGCTCATCACCCTGTATATCAACTACTAGATCAAATTTCCTATTAATCTTTTTGTAAGCCTCAAATATTCTCTCTGTACCATTTTTGTGATACTTTGATGTCATAATTCCTTTGGCACCAAAATTTTTTATTTTTTTCAAAATAATTTCATCATCACAACAAATTATTACATCATCTAGCAACTTACTTAGTTTGGCTCTTTTATATGTGTGTACAACTAGAGGAATCTTATTAATTTCCATCAAAGCTTTTTGAGGAAGTCTTGTTGAGTTTAACCTTGTTGGTATAAGTCCAATTATTTTAAGTTTTTTATTGCTCATTGTGCAGTCCATCCGCCATCTACACTTATGGATTGCCCATTAATATATTTTGACTTTTCTGATAATAAAAACAAAATCAATTCAGAAACATCAGAACTCTCACCCCATTTTTTAAGAAGAGTTTTTTTTAATGTCCAATTATATAATTTTTTATTTTTTTTAAATTTGTTAAAATATGATGTTTTAATAAAACCTGGATTAACGATATTTACTCTTATTTTTTCATTAGCTAATTCAACAGCCAATGATCTTGTTAGCCCTTCTAAAGCAGTTTTTGTTGATGCATATCCAGATAATTGTTTAAATCCTCTTTTTCCAACTATCGAACCAATATTGACTATAGAGGTATCTTTTAATTTGTTTTTTATGAAATATTGAACCATTTTTTGAATAACAAAAAAATGAGAAAAGAAATTATTTTCAAAAATATTATATATTTCAGATTTTTTTATTTCAATAAAATCTTTCCTTTGTCTTTCACCAGCGTTATTTACCAAACAGTTTATTTTTTTTTTTTTGACGATTGAGTCCCTTAAAATTTTTTCAATCAAAAAAACATTTTTAATATTACCTAAATAAAGCTTACAATTTTTTAAATTTATCTTTTTTTTAATATCCTGAAAATCTTTTTTTGATCTTACAATTGCATATACAAAGAAACCCTCTTTTAAACAGTCCATCAGCAACTTATTACCTATGCCTTTGCCAGCACCAGTAATTAATATATTTTTTTCAGTCATTTAATTTAAAATTATTATTCAATATCCTCAAAATTTATCAAATCATCTTTATTCTTATTTGACCTTAATTTTTTCCCTAATACTTCGTCTCTAAAGTATGGTGCAAGACCTCCACCAGGAGATTTAAAAGCTAAATCACCTAATTTAATTATTGTGCCCTCCTTTAAATAATTAGAAGCTACAATAGATTTTGCCATTTTTTGTATTGGAGTCTTTTCACTTTCTAAAACCTGTTTTTTATCACTTCCTAACATCTTGGGTATTCTTTTTAAGTTTCTTACCAATTTTTTTAGTCCAGTAGGCTCCAAAGAAAAAGATTGGTCTGTTCCTTTCCAAGCTCTATTTAATGTAAAATGTTTTTCAAAAATTCTTGCACCTAACATATAAGCTATCGAAGCAGCATCAATACCATTTTCATGATCTGATAATCCTATAATATTATTTGGGAAAGTTTTTATCAAAGTTTTAATGCAATTTAAGTTCATGTCCTCTAGATTTGCTGGGTAAGATGCTGTGCAATGCAATATATAAAGATTATCGTTTTTTTTTGTAATTACCTCGTAAGCACGTTTTACATCATCTAATTCACTGGCGCCTGTACTTAATATTATTGGTTTTCCTGTTTCTGCAATTTTTTCTTGTAATGGGGTATTTGTAACATCTGCTGAAGCAATTTTATAACACGGCACATCAATATTCTCTAAAAAATCAATACTTTCAAAATCAAACGGTGTAGAAAAAAAAATTATACTTAGTTCTTCAGAATATTTCTTTAAATCTAGGTACTGTTCTTTATCAAATTCTAGAAAATCTCTATGTTCCCCGTATGTTTTTGCATAACTATTTTCACTATTATAGATGCTATTATACATTTCTCTTGTATATAAATTTTTATTAGACCTTTTTTGTAACTTTACTGCATTCGCACCACAAATTTTTGCCTCTTTAATCATTTCTTTTGCTTTATCAATAGAGCCTTGATGGTTATGACCAATTTCTGCTATAATAAATGGTAGGTTGTCAGTAATTATTGTTTTACTCATATCGTAAAATAACTTAATGTTTCAATACTTTTTGTATAGAAATTATACACTACTTTTTTTTTAATAAAAACTTTGCATATTTAAAATCGGCTTCATTATCTATATCTACATTTGTATTATTATCAATTATTATAAATCCTGGTTTATTATCAGTTAGAGAATTAAATTTTTCTATTACTGATCTTTTACAAGCTATTACATTTGCTCTAAAATAGCTTGGAACAAAAACTTGTCTGTTTGGACTTGACCCAACACCTGTTCCTGATTTACTTAAGTAAGTTTGTATAAATTTTTTTTTTTTCCCTACTATTCTGAGTGCTTTCATGGGATTCTTATCACTTTTTGCAATTATAGAGGCAGAGTTATATTTTTTATCTAAAATTAATTTTATTAATTTATCAATATCATTTGCTTTTTGAAATGGAGAAGTTGCAAGTAATCTTACAACTATATCTGGTAAATAGTTTTCACGATATTTAAGATTTTTTAAAACATGTTTTATAAAATCGATCTCTTTTGATTTGTTATTTGATATTTTTTTTGGTCTTAAAAAAGGAACTTTACCATCATAACTCTCAATTATTTTTTTATACTTTAGAGAGTCTGTAGAAAAAATTATTCTATTAATATATTTCGATTTTTTTGATGCATTATGTATATAAGCAAATAGAGGGTAATTGCCTAATTTTTTTATATTCTTATTTTTAAGACCAATTGAACCAGATCTTAAACCAATTATTCCTAGAATTTTTTTTTGCATTTAATCTTTAACAATTTTTTTTTTTAAAATTTCATCTACTATATTTAATATTCTTTGATCATATTTTTGTTCATCGTTAAATAATACATAATTTCTTTGGTTATCTACAATATTTATATCTAATGGTTCTAATGAAATTATTTCAATTATTTTTTTTTCTATTTTATTAAGATCATCACAATAATGAATTGTCTCAATATTTTTGATACCTCTAAAATGTTCATAAGTTTCGAAAACCTTTTTCATGTTACCATAATTAATTTTATCATCATGTGTAAGTGCTAAATAAAATTTGTTAAATATTGTCGATTCAATCATCATGGTTTGTGGACCTCCAATTATTAACTTAGCATTTTTGATTAAAGATGGATAATAATTTAAATCAGAGTATCTATGAGTTTTGTTTTCTAAAATGTTTAAAATCTCTGGATCATAGATAATATTTTTAAATTTTTTAGGAATAGTTTTTCCTTGTCTGAAAGGATGGGGTCTATAGATGATTTTATACTTTTTATTTAAAACATTGTTTCTAGAAATTATGTTATCCAAAGTTTCTAAAACTTCCTCTTCATTCCAATTCCAAGATGTTCCTAAAAATAGAATATAATCAAAGTCAAAATGAGATTTAAGATTTTTATTTCTCAAATCGAAATATTTTTGGTATCTTGCAGATCCTATTACTTTACATTGTTCAGATTTAAAATTTTGAATTTCGATTGCATGCTTTTTAGATTGCTCTCCCCAAACACCAATAAAACTAGGACGTTCTGGAATAACTGATTTTGTTGATAAGTTGTCCCAATTATCAATTATGGCAAAAGTCATAATATCAATATCTCTTTTCTTTGACTCAACTATTAATTGAAAAAAAAAAGTATCGGCTCCTGAGTTTGGCATTATAATTAAATCAGGTTTTAATTTTTGAATAATTTTTTTAAGATTTTCATTTTTGTGAATTAGATTATTTATTTTTTTTAGCATAAACTTATTCTTTACAATTAAAGCAAGTGGAAGTCTGACTGATAAAATTCTAAATGAATAAAATAACCTAATTAAAATCCTAAAAGGAATTTTCCATAATGGTTTTCTAATTACGTTTCTAAAATTTAAATTAAATCTCATTATTACTCTAAAAGGAAAACTGGAGGATTTATGTCGATTGGCTAATAATAATGCGTCTGTAAATATTCTAGATAGTATATTTCTTTTCTTATTTTCATTTAAAAATCCCAAAAAATTTTTTTTTTGAGCTATTATCTCTTTAAAAAATTTTACATTTTCAGTAGCTAAATAACTACATTCATATTTTTCTTCTATTTGTTTAAAACTTTCAAAAGTTAAGTAATGTTTGGCATATAAATCTTGGGAAATAAAAAAAAGAACTTTTTGCATTTTTTTATTATAATAGCTTAACTTCCTTTTTTTTGGTTGATGGAAGACCTCTGGGTTCTTTTAATCCATATTTTTTTTCAACTCTTACCCTATCATTAAAATAAGGTGTCGAAGCTTCAATTATTAAACAGTCAGATAGGGCTTCTTCTTGATGTGCAGCTTTAGGTGGAAAATGAAATGCAGAATTTTTTTTTAAAATTTTAGATATGAGTTTTCCCTTGCCGTTATCAAAAGTCACTTTTAACTTTCCATAAATTAAAATACCACATTCATTTTTTTTATGATGATACTGAAGTCCACCTTTTTTTCCTTTTTTAATAAAAATTTTTTTAAGCGAAATTTTTTTTGGAATTAAAGCTAAGAGTTCTTCTTTACCCCAACTTCTCTTACCTATAGTCTTAATTTTTGGAAATTTTACTTTTGTAAATTGATTTTGTTTCATTTAACAAGCATATCTATATCAAAAAATGTTTAATTCAAATCAATTATTATCTTTTTAAATTTTTGATTATCTTCATCAAAATCCATAATATTTTCTTTTAACTTATTGATAGTTTTATCCCAATTGGACTTTGAAGTTTCATCCAAATATTTAATTATTCTTGTAAAGTTTTCATAATCATTTTTTTCTGTAGAAAAAAATGTTTCACTGTCCTTCAAAGGCCAACTAATTGAGTATCCATCAATTTTATTACTTTGAAGATAGTTCAAAAAACCTGTTTTATTACCTCGAGCCAAATTTTCAAAAAGGAGTGTGGAAGTAATTCCTATTGAACATTTATGCATGTCTAGCAAATCATAGCTATCTGTTTTTTTATTCTTATTAAAAAATATTATCTCTAAATCTAATTCATCAGAAATTTCTTTAAATAATGATTTTTCAAAATCAAAAAGTCTTTTATCAAAATTATAAGGTAAAATACTTATTTTTGTATTTGGTTTATATTTTGAAAAATACTTTAAAATTCTTTTGCTTTCTAAAAAAAAAATTTCACTAATCTTTTTTTTACTTATTTCGTCAAATACTTGATTTCCATAATCGGATATTTGGGAAATAAAAATGTAATTATCTTGCTCAACCTTATTTCTTTTCATATGGTTATTTATTAAAGAACCATGGACAATAAATTTTCCATCAAGATATTTTTTAAATTCATTTTTTACTGGGTCATTCATTAAGAAAATATAATCAATTTTTTGTTTTTTAAAATTTTGGGTCTTTAATTTTGCAAATAAATCGTTTGGACTTCCTGTTTTTTTTGCATTTTGAATTAAAATTAATTTCTTACTTGGAAAGTAATTTTTCAATTCCCAAAAAAAGGTATTTGTATCAACAGTAGATATTATTATTTCTGGATTAACTTCTCTAATGAGATTTAAATAATATCTATACAAAAATTTTTTAAAAGAAAAATGTAAAATGGTCTTTAAAAATATATATAAATAAATATTTTGATTTTTATCATCTAAAAAAAAATAATTCTCTCTTAATATTGAAGATATTATTAATTCTTCATTTTTACCACATACAAAATATTTTTTTTGAGGTAGTTTTTTTATTATCCATTTAGCTTTAATTAATAAGATAATATAACTTAAACATTTTTTGATTAATAGTTTATTAAAAATCACAGTACAAATTTCAATTTTTTTAAAATTTTATTTGTTTTCATCTTTTAACTTTTAAACATTAAAATGTTTGATCACGTGTTATAAAATTTTAAAAAACTTTTGTTAATTTTTCCAATCGGTTTTTCATCAAGATATAATACATTTTGATCTACTTGCTCATCATGTTTATAAACCCAATTTCTTTTAAAATTATTTCTTAAAAACCTCATATTAGATGTTCTTCCATCTGATAAAATTATTGTACCTGGTAATAAAAATGGTTCCATATTTATAATGTTAGCTACCATTGGCATCAAATCGATATGATTATTAGTAAAATTGTTTAGAGATCCTTTTATTTTAAACGGATTAGGCCCATCAAGATAAATAAAATCAGGATTACAAAGGGGAATTTTTTTATAAAGATTACAGTACTGGTTGTTTAAAATTCTAAATTCTATGTCAGAAAACATAAAATTAATGTTATTTTCTTTATAGTTTATTTTTTTTTTATATTTTAAAATTCTATTTTTAGAAATGTTCATATATTTTTTTTCATTATCTACTACAAATAGCTTAAATTTGTCTTTTTTTCTTAGATCTTTAATTTTTGAAAAGTGTTTTTTTTCTAATTCTATCAATGCAGATATAATTACTAATGTTGACCAACCGGTTCCGAACTCTAATATTGTTGTTCTCTTATTTTCTATGATATATCTACTTAGTCTGTAAAGGTCATTCAATTCAGGATAATAGGGTTTTGCTTGTTTTAATTTTTTTTTTTCCTTTTTTATTTGTAATAAATCAAAAAAATTTTTTTTTTTAAAATATTTAATAATTTTTCCTTCTGATATTTTTTTTGGAATTTTGATTTTTAAATACTTCATTCAATAAATTAAGTAAAATATATTTTTTTTATTTCATTTTCTTAAAAATAACTATCAATTTTTAATATAAATAAGCAAAGAATTTTTAGAAATTGTGTTTTTCCCAATTAAATACAAATTTATTTTTAATTTTGCTTGCGAACCTTCCTTGATAATAATCTCGATTCAAAAGTTCAATAGTAGTAAGATCTCTTTTTTCTTGTCCAAGTATAACCTTAATATTTTTAATATCTTTCAATCTTGATAATATCTCTTTTTTTTTTAATTTTGACAAATCTACTAACTTTTTTAGTTGTTTATAATTAACTGAAACTACACCATCCTTTGTTTCACTTTTTTTGACTACTGTAAAATGTCTTTCTATTACATCTACATCCATTGATATTGCAATCATTGCTAAAATATTTGAGTACCTATCAGGATTTGAATGATCACTAAAACCAACTTTATTATTTATTTTCTTTAGAAATTTAATCCTATTCATATTTGCATCCTTTGATGTAGTTGGATAAATTGATATACAGTGCAAGAGTGTTAAATCTTTATTCTTTAATATTTTTTTTGCTTCAATAATTTCACTATCAAAAGTCGCCCCAGTCGATAAGTAGACTCTTTTAAATTTAGATTTTGCTAAATCCTTAAGCAATTCAAATGATGCACAATCAAAACTAGAAACTTTAATTGCTTTTAAATTCAGTTTTTCTAAAAATTTTAATCTATTCCTTGTAAAAATAGTAGTTAAAGGCTCAATACGATATTTTTTACAAAGCTCTAAAAAAAAATAATGATCATCATCATTAAGATCTAGGGGTTTCAATCTTTTTATTTCTCTTTTAAAAGGTCTTTTAATTACTTTAATTTTGTTACCTTCAATTAAACCCTCATCAAATCTTTTTCTATGTGTTAAATCTCTTGATTGCATAGATTGTATTTTGCAGTAACTAGCACCTGCATCAGATGCTGCTGATACCATCTCGTCTAGTAAATGTTTATCACCTTTATGATTTTGACATAGTTCAGCAATAATTTTTGTCATGTTTATTTAAATAAAGATAAATCTACGATATGCAAGATAATATTATTTTAGTCACTTGTTCTGAGCCATTGCTTTTAAATTTAAATCTTTTAAATCTCTTTTTTATTGAGTAATAATCATAATTCAAAAATTTTTGAAAAGATCGTTTAAATTTTTGTGTAAAAAAATCATCATTTATAGACTTCGTCAATTTCAGTTTAAGCAATTGATCAACATTCTTTTTGACCTCTATATTTTTAATCTCTTTATAAAGCAAAGTAGGTTTTTTTAAAATTAGACATTCGGTAATTGTATTATATCCTCCTCTAGCAATTAAAAATTCAGAGGAAGAAATATATTTGTGTATCTTCTTTAGATTTTTTTCTATTTTAAAATGCTTAATCTTTTTAATTTGCTTTATTGTTTTAAAATTGAAAGAATTTCCACAGATAATAAAATTTAAATCATTAAATTCATGTAAATAATTTAAAATTTTTAAAATTTTTTTACTAAGGACTTTTGAGCCATTATCCATAATAATGCATGTTTTTTTTTTATTATTTCTAAAATAATCTTTTTTAATAAAACTATCTGTAATTATAAAATTTATCCTAATTATTTTTTTTTTGTATTTATTTAATAGAAATTTTTCTGTAAGAGGAGGAAATATAAATTTAGTAGCTTTATTGTAATACAGCTGAAGTTCTTTGTAAATTTTGTCATATCCAAAAGTTTTTAAATAAAACCAGTCCCAAGTAAAATGAGAAATATTCAAAACTTTTATATTCAAATCTGAAGCAGCATAAATTGCATGTGGCACACTATCTGAGATTATTAAATCAAAATCTTTAATTCTTAATTTTACTTTTTTTATTAAAATTTCTTTATTTTTGTTCCAAATTTTAAAGATTTTATGAGTTTCTTTTATATCAAGTGAACCGTCTTTTTTTTTTATTGTTTTAATTACATTATTAAAATTATTATAAATTACTTTATTTGAAAAATTACTTTTGATTTTTGATAAAATACTTTTTCCAAAAATATGGATTTCAATATTTTTTTTTTTTTGATTCAATAATTCTTTAATTATACTTGATTGTCTTACAGCATGACCAAAACCATCATCTGATATAAAAAAACCTATTTTGGTTTTTTTCTTTTTTTTAAGCATTTTTTTTTTCTATCTTATTTTTTGTTTTGACATAATCTTTGTGACTATGGATATCTGTATAATCAGCAAAATATACTCCTACTTTTGTACTTAATGTTTTCTGAAAAACAGCGTCATAAGTTAAAATTCTAAATGAGGGGTTCTGGATATTATTTTTATTTATACAGATTAGTTCTTTTATTCTCGCAATTTTATAAAGCTTGTTATTAAAAAAATTTAAAGCTTTCCTAATGTCAGATGTTTTAACCTCTGGACTGTTTGGCTGAAGTGAAATTATAGTGTCTTTTTTTTTTATTATTTTAAGATTTCTAACAGCATGAACTATTACTGCGTGTTTTTCTACCCATGACTTTGATAAGTATTTAGGTCGATGAATATAATCAATCCCGTAGTTTATGCATAAATCTTTAATTTTTTTGCTTTCAGTTGAGACAAAAAATTTTGAGAATTTTTTTATCTTTTTAATTTTTTTTGCAACATATACAAACATTGGTAAATTATTTATTGGTAAAATATTTTTATTTCTAAGCCTTTTGGACTGATATTTTACTGGCATAATAATAATTATATTTCCCATATAAATTCTTAAATTTTAAATTTAAATTTTTGATACTTCTTTTAGCATTCGTTAAAAAATTTTTTTAAGTTAATTCTCATAAATTTTTCCATCAATAATTTTAATTGTTCTATCTGCATCTTTAAAATTTTCTAATTTGTGTGAGATGAATATTATTGTTATTTTATTCTTTAAATTTTTCAAAGATGATAAAAAATTTTTTTCTGTATCAATATCAAGAGAGCTTGTTGGTTCATCTAGAATTAATATTTCTGGTTTTTTATATAATGCTCTAGCAATACCAATTCTTTGTTTTTGACCACCAGAAATTCTACTTCCACCTTCACCAATATGATTGTCTTGATAATCACTATATAGATCCTTTAAGTGACACATTTGTAAGATTTCATTAAAATACTTTTCGTCTTTTAAAGAATTATCTATTTTATCAATTATACAAATATTATTTTTTATATTGTCATCGAGTAAATATATGTTTTGTGGAACGTAACCAATTTTTTTTCTCCATGATAAAATATTTTGATATATATCTAAATTGTCTGAGTAAGTTGTTCCAGATTGTGGTTTGGTCAAGCCTGAAATTAAATCTATAAAAGTACTTTTTCCTGAACCAGAATTCCCATAAACTCCTAAATATTCATTTTTATAAATAGTAAAATTTTTAATATTGATTTTAAATTTACTTTTTTTATTATAGGAAAATTCCACGTTTTTCATTTCAATTTTACTAGTAAAAGATATTTTTTTTATATCTTTTTCTTTTATATCATTTATGTCATCTTCTAATTTTTTTGAAATTTCTTTCTGATAATCATAATATAACTTATCAACAGACATTTTATTAAATTTATAAGCCTGATAAGCATCAGCGATTTTATTTACTGTTGGCAAAAGCCTTATCAAACATACTGCGTAAAAACCAAGTGTTATTATTAAATCATTTGTATCAAAATTAATTTTTAAAGCATAAATTATTATTATCGTAAAAACGATTATTACAATTAATTCAATTAAGAGTATATTTAATTGTCTTATAAAAAGATTCATAACAAGCGACCAATTATCGATATTTTTATGAAATAAAAAATTTTTTTTGAAGTATTTATACATATCAAATAATTTAATTTCTCTTAGTGAATTAAAACATTCGGTTAAAACACCAGTCAATTTTTCATTGTGAAGATATCTTCTTTTACCTAATAATGATAAATAGTTTTTTGAGAAAAAAAGATATACCAAAAAAAATCCTAAGAGAAATAAAATTGCAAAAATTGCAATTTTTGGATTAAAATAAATTAATATAAAAATAATACTTAATGCTAAAACGAGATCGCTCACAAACCTTATCATTGAAAAAACTTGTGACTTTAAAATATTTATTTCTGCATTTAAATTTTTAAACATTACAGAAGGTTTTGATTGTAATGATGTTTGGATTGGTTGTTTCATATATATATCAAGTAATTTAGAACTCAAACGAAGAGATAAATTATGGAGAAATCTTTGAATAATCAGAAAATAAAATGATTGAAAAAAAAACCTAAATAAAAAAAAAAACAACAATTAGAAATATTAAGATATACGAAATATTAAAGTTTGATAAAAAAAATTTATTAGATAAAAAAATTAAAAATTTATTAGTATCATAAGACTCGGGTGACAAAATTAGATTTATTAAAGGTATGAAAGCACCTATTCCTACTAACTCTACTAAAGTGTTAAAAAGTATCAATAAGATGATTGGGGAAACATATTTTTTGTCTTTTTGATCGATACAAAAATAGATTTTTTTTAAATAAGAATACATTTAAGCTGTTTTAAATTTTATATAGATTAAACACTTTTTATAAAACTTTGAATTTTAGATTTTAATTGTCTAAAAATTACACCTCTTTTTGTAGGTTCTCCATAACATTTCCTACAAGTAATATGCTTTTCGCCATTCTTATCTCTTAAATTTTTCAAAAAAATATTTTGATCTAAAATATTATATAAATTTTTTTCTTTAATATTTCCCAAAGAAATACTATCGTCGTAAGCTAAGCAGCAAGGCAAAACACTTCCATCAGATAAAATTCCTAGAATTTGGTTATGACATGAAAAAATATCGCTCGGTATTGGCTCAAAATCTTTCATTCTTCTCCCATAAAAAAAAGGTTTAATCTTTAATTTTATATTTTCACTTATTTTAAAACCAGCTTGTTTTCTATAATCTAAATAAAAATTACCATTTCGATAATTCATGTTATTATTAGAAAAATAATAAGGATCTATTTCTGATAAGTCTTTTATAAATAAATCTAAATTTTTAAATAAATCGTTTTTATTTACAGCCACAGATGGATCTCCAACTTGTAATCCAATAATTTTTTTTAGTAAAAAAGTTATACCTGACTCATTAAAACTACATCCTACATCAATCGAAATATCTAAATCTTTGCATTGTTCATTAGCTAATTTACAAAAGTCAAATATTGTTTTTGAATATTTTTGTAATTCAAGATTTAATCCTCTAGCTTTAGAATGAACATTTTGATCAATTACTTGTAAAGAAATCTTAATTGTTGGCTTAAATTTAAACAGATTATCGACATTTTTTTTTTTATTAAGTAAAAGACCATTTGTGATTAATAAAACTTTAAGTCCTTTATCCTGTGCATAACCAATTAAATCAAAAATTCTATTATCAAGAAGTGGTTCATTGAATTGTGAAAAAGTAATGTAATCTAATTTAGGATCATTGGGATTAATTTGATCAATTACATTTTTTATATCATCTAAACTTAATTTACTTTCCTTATCATCTTTTAGCGGGTAAGGGCAAAAACTACATTCCATATTACATGCGGCATAGCTTTCTATTTGTAAAATATTAAAACCATATTCTGATAAAATTATTTGTTTATTATTCATATTTAATTATTTTTAACCATTTATTTACAATATTGTTCCAAGAAATAATATTTCTTATTTTAATAGCAGAATTATGACTTTTTTTAACATTAATAAAATTATTTAATTCAATCTCATTTTTAATTAAAAACTGATAATTCTTATCTAAAGGACTCAAATTTAAGCTCTTACTATCTAAAATTACACCAGTTTTAAATCCTTTGTTAGAGAGTTCCAAACCAAGAGAGGTTTTATTACTTACAATAAAAGCATCATACATATATTCAAAACACTTGTTATCCCAGTAAACTTTTAATTTTTGCAAGTTGTCAAAATTAGAAATTTTTATTTTTGAAATCGGGTGAGGTTTATATTCAAAAAGATATTTTGATTTTTGCTCTAATAATTTATTTACTATTTTTAATAAATTTAAAGTTGAACTGTCATCATGATCTCCAACAATAAGGATCTTTTTTTTCTTAAATTTTTTTTTAAAACTATAATCCAAGGGCCTTAAATTATCAGATAGAAATACTTTAATTTTTTTTGATTTAGAAAAAGCTTTAATCAAATTTTTTTTTGAAGAATTATAAAAAGTAATTATTTTTTTCGGATATAAGTTGATATTATCTTTTGAAATTTCAAATTGATATCTTAAATCCCAATTTCTTATGGGGTTAAATTGCAAAGCAAATATATTTTTTGATTGTTGTTTGTTGGAATTAAAAAAAATTAATTTTTCCCAACTTTGAAACTCACTTACATAAGTGATTACTTTATTATTTTGTTGTGTCTCTTTAAAAAACTTTTCAAATAAATAAAAAAAATAGAGGTTTTTTATTGACCAAACACCTATAAAACTATCAACAAACATCTTTTTCAAAAGATAATTTTGAAAAATATAGTTATTATTATGCATAATCTTTAAATAAAAATATTTAAAACAATTTAAAAACCACTCATATGTTACTTTTGCTAAAATAGTAAAATCGATGTATGAGTCTAAAATATTATGGCTCATTCTAGATGCAACATTAAATTTATCAAGAACTTTGATCTTATTTTTCAAATTATATTTCTTTTCATCAAGAGCTAAGTGTAAAAAATTTAAATTTATTTTTTTTTTTTTAATAAGCGGCAATAATTTTTTCCAATAGTTAGAAATATAAAAACCTTTACTTGCCTTATCTTCATCAAAGTATGTAAAATAGTCACAAATCAAGATTGCATTTTTCATCTGACCAAAAGTTTTTCTTTTAAATTTAAACCTTTTGAAAAAAAAATTTAATAAAAAGTAAAAAAAATAAAAGATATTATTTTTTAAAAAATAATTTGTGTCATTTTTTTTTTTTTTAAAATAATTTAATTCTACTTTAACATTATTAATTAAACTAGAGATATTTGTACCTAATTTTTTATTATTTGAGAAAATAATTATCTTTTTAATTTTTTTTTCTTTTACAATTTCTCTTAATGCTAAAATTTTTATTAGGTCAATTATTTCTGGATTTTTATAAATATTTTTTTCTTCAAATAAGCTCATTTCCCATAGGGAAAATTTATTTTCAATATTAAAGTTTTTATAAAGTGATTTTTTATTAAATAAATGGTTTTTTATTTTAGATATAAAGCTTACATATTTTTTTTTAAAAAAATCGTCTTTTTTTTCAATATATGTAATTATGGATTCAAAATTTACACTTTTGTTTCTATTCCAATTTAATATTTCAATTTTTTTATTATTATTTATTAAATGATCTGTTTCTACATCATCAATTATGTTGAGAATTTTCATTTAACATCGAATTAAATTTTAGTGCTATAGCTGATTTTATAACTCTAAAATTAAAGCTTTTTTTGATTTTTTTTAATAAAAATCAAATTAATTCTCCTTTCCTAAATGTTTTTTTAGATTTTCTGTTCAATATTGACTTATACTTACTGATATTATTTTTTTTGAATGGTCGCAAGTGTATAATGTTCTTTTCTGAGAATACTTCTTTTTTTTTTATATTTTTTGCAGCATAGATTGAACGCCTTAATAATTTTAAGTTTTTAATTTCTGATTTTGATAAATTATTTTTTTTTCCCTTTCCTAAAAGGATCTTAATTTTTTTTATAAACTTGGATATTAATTTTAATTCAGAAATATCAGCAGATAATTGATGATCTCTAAAAGATGAATAATTTTTATTTATTGTGAAATGCTTTTCGATTACCTTTGAGCCGAGTGTTGCTGCCAAAATTGATGCTTCAGGTCCAATTGTATGATCTGAATACCCAATTGTAATTTTTTTAAACTTTTTTTTAAGATGAGAAATATAGCCTATATTTGCATCCTTATTTTCAACCGGGTAACTAGATACACAATGCATCAAACAAACTTTTTTTAAATCAACTTTTTTTTTTAAATAATTATATAATTTAATTATCTCATTATCCTTTAACAATCCTGTTGAAATTATTATCGGTTTTTTAAAGCTAATACATCTATCAATTAACGGTAAGAATGTATTGTCACCTGATGCAATTTTGATTACATCAACAATCTTTCTTAAAAAATTTGCACTATCTAAATCAAAAGGTGTAGATAAAAATAACATTTTTTTTTTTTTTGTATAAACAGAGAGTTTTTTAAATTGGTTTTTGGTAAGCTCAAATTTTTTATACTTTTTAATTTTTTCAACTTCATTAGGGTGAAAAAATTTATCTACAAAAATAGTTTGAAATTTGACAGCATCTGCTCCTGCTTCTTTTGCAGCATCAATAAGTTTTTTTGCTCTATCAAAAGAACCTTCATGATTATTTCCAATTTCGGCAATTAGTAAAGGTTTTGATATCTTTTTAAAATTTAGATTTTTTTTCATAAAATTTTTATAAATACTGATAATTAAGTATTTATCACTTCTGAATTTAAAAAAGAATTGTTTTTTTTCTTTTCTAATTTTCCTTCAAAAAATAATTCTAATTTTTTTCTAAAATCATCAATATCTTCAAAAAAATAGACTCTTTTTTTCAACTTATTATAAATATCATTTTTTAAATCATGTAATGGATTTACTAAACAAAATATTTCACAATCAAATGGTAAGGCCTCATATAATGGGGTCGATATTTCATCGATAACAACAAGTGATGGTTTATGCTTATTTAAAGAGTCTAAAAGACTTAATTCGCATTTTTTGAACATTTTAAATTCATTCAAAATACTCATTACTGGATAAAATTCTTTAATAAATTTAGAACTTACATTAGGATATAATTTAATAATAATATCATATGATTTGTTTTGAAATTCTAAAAAAATTTCTTTAACCATTTTTAATCTATCTGAACTAGTATCATTATATTTTAAATCTAAAAGATTCGATGTTAAATTTACTGGAAATAAAATTTTTTTATTTAAAATCATATTCCTTTTTAATTTTTTTTTTATAAAATTCTTGATATTTAATGATCCAATTTTTTCAAAATTACATAATTTAGATTTTGAATATAATTTGAGATCTTTATTTAAAGATATATTTCCATAAGAATAAAATTTATTACAAAAAAAGTAATCAGATAAAGCATGTAATTTATCAACAATATCGTTAGAACCAAATATTCCATAAGTTCCACCATGTTGAAATCCTATTACATTAATTTTTTTTTTTAATAAAAAGCTTGCTACAAGAGAATTAATAGAAGCTTTATTAGGGGGGTAAAACCAATAAGCTTTTTTAATATTATATTTATCTATTATTCTATTTAGTTCATTAATTTGATTAGAATAATTTGCATAGTTATCATTCAAATGATTGCAAAATTTTTTTTTAAAAAAATTTAATTGTGGATTTTTACAATCAATTCTTTTAATTTTATTTATTTTTTCATCTATTAAAAATTTTGATCTATTATTTTTAGAAACATTTTTTTTTTTTAACTTTAATATTAAAAAATTTTCGTCATTTTCAATTTGTTTATAAAAAAATGTTTGGTCTAAAATAAGTGAATTAATTTTTTTTTTTAAAATAAAATTTTTAAAAAAAAATTTAATATTCAAAAAATTTACAAAAAAATTTTGGATTATTTTCTGTAAATTGTTTTTTTTTGGATAATGTTCTAAATAATTTTCACCTAAAATTTCTAATTTAACTTTTAAGTTTTTTTTACCTAAATACTCATGTACATATTCAAAAAAATCAATATTATTAAAAAAAACATTACTTTTTCGGTTTTCACACTGAATTTCTAAACATTCAATTTTATTCATATTGATAAACTCATCCAAAGTAATTATGAGTATATTCAAGCTAATGAAATCAATTAAAGCCTCGTATCTAAAAAGTGAAAAAAAACAATTTAATGAAGGTAAAGATTGATTAAAACTAATCTCATTTTTGTTATCTAATTCATTTAAAAATTCTATATAGTTATCAATATTTTTATATTCCTTTTTAATAAAATCATTTTTGATTAGAGTATTTAAATCTAAACAATTAATTTTAAATTTTTTACATTCCAGATGTATGAAGGTGTATGTTGTGCAAATTTTGATATCTTTGTATTTTTCTCTATTTTTTTTTATCTTTTCAACCGAGCTTAATGAATCAATTAGAAGTGCTTTGTTTAACATAATTACATTTTATAATATCTGATAAATTCTATTGAGTTAACTAAAAAAACTTTTTCAAAAATTAATTAGAATTTTTATTAAATAATTTTTTTTTAGATTTATACCACTCTATATACCTTGAAAATCCTTTTTCTAATGGAAACATACTTTTATATCCTAATAATTTTTGAGCCTTTAATATAGAAAGTGTTCCTCTTTTGGGAACGAGCTTATCTCTTTTAATGTACTTAACTTTTGTGTTATAAAAATTTTTTTTAACTAAATTAAGAACCTCTTGGATTTTTCTTGAGTTTCCATAAGTAATATTAAAAATTTGATTAATAGAATTTTTACTTTTAATAATTTTGTAAACTCCCATCATCAAATCATTAATATAGGTAAAATCTAATTTGTCACTTCCATTACCATTAACTGTAATTTCCTCATTATTTAAACTTTTCTCTAAAAAAATTTGTCCAACTCTGCTACTAATACATCTCTCACCATATAAAGCTGATGGTCTAATAATAGTATATTTAACTCCAAATACTTGGCTGTAGGATTTTATTAATAGTTCTGAACAATACTTTAAAGTGCCATATATTCCTTTAGGTTTGCAAATATCTTTTTCATTCACTGTCTTTTTTTCAAAGTCACCATAAACCATACTAGATGAAAAAAAAATTAAATGAGAATCTAATTGTCTTATTGATTCTAAGGTGTTTTGCAATGTAATAAAACTATTTTCAAATGTATAATTAGGGGTTTTGTTAGATCTATCAGCATGTGAAACTGCAGCTAAATGAATAACCACATCTGGCTTGATGTTAAAAAATATTTTTTTTAACATATTTAAATTTTTAGCATCAATATTATTTATCTTAATGCTATTTTTTTTTAGTAAATTAAGACGCTCTTTTAAAAAATTTTTATAAATCTTAATTTTATTTTTATTTTTATGTTCGTAATTAATTGATTTTAAGTTGTTAACACCTAAGTTATCAACTATATTTACTAAATATCCTTTTCCCTTTAAAAATAAAGAAAGATTATGACCTATAAAACCACATCCGCCAATAATTAAAATTTTTTTTTTCATCTAGCAATGCACAATCTTTTTCAAATTATAATTTGAATAAACACCTCTAGTATCAAAAATAAATTTAGAATTTTTTAAAATCATTTTAAAATTTACAATATTGTGATCTGTTCCAATTATAATTACATCATAAAATTTTATTTTATTTTTTGTTAATTTTTTTAATGAAATATAGTTTTTGTCTCTTATTATAGTTTTTTTAATTAGTGGATCAAAATAATCAACTTTAATTTTTTTTTTTATCAAATTATCAAATATTAATTTAGATGGTGATTCCCTGTCATCATTTACGTTTTGTTTATATGCTATACCAACTATCAATATTTTTTTTGACTTTGTTTTTTTTAAATGACTAAATATTTTTTTGATTATCCATTTAGATACATCGAAATTTACCTTTCTTGCTAAATCAATAAACTTTGCACTAGTCTTGTGTTTTTTGGCTGCCCAACTTAAAAATATTGGATCAATTGGTATACAATGACCTCCCATCCCTGGTCCAGGATTAAATCTTGTAAATCCAAACGGTTTTGTTGCAGATGCTTTTATTACCTCATGGATATTAATTTTCATTTTATCTGTTATCATTTTTATTTGATTTACCAGACCAATATTTACAGCTCTAAATGTATTTTCATAAAGTTTTGATATTTCGGCAATTTGTATTGAATTTGATAAATGGACCTTTTTAAAAAATAATTGATAAAAATTTTTTATAATTATTTTACAATTATCTGTATATCCCGATACAACTTTAGTTGTATCAGCATATTTTATTTTACCTTTAATTCCTGGGTTAATTCTTTCTGGTGAATAACCTAAATAGAAATTGTTACCTATATTGAATTTTTTTTTTATAAAATTTAAAAAAATATCCTCTGTGGCACCAGGATAAACTGTACTTTCTAGAATAATTGTTTGATCTTTTCTAAGATATCTTTTCAGACTTTGAAAACAATCTTTTATCTTACTCATATCTGGACTTAAATTTTTTTTTAATGGAGTGGGCAAACAAATAATTATAAAATCTACAAACTTAATATTTTGAAAACCATTTCTGTTAAAAAGAAATTTTTTATTTATATTTTTTAATTCTTTGTTTTGTAAATCAGAAATATATGAGATATTTTTTTTAAGACAATTAATTTTTATTGAATCTAGGTCGAATCCAAATGACTTTATTTTTTTGTCTGATATTAATTTTAATAATGGTAGCCCCACATATCCAAGACCTAAAATCCCAACAGTAAATTTCTTATTTTTTAATTTTCTTATGACTGATAATTTTTTCAAAATTTAAACGTTATTAAGTTTTATGATAAAATTTATTAATAGTTTCACTTATATAGTCAACTTCTTTATTTTTAAGTTGAGGATAAACTGGTAATGAAATACAAGACCTTCCATATTCATTTGCTTTTTTATAATTTTTATTTTTTAAATTATATTTTTTTTTATAGTAAGACATTTGGTCAAGTGATTTTGCATAATGGATGCTAAATTGTATTTTTTTCTTTTTTAAAAATTTAATTAATTTATCTCTTTTTTTGATAAAAATTTGAAAAATAAAGAATGAACAATTTTTAGAAAATGGCATATGTTGAATATTTTGATTATGTCTAAAATTATTTATATATCTTTTGGCTAATTCTCTTCTTTTTTTTAAATTTACTGGATATCTTTTTAATTGAAAATAGCCTAGAGCTGCTTGAAAATCTGTCATTCTATAATTAAAACCCAATTCTTTAACATCATACTCACCTGGTTTTTTTCTCTGATTTATATCTTTGTCTATTCCAAATGCTTTCAATCTTTTTACTCTTTGAAAAATTTTTTTATCATTGGTTATAAGAGCACCACCTTCTCCAGTTGTAATTTGTTTAGTTGGATAAAAAGAAAAACAGCCAGAAACACCAAATGTACCGACATGTTTTTTTTTGTACATCGTTCCTAAAGCATGCGCACAATCCTCAATTAGTTTTATCTTATTTTTTTTACATATTTTTAAAACTTTATTTATATTGCAAGGATAGCCGGCCATATGAACTATAATTATGCCCTTAGTTTTTTTAGTAATTTTTTTTTTTTATTTGTTCAATATTTATATTTCCAGTAAGGTTTTCTACATCTGCCAATACAGCTTTTGCACCTGTGTATTCAACTGCGTGAGCAGTCGCTGTATGTGTTTGCGCAGGTACAATTATTTCATCTCCTTTTTTAAAACCAGCGGCTAGACAAGAAACATGTAGGGCAGTAGTACAGCTTGAAATTGTTATTGCATATTTTGCTTTAGTAAATTTTTTAATTTGTTCTTCAAATAAAGAGGTATATTTACCATGAGTTAACCAGCCACCAGCTATTATTTTTTTAACTATATCTAAATCTTTTTTTTCTATACTAAGTTTTGAAAATTTAATTAATTCCATTATTTAAGATACTTTATTTGAATTTTTTTTTTTTTTTTTAAGTGACTCATCAGCAGAAAAACATACCTTCATTAAATCTATTTGATTCTTATTCGATAAAATTAATTTAGTTTTTTTATTCAAAATATAATCTAAAAAATTTTGAATAAGTTTTTTTCTGTTTTTTTTGTCGGGATAATTACCTGAAATAATTGTTTTTTTTAATTTTTTTTTATTTGAATTCTTAATCAACCTGCTTTCATTATAATTATGTTCGATTGTTTTATTTTTTTCGAAAATTTTTAATTGATGAAAATGATCATATATACCTACTCCATTTGCAGTAATTTTTACCAATTTATTATTTGGAAACTCAAATATATATATTAAAAAACTATTCTTCTTAAAATTTGTACTTTTGGTAATTTTTTTACTACCAAAAGTTGAAACAGAAATTGGCCTTGAATTTAAAAACCACATAACCAGGTCAATCATATGTATAGCTGCTCCTAAAGTTAATGAATAGTTTTTTACTTTAGACCTCCAACCAAATAACTTATGTTTTCTTCCCCATAGGTAGTCTGCCTCTACATAAAAAACTTTTTTTTCTTTAATTTTAGCTTTTATACTTTTAAATTTTGAATTGACTCTTAAAACTAAGTTTGAAAAAAGTTTAATATTATTTTTTTTTATTAAATAATTTAATTCTTTTAATTCTTTAAGCGTTAAGCAAATCGGCTTTTCTACAATAAAATATTTCTTAAATTTAATACATTTTTTTATTTGTTTAAAATGATCTTGATCATAGCTAGCTATAGAGATTAATTTTATGTTCTTGTCCTCAAAAATCTCGTCTTCATCTTTAGTAATTACTTTATTTTTATACTTTTTTTTAAGTGTCGGTAACTTCAAATTATTAAATTCACAAATCTTAGTTACTTTAAAATTTTTGTAGCCATCAATTGACTCAATGTGTTTTTGACCAATACCAGTTCCTATTACTGCAGAATTTATTACCATAAAATTATATCTATAAAGTAATATACCTTCTATATATAGTTTGCCATTTAAAATCTTTGTTTAAGTTATTTGATATTTTTTTGATTTTTCTCAAATCATTAGCGGTATCAACACTCAAATTTATTTTACTTACATTGAATTTATTTTTAAAATTATAAATTTTATATTCCTTGTAATTATCATAAAAAAATTTTGTAATGTGTTCCTTATAAATCTTATTTTTTAAAATACTTACGCTATTTTTTAATATAATTTCTGATTTTATGATTTCAACAGATTGACCTTTAGGAAAAGATCTATTGAAAGTATTTGTGACTATTTGAAAATTTTTTTTTCTTTTAAAAATTTTAAATGCTTTATCAATTATTCTAAAATCAATTAAAGGACTATCTCCAGAGATTCTTAAAAAATATTTTAACTTATATTTTTTAATAATTTGACAATATCTTAAATAAACATTGTTAAGTGGACCTCTAAAATATAAGATATTTTTGTTATTACAAAATTGCCTAAATCTTCTATCAGATGGTTTTGTGCTCGTTGCTAATATTATTTTTTTTATACTTTTTGATAGCAAAAGTCTTTCTATAACATTTTGAATAATAAATTTTTCATTGATTTTAAGAAACGCTTTGTTTTTTAATCTCATCGAGGAAGATCTTACTTGAAGAATACATATCATTTGCTATTTTTTTTTGTGAGTTTATTCTATATCAATTTTATTCTTTAAAAATAAAAATGCATATATTAATTAATGAAAAAATATAAAATTGCAATTTTTTTTAACAATTTAAGAGGATTAAACGTTTATAATTATCTTAAAAAAAGTAAAAAATTTGATTTAGAAATTTATTTATCTAAAAAAAACCTCAATAGAAAAATTATAAAAAAAATTCCTAAAAAATATAAGATAATTAAAAACTACGACCCTAAAATTATCTCATATATTAAAAAAAAAAATTATTTTTTAAATATTACTGCAGGATGGCCTTTAGTATTGCCTGAAAAAGCCATCAATTTATCAAAACATGGTACAATAAATTTACATGCTGGAAAACTTCCAGAATACAGAGGTGGCTCTCCTCTGAACTGGCAAATAATAGAAGGTAATAGAAATATATATATAAGCATCATCAAAATGACAAAAGGATTAGATGCTGGCCCTGTATTTATTCAAAAAAAAATAAATTTAAAAGATTATGAAAACATAAATGATCTGCATAAAAAAGTTAATAAGATTTATCCTATAATGACAAAAAAAGTAATCGAAGATATAGTAAAAGGAAATAATCCAATTAAACAATCCAATAAAAATATAAGATGTTTAAAACAAAGAAATCAATACGATGGAAAAATTGATTGGCATAAAATGAATGCTAATAAAGTTTTTAACATGGTCAGGGCTTTAGCACGACCATACCCTGGTGCTTTTTATGAATATAATAAAAAAAAAATTAGAATAAATAAATGTAAAAAATCCTTAATTAATAACAACTTGAAACCAGGGAAAATTTTTTTTCTTAAAAAAAATAAATTTATTAAATGTTCAAAAAATTCTATCAAAATTTTAGCTGAAGAAAAAATGATTTTTAGTTAGATATTATTTATTTTTACCAGTTATAAATATATATATAGACTTATATTTTTTGAAATATTCGCTACCAAATAAAAATGCTCCAAAAGCTAACGCGCCAGCTCCCTCAATTTTTCTCTTAAAAATTTTTGTTTTATCTAAATATTTTATACTTTCTGCTATTTCATTTTCATTAAGAGTAATTATTGTTTTTGCAAAAGATAATAAATGAGAATACGATTTTTTAGGAAGAACCTTTACAGCAGCACCATCAGCTAGAGTGGGAGAAAAATATTCTATTTTTTCATTTTTTAAATTAGATTGAAATTTTGAATAATTTTTTGGCTCTACAAGGTGTAAATCAAAATTAGTTTTTTTACCCCCCAAATAAAGTCCAGCAGGAAGCGCTAAACTCCCAATACCCAATGGAACAATCAAAGCAATTTTTTTTGATTTTGATAAATTCTCAATTTCTCTTTCAAAAAGCTCTTTAAAATAAGTTCCATTTCCATATAAAACATTTTTCCCCAATCCATTTATAAAAATATGTTTTTTTTTCTTACTAAATTTTTTTGCATTTTCTTTTGCCTTCTCATAATCCTCTGAATAAATAACTCGTGCGTTGTATTTTTTGAGTATTTTTTTTTTTTTACTTTTTAAATTTTTAGGGGCAAATATGATCGATTGTTTTTTTAATAATTTCGCTGAGAGGGCAACACTTATCCCAAAACTACCAGATGAAGCGGCACACAAATATTTTATATTTTCTAATTTTTTACTTAATACTTCACTTAAAGCACCTCTGACTTTAAAGCAATTAGTTGGGTTATTTGAAATATCAATTAAAAAAATATTTTTTCCTATTTTTTTTTTATTTTTTAATATTTCTATTTTATTAAAATATTTTTGATTTAACTTTGTAAAAGTATTATCAACTTTTTTTAAAAAGTCTTTAAAATTTATATTTATTTTTTTTTTACTTATTTCTAAGATATCCATTGAAATTTTTTATCCAAATCATAAAACTAAGTAATCTCCATAATATCCATGAATAATCATTCTCTTTTTGTTCATGCTCTTTAAGAACTTTTTTAATAAATCTTATATTGAGAGTTTTAGTATTTGCTTTATTATTTAGTAATTTTTTAAAATAAACATTCAAAGGCCCCTTAACAAACCAATCATCTATAGGTACCGATAAGCCTGTTCTTTCTTTTCTCATTCTTAGTACATCAGGTAAAATACCCTTAGATGCACGCCTAAATAGTACTTTTGCATAACCATTTGCTGTTAAATGTTTCAGTCTTAAGTTAAAACATTTTTCCACTAAGTCTTTATCTAAAAAAGGATCTGATCCAGTAATATTATAATTACAAATATTTAATTCCTCAATAAAGTGAGTGGGCATTGCTTGTGCTAAAATTTCATCAGCAACTCTAGACTGTATATATTTGGGAAATTTATATTTTATAGAGGGAACATAAGTAAGGTCTTTTTTAGAAAAAAAATTTTTATTTAAAATATTAAATTTTCCAACAGTCCAATCTGGATTATGGAAAATTCTCCCTTTTTTTCCAGTAATTTTTTTGATTAATTCGAGCATGCCGTTTTTATTTGTAGGCCAATATCTGATCAAATTTTTTTGATTTTTGTTCCAGGAGTTAATTTGTTTGTTAAATTCTTTTTTAGATATTTTCAAATAATCAGCAAATATGTAGGGTTGATATTCATAAGTCCCCATCGATAAAATATCACCTCCTCCTCCTCCAAAAACACCATCATATTTTTTTTTATTTATAAAAAACAAAATATAATTCATTAATAAGTAAACAGGTGATAATAAAGGTTGATCGTATATTTTTTCTTTTTTTTTCAACCATTTTACAAAAAAATTGCTAGACATATTTATATAAAAAGACTTTTTAGCAATTTTGTGGTTAAGTTTTTTTATATAAAAACTTTCATCAAACTTTTTACTATTTTTAAAGGTCGCAGATACTGTATGTATCCTTTGTTTTAAAATTTTTTTGGCAAAACTAGCTATAAAAGTTGAATCTAAACCTCCACTTACTAAAAAAATAGGTTTTTTAAAGGTACGTAAACTTTCAGAGATTTTTAAATTAAGTGACCTTTTAAACTCTATAATAGGGTTTCTTTTAAAATTGTTTCTTGTTGACGGTAGCCAATAGTTTTTTTGATTAATATTCTTAGCATTAAAATCTATATAGTGAGCAGTTTTAATTTCAAAAATATTATTAAAAAATGTATAACCTCTTCCATAAACTAATCTATAATTTCTACATAAAAAATTTACTAAAATTTTTTTACATAATTCAAATTTCATTTTACTATTTTCTAATAAAATTTTTATTTCAGATGAAAAAAATATATCGTTATTTTTTTTATGATAATAAATTGTGTTAGCTGAAAATATGCTTCTTTTAATAAATATTTTCTGTCTTTTATCAAAATAAATAGCTGTGGAACTATCAATAAAAAATAAATTTTTTTCTTTATAATATTTTTTTGGATTCTTTAAATTATTAATAAATTTTTTATCAAAACTAAAAATAAACTTATCTTGATCCTCAAAAATATGTTGGTCAAAATCAATTTTATTTTTAGAATGTAATATTAATTTAAGGATCTTTTTTCCCTTAATTAAATATTTTCTTTGGTAATTGTAGGAAGCATCAAAAATTTTTGTGCTAAAGTCTAAAGTTTTTTTATTACTTATATAGCCGGATATCCTAATCATTAATCACTTTATAGTATTTTGAGATAAATTTTTGATAGTACTCTGTAAACTTTTCATAAAAAAATTAATATATTATCATTTAATTTAAAAAAAAGTTAAATATACTATAAATTATGTGTGGAATCTCAGGATATATTGGACAAAGAAATATCTCCGCTTCAAAAAAACATCTTCTATTTTCTTTGATGAAAAATAGAGGGCCAGATAGTAATGGTTATAAAAAAATAAAAAATAAAAAATCTTCAACACATTTTTTTTTCACTCGATTATCAATAATTGATATTAACAAAAATTCTAATCAACCTTTTGTTTATAAAGATAAAACTTTAATTTTTAATGGAGAAATTTACAATTATATTGAAATCAGAGAAAAACTAAGAATACTAGGATATAATTTTACCACCAACAGTGACACGGAAGTTTTAATTAAAACTTTAGATTGTTGGGGAATTAACGGTGTAAAAAAATTAGAGGGGATGTGGGCTTTCTTTTACCACGACTCAACCTCCAATACTTCATATCTTTGTAGAGATAGATTTGGTGAAAAACCTCTTTTTTATATGAGAAAACCAAATGAATTTTTTTTTGGATCTGAAATAAAATTTATAAAGTGTTTAAATAATGAAAATTTAAGAATTAACTATAATAAAATAAAAGATTTTTTAGAATTTGGTTACAAAATTTTAAACAAAAATAATTCAACAAATTATAAAGATGTTCTAAGTGTTCCTTCAGGATGTTATTTAAGAGTAAAAAATAATAAAATTTCTAAGATTAGATATTGGAAAATAAATACAGATATACGTGAATTATCCCAATTAGACTATGTTAAAGAACTTAAAGAAAAACTTTTTAAATCTATTGAAATTCGATTAAGATCAGATTTTCCTATAGCTTTTTTTTTAAGTGGAGGAATAGATAGTAACGCCCTTGCGTTTATTGCAAAAAAATATTTTGGTTATAATCTAAAAACCTACAGTATAATTAGTTCAGACCCTAGATATGATGAAAGCAAAATGATTAATTATGCTAATAAGCATTTAGGTTCTGATCATACAAGTCTCTCTTTGGACCCAAAAAAAACTAACTTTATTAATAATTTAAAAGAACAAATTAAGTATCATGACAGCCCTGTAGCAACAATTAATTCTCTTTTAAGTTTTATGCTTTATAAAAAAGTCAAGAAAGACAAATTTAAAGTGTCTATAAGTGGAATTGGTAGTGACGAAATATTTACAGGTTATTATGATCATCATCTTCTTTTTTTAAACGAAATTAAAAAAAATAAAAAATTTTATCAACAATCTAAGAAAAACTGGAAAAAAATTGTCAAACCAATAGTTAAAAATCCATATCTTAGAAATAGTAATCTTTACATAAAAAATCCATCTTTTAGAAATCATGTATACCAATACGAAAAATTTAAGAATATTATTTTTAATCGAAAAGTAAAACATAGGTTTACAGAAGAGAAGTATTCAACATCGTTGATGAAAAACAGAATGGCAAACGAAATGTTTAATGAAGTAGTGCCTGTAGTTCTTAAGGAAGATGATCTAAATAGTATGTATAATTCTATTGAGAATCGATCTCCTTTTTTAGATTCTGAGCTCTTTCAGAGTGCTTTTAACATGCCTGCGAGTTATTATATCAAAGATGGTTTGGCCAAATGGCCACTACGAAAAATGATAAGTGATTATGTTCCAACAAAAATAAGATTAAACCCTAGAAAAACTGGTTTTAATGCCTCTATCAAAGATATATTAATGTTAGATTCTAAAGGTATTAAGTACCTTATGAAAGAAAATGAAATTTTTAAGATAATTAATAAAAAAGAATTTGAAAAATTTATTATTAATAATAAAAAATTTACGGGGGTTGAAAATAATTTTTTATTTAATTTTTTATCCATAAAATTGTTTTTAGAAAATTCAGAATGAAATATTGTAATAATTGCATATTACCAAATACTAGGCCAAACATAGTATTAATGCCTGATGGCAAATGTTCTGCGTGTCATAATCACAAAAATAAGTTTAAGATAAATTGGACAAAGAAAAAAAAAGATTTTAATAAAATAATTAAAAATATCAAAAAAAAAAAAACTTTTTTATGATTGCCTTGTTCCGGTAAGTGGTGGGAAAGATAGCACTTGGCAAATTATTAAATTAAAAGAATACGGCTTAAGCCCTCTAACCTTCACTTATAAACCTTTACTAAGAAACGAAATTGGACAAAAAAATCTCGATAACCTCAAGAAATTAGGCGTACATCATATTGATTTTACGGTAAATGAGTTGGCAGAAAAAAAATTTTTAAAAAAAGCTTTTATTAAATTTGGAGCGGTCGGTATACCCATGCATATGGCTATGTGGAACATATCATATAATTTAGCAAAAAATTTTTCTATTCCATATATTTTTTGGGGTGAAAATTCAGCCAATGAATATGGGGGAACTAAAGAAGATCAAAATCTAAAACTATTAGATAATCGGTGGATCAAAAAATATGGAATAAATTTTGATACTTCGGCTGAAGATTGGATTGATAATAATCTTACAAAAAAAGAAATGGCTCCTTTTATTAAATCAAAAAAAACGATACATAATTCAATACTTCCAAAATCTCTTTTTTTAGGGGATTATTTTAAATGGGATCCATTTGAAACTTATAAAATCGCAAAAAAATTTGGATTTAAAAAAATTATAAAACCAAAAACTGGAAGTTATAATTACGCAGATATTGACGACGATTTAATTTCAATACATCATTTTTTAAAAATATATAAATTTGGGTTTTCAAGAAATTTTGATAATTTAAGCTTAGAAATTAGAAATAATAGATTATCAAGAAAAAAAGCTGTAAGAATTATAAAAAAAAATGGGTTTAAACCTCCAAAAGAAGACATTAAAAAATTCTGTAAATTAATTAATATTAGTGAAAAACAATTTTTTGAAATTTGTGAAAAATTTAGAAATAAAAAAATATGGATTAAAAATAAAGGAAAGTGGAGATTAAAGAACCCTTTAGCATAATGAAAATAAAAAAAAGAAATAGAATATTTGAAGCAGGAGTAACAAAAATTAAAATCCGAGATTGTGGTTCAATCAAACTTAAAAATGATAATCAAGTAACCTTTATAAGCAAAAATAGTGAATATGATGTGTGCAAAAAAAATTGGGGTTATTATGCAACACCATCAATTAACGGACGTTTAAAAACTTTTGGATTCAAAACCTTTATAGTTTCTAATAGTAAAAAAAAAATTTACATTTTTCTAGTCCATAAAAATAAAATTAATTTATTTAAAAATTATATAAAAAAAGAGAGAAATTTTATAATTAAAGAATTAACTAATTTCAAAAAATTTTAAATTATGATTTGTTATAATTGTAAAAAAAAAGTTTCTCTAAGAAAAAAGTTTTTAAAACCACCTATTAAAGAACCTAATTATTCAAGAGGAAAATATTTAAGAAAATTATTTGAATGTAAACATTGTGGACATTATATGAATAGAAGTAATATTAATTTTAAAAAAGTATATAGAGAAACATATTCTGAAGTTTCTTATGGTCGAAACATAATAAAAAAATACGATTTTCTAGTTTCACTTAAAAATAAATCTGACAACTTTCATCGTGTGAAAAGAATAATTAAACTTTTAAAATTTAAAAAAAGGAAATATAAAATTTTAGATGTAGGATCAGGATTTGGGATTTTTCCTATTGAATTATCAAAGTTGGTAAAAAATCTTAATATTCATATAATTGAACCTGATAAAAATAATATTAAATTCATGAAAAAATTTAACTTAAAAGTAAAAAGTAAATTTGTAGAAGATTTTAAATCTCTGCTAAATTATGATCTAATTACTCTCAATAAAGTAATTGAACATATTGAAAATCCACAAAAGATCTTAAAAAGATTAAAAAAAAATATGGTTAAAAATAGTATTATTTATATTGAGGTACCTGATGGTGAAAGCGCATCAAAAGATAAAGAAGGACTATTCAGGGAAGAATTTTTTGTTGACCATCATCATGTTTACTCAAAAAGATCATTTCAAGATTTATTATTTAAATGTGGGCTAAAAACTATAGTTATGAAAAGAATAGTTGAACAAAGTAATAAATATACATTGTACGCATTTGCGAGACTAGACATTTAATAAAGTTAATAAAAAAAACTTTAAAAAAATTTCATGATTTATAATAAAAAAAGTTTTTTTGAAAAAGATTATTGATTTGTATTAATTAATTTTAAACAATAAATAAATATATTGTTATATAAAAATCTTTAAAATTATATTAAATATAGAATTAAATATGTTCAAAAAGTATAACAAATGTATATTCTGTAAATCGAAAAATTTTAAAATCGAAAAAATACAAAAAAGTAAGATTAATTTTTACGTTCAGTCAATTATTTCAGATTTAAACCTAAAATCAAAAGATTTTAAAAAAATTCGATCATATAAATGTCAAAATTGTTTCATTCTTCAAAATAACCCATGGTTTTCAGAAGAAGTATCTCAAAAGATTTATGGTAATATTTATGGTCAACATAATAGAAGCTGGTCTAATATTTTAAATTTCGTAAATAAGGGTATTAAACCTAATCATGGTGATTTATATGAATTTCTTCAAAAAAGAATTAAAATTAAAAATTATGCAGAGTTCAAAGCACCATTTATGGGTTTAATGTTAAATTTTTTTTCTGAAGAGTACAAGGAGGATACAAACTTTTTAAAAAAATATTTTAATTTAATTATAAAATATTTAAATTCCAGACAAGTTGTTGATCAACCTAAAAAAATAAAAAAATTGTCTATTTCAAAAGGTACAAAAATTTTTAAAGAAATTTCAAATTTACGTAAAAAAAATTGTAAAAAAAAAATCGTTAATAAATATCTTTTTTTAAAAAATTCCGATCTTAGTTGGGGGCAAAATGATAACTACAAATCTGTAAATAGCATATCTTTAGCAAGTGAATTTATAAATGATTTAAATTTAAAACAACTTAATATAAAAGAAAGAAAGTTTAAATTTGATCTTTTTGGAATTTTTCATACTTTAGATCATACTTTTGAACCAAAAAAGATATTAGATTATGCTTTAAATGTGAGTAAGTATGTTATTATTTATTGTCATAACGACAAAGAACTTAACAGACAGCATTTATTTTCATTTACCAAAGAATTTGTAAAATTCTTAAATAAAAATAAAATTTATACGTTCGAATTAAATGATCTTATAAATAAAGATTTTAAATCTCCAGAATTATACTTTATATGTTCGCGTAAAAAAAAGAACATAGAATATTTAAAACAATTCAAATAAAAACTTGATGCTCAAGTTTTTTTAGTTTTAAAATTTTCTTTATATTTTTGATAAATATTATTTGAAATATAAAGCACTTCATATTTAAATGTAGAATGAAACAATAAACTTCCTCCGTTAGAAATTGAGAACAATTTATATCCATTCGGTATCAAGTATTGCTCTAAATCGTACATATTTTGGGTGTTTTCATATATTTCATCGTGATGAATTTCAAATTCAATTATATCTATAATAGAGGATTTCAAAAGGTTAATAGCCCCTTTTAAAACTTTAGACTCATAACCTTGAACATCAATTTTTAAAAAATTAATAGAATTTATGTTATTTTTAGAGCAATAATTATCAAGTGTAACTATTTTTGTGTCAACTTGTTTAACCAATTTCTCTTCGTTTTTTCCAATTCTTGCATTTGCCCATTTTGTACCTGGAATAATTTTATTAAAACTAGAGATACCAGATCCAGGATATTGATTAAATTTTAATTTTCCATCAACATCACCTACACCACAATTATTTAATATAATTGACTTATCATTATTATAAGCTGCTGTTAATTCTTGAATAAATTTTTCTATTGGTTCAAAGCAATAAATTTGAGAATAAGGAAATATTTTTTTAAATCTTTTTATTGATTGTCCGCGATTTGCTCCTAGATCAAATATAACTGGATGTTTGTCTCTAAGTAAAAATTTAATATTTTCATTTATATTTGTATAATCTAGAAGAATGGATCTTTTTTTAACAATCCTATAACCTAGAATACCTAAACATTGATTAATAATTTTTTTTATTTTTTTAATCATTTTTTTAAGAGTTATCTAAATTATATATTTTCACTCTAATTATGCTGAATATTTAATTAAAAAAAAATAATTCGGCAAAGTCTTTTAATTCCTCATTAATATTTCTAAACTCAATAATCTTGTTAATAGATTAGAATGGTCAATATCAAAATTTTGCTGTTCATTATACATCTTTAGAATCCCTTTAATGTCAAAATATTGAGAAATTTTCGCTTTAGAATTCATAGTATCATAAAATAATTCTTTCATATTTTGGTTAAGAATGTCCTTACTAGGAGCTCCGAAAGGTATTTTTTTATTAGGCCATGAAATTTTTTTAAGATTAAGTTTTTTATAACTCAATCTTCTTAATATAAACTTACCATATATTTGATCATACCTTCTTTTAAAGATATGATTTGCTGGCAAATTTTTAGAATATTCTACTATTTTATTACCTAAAAATGGAGGTCTAAATTCTATTCCATATTTCATTCCAATCTTATCAATTCTATTGAGATATTGTGGTAAAAATACTTTTCTATCAATATGCAAAATTTGGTTTAATCTATTTTTAAATTTAGTATTATCGGATAATCGATATCTAGTAGTACTTAAATGATAATCTGACTTACAATAATTTTTCAAGCGATCCACAGAAAGATAATTATTAGCAATTAATTTTTTTGATAAAGATTTTTTCTTAGAAAACTTTAAATATCTATCATATCCTCCAAATATTTCATCTGATCCATCTCCTGTAAAAACTACTTTTTTTTTTGTAATTTTTCTAAAACCCTCACACAGCATCATAAAAGTTAATGAATTTAAATCATTTATAGGTTCATTTAAATGTCTTGTTAATGAAATAAATTTATCACTCAAATTATTTTTTGATATTTGAATTGCGTAATTTTTTATTTTTAATTTATCTTTAATTTTTTTAACTAGATCTGATTCATTAAAAAATTTATCATCTGAATCATAAAAATATGAATAAGTATCAATTCTCTTATTAATTTTTTTTAAATAATAAGCTAATAATGATGAATCAACACCTCCACTAAGAAATAAACTCAAATCAACATCTGCTGTAGTCCAGAGTTTGATTGTTTCCTCTAGCAAATTATCTAAATTTTCTAAAGAATAATTGTTCTTACTAAAATTATAATTATTTTTATCTTTTTCAATTTTTTTAATTTGAATTTTTTTTTTATCTAAGTAAACTTTTATTATCTGACCTGGTAATAATTTATTTATTTTATTAAAGATTGTTTTTTTTCCAACTATATAGCCATGTACTAAAAATTCATTTATTATTTGAATATTGTTAAATTGTTTTTTAAATATATCAAAAAACTTAAATTGATTTAATTCTGAGGAAAAAATTATTTTTTTTTCATCATAATAATAATAAAGTGGCTTAATGCCAAAATTATCACGTGCCATAAACAGTTCATTTTTTAAATTATCATAAATTACAAAAGAAAACATTCCCTCAAAATTTTTTACACAACTACTTCCATAGTAATAGTATGATGCTAGTATAACTTCGGTATCAGATTTTGAATAAAATTTATGATTAAAACTTGTAATTAATTCTTGTTTTAATTTTTTATAGTTAATTATTTCACCATTATAAACAATGGAAAATCTTTTCAATAAGAACATTGGTTGAGAACCTCCCTGGATATCAATAATTGATAACCTTGTGTGACCAAAACATAAATTTTTGCTAAAATAATAACCGCTATGATTAGGTCCACGGTGCTTCAATGAAATTACTGATTTTTTTATAGCATTTTTTTCAGCTTGTGAAACTTTAGCACGAGAAAAAATTCCAACTATACCGCACATAATCTATTTTTTACTTTTATTATAGTTGAAATATTGATTTAAATATATTTCCAAAGTAAAGATCCTAGTAATAATATTTTCATGATTAACATTATTATTATGTTCATATAAAATTTTTCTAAATCCTTTTTTATGTATTTTTAAAAATTTTTCACAAAGAAATCCTTTTTTAAAAAAATTTTTAATTATCTTTTTAAAAATTAAACTTTTAAAAAAACTATCTGCATTAAAATTAAATTGGTATTTATCTAAATTCCAAACAATTTCTTTAGGTAGAAATTTTTCTGCAATTTTTCTTAAAAAAAATTTCTTATAGTTAAAATTAAAGCTACTTTTATAATCTAAATTAACTGCTTGATTTATTATTTTTTTTTGCAAAAATGGTGTTGATAATGTTAACTTATTGTGATCTGCAATTTTATGAAAGTTATTTAATAAGCCTCTCAGATAAGTCATTCTATCCATACATAATATTTTTTGCAACTTAGGCAAATTTTTTAATTCTTTAAATATTTGAGTTCTAGATTCAGCTATTTTATAATTTATACCAAAGTATTTTTTGAGTTTATTTACATTAATTATATTGTTAGCTAACATTACATTTTGTTTAAATGATCCTTTTTTTTTTAGCATAGAATGATGACGATCATAACCACCAAATATTTCATCTGATCCTTCACCAGTAACTATATGTCTTATATTTTCTTTCTTTATATTTTTAAGTATTTCAAAAAAAGTTAAAATATTAAGGTCCTTCAGGGGACTTTCAATAATTTCTATAACTTTTTTTATGTTTTCAATATTATTTGAATAATTAAGTTTAATAAACTTATGGTCTAAATTATATTTTTTAATTACTAACTTGGATAACTGTCTCTCATCATATGAAATATTTAATGAATTAGTATATGATGTAAAAGATTTTAAATTATAACCTTTGTTTTTCGACAATGCTGTCAATAATCCTGAATCTATGCCTCCACTTAGCAAATAACCAAATTTATATCTAAAATTTAAATTATCAGTGATCGAGGAATTTAACAAATACAATAATTTATTTTGAGTTTTCTTATCTTTATAGTTTAATTTTTTTTTGTTTAATTTTGGGTATAATTTACCAAAATAGTTTTTTAATTTTAGATCTAATAAAATATTAATAAATCCTACATTAAATTTAGATATCTCTTTGATAAAAGTCCTGCTACCTGTAACTTCGCCATGCACAATAAATTCTTTCATTGCTTCGATATTGGGATTAAAAGAATGATTTTTGTTTGTTATTAAATTTTTAATACTAGAAGAAAAAAAATAAAAATTTTTTTTTTTAAAAAAATATAAGTCGGTAAACAAAAGTGGTGAACTAAAAAAGAATATTTCATTAGTTTCCTTTAAATATAGGAATAAAAAATCACAATCTTGATTATCTATTATTTTTTTTATTAAAACTTTTATATTTGTTTTTTTTTTTTTATTAAATAATGAAGATATTTTTTTATCTAAAGTAATTAGAAAAAAGCTATTATTTTCATTTATTACTAATTTTTTTTTATTAGTTGGTAATACTTTATTGATAATTTTAATTTTTTTTTTTTCAATATCTAAAGAAAAATTTATCATAAATCACTTTTTGGTCGCAATAATGTGATATAAATCAAATTTTATATTTAAATCATTAACAATTATTTTCTTATTTTTTAAATCTAAAGTGTAAGAATTAAGTGGATTTTTTTTATTTCTTGAAATTTTTCTTTTTATATTAAATTGCTTGAAATTTACTTTCATATTAAATTTTCTCAAATAATTATTATGTGATTGAAGTGAATATGAATTAAAACCTGGATTAATCTTTTTTCCAAGCCTGTTATCCTTATAACGAAATATTGTATCGAATGGAGATCTATTAAAAAAACCAAATATAGAAATTGAAGATCCTTTTTTTATAAATTTAAAATATCTTTTATAGATTTTTTTATAATCATCAAAGTAACCTAATATTCCCCAGAAAACAATTAAGTCAAATTTTCTTTTTGACTTAAATTTGTTTATCTCGCTTACTTTGAAATTAATTTCTTTTGGTGAAAATATTTTTTGTTTTTTTGCAAAATTAATAGATTTTTTATCTTTATCAATACCTAAATATCTATTTTTATAACCTTTTTTTTTTAAAAGATATATTAGTTGCCCTACAGAACATCCGACGTCAAGAATAGATTGAGGTTTGTTTCTTAACAATAAATTTGTAAATTTGTTAAATCTTTCATAATTATCAAATTTTTTATAAGTGTTGTTCTTTAGGTAAGTAGTATTATCTATTTTATATTTCATGAAAACATAATTGGTTATAATCAAAATTTTTTTCAGTGCATAAATCAAGCCAATTGAGCTATTAGTACTGGTCAGCTGCACGCATTGCTGCGCTTCCACATCC
>MDTB01010541.1_pt1 | contig 63932 bp, 57 predicted proteins | sample 811161 | NCBI WGS metagenome assembly MDTB01 (sample SAMN05326650, study PRJNA326480) | marine metagenome | isolation source: seawater | place: Mediterranean Sea | collected 2009
GACCAACACCCAAAAGTGAATTCATGCCCATTTTTTTTAACTTTGCTTCATTTAGAATTTCTATTTTTAATCCTAATTTAGAAAGTTTTTTTATTTCTTCGGTGTATTTTTTTGGGTTTAATACATTTGGAGGTTCTGAAACTAAATCTCTGCTTAAAAAAACACCTTCTTTTATAGCATCATAATATTTATATTCTTTTTTAACTTTTTCTTTATAAGATGTAATAACTTTAAAGTTAATTTTTTTGTTAATCTTATCTTTGTTTAAAGTTTTATATTTATTAAATGTATAGCTTTTAAGTTGAAATCCAAAAGTAAATTCAGAAATAAATTTTATAGTTCTTTCCTTATTTTCACTTAAACTGTCAGCATATAAATCTATTGAATTAATATGTTTAAAATTTTTAATATATGAAAAGAAAGTTCCCCCAATTTCTTCAGGATAATATTTTTCATATTTTTTTTTAATTTTTATTATAAAACATTTTTTTTTATCTGAAATATCAAGTGAATTTATTTCATCTTTTTCATTTTTTCCTTTTAATATTTTTAAAAATGAATTTATTTTACTAACTACTTCCTTTGATAAAAGACCTCTTGGATCCTTATAATCATATTTTTCAGATACAAAAATAGCTAAAGCATCACTATTCTTTCCCAAATTATTGTCGAAAATTAACATTTTTTTCCTACCCTTAACCTATAGATTGAATTCTAATCGAAGTTGTTTTATTAGTTATATATAATATTTACCCTTAAATGAAAAACAAAATTTACTATTATTTTTTTAAAGAGTTTTTTGCCTTTTTTGCTATTATCCTCTTTACTCTCACTGCGATAGTTTGGACCGTACAAGCAGTAAATTATTTAGATTTTGTTACTGAAGATGGCCATGCATTTTATACATATTTTTCATACTCCATTCTAGGGATTCCAAAAATTATTTCAAAATTAATGCCGTTTTCCTTCTTGGGATCTATAATGTTAACAATTCTTAAGCTTGAAGAAAATAATGAATTGTTAGTTTTGTGGACATCTGGCTTAAATAAAATGAAAATTGTAAATATAATTTTCTTAATCTCTATTTTTGTAACCATCATTCAATTAATAACTTCAAGTACTTTTTCACCAAAATCTTTGAATGTTTCTAGATCTTTATTAACAGGCTCTAATATGAATATTATACCTGCTTTGCTTCAAGAAAAAAAATTTAATGATACAGTAAAATCTTTAACTATATTTGTAAATGAAAAGAAAAAAAATGGTGCGATTGAGAATATATTTTTAAGAGAAGAAGGACTAAACAAAGAGTCATCAACAACATTTGCAAAAAAAGGTTTTTTAAAAAAAATTAACAAATCGAGTATTTTAGTGCTGTTTGATGGAGTCATTCAAAAAGAAAAAGAAGGTAAAATTAGTTTTATTTATTTTGATAAATTTGAATTAAATTTATCAAAATATAAAAATAAAAGTAGCTCGTGGCCAAAAATTCAAGAAAATCCAACTACTATTCTTTTTGATTGTTTCTTTTCATATAAAAATTTTGAACTTTCTTATTTTTCAAATATTGAAAATTTATTTAAAAAATTATTAAATGTAAAAAATATAGAAAAATGTCCCTATCCAACAATTGAAGTTTCCAATGAACTAAATAGAAGATTTGGTATGCCTCTTTATATTCCTTTGCTAGCATTAATAGGTTGCTACTTATTATCCTCAAGACGTGAGAGTAAGAATCAAAAATTAATTAAATTTATGTATTTTCTTATAGGTTTTTCAGTATTGATTTTTGCTGAAATTGCAGTGAGATATTCTGGTAAAGTTAATTATATAGCTATATCATATTATTTATTACCCATTTTATTAATTGTATTAAATTACTTGAACTTGTTTAGGGTTTTTAAATATGAAAACTTGACAAAATAAAAAATTTTATGCCCTTATTTTCAATATTAAATAGATATTTTTTTAAAGAGTTTTTACATAAAATAATTGTCGTCACATTATCATTTTTTGGTTTAGGAATTATTTTAAATTTATTTGAAGAAATTAATTTTTTTAAAGACTTCGATGTTGGAGTTTTACTTCCTTTATTAATGTCCTTATTTAAAGTTCCACATTTAATTTATAAATTGTTTCCATTTATAATTTTAATATCTTCAATTTGGTTATTTTTAAAATTTATTCGTGATGATGAAATGACAGCGATTAAAATTGGTGGTATTTCAAATGCTAAAATTATTTTATCTCCCTGTTTAATTGCTTTTGGAGTGGGTGTGTTTTTTGTGTTAGGTTTAACTCCAATAACATCAACGTTGGCACAAAAATATTTTAGTTTAAAAGGTGGTTATGTTAAAAATAATGATTTTTTAGCTGCAATTACAGTTAATGGTATTTGGATTAAAGAAAAAAATCAAAATAATTATAGTTACATTAGGTCTGCAACCCTAACCGATTCAAAACTAACAGAGGTTTCAATATATCAATTTGATCTAGAAAATAATCCTCTTTTAAGAATTGAGGCTGAAGAAGCTGATATAAAAAATAAAATGTGGACTCTTAAAAATGTAAAAATTTATCAAAAAGATGAAAATATAGATGTTAAAAAAATCAATGAAATGCAGTATTTAAGTGCCTATGACATAAAAAGTATTAAAAATCTCTATTCAAATCTGGAAACTGTCTCATTTTGGAATTTAAAAAAATTAAGTTCAGTTTATCAAAAAAGAGGTTATTCAACGAAAGAAATTGAGAGCAAATTTCATAGAGCAATTGCGTTTCCATTCTTTCTTTTAAGCATGGTTTTTTTAGCAGGTGTAAGTATTATGGGTTTAAGATTTAGAGGGAAATATGTAGGTTATATATTTTTTGCAATAGTTTCTTCGGTGATAATTTATTATTTCAATGATTTTTCAAAAGCTTTAGGAGAAACAGATAAATTGCCTATTCAAGTAGCTGTATGGATGCCCGTCTTGATTATATTTGTCTTTAGTTCTATAGGATTAATTCATGTCAATCAAAAATAAAAAGATATTACATTACTTAGTATTAATATTTTTATTTAGCACAAATATCTTTATTACTCATTCTGATGAATTTGAGATGACCGCTTCAGTTATAAATGTTGACAAAGAAAATGAAACTGTTCAAGCGGAAGGTTCAGTAGTGGTAACAGATGATATTGGTAATATAATTACTGCAGATGAGAGTAAATACTTTAAAAAAGAAGAGGTGTTGGAAGCTTACGGTTCTGTTGTAATAACTGATACAAAAAATAATAAAATAACCTCTGATAAAGTTATGTATGATCAAAAAACTGGAAAAATATATACATTTGATAATTCTAAAGTATTTTTAGATGATGGCTATGAAGTAACATCTGATAGTCTGATATATGACACTCTTAATGATCAAATTTCATCAAATGAATATTCAAATCTTATTGATTTAGAAGATCAATCACTTTCTGTAGAAATGTTTCAATACTCTACAATTAAAAAAATATTTGCCTCTAAAGGACTTATTGAGTTTATAGATAATTTAAAGAACAAGCATTATTTTGATGAAGTTTATTTAGATACTGGTAAAAAGAAATTAACTGGTTCCAGGGTTAGAGTTAATTTAAACAGAAATAATATAATAGAAGCAAATAAAGAAAACCACCCTAGGTTTGTTGCCAATTCGGCAGTGATTACAACAAACAAATCTTTTTATAAAGGTGGTGCTTATACTTTATGTAGAAAAAGAGCAAATGGTAAATGTCCTCCATGGACATTGCAAGCCAAAAAAATTACTCACGATAAAAAGAAAAAAACAATTTATTATGATAATTCATGGGTAAAAATTTATGATATACCAGTATTTTACTTTCCTAAATTTTTTCATCCAGATCCCAGTGTAGATAGACAATCAGGTTTTTTAAGACCATCATTTACTGAGTCTGACATTATGGGGAGTGGAGTTGCTTTACCTTACTTTTTTGATTTAGGAAAAAATAAAGATTTAACATTTACACCTAAATTTTTTTTAGAGGAAAATCCTCTTTTTTTGGCTGAGTATAGACATGTAACAAAAAATTCTAGTACAGTTTTAGATTTTGGTTATGCCCAAGGTTACAAATCAAATACATCTAAAAGAACAAAGGGATCAAGAAATCACATGTATCTTAAGTCTGATCTTGATTTAGATATGAGTAAATTTGATACTAGTGATTTAAATTTAAAAATTCAGCGAGCAAATAACTCTACTTATTTTACAATCTATGACATCAATACTGCAAAAGATGCGGGGGCAACAGGTTTAGTTGAAATGGGTGATACAACTTTAGAGAATGAAATTAAGTTAAATCTTAAAAAAGATTCATTTTATTTGACTTTGCAAGGAAATGTTTATGAAGATATTACTGTTTCTTCAAATACAAGGTATGAATATATACTGCCAACATTCAATATAGGAAATAAACTTTATAGCTCCGATAAAGTAGGTAGTTTTTGGTGGGATACACAAAGTTATCATAGAAATTACAGTGTTGATCAAGAAACATCGATGTTAATTAATGATATTACTTGGAATGCTAATCAAAAAATAAGCAAAAAAGGTTATTTAACAGAAATGGAAACAATAATTAAGAATGTCAATTATGATGCTGATGGATCAGGATATAAGAGTGACCATCCAAATCACGAAATTTCAGGTGTTTTTAGTTTAACAAGATCTTTGCCTTTACAAAAAGAAGATAAACTTTCAATAAATACTTTGACACCAAAAATTAAGTTTAGATACGCACCTGGGCACATGAGAGATCTTGGAGATAACACAACAACACTTTCGGCTACTAATCTTTTTGCAACTAATAAACTTGGACAATCAGATGTAATAGAGTCTGGATCTAGTATAATTTTTGGAGTAGATTTTAATACTGCTGAAAAATCACAAGAGAAATTTTTAATAAGTAAAAAATTTGAAGCTTCTTTAGGTCAAATATATAATTTAGAAAAAAATCCAGACATGTCATCAATGTCTAGTTTAAACAGATCTATGTCTGACACTGTTGGAAATTTAAAATATAATTTTAATGAAGAAAGTAATGTAAATTATAAATTTTCAATTGACAATAACATGTCCACCCTTACTTACAATGAGCTCTCAACAAGTTTAAATTATGGGTTTGCTACTTTAAATGTAGATTACCTTGAAGAAGAAGATGACAGAGGTGACACAAATTACATGAAAGGAGGGTTAACGGTAAATATTACCGACACTAATTCTTTAAGCTTTAGTACAAGAAAAAATTTTCAAACAAGCAGTACAGAATATCATAATATGTACTGGCAATACTTAAATGATTGTTTTAGAGCAAGACTTGAATTCAATAGAACTTTTTATTCAGATCAAGATGTTGAACCATCAGATAGTTTAAAAATGACTTTTTCAATCCTTCCATATTATCAGTATACAACCGGAAATTTAAGTAATACGGGTAAACAATTAGAAAAATTAAAATGATAAAGAATAAAAAGAATTTGTTTTTGTTTAGTGCGTTATTCTTTTTTATAATATCTTTTAAATGTAATGCGCTTGTGGTGGGTAAAATCATAGCAACTGTAGGAGATAAACCAGTCACATCCGTGGACCTTATAAATGAAATAAAATTACTTAATATAATAAACAAAGGAGCTCTCTCTAATCAAGAACCTAAAATACTACAAAGAATAGGTTTGAGATCTTTGGTAGATAGAATGATCAAACAAATTGAAATAGATAAATTTAATGCAAACCGTTTTAGTCAAGCTGTAGTTGAAGAAGAAATTCAAATAATTTGTAAAAACCTTGAAATAGATAAAAATCAATTAAAAAAAGTTTTTCAAAATAACAACGTCCCTTTTGCTTATTTAGAAAAAAGAATTGCTTCAGAATTAAAGTGGAATTCTTTTATTTATCAATATTATAAAAATAGAATTAAGATTAATGACAATGAAATAATAGAGAAACTAAATAAAATAAAAAAAAGAAAATTTTTTAATGAATATTTGTTATCTGAAATAGTGCTTGAGAAAATTAGTGGAGAAGACTTTAATTCAGAAATTAAAAAGATTAAAGACAGCATTAAAGTTAATGGCTTTAATCAAACTGCAATAGCAATGAGTACATCTGGTACAGCTCAAAATGGTGGTAACTTAGGTTGGATTAATGAAAAACAACTATATGGAGAAGTCAAAAAAGAAATTTCAAAAACTAAAGTCGGCTCTGTTACTAAAGCAGTTTCTTTACCTGAGGGTGTTATAATATTTAAAATTAATGATAAAAGAGAGATTAAGATTAAAATAGATTTAGAAAAAGAAAAACAAAATTTAGTTAATGTTCAAAAAAATAAACAGTTTAACACGTATTCTTCTTTGCATTTTCAGAATATAAAAAATTCAACTTTGGTAAAGTATAATTAATGAAAAGGTGTATAGCTATCATATTGGGAGAACCAAACAGTATATCTTCAGAAATAATTTTTAAAGCATGGAAAGATAAAAGAAAATATAAACATAAACCTTTTTTTATTATAGGAAATAAAAACCTACTTGAAAAACAAAAACAAAAATTAAGATTTAAATTAAAGATTAAAGAAATATCAAAAAATTTTACTCGTAAGGAATTATTTGGTAATTATTTACCTGTTTATGATGTGAAATATAATCAAACTAAACCTTTTCAAAAAATTTCTAAAAAATCTAATAAATTTATTTTTTCTTGTTTTAATGTATGTTTAGATTTTCTTAAAGAAAAAAAAATTGAAGGTTTTATTAATTGTCCTATTTCAAAAGAAAATTTATTTAAAAAAAATTATCAAGGTGTTACAGAATATATTTCTAAAAAAATTAACAAAAAAAATAATGAAGTTATGTTAATTTATAATTCTAATTTATCTGTTGTGCCAATAACAACCCACATTCCTTTAAGAAAAGTAGCTAATTTAATTAAAAAGAAATTAATTATAAAAAAAGTGGAAATAGTTAATAATTTTTATAAAAAAAAATTAAATAAAAAAATTAAAATTGGTATTTTAGGATTAAACCCTCACAACTATTCAGATAATAATTACTCTGAAGAAGAAAAAATAATAATTCCAGCTATAAAGTTTTTGAAGAATAAAAAAATTAATGTGATAGGACCGATTTCTCCAGATACAAGTTTTGTATATTATAAAAATAAAAAAATTGATATTTTAATTGGTATGTATCATGATCAAGTTTTAACTGGAATGAAATCTATATTTAAATTTAATGCAATTAATATAACACTTGGATTACCTTTTATAAGAATATCTCCAGATCATGGAGTTGGTGAAGATATAATGGGAAAAAAAATAGCTAATCATCAAAGTTTAATTGAATCAATTAAATTTTTTAATTTAATTAAATAAAATGTATCCAAAAAAAAGCTTAGGACAAAATTTTTTAAAAGACAAAAATATTATCAAAAAAATTGTTGAGATTGGCAACATAAAGTCAAACACTGTTTTATTGGAAATTGGCCCTGGTACAGGTAATTTAACAAATGAAATAATTAATAAGAATCCTAAAAAAATTTATTTAATTGAAAAGGATAAAAATCTTTACCAAGAGCTTAAAGATAAATTTAGAAATGATAAAAATATTTTTTTATTTAACGAAGATGCTCTTAAATTTGATGAAAAAAAATTTGAAAATGACCAAATAATTTTATTTGGTAATTTACCTTACAATATTTCAAGTCAATTATTAGCTAAATGGATTTTAATTAAAAAATGGCCTCCATGGTACAATAAACTTATATTAATGTTTCAAAAAGAAGTTGCTGATAGAATTATTGCAAAGTTCGGTTCTAGGGATTATGGAAGGTTATCTATATTAAGTAATTGGAGACTAGATATTAAAAAACATTTTGACATTTCTAAAGATTGTTTCTTTCCAAAACCAAAAGTTGACTCTACTTTGTTAACTTTTGTTCCAATCAAAAAAGATTATTTTCAATTAAATGATCCAAAAAAATTAGAACAAATAACTAGAATTTTTTTTTCTAACAAAAGAAAAATGATTAATAAAGCTTTTAATAGAACTTTTCAAAATGACAAAAAAATAATAAGTGATTTAAATTTGAACTTAAACCTTAGGCCTGCTAATCTTAAAATGGAAATTTATTATAAACTAGCACAAAAATACGAAAAATTAGCTAATTAATTTGTTTATTGTATTTTTGATTTCTTTATCATTATAAACAAATTTTATTCCATTTTTTTCAGAATTAATTATTGATATAATAAGATTATAACAACTATCAATATTATCATTTACAACTACATAATCATATTCTTTCCAGTGTGAAATCTCTTCTGAAAATTTTTTCATTCTCTTATCAGCTAATTTTTTTCCATCTTGATTTCTGTTTATTAATCTTTGTTTAAGAATATCTATGCTAGGAGGTAATATAAAAATTGTAACTAATTTTAAATTTTTTATTTTCTTTTTAAGCTGTTGTGTTCCTTGCCAGTCAATATCTAATAAAACATCCTTTCCATTAGATAGATTCTTAATTACAGTTTCTTTTTGTGTTCCATAATAATTATCAAAAATAGAAGCATATTCAAAAAAACTTTTTTCTTTTACCAAGTTTTCAAAATTTTTTTTATCTATAAAGTAATAGTCTTTGCCATCAACTTCGTCTGGTCTTGGCTTTCTGGTTGTGTGTGAAATTGAAATTACAAAGTTAGAATTTTGTTTTGCCAACATTTTAGACAATGTGGTTTTTCCTGCCCCAGAGGGGGAAGATAAGACTACAAGTTGACCCATTACTGGTCTTATAATGCTCATTTTGAAAAAGCTAATAGTTTAAAATTTTTTTAGCTTTTGATTAGTTTTGCTTGCCTTCAATAAATTTAACAGCATCTCCAACTGTAAGAATTTTTTCAGCTTCTCCGTCAGATATTTCTGAACCAAACTCTTCTTCAAAAGCCATTACTAATTCTACAGTATCAAGACTGTCTGCACCTAGATCATCAATGAAACTAGATTCTTCTAGTACCTTTGACTCATCTATACCTAAATGATCTGCAACCATTTTTTTTACTTTACCACTTACATCTTTTGTCATTGTAATTCCTTAAATTGATTATTTAAACTTTAATAAATTATTAATATGTTTTGTCAAGACATATACATGCCCCCATTTACATGCAAAGTTTCACCTGTTATGTAGCCAGCCTGTTCTGAAGATAAAAATGCAACACAATTTGATACATCTTCCCCAGATCCTAGCTTTCCCATTGGAATTCTTGAAGTAAGGTATAGTTTTACCTTTTCAGCTATGTTTGAGGTCATATTAGAAACTATAAATCCTGGAGATACACAATTTACAGTAATATCTTTTTTAGCATATTCAATAGCAAGACTTTTAGACATCCCAATAATTCCAGCTTTAGAGGCCGCGTAGTTTGCTTGACCTAAATTGCCTGTGTGACCAACTACTGATGTAATGTTTACAATTCTACCAAATTTATTTTTTAACATTTTTTTTATTGAATACTTAGAAAGTAAAAATGTAGATGTTAAATTAATATCAATTACTTTTTTCCATTCTTCTTCTTTCATTCTTAAAGAAAGATTGTCTATATTTTTTCCAGCGTTATTAATTACAATATCAAGACCTCCTAATTCTAAAAATACTTCATCTATAAATGATTCAATTCTTGAGTGATCAGAAATATCAAACTTTTTAATTTTTACATTGGGGTTTGTTTTTTTTAATAAATCTAATTTTTCATTTTTGGTTCCACTTCCTAGCACGTTACCACCAAGTGAAATAAATTTTTTAACTAATTCATTTCCTATACCACCACTTGCTCCTGTTATTAAAATATTTCTATTTTTAAAATTAATCATTTTTTATAATATTTTATTATATCATCTATATTAGAAATACTTTTTATTTCTACTTCTTTATTTATTTTTTTTATTAAACCTGACAAAATTTTACCAGGACCAATCTCAATAAATTCTTTAACACCTTTTTTTATCATATACTCTACACTTTCTCTCCATCTAACCCTAGACGTAATTTGTTCAACTAACAATAATTTTATTTTATCAACATTATTTTCCTCTTTTGCTGTAACATTGCTTATAATATTTGGCTTTGGTAACAAAAAATTAGTATTTTGAATTTTATCTTTCATTTTTTTTGATGCTGGTTCCATTAATGAGGAATGAAATGGTGCGCTTACTGGAAGCATAATACTTCTTTTTTTTTTACTTTTTAAATTAATATTTAAATTTTCAATTTTTGATTTTGTTCCACTTACTACAACTTGCCCATAACAATTATCATTGGCTATTTCGCAAATACCTTCACCTTTTAATAATTTAATTTCTTCATCTATTTCATTAATTGTCATACCTATAACTGCAGTCATAGCTCCTGAGTCTTCTGGTGAAGAATCTTGCATTGCTTTTCCTCTTTCACTAAGTAGATAGGCAGCATTTTCAATTTTTAGAGCTCCAGAACATACAAGTGCTGTATATTCACCTAAAGAATGTCCTGCAAAAAAACCTGCTTTATTTAAGTCTAGGTTGAATTCTTTTTTTAATACTTCAAAGATGCAAACACCTATTGTCATTATAGCGGGCTGAGTATTTTTAGTAGATCTCAAATCCAATTCGGGGCCATTTAAGATAATATTACTTAAAGAGTAATTAAGCTTGTTGTCAACTTTTTCAAATATTTCTCTAACTAAGCTAAACTTTTGGTGTAAATCTTGACCCATACCAACGTATTGAGAGCCTTGACCAGGAAAAATAACAGAAAACATAAATTATTTACTTAATATATTTTAATTTAATTATTGTATATTTAAATTAATAATAGTATAAAACATTTTTTTTCTCCAATAAAAAGGGGATTATCTAAATAAAAATTTAGTTAAACCAAAAAAAATATGAAATTATACGAACACACAATTATAACAAAGCCAAATCTTACTAAAAGTCAATTAGAAGAAGTTCATAATAGCTTAAAATCATTAATAGAAAAAAATTCAGGTAAAATAATAAAAATTGAAGAATGGGGCATGTTAAATTTTTCACAACCAATTAAAAAGACTAAAAAAGGGTTTTATAGTCACCTTAAAATTGAATGCCCAGGAGAAAACATTTTAGAACTAGAAAAAAATGAGAGTATTAATAGTAGTATTTTAAGATTTTTAACAGTCAAAGTAAAAAAACATGACCTTGAGTCAAATTATTTTACTTTAAAAAATCCTCAAGAAGGATTAACAAACAAAACAAAAGATAATGAAACAAAATAGAAGAAAAGGATCAAAAAATAAACAACGTCGAGGAGGAAATGATTTTTCTCAACTTAGTTTATTTAAAAAACCTGGAATTAGAACAGTTAAGTCATGTGTTTTATCGGCTAAAAATGCTCCTATTGTTGATTACAAAAACATTAAACTATTGAAAAGATATATTTCAGAAAATGGAAAAATGTTGCCATCTAGAATTACTTCAATTTCTCAAAAAAAACAAAAGGAACTATCAAAGTCAATTAAAAGAGCAAGAATATTAGCTTTGATTTAAATGCTTATGGAAGTGATACTTTTAGAAAATATTAAAAAACTTGGTCAAATAGGAGAGGTCGTAAAAGTAAAAAGAGGATTTGCAAGAAATTATTTATTGAAATATGGGAAAGCATTGAATGCCTCCAAAGAAAATATTACCTTGGTTAATAAGAAGAAAGAAGAACTCAATAAAAAAAATATTGAACAAAAAAAGGATGCAAAAAAGAAATTTGATGTTATTAATCAAAAACAATTTTTATTTTCTAAAAGAGCAATGGAAAATGATGAATTATATGGATCAATCAAACCCAAAGAAATATCTAAAGTAATTTATGAAAATAGCAAAATAGAAATTAAACCAGTAATAATTGAACTTAACAATGAAATTAAAAAAGTAGGCTCTTATTTTGCTAAAGTAAATTTACACCCTGAAATTCAAGCAAAAATTCTTATTGAGGTTGTAAAAGAAGGTGAAAAAGTTTAATATTTTTTCCACAAATACTCCACAGATTAAAATATAATTTAATTTTTTTATTGCTGTAACTATTTTTTGGCTGTTTATATATATAAATACAATAAAAATGAGTAGTGAAAAATTTTCAGTAATAAAAGGATCTTTTAAACAATTGCCTTGCAATATAGAGGCGGAGCAAGGGGTTCTGGGTTCAATTTTAGTTTCTAATGATATCTATGATGAAATTAGCTCCATAATTGATTCTCAAAAATTTTTTGACCCAATACATATAAAAATATTTTCAGCTATTGAAAAGCTTATAGCAAAAGGTCTTCTGGTAAATCCTATTACATTAAAAAATTATTTTGAAAATGACGAGGGACTAAAAGAACTAGGAGGACAGGAATATCTTGTTAAAATTACTAAATTTTCATCTTCTGCTAGACAAGCTATTGATTATGCAAAAATAATTCATGACATGCATATTAGAAGGGAGCTAGTTAAAGTTTCTGAGGATATTTTAGACAAAGCTTCAAATAAAGAAGTTAGTTCCTCTGGAGAGGAAATTATAGAATCAACTGAAAAAACTTTATTTGACTTAGCAGAAAGAGGTCAATTTTATAGATCATTTGTTAAATTTGAAAATGCTCTTAAACAAACAATTGAAATGGCTAGAAAGGCCTATCAAAATGATGAAGGTATTGTTGGCATACCAACAGGACTTTCTGAGTTAGATTCGAGACTGGGTGGATTACATAATCAAGACTTAGTTATAATTGCTGGAAGACCTTCAATGGGTAAAACTGCATTGGCTACTAATATAGCTTTTCATGCAGCACAAAATTTACAAAAAAAATCTATCAAATCTACAGTTGCTTTCTTTTCTTTGGAAATGTCATCAGAGCAACTTTCTACAAGAATATTATCTGAACAAGCAAAAATAACTTCAAATAATATAAGAAAAGGTAATGTTTCAGAAGAACAGTTTGAGCAATTTATTGAAGCATCAAAAAATATTGCTGACTTACCTCTTTATATAGACGAAACTCCTGCAATAACTATTTCTGCTCTTAGTAATAGAGCAAGAAGAATTAAAAGACTTTTTGGATTAGATCTAATTGTCATTGACTATATTCAGCTTATGAGGTCTGGAAATATTAAAAATGAAGGTAGGGTTCAAGAAATTTCAGAAATTACACAAGGTTTAAAAGCTTTAGCTAAAGAGTTAAATACACCTGTTTTGGCTTTATCTCAATTATCTAGGGCTGTTGAACAAAGAGATGATAAAAAACCGCAACTAGCGGATTTAAGGGAATCTGGATCAATTGAACAAGATGCAGATGTTGTAATGTTTGTTTTTAGAGAAGCCTATTATTTAGAAAGAAAAGAACCCAGGCCTGCAACTGCAGAGCATGCGGAGTGGCAAGTTAAGATGAATGAAGTCGCTACGTTAGCTGAAATTATTATAGCCAAACAAAGACATGGACCAACAGGTAATGTAAGAGTTGAATTTGAGGCTATGTATACTAAATTTAAAGATTTACAATCAAGCTAAAACTTTAAGTTTTTAATAAAATAGTTTAAATTTGATAATTTATAATTATTTAAAAATATGTATAAAAAAATTTATCAAAATTTAATTATTAAAAGTCCAAAACTAGTTTTTTTATTCTTAATAGTTGCTTTATTAGGGTTTGGTTATTTTTCTAAAGATTTTAGATTGGATGCTTCATCAGATACACTATTAATCGAAGGGGACCCAGATCTTAAGTATTTAAAAGAAGTTACTAAGAGATATGGAGCAAAAGATTTTTTAGTTTTAACTTATACTCCAAAAGAAGCCATGACTTCTGAAAATTCAATTAATAATTTACTAAGTCTTAAATATAAACTGCAAAGCTTAACGTGGGTTCACAGCGTAATAACACTTCTAGATATACCTTTGTTGAATAGTACAGATAAAACATTAACAGAAAGACTTCAAAATTTTAGCACATTAAAAAGTGAAGGAATTGATAAAAAAAGAGGTTTTAATGAAATTTTAAATAGTCCAGTCTTTAGAAACTTTGTAATAAGTGAAGATGGAAAAACTACTGGAATTATAGTTAATATTAAAAAAGATAAAGAGTTAATAAATTTTAAAAATAGAAATGAGATAGAAAAATATAAAGACACGATTAAGAAAAAAAATCATAAAAATATAATTGAAATAAGAGAAATAATTAAAACTTATAAAGATGTAGGAAAAATCTATTTGGGCGGAATACCAATGATTGCTGATGATATGATGACTTATATTAAAAATGATATTATTGTATTTGGTGTTGGTGTGCTTATTTTTATTATTGCTACTCTATGGTTTATTTTTAGAAAATTGATTTGGATAATTATTCCAATAAGTAGTTGTTTTTTTTCAGTAATAATTATGACGGGATTACTTGGTCTTTTAGGTTGGAAAGTAACGGTCATATCATCAAACTTTATTGCCTTAATGTTAATTTTAACTATGGCTATGAATATTCATATGAGTACTCGTTTTTTACAATTAAGGAAAAATAATCCTGAAATAAAAAATTCAGAAATTATTTTAATGACCACTTCTAAAATGTTTTGGCCTATTATCTATACTGTTTTAACAACAATTTGTGCCTTTTTATCTTTAGTCTTTAGTGAAATTAAACCAATTATCGACTTTGGGTGGATGATGACACTTGGGTTAATTACAGCATTTATTGTAACTTTTGCACTCCTTCCAACTTTATTAAGTTTTATGCCTGATGAAAAAACAGAAATTAAAGAAAAAGATTCTAAAATAACAAGTTATTTTGCAAAAATTTCTATAAATAATGGAAAGTTTATTTTTTTAACAACAGCTCTAATAATTTTTTTAAGTATAACAGGTATAAGTCGATTAGAAGTTGAAAATAGTTTTATAAATTATTTTAATAAAAATACTGAAATATATAAAGGAATGAAACTAATTGATGACAAATTAGGTGGTACCACTCCTCTTGAAGTTATTTTGAAATTTTCAAAAAAAAAATTAGAACAACCTGAATTAAATGAAGACGATGACTTTGAAGATTGGGGTGAAGATAATAATCAAAACGACGATAAATATTGGTTTACTAAAGATAAAATAGAAAAAATAAAAAAAGTTCACAACTATTTAGAAAACCTAGATCATGTAGGAAAAGTTTTATCTTTTTCATCAATAATAAAAGTCGCAACTCAGCTAAATAATGATAAACCTCTTGGAACCTTAGAAATGGGTGTTCTTTATACTAAAATTCCAGACGAAATTAAAAAGGAAATAATTGATCCGTATATTTCAATTAAAGACAACGAGGCTCGTATAAGCTTAAGAATTAAAGATTCTCAAGAAGATTTAAGAAGAAATGAACTAATCAAAAAAATTAAATACGACCTAAAAAATGAATTAAAACTTAAAGAAAATGAATTTAAATTAACAGGCGTTTTAATTTTATTTAATAATCTTCTTCAAAGTTTATTTAAATCACAAATATTAACACTTGGTTTTGTGATGATAGGAATATTTGCTATGTTTTTAGTATTATTCAAAAATTTAAAAATTTCATTAATAGGTGTTGTTCCAAATTTTATTGCTGCATTTTTTATATTAGGAATAATTGGTCTACTAAGAATACCTCTTGATATGATGACGATAACTATTGCTGCAATAACTATTGGAATTGCTGTAGATAATAGTATCCACTATATATATAGATTTAAAGAAGAATTTACACAAAACCAAGATTATGAAAAAACTTTAAAACTATGTCACTCAACAGTTGGTGTTGCTATTCTAAATACTTCAATAACAATTGTGTTTGGTTTTTCTATACTTGTATTTTCTAACTTTATTCCTACAATTTATTTTGGTATTTTTACTGGTATAGCAATGCTTCTTGCAATGATCTCTGTTTTAACTCTTTTACCTAAATTAATTTTAGTTACTAAGCCATTTTAAGATGGAAAAATTTTTATTTTTTTTTTGAAGAATTTTTAAATATTTTTGACCTAATAGTTTTTTTATTAATCATTTTTTTTATAGTAAGATGTTCAATAAAAGGGTTTGCTTTGAGTCTCCTGTCTTTTTCTAAATGGTTAATTGCTTTAATTTTTACTATAATATTTGTTCCTAAGTTAAAACCTTGGGTTTCTAATTATTTTGAGTCAGATTTTATTAATGATGTAGGGCTTGGTATTTTTTTATTTTTAATATCATTATTTATAGTAATCATTGTTGCTAAAGGAATCAGTAAAGCAGTAGTTTGGACTGGACTTGGTGTTGCAGATAAAACTTTTGGTTCAATTTTTGGAATTTTTAAAGGCTACATTGTCTGTATTTGTATTTTTTCAATATTAAATTGGTTTTATCCATATAAAAAATGGCCCATCGAAACCGAAAAAGCTCTAACTTTTCCTATGATTTATGAAGGAAGCAGAGTATTAATTAAAGAACTTCCAGAGAGACAAAAAGATATAAATAAAACTAAAAAAAAAATTGAAAAAATATAAATGGGAAAATTAAAAGAGGAATGTGGCGTTTTTGGTATCTTTAATAATAAAGATGCTGCCGCTCTAACTGCCTTAGGGCTACATGCTTTGCAACATAGGGGCCAAGAAGGCTGTGGTATTGTTTCCTTTGATGGTAAGCAATTTTTTGCTGAACGAAGATTGGGTTTAGTTGGAGATAATTTCACAAAAGGAAAGGTTTTAAAAAAATTACCTGGTAATCATTCAATTGGTCATAATCGATATTCAACTTCTGGAAATAATTTAATTAAAAACGTTCAACCTTTTTATGCTGATCTTCATAATGGTGGACTCAGTATTGCACATAATGGAAATTTAAGTAATGCGCTGTATTTAAGAAAAGAATTAGTAAAAAATGGATCAATTTTTCAAACAACCTCAGATACTGAAACCATAGTTCAGTTAATAGCAAAGTCTAAAAGACCAAAAATAATAGATAGAATAATTGATGCTCTATTTAAGATTCAAGGAGGTTATGCTTTAACAATTTTAACTAATAAAAAACTTATAGGTATTAGAGATCCATTTGGAATTAGGCCTTTAGTAATTGGAAAACTGAATAAATCTTATATTCTTGCGTCAGAAACTTGTGCTTTAGATATAATTGGAGCTAAATTTATTAGAGAAGTAGAAAATGGAGAAATTGTAGTAATTACAAATGATGGATTAGAAAGTATAAAACCATTTCCTAAAATTAAATCTAGACCTTGCATATTTGAATACATATATTTTTCAAGGCCAGATAGCATCATTAATAATAAAAGTATATACGAATATAGAAAAAAATTGGGGGCTGAATTAGCTAAAGAAAGTCATATTGATTCTGATCTAATTGTACCTGTTCCAGATTCAGGTGTTCCTGCAGCAATTGGCTATGCTGAAAAAATAAATAAAAATATAGAACTCGGAATTATTAGGAACCATTATGTTGGAAGAACTTTTATCGAACCTACACAGCAAATAAGAAGTTTAGGTGTAAAATTAAAACACAGCATTAATAAATCTTTAATAAAAAATAAATCTTTAATTTTAATTGATGATTCTTTGGTAAGAGGTACTACTTCAGTAAAAATTGTAAAAATGTTATATGATTGTGGAGCTAAAGAAGTTCATATGAGAATTGCATCTCCACCAATTAAATATCCAGATTTTTATGGTGTAGATACACCAGATATTAATGAATTATTAGCATCAAAATTTAGTTTGGAACAGATGAGGAAATTTGTTGATGCAAAAACTTTACAATTCTTATCAATAGAAGGTTTATATAAGTCGATGGGTTATGAAAAGAGAAATTCAACTTATCCTCAATTTACAGATCACTGCTTTACAGGGGATTATCCTATAAAACCTATAGATGCTAATGATAAAAGTTTTAAAGAAAATCAACTATCGTTGTTGGGTCAAAAATTATAAAATATTCCTATTCAAAAATTAATAATTTAGAATTTCCAGTTAATATATAAAGTTTACTATTAACAATAATAGGATTGGAATAAATTGATTTAGCTATTTTTTTTTGTACCAAAATATCTCCCGAAGTTGCTGATATAACTGAAATATATCCTTCAGAATTTGTTGCATAAATTTTATTTGAACCCATAATTATTCCTGTTGAAAATGGATTTCGTTTATCTTTAAAAATTTTCTTAGACCACAATAATTGACCAGTTTTTTTATCAATGTTAACTAAAAAACCTTTGTGTGATAAGATAAATAAACTTTTTCCACTTATAATTGGAGTTAAACTAGATTCAATATTTTGTTTCCAATTTAAAAAACCTGTTTTGGAATTAATTGAGTAAGTGTTTGTATTCATATTAGAAAAATACAAAGTTTCATTATCTATAACGATATCCGATGTTTGAAAGAAATCTGATTTATGTTCCATTATACTATCTAAGGTTGGGAACGACCAAAAAAAACTTCCATTAGAAGAATTTATACTAGTAATTTCTCCAGCTGAATTAATAAAAAAAATCTTTCCTTTCTTATCTATAGATAAGGCTAAAAAAGATTGAGATTTAATTCTTGTATCTACTGTAGAATGTTCCCATAATATTGAACCATCAGAAATTTTAAAACAAAATAATTTATTAATATTGTTGACTAAATAAATCTTATCATTAAAAATTTTTATTTTAGACCTAAAAGGTATTTTATAATTTTTTAACCATATAAGTTTTCCAGTATTTGCACTGAGAGCATATAAATATCCAAGATTATCTGAAACATAAATCACATTATTAAAATATGTGTATGATAAACTTTTATATTTTTTTTATCTATCTTTTTGTAGATATTTATTTTCCAATTAATTTGGTTTAAATCATTTAAACTATAAATTGTTCCTCTATTATCACTGGATAAAACAGAATTTTGGTAAACTATTGGTGGGTTGTTTGATAAGAAAAATTTAAATTTGTTTTTGCCAATCTTTTTTTTAGTTTGTTTTTTTAACAAACCAGAAAATTCAATATTACCTGTAAAATTGGAAGGATTTGAGCCTGAAACATGCCATTTTTCTTTTTCTATTATCTTTCCTAGTGAAACTGTCTGATTTCCTATTATTTCTTTAGAAAAAAATTTTTTTTTACTAAATACTGTCTCATTATTAGGGTTAGCATCTCTTTCAGCTCTATCTTTTTTACGTTTTTCAATAGTTGCTCCATTCCAAAAACCAGAGTCTTTATCTAAAGAACAGCTAGATACAATAGTTAATAACAAAAAAATTATTATTTTATTTTTAATCACTTTAAATCTTGTTCAATTGAGATTTAGCATAATTAATTTGTTCACTGGTAGAATCTTTCAAAGAAAAGATTTTTTCATAAAATTCTTTTGATTTTAAATAATTTTTCTGATGAAAAAAATAATCTGCTATCAATATTAATGAATTAACTTTCCAAACAGAATCTGTGTTTATAATAGGATTTAGTTGGTTTAATAGTTCATTTTCTAAAATAAAGTCCAACATAAAAATACTTTTTTTGTATATAAGTAGGTTTTTTTGTTCACTATCAAAACTTTTACTTTCAATTAAATAATCAAAAAAATCTACTACTTCTATATTCTTTTTAAACAAACCTTTATTTATTATTAAGTTTAAGGCAATCATTGAGTAAAAAGGATCTTTGCTCAAAACTAATTTTTTTAGGTTTTCCTCTGCTTTATCTAGCTCATCCTGTTTTAGCATTACGGTTGCTTCAATATATGTATTTGAGAGATTAATTTTTTTTTTTTCTTTTAAAAAAGAATAAATAGAAAATGATGAAACAGCTAAAATTATTGCTACAGTAATTACTATTATTTTAAGTTTATTTTTTTGTAAAAAATTAAATACTTTATCTCTTTTAAGCGCTTGTTCAGTTGCTATAATATCTTCATTCATAAGTTTTATCCTTTTTAAACATAGGTGTGTTTTTTTCCAGGAAATTTATTATTTTTAACTTCTATGCAGTATTTTTTAACAGATTTTTCAATAATTGCAGCAACATTAGAATATTTTTTTACAAATTTAGGATAAAAACTGCTTAATCCAATAATATCATCTATTACTAGTATTTGCCCATCACATTCTTTTGACGCACCTATACCAATAGTAGGTATCGAAATTTTTTTAGAAATTTTTCTTGCCAAACTTTCCATTACACATTCTATAACTATTGAAAAAGCTCCTGCCTTTGATAAAGATTCTGCATCAGTTAATAACTTTTTTTGTTGTTTAATGTTTCGGCCTTGAATTTTAAATCCTGCTTTAGTAAATTGAGGAAGTAATCCTATATGCCCCATAACAGAAATTTTTTTTGAGATCAAATATTTTACTATCTCGTAAATATTTTTTCCTCCTTCTAATTTAACTGCATCACATTTAGTTTTAGTGATAATTTTTTTTGCATTTTTGTAGGCTATAAATTTATTATCATAGGTTCCAAATGGCATATCGATAACTACAAGACTTTTTTTAGCAGCCTTAACAACACTTTTTCCGTGTAAGATCATTGTATCAAGATTAACTAATCTTGTATTTTTATTTCCATAAAGAACCATTCCCAATGAGTCTCCAACTAAAATTATATCACAATATTTGTCAACTATTGAAGCAATTCCAGTTGTATAAGATGTAAGACATGTGATTTTTTTTTTATTCTTCATCTCTAGAATCTTTTTTATTTTTTTGTTCATAAATTATTTAATTTATACCATTCTTTCTCATTTAAAATTTTAACTTTTAATTCTTTTGCTTTTTCAATTTTTTTCTTAATGGGTTTAGAGTCCCCAACAACTAATATATCTAATTTTTTTGATATTGTACTTAAAACCTTGCCGCCATTATCTTCAACTAAAACCTTGGCTTCAGATCTGCTTATTTTATCAAATCCACCTGTAAACATAACACTTTTATTGTTAAATTTGCCTTTTTTATTTAAAATTTTAAAGTCTTTAATATTTAGTTCTAAAATTAATAATTTAACGACTTCAACATTTTTTAAGTTTGAAAAAAAATTTTCAATTGATTTAATTTGAGTGTCTCCTATTCCATCTAAATCATTTAAATTCTTTAAAATTTTCTTTCTCTTAGATAAAATAAATAATAATGAAAATCTTTTTATAGAACCAAAAAATCCTGAAAGAATTTTTGCATTTTCTTGTCCTATATGTCTAATTCCTATAGAGTAAATAAATCTATTTAATGAAACAGTTTTTGCCTTCTCTATTGCTTTTTTTAAATTTTTAATAGAAAGCTCGCCCCATCCTTCTAAATGACCAATTTTTTCATAGTTTATTTTAAATATATCTGATGGAAACTTAATAATTTTTAAATCCCAAAATTTATCTATTACTTTTTTTCCAAGTCCATCTATGTTAAAAGCTTCTTTAGAAACAATATGCTTTAATTTTTCTTTCGCTATATAACTGCACTCATACCCTTTTATACATCTTCTAACTGAATCTTCTTTATTAGTTAATAAGTTAATTTCTTTTTTAGTTATTGATCCGCAAAGACATTTTGTTGGAAAATTATATTTTTTATTTTTTTTATGTCTTTTAGTTTTATCTACAGAAACAACTTGTGGAATTACATCACCTGCTCTCTGAATAATTATGACGTCACCAATACGTATATCTTTTCTGTTAATCTCATCTTCATTATGTAAAGTAGCATTTGAAACAACAACACCGCCTACTGTTACTGGTTCTACTTTTGCTACTGGAGTAATTGCACCAGTTCTTCCAACTTGAATGACAATATCTTTAATTTTAGTAACAGCTTTTTCAGAAGAAAATTTATAGGCTATAGCCCATCTTGGAGAATTTGAAGTGTTGCCTAAGCGAGACTGTAGTTCAAGATCATTAACTTTAAAAACTAAACCGTCTATATCATAATCTAAATTAATTCTATTTTCTTCTATAAGTTTATGTTGTTTCTCTATATCATCTAAACTTTGTACTACTTTATTTAATGGATTTACTGAAAAACCCCAATCTCTCATTTTTTCAATAAATTCTATTTGGGTTTTAAAAAAAGAAGGCTCTATAATACCAAATCCATATACAAAATATTTTAAAGGTATTTTTGCTGTTTCTCTTGAGTCTTTTTGTCTTAATGAGCCACCTGCAGCATTTCTAGGGTTTGCAAAATTATTTTTGATTGTTTCAAAATCTTTTTTACCTATGTAAATCTCTCCTCTTATCTCAAGAATTTTTGGTATATTTTTGCCAATAATTTTTTTAGGAATATTTTTAATTGTTAATAAATTTTGAAGTATGTCTTCTCCAACAATGCCATCTCCTCTTGATAATCCTTTAGATAATAATCCATTTTTATATGTTAACGAGGCTGATATACCATCTATTTTAGGTTCAGATGAAAGTGCAATATTCGATTCTTGGCTATTCAAAAAATTAGAAATTTTACTCAAAAAATCTTTCATGTCTTGTTTATTAAAAGCATTTGACAATGAAAGCATAGGTTTTTCATGGTTAATCTTTTGAAATTTATTAGACGGTTTGTACCCAACGTTTGCTGAAGGAGAATATTTATCTTTCAAAAAAAAATATTTTTTTTCTAACTCTAAAATACTTATTTTTAGTAAATCGTATTCTCTATCTGATACTAGTGGCTTATCTTCATCAAAATAAGCTTTATTATACTTTTTGGCTAAATCTATTTTCGAGTCATATTCTTTTTTTATCAATTCTTTTTTCATGCTATTACTCAAAAAGAGATTTTATTTTTCTTTTAATAAAACCATCTTTTTTTTCTTTTGCAATTTTTTTAGTCTCATATTTTTTATTAAAAACTTTATAACTATTTTCGTACCATTCTCCTGATTCATAGTTATAGCCCAGTACTTTTGCGATTTTTTCAGCTTCCTCTACTAACCCAATTTTATAATAAATTTCTACAAGTCGATGTAGCGCTTCTTCTATATAAACTGTTTTTTCATAATCTTTAACTACAATTTTAAATCTATTAATAGCAGCAATCCATTTTTCCACTTTAATATAATATCTACCTATATACATTTCTTTTGCAGCCAATTGATCTATTATCAAATCAAGTTTATACTGAGCATCATTTGCATAATCTGTATTTGGATAATTATTTATAACAAATTCTATTTTTTCTTTTGCTTTTAAAACTGGTTTTAGATCTTTTTTTTCATCTAAGATCTGTTCAAAATAACACATAGCTATTAAATAGTGTGCATAAACTGCATCTTTATCAAAAGGATAATTTTGCAAATATCTTTCTAAACTAAAAATTGAGTCAGAATAAAAGTTTATTGAATATAAAGCATACGATGCCATCAATGCTGCTTTAGGAGCCCAATTTGATTGAGGAAATAAATTTTCTGCCTCTCTAAATTTCTTAGACGCATAAAAACCATCTCCATCTTCTAATGCCTCAGCAGCTTCTTTGTAAATAGCCAAAATATTTTCTTCATCTGAAGGAGCTATTACTAAATCTTTTTTATTCTTATTAGAACAGGAATAAAAAACAACAGATACAAAAAGTATAATTAATATTTTTTTTAACATGAATGATAAAACACTTTATCAAAATGTAGTTTTATTACAAATGCTTCAAATAATTACTTACGCATTGACTGCAACAGATTTGGGGAAAAATGATTTATTGGTATTATTTTTTTCCTTCTCAGAAGATATAATTGTCCAATTTTCTTTATTTATAAAAAATTTCTTTAATAATTCATTTGTAAGTTGATGTCCACCTTGGCTACATCTGATTAGACCATGAATTCTATTTCCTGCTAACATTATATCTCCCATACAATCTAATATTTTATGCTTAACAAATTCATTTTTGTGTCTTAAACCTTCTTCATTAATTATCTTATCATCTTTAACTACAATTGCATTATCAAGAGAACCACCCTTAGCTAGACCAATTGTTTTAATTTTTTCTATGTCCTCGTATAAACAAAAAGTTCTTGAATTATATATTTGAGATAAGTCATCTTTTTGAAAATCGACAGTTTCTCGTTGTTTTCCAATTAACTTATTTTCATAAATCAGTTCAAAATCAATTTCAAGATTTTTTTCTTTTGGCTCTATCGAAATATATTTGGATCCAGATTTTATTTCTACTTTACGCTCAACATTAATAATTTTTCTAATTGCTGCTTGCTTCTGTATGCCAACTGATCTTATTCCATGTAAAAACTTAATTGCAGAACCGTCTAATATTGGAATTTCAGGTCCATCTACTTCTATTAATAAATTATCAATTCCTTCTCCATATAATGCACCTAATAAGTGCTCCACTGTTGAAATAGATATTCCAAATTTATTTTGAAGTTTAGTACAAAACTTAGCAGAAATAACATTAGCATAGTTAGCAAATATAATATTTTTTGAATTTTCAATATCTGTTCTTCTAAAAACTATTCCAGTATCTTGGTTAGATGGACTTAGTTTTAAGTTAACATCTTTACCTGTATGTAAGCCAATACCTTTAAAAGTTATTTCGCTTCTTATAGTTTTTTGAAAATTTGAAAACATTAATTAGATATTATTGTTCTTTTCTTACCTTTAAAGACAATCTTTGTTACTAAAAATTACAATTTTAATTAATCTTTAAAGCCTAATAATTTGGACAATAAACCAATCTTGCCTGGTTTTTTGTCAATTTTCTTGGGTATAGCTTCAGTTTCAAAGCCATTTATTATAATTTTAAGAGCTCCAAAACAAGCTAATGGCTGATCTAAAGTATTATTTTCGATATTTTTAATATTTGAGAGAAAATATTCAGAGCCATATTGGGATAAATTTTTTAATAGAGATCCTCCTCCTAAAAAGTAAACATCATGAGATTTATCTAGCTTGATATTAGAAAAAATTATTTCATTTTTAGATAGTTCAAAAATTTCATCGATCCTTGCTTTAATAATATCTTGGATAAGTTTAATACTTATTTTTCTAAATTTTGAATCTTTAAAATAATCTTTTGGCACGTAATTATTTTCTAATTCACTATTTTTTACATCTTGTTTTAAATATAAACCAAAATCTTTTTTTATATTTTCTGATTCATCTAAACTTAATGAACACACTCTAGATATATCTTTTGTTATATGATTAGATCCAATAGGATAAGATTTAAGATGAATTAATGCAAAATTACTAAACACTGCTATAGTTATCTTTTCATAACCTATGTCTATAATTGTAGATCCTAATTTTAAATCATTTTCTCTTAAACATTCAACACCTAAAGCAAAAGTACTTGAAATAAATTTTTCTACTTCGATATCACAGTCAATCAAAACTTGGTTTAAGTTTTTAACAATATTAGCTGGAACTGTTATTATATTAAGATCATGTTTTAAAAAATCAGCATAAATTTCAATTGGAATTTTATCATATCTTTTTTTATCGATAATATAATTAAAATTAAAGATATGAATAATAAACTCTTTTAAATTATTATTTTGAATTTGATTTTTTGCTTCTTTTAATAAAAAACTAATATCATCTTTATCAATTTTTGAACCTCCAATTTTTTTATATTTTGAAAGTTTTGTGCTTAAAATTTCTATAGATTCAAAAATAATAAATATTTTTTTAATATTTATATTTGTTTGCTGTTCAATATCTGCAATACATTTTCTAGTTGATTCTGTTGCTGCGTTTAAATTAATTACACTTCCATTGTTAAATCCTTTTGACTCACTTATTGATTTACCAATAATTTCAAAGTTACCCTCTTCATCTATCTTTGCTAATATGCATTTTAAAAATAAATTTCCAATTTCTAAAATACTTATAATCTTTTGTGTATTCATTACTGAACTATTATTTTTCCATCTATTCTTAAATCTATAATATTATATTCTTTTAGTTTTTCTTCATTTAAATATGTAATTGTTTGAATAATAGATCTTTCTATATTTTCGTAAGGTAATTTTATAATTTTTTCATTTTTTAGTTTTAAATCCCATCTACCGATTTGAAAAAAGTGAAAACTTGAAATTTTATTCAGTGGAAAATCATATTTTTTTAACAGATTGTAAAATTCTAAAAAGAAAATTTCAGCTTCTTTGCCATAAATTAAAGGCAAGTTACTTTTATCTATATCTAAATTATATGAAATTATATTATTTTCCTGGGTTATAATATGTTTATCTTTTTCAATTAATATACCAAGTGGCTTTTCTTCATAAATATTAATAATGATTGTATCTGGGTATTTTTTTTTTATATCAAATGAATGAATTATGCTGACACTTTTTAATTTTTCATCAATTTCTGATTTTTTTAAAAAAAAAATATTTTGTTCAAATATATTTCCAATTAATTGGATGATTTCCTTTTTTAACAATAAAGAATTACCTTCAATTTGAATGGATGAAATTCTAAATAAATCAAAATTATTAAGAAATTTATATTTAGAGTTATTATATGACGATAATAAAATAAAAATTAAAAGATATATTAATATCCTATTTTTTTTATCTATTAAGACTTGCATCTTTAATCATCCAATCAATCAATTCTTCAAACTTAATTCCCTGATTTAACGCAATTTCTGGAACTAATGATAAATTTGTCATCCCAGGTTGAGTATTAAGTTCTAATAAATAAAACTTATTTTTATAAAATCTAAAATCTGATCTAGTAATTCCTTTACAGCCAAGAACTTTGTGAGCTTTTTTGGCAATTAAAAGAACTTCATTATATTTTTTTTTATTAATTGGTGCTGGCATTATATGTTTTGTATTAGCTCTTGTTGAATATTTAGCCTTATAATCATAAAATTTTCTTTTAGGAACTAACTCTATTGCACCTAAGGCTTTATTGCCCTTTACAGCTACTTGAATTTCTCTACCTGGTATATATTGCTCTACAATAACTTTTTTATAATTTCTTAACTTTTTATAATTTTTATAAAGCTCACTTAAATTTTTACAAATATAAACACCTAGACTAGAGCCTTCATTTGTAGGCTTAATAACTGTAGGAAATTTAATATTTTTAGTCTTAAGTTTTTTGCTTATTTCATTTTTAGATACATTTTCTAGTAAAATATATTTTGGTACTAAAAAATTGTTTTTGATAAAAATTATTTTTGATAATACTTTATCCATAGCCAAAGTTGATGCTAAAACACCCGAGTGAGTATATGGAATTTTCAAATATTCTAAAATATTTTGAACAAAACCATCTTCTCCATATCTTCCATGTAAAGCATTAAATACTTTTTTTGGTTTAGTTTTTTTTAATTCATATAAAAGATTATCTTTAGGATCAATTTTATTTATTTTGTATCCTTTTTTTATTAAAGCTTTGCAACAGGCTTTTCCCGTTAATATACTTATATTTCTTTCATCAGAAAGACCTCCCATAAGTATTGCAATTGTATCTTTCTTTTTATTCATTTCCTATAATTTTTAACTCCGGTTCCAGATTAACACCTGTTTTTTCAAATACTTCTTTTTTTACTTTATTAATTAAACTTTCTAAGTCTTTTGCTTTAGCAGATCCATCATTTAAAAAAAAATTACAATGTTGTTCTGAAATTTTAGCTCCACCTACTTTGAAATTATCACATTTTGCAAATTTAATTAATTCCCATGCCTTTTTATTATTTTTTTCATTTGGGTTTTTAAATGTACTTCCACAGGTTTTTATTTTATTTGGTTGAGATTTTTCTTTATCATTAATAAATTTTTTCATTTTTTCATTAATTTCTTTTTTTTGTTTTATATTTCCTTTTAATGTAACACTTAAAAAAATTAAATCTTCACTAAGATCACAGCCTCTGTAAAAAAAATTTACTTTGGTTGAAGGGATTGTTGTTACTATTCCATTTATATCCATTGCTTGAATAGATAATATTTTTTGTGACATGTCTTCTTTGTAGCATCCTGAATTCATTCTTATAGCACCTCCTATAGAGCCTGGGATACAGGATAAAAATTCAAACCCAGAGATACTGTTGTCATATGCAAATTTTGATACCGTTTTATCAAGTGCCGAGGCTCCTGCAATTAAAGTATTTTCACTAAAAAGAGATAAATGAGAAAAAGATTTTCCAAGTTTTATCACAGCGCCATCAAAACCCCCGTCTCTTATTAAAAGATTTGAACCTCTGCCTATTACATAGATGGGCAATTCATTAGCAATTGTCTTAATAAATAGTGATAATTCTTTAATATTTTCTGGTTTAAAAAAAATTTTAGCGTTTCCACCTATATTAAACCAGGAAGATTTAGATAAATTATAATCATAAATCAGTTTTCCCTCTATTAGATCTTTTATTTTTTCTATTTTTTTATTTAAACTCATAGCTTTAAAGAAATATTTTTTATCCAACTTGATATACTTCCAGCTCCCATACAAATAACCAGTTCATTTTTATAGAGATTAGACTTAAAAAAATTGTATAAATCTTTTTCATCGTTAATGTTAATAACCTGTACGTTTGAATTTTTAAAAATCAAATTTGAAAATTTTTTTTGATTAAAGTTATACTCCTGTTTTTCCCCGGCAGAATAAACTGGACAAAGAACAACTTCATCACTATTTTTGAAAGATAGACTAAATTCTTTTTTGAGTTGATTTACTCTTGAAAATCTATGAGGTTGAAAAATAGAAATTATTTTTCTTTTTTTAAATGTCTCTTTAGCTGATTTTAATAAGGCTTTAATTTCAGATGGATGGTGAGCATAATCGTCAAAAAAATCTATTTTTTTATAAGAAAAGACTTTTGTAAACCTTCTTTGTATTCCAGTAAAATTTTTTAATGCTTTTTTGATAATAGATGTCTTAACTCCAATATTCAAAGTAACACCAATAGCAGCTGTTGCATTTAAAATATTATGATCTCCTAACAATTTTAAATATATATTTTTTATTAAAACTTCTTTTTGACCATAAATATTTATTTTCAAATCAAACTTAGAGTAAGTTAAATTTTTTTTAACATTTATTATTCTAAAATTAGATTTTTTATTAAATCCATATGTTAAAAAATTTTTTGATTTACATAATTTAATAATATCGTTGGAATTTTTATCATCATAACAAATAAAACTTTTTCCAAAAGATGGAGTTTTTTCAATAAATTTTTGAAAAGATTTTTTTAATATTGAAAAATTTTTATAATAATCTAAATGTTCTTTATCAATATTAGTAACTATAGAGTATGTAATAGGTAGTTTTAAAAAACTTCCGTCAGACTCGTCTGATTCTATTACTGCCCAATCTCCCTTACCAAGTTTTGCAGTATTTTTAAGTGAATTAATTATTCCCCCATTTATTACAGTTGGATCCAATTTAGACTCAAGTAATATATTTGAAACTAAAGAAGTTGTGGTTGTTTTACCGTGTGATCCAGAAATTACTATATTTTTTTTTAAAGAAACAATATTTGCCAACATATCTCCTCGAGAAAAAATTGGTATTCTTTTTTTTTTTAATGCTACTAACTCAGGATTATTTTTTTTAATTGCGGAAGAAACAACTACTAAAGTAACTCCAGAAATATTTTTTTTATAGTGACCAATAAATATTTTGATACCTACTTTTTTCAATCTTTCAATATTTTTATTATTACTAATGTCACTGCCTTGAACTTTAAAACCTGTATTTTTCATTATCTGGGCTAATCCACTCATTCCTATGCCTCCTATTCCAATAAAATGGATTACCTCTTTGCTTGCTATATTTATTTTAATCATAAATTAAATTATCAATTATAGATTGAATTTTATAAAAAACTTTTTCTTTTTTTTTATTATACATTTTGTTAGAAGCTTCGATTAGATTATTTTTATCTTTAATCATATTTAGCATCAATTCAAATAAAATTTTTTCATTAAAGTTGTTTTGTTCAATTAATACGCAATAGCCTTTTCTTTCATAATATTTAGCATTTTTATATTGATGGTCATCTAAAGCAAAGGGGTATGGAATTGCGATAAATGGTGTTTGTGTGTGAACTAACTCAGCTAATGTAGATGATCCACATCTTGTAATTGCTAACTTGGTATTTAAAATAGTCTTATAGATATCCTTTTTAAAACTAAATACTTCAGCTTCAATATTATTATTTTTATAAAAACTCTTTATTTCTTCAATTTGAGTATTTAAGCATTGTTGAAATATTTTAATATCTGAAATATCTTTTTTGATTTGATTAATTACTCTTGGAATAATTTTTCCAAATATTTCAGCACCTTGGCTTCCTCCAATAATTAAAATATTATTTGTTTTAATGCTTCCTTTATTAAAATTTTTGATATTATAAAGCTCTTCTCTAATTATATGACCTACAGAAATAAATTTATGTTCATATTTTTTTGGTATATTCTCTAAATAATCAGTACTTATAATTACTTTTTTACAGATTGGTAATAAAAACTTATTAGATCTCCCTAAAATTAAATTACTTTCATAAAGAACAACTGGAATCTTTAATATCGCTGATACTAAACAAATTGGAAATGAAACATAGCCACCCATGCCTATAATTAAATTTGGTCTTATTTTTAATAAAATATAAAATGATTTAATTAATGCAAAAAAAATTTTTATATAAGCAAATATTTTTTTTATTAAATTTTTATTAAATGGAGTATCTGTATTTATAAAGAAGTTTTTAAAATTAAGATTTTTATCAATATATTTAGAACCTCTTTCATCAGTAACAAGTGTTACATCATAATTTTGAGAAAAAAAATATTTCATCAAACTTATTGTTGGAAATATGTGTCCCCCTGTTCCACCTGAAGAAAAAATTATTTTTTTTTTTCATAATTAATTAAACTTTTTCAATATTTTTTTTGTATAACTTAATATTATGCCTGCCGTTAGTGCACTTCCAATTAAAGAAGACCCACCATAACTTAAAAATGGTAAAGTCATACCAGTAGTTGGGAATAATCTTATATTTACACCTATGTGAACAAAAGTTTGTATAAATAAAATTGAAATTAATCCTATAAGAACTAATTTTATAAATTCATCTTCTTCTGTTAGAATTTTATCTAAAACTTTTTTTGCAACATATAAAAAAAGAAGTATAATTAAAAATATTGCAATAATTCCAAATTCTTCAGATATAACTGCAACTATATAATCAGTGTGTGCTTCTGGTACTCTATCTTTTAATATACCTTCTCCCATACCTCTGCCCGTTAAACCACCCAACTTTATTGCGTCTAAAGCTTTGTCTGCTTGAAAATTATCTCCTTTTGTAGGATCAAAAAAAGTTGTCAATCTAGAAATAATGTAACCAAATTTATTAGGAAAAGAATATATTAATAAAAAGAGTGTACCTAATCCTGTTGTTACTATTAAAAATAAAACTAACAAGCTTATACCTGAGACAAAAATCATTATAAACCAAGAAGATGCAATTAATAAAGCTTGGCCAATATCAGGCTGATTTATTAATAAAAAAATTATAGGTAAAAGCACCATAAATGAAATTAAAAATCTAAAATAAATATTATAATTATCTTTCTTTACTATAATTTTTGCAAAAATTAATATTACTAATGGTTTGACCATTTCAATAGGCTGAAACCTTGGCAAAAAAGGTAGGTCAATCCATCTTTTTGACCCTTTCACTTCAATGCCAATTATAGGAACTAATAATAAAAAAATAATAGAAATTATAAATATAAATAAAAGGTTATTTTCTATAAAATTTCTACTCTGAATAGAAATAATAAGTAATAAACTAAGTGATAATATAACAAAAATTAAATGCTTAATAAAAAAAAATAAGTTTCTTTATTAAGTTTTTCACCAATAACAGAAGATGTTGATGAAAAAGAAAAAAAAAGACCCAAAAAAAATAAAAAAACAAAAGAAAACAAAAGTTGTTTATCTATTTTTCTCCACCATCTAGCAATTGTATTTGTGTTTTCTCTTGAAAAGTTAAACATAAAATATCTTTTTATTCTTTTTAATTAAACTTTTAAAATATTTACCTCTTTCTTCAAAATTTTTGAATTGATCATATGAAGCCGCTGCAGGGCTTAATAAAATTGTAGCCTTAATATTTTTAGTCAACTTAATATCATTATAGATATCTTTAATTGCTTTATTTAAATCACCTGAAACAATATAAGGAATTTTATTACTGATTTGTTTTTCAAAAAAAGACGTATTTTTACCAATAACATATGCTTTAATGATATTTTTTTTAAAATTTTTTATACTAAAAAAGTCATCCTTTTTAGGATAGCCTCCTAAAATCCAATATATATTTTTATTACTAAATAAAGCATTTTTAGTTGCTTCAAAACTTGTACCTTTTGAATCGTTGATAAATGATATATTTTTTTTAATATAAAATATCTCATGTCTATGCTCTAGCCCTTTAAAAGAATTTACTGATTTAGTAAATAAATAATCTTTTATTTTAAATTCTTTTACTAGTTGATATACAAAACTCATATTTTGATTATTAACCTTTGATTTTAAATAAATATTTTGAATTTTTTTTTTAATTAATTCATATTTTTTTATAGATACATTCTTTAGTTTTCCTTTAAAATTATTCTTTTTATAAAAATTTTTCAAATATTTTGACTCTAAAAAAGCTAAATCTTCTTTTTTTTGGTTAAAAAAAATTTTAAACTTAGCTTTTTTATAATTTTTCATTGTTATATGTCTGTCTAAATGATTTTTGGTTATATTTAATATAATTGCATAATTTGGTTTAATAAATTGAGAATAATTTAATTGAAAAGAAGAAGCTTCAATTACTACTAGTGAATTCTTTTTTATTTTAATGTTTAATATTGGTTTTCCAATATTACCAACCAAATTAACATCATAATTTGTATTTTTTAATACATGTTCAATAATTTTACATGTTGTAGATTTCCCATTGCTACCTGTAACCATAATAGATTTAGTTTGTGAATTTAATATATAAAAAATATCCAGATCTGTGATTATTTTTTTTTTATTTTCTAGGAGTTTTTTTTTAAATGTTGAATTTTCAATTGATATTCCTGGACTAAGAATTATATAATCAGCTTTGTCTAAATATTTTAAAAAATCTTTTTGTGTATTTTTTTTATTTAATTTATTAAATTTCCTAATGTATTTATTATCATCCCATGCTGTAAAATTTTTAACCCTCTTTTTTTTGAAAAATTTCAAAACTGAAGATCCAGTTATTCCTAAACCATAAATTGCAAAAGAATTTGTGTCTAAAAAACTATCACTTAATTTTTTTGAAAGAATCATTAATTATCTTAATTTCAGTGTAGCTAAACCTATTAATGCTAAAATTATTGATATGATCCAGAATCTTATTACTACAGTAGACTCGGCCCACCCTTTTTTTTCAAAATGATGGTGGAGTGGAGCCATCATAAAAACTCTTTTTCCTGTCAATTTGAACGAAATTACTTGAATTATAACTGATACAGTTTCCAAAACAAACAAGCCACCTATTATTGCTAAAACAATTTCATGTTTTGAAATTATACCTAATGCTCCTAGAGATCCTCCTAAAGATAAAGATCCTGTGTCTCCCATAAAGATTTTTGCTGGAGGAGCATTATACCATAAGAACCCTAGACATGATCCAACTATTGATCCACAAAAAATTGAAGCTTCACCAACGTTTGGTATGTAAGGTATTTGTAAATATTCAGAAAAAACTGTATTCCCTACTACATAGCAAATAAGAGTAAATGATATTGCAACTAACATCACAGGAACTGTTGCTAGTCCGTCTAGACCATCAGTTAAGTTAACTGCATTAGAAGATCCAACAATTACAAAAATTGCGAAAGGAATAAAAAACAGCCCCAAATGAATAGTTAAATTTTTGAAAAATGGTAAATAAAGATTTGTTAAATGGTTTGTATCGCCAAATTTTAATAGCAATACAACTGAAATCAAAGAAAGAATGATTTGAAAAACTATTTTCATAATTGAAGAAATACCTCTAGAATTATTATGTTTTATTTTCAAATAATCATCTATTGCACCTAAAAGGCCAAAGCTAGTAGCTACAAATAATAAAACCCAAATATAAGGGTTTTGAAGATCAGCCCATAACAAAGTGCCAAATAAAATCCCTATTAAAATAAGAATGCCTCCCATGGTCGGAGTACCCACTTTATTAACAATATGGTCTATCGGACCATCTTTTCTTATAGGGCCAGTAATTTTATGAGCTCCAATAAAATTAATAAAAGGCCCTCCAATTAAAAATACTATGATCATTGAAGAAATCACAGAAAGACCCGTTCTAAAAGTTAAGTACTTAAATACATTAAGAAATGAAAATTGATCTATTAAAGAAATAAAAAAACTAAATAACATTAATTTGACTCCTCTTAATATTTTGTGAAAACTTATTTAAACCAGTAGCATTTGAACCTTTTATCATAAGATAATCATTATCTAATAAATTTTTACTAAAATATTCTTGTGCCTCATTTAAATTATTAAAAATTTTTCCTTTTTTTTCTTTCGATAGATATTTAAAGATTTTTTTCATATAATAACCATAAACGAACACTTTATCTATATCACTTTTATTTATAATTTTTAATAATGTATTATGAAGTTTTTTAGATTTTTTTCCTAATTCTAGCATATCACCCAAAAAAATAAACTTTCTCTCTTTTTTTTTTCTACTAATATAGTTCATATTTTCGATTGCTGAAATCATAGATAATGGGTTAGCATTATAACTTTCATCAATAAGATGAAATTTTTTATTAAATTTTCTAATCATTTTAATGTCGCCCCTTCCATCAGGAATTTTAAAATCAATAAACCTTTTATTTATTTTGTCTAAATTAAGTTTAAGTGAATAAATCACTGAAATAGAAGCTAATATGTTATGCAAAAAATTAGTGGCAATATATTTACTATAAAAGTAATAACTTTTACCCATCACTATAATCTTTAATTTGTAAATATTTTTAACTTTTTTTACTTTTAATAAGGATATATCTGCTTTGGTTTTAGCGCTAAAAGATACAATATTAATTTTATTTTTATAAGCAAAAGTACATAAAAATTTAAAGTACTTACTATCTTTGTTTAGAATGACAGTTCCACCTTTTGAGATATTTTTTATTATCTCCGCTTTTGTTTTTGCTATGTCCTTTAAAGATTTGAAATTATTAATATGAGCTTCTGAAATATTTGTAATAATTCCTATATCTGGTTTAACAATTTTTGATAGATCATCTATTTCTCCCTTGTTACTCATACCGATTTCAAAAACTCCATATTTGGTAGTTTGCTTTAAGTTTGAAATACTAAGAGGTACTCCATATTTATTGTTATATGATTGGGGGGAATGATAAACTATCGCATATTTTTTGAGAACAAAACTAATAAGGTTTTTTAAGGTTGTTTTGCCTGCGCTTCCAGTAATTCCAATAATTTTTGCTGATGTTATTTTTCTGGTATTTTTTGCTAAAAGATTTAATGCAGATAATGTATCTTTTACTTTTATTAACTTCTTTTTATTAACTTCTTTTAAATTTTTACTAACAACCGATTTAATAGCACCTTTTTTTAAAGCTTCTTTTACATAATTATGCCCATTGTTCTTTTTTCCATTTATAGCAAAAAATAAGTTATTTTTTTTAATATTTTTTGAGTCAATGGATACTCCATCATATTTACAATCTTTAATATTATCATTTTGAAATGTTTCTTTTGCTAAATTTACTGACCAATTTCCTTTTTTAAAAGAAAATTTTTTTTTCTTAATAAATTTTTTGATAATATCTTGATCAGAAAAAGGAATTATCTTCGTTCCATAATCTTGAGTTTTTTCATGACCTTTGCCTGCTACTAAAAGAACTTCATTTTGTCCTAACAAATTTATTCCAGTTTCTATTGCTTTTTTTCTATTACCCATATTTATAGCTAAATCTTTACAACTTTTGATAATTTGTTTTCTAATTTTTAGCGGAGACTCATTTCTAGGATTATCATCAGTAATAATAATCTGTTTACAATATTTTTTTGCAATTTTACCCATAAGCACTCTTTTATGTTTATCTCTTTCACCTCCACAACCAAAAACTATAATAATTTCTTTATTAAAATGCTTTTTTAAAGAAACCAAACTTTGTTCAAGAGCATCTGGTGTGTGAGCAAAGTCTACAACTATATTAGAATTATTTTTTAAATTAGCTACACACTCTAGTCTTCCACTTACAGGTTTAATTTTGTTTATTTTATTAAAAATTTTTTTATAATTTATTCCACAATTTTTTGCAGCTAAAATAGCCATAAGTAAATTTTTAATTTGAAAATAACCAATTAAAGACACTTCTAGATAATAAATTTTAAGATCTATTGAAATTTTTATAACTTGTTTATTTTTTATAAAGACATGATCTAAAATTTTTATATAACCAGATTCTGTACCAATGGTATTTTTTTTTAGTTTTCTATTTTCAATAATTTTTTTGATAATTTTAAATTCTTGATTGTCTTCATCAGTAATTACTAAAGAATTTTTCTTTAATAAGTTCTTAAATAGATACATTTTAGAAGAAAAATAATCTTTCATATCTTTATGATAATCCAAGTGATCATGGCTCAGATTGGTAAAAATTCCCTGCTTTAAATTTAAACCATCTAACCTATTTTGATCTAACCCAATACTAGATGCTTCTAGAATTACATTATTAATTTTTTTATTACTCAAAATTTTTAAACTTTGATGTAACATTAGGGGATCTATTGAAGTAAGGTTTGTTTTCTTTTTATAATTTTTTGATATTATTCCTAATGTTCCTATAGAAGCAACTCGAAAATTATTAAGTGTCAAAATTTGATAAAAAAAATCTGCAACAGATGACTTGCCATTAGTTCCTGTTACAGCAATAATATTTGAAGGTTTATTTCTATAAAATTTCGAACAAGCTTCAGACAAACTTTTTCTTACATTTTCAACTTTTAGAATAATTTTATTAGAGCTTTTTAATTTTGTTTTTTTGTCAACAACTATAGCTGATGCACCTTTTGAAATTGCAATTTTAATAAATTTTGAACCAGAATTTTTTTTTCCTTCAATAGCAAAAAAAATATCTCCTTTTTTTAGTTTTCTAGTATCAAAGCAAATTTTATTAAAAATAACTTTATGATATTTTTTTTGTTTAATTGTAAGGATATCTTTTAAATACATTTAAAAATTTTTAAAAGCATGTAAATTTTTTGTGGCTAAAATAGGACCAATTTTTTCTATAATTTTTCCTGCTACATATACCGCATTCCATCCAGCCTCATTTCTATTTTGTCCTTGTACAGTTTTTGTATTGGTGATGTAAGTTAGATTTGGTGCTGGTTTAGGTTCATCCAAAATTATTAACAAAACATATTTTGGATTGCTTATTGGAAAAATTGAAACAAATGTATTAATTTTTTTTTGAGAATATCTGCCTTGAAAAGATTTATAAGCTGTTCCTGTCTTTCCTCCAACTTCATATCCATTAATATCTGCAAAATTAGCTGTACCTTCTTTTAACGATACAACCTTTCTCAACATTTTATTAATTTCTAAACTTGTATTTAAAGAAATTATTTTTTCCTGTTTTTTTTCATTTATATAATTTTTTTTAATTATTGTTGGTGTAATTTTATATCCACCATTTGATATCATTGCATAAGCTTTTGCTAATTGAAGTGGCGTAGTTGTAATTCCATGTCCAAAAGATGCAGTTAATAATTTACACTTTCCCCATCTGAATTTAATTGGTGTTCCAATTTCTTCTAATTCAAATTCAATTTTTTTAAAAATTTCTAATGAGTTTAAAAACTCTTTATATTTTTCAAGACCAATTTTTTGTACAATTCTAATTGCCCCAATGTTAGATGATCTAATTAAGATCTGTTCAGCGCTTAAATTAATAGGTAATTTATCGTGTTCTTTAATTCTAAATTTATCACATTTTAAACTGTTTTCTAAATTTTCAAAAATTGTTTTAGATTGTATTACATTATTTTCTAAACCGGCAGCAAGAGTAAAAGTTTTAAAAACAGACCCAAGTTCATAAACACCTTTTGTAATTTTATTTGTATAAATATGATTATTAATTGTAACTCTTTTGTTTAAATCATAATCTGGTAAGGACATCATTGAAATTATTTCACCTGTATGGATGTCCATAAGCAGAGCCCCGCTTCCGATTGTATCAAAATCTTTTTGTGCCTGTAATAATTCTTGTCTTATTATATGTTGTGTGCTTGAATCTAGTGTTAAAGTTAGATCTGAATTTTCATCACTCTTTTTTAGATAACTGTCAAAATATTTCTCAAGTCCAGAAATTCCATGATTATCATAATCTATTTGTCCAATTACATGGCTAAAAAGATTTTTTTGAGGATAAATTCTTATTTGTTTTTTTTCAAAATAAATAGATTTATCTCCAAGTAACCAGAGTTTTAATCTTTGATCGTCAGTTAAAGTTTTTTTAATATAAAAAAAATTTTTATTTTTAATGTTTTTTTGAAACTCATTTACATCTAGGTTTGGGAATATTAATCTGAGATTAATTAATAATTTTTTTTTATCTTTAACTAGCTTTGAACGAATTGCTGCAGAATAACTATCAACGTTTCTAGCTAAAATAGTATTGTTTCTATCTAAAATATCCGCTCTTTCTTTTATTAAGATTGTACTATTATCTTGGTATAAAGAAGCTTTACTAGTCGAAAGACCTAAATAAAAAAACTTAAGCACTAAAACAAATATTATTGTTAAGAAAAAAAAAGATACGATTGAAAGTCTATTTAAAGCTATATTAAAAATTTTACTTTTTTCTTTGATGATATCTGTGGCTAAATAATCTTCAAATTGAAACCCTTTTTGCTTGGTGTTTTTCTTTATTTTTTTCATTTATTATTTCTATTATTTAATAGGGCCCACAGGCACTCCTAGAAAAACTTTTGCCACTTGCCAGACAAACCATCGTTTTATTTTTTTATCCTTTTCTATCTTAGGTTTTTCTGGAGTTACTTCTGGATCTTTGCTAATAAGATTTTTATTATCTGGTTGGGGGGTTGATTTTGGTTCTTCAATTTGTGACAAGCTATAACTCTTTATTTCTTTATCTAAGTACTCCTTGGCTAAAAATGAAATATTTTCTGGGCTTGATAAAACTTCATAATCTAGTTTTGCCTCATGAAGTTTTTTATTCATTTCGTAAACAATTAATCTTAATTCTTTAATTTCTTTTTGAACACTTCTTGTTTCATTTTTAATTAATGAAACAACTGTAAGTCCTGCTATCAAAAATATTACCATTATCCAAGATTTTTTGTTCATATATTAATAGATTCTACTTCAAAATATTTTTTAAATAATTCTTCTGTTTTGTTTGAATAATAAAATTTATTACTTGTTCTTATTGCAAACCTAAGTTTGGCTGATCTAGATCGATTATTTTCTTTTATTTCTTTATCTTTTGGTCTAATAATTTTTTTTTGTGTTAAATTATATAATATTCCTTTTTTATTATCTTCTTTTATAGGAATATGTCTTGAAACACTTTTTGATTCTGAATAAAATCTAAAAAAACTTTTAATTATTTTATCCTCAATTGAATGAAAATTTACTACAATTAAAATACCATTATCTTTTAAAATTCGTGTTGCCGCATCTAAGCCTTTTTTAAGTTCAGAAATTTCCTTATTAACAAAAATTCTTAAAGCTTGAAATGTTTTTGTAGAAGGATTAATTTTACTATTAAAGACTTTTCTTTTGGCACTTTTTACAATTAATGAAAGTTGCTCTGATGTATTAATTAGATTTTTTTTTCTAAAATTAATTATCTTATTTGCAATTTTTTTTCCTTCTTTTTCATCGCCAAAATTTTTAATTATTTGTGCTAAGTCTGATTCACTCATATTATTTACAACATCCTTTGCGGAAAAGTTATTTATTCCCATTCTCATATCAAGAGGTCCTTTTTTCTGAAATGAGAAACCTCTTTTTGAATCATTGATTTGCATAGAAGAAAAACCTAAGTCAAAAATTATAGCTTTTGGCTCTAAGTTTTTTTTAATCATTTCTTCTAAATTACTAAATTTAGTATTTATAAATTTAAATCTGGATGGATGCTTTGTTGAAATTTCTTTTGCGTATTTTTCTGAATTTTTATCTCTATCAATTGCAATTACTTCTGTATTTGGATATTTCAATATTGCTTTTGAATATCCTCCAGCTCCAAAAGTGCAATCAATGAACATGCCACCATGTTGAGGGGATATAATGCTTAAAATTTGATCGAGCATGACTGGATAATGATCTACATTTTCCAGTCCCATGGTGGCATTCATTTATTTTTCTCAATATCATTCAGTTTTTTTGCCTTCTTAAAAATGCTGGTATTTCATAATCTTCTTCATTATTTTCATCTTCAGCACTTTGATTTTCAAAAAGACTTGGTTCGCTATTTTCATTAACTTCTTGATGAGTTTTAACATCTTCTTCTTCAGAAAATAGTTTTGGTTTCAGTTCTTCTATACTGTCAACTTCAAAATTAGTTAAGTCTTCTTCATTTATTTGATTTTCTTCTTCGTAAGTTCTTTGAAAATAATCATCATTTTCTAATGAATTATTTTGTTCAAGATTTAAATCTTGTTTAATATTTCCATCAGTTTCTGGATTATTATTTTCAGATAAATTATTGTTTGCTACCGGTTCCATATTCAGGGCTGTAGCTCCTTCAGTAGCTAGCAATGTTTGTTGACCAAAACTATTATTTTCTAAAGAAGAAACTAATGGTTTGTTAAAATTGCTATAAGAATTGTAGCTTCTATTTTGAATTCTACTCATCATATTTATCACCGGTTTAACTTCTGGTTCATGTTGATCTAAAGCAGTGGCTACGATAGAAACTCTAATTTTTCCATCTAAATTTTTGTCTTCAATTGAACCAAAAATTAGTTCGGCTTCATGATCTACTTCTGCTCTAATTTTATTAACAGCTTGATCAACTTCAAATAAAGTTAAATCTGTGCCGCCAGTAATATTTACAAGTAATCCTTTAGCTCCTTTCAGAGAATATTCATCTATTAAAGGATTATTTAATGCCTCACTAGTTGCCACTTCTGCTCTATTTTCACCTTCAGCTTCTCCAGTTCCCATCATGGCTTTACCCATTCCTTTCATGACTGTCTCTACGTCTGCAAAATCTAAGTTGATCAAACCAGGCCTAACCATTAAGTCTGTTACACTTTGAACTCCAAATTTTAAGACATCATTCGAAAGTGCAAATGAATTTTTAAAAGATGTTTTTTCATTAGCAATTTTAAATAAATTTTGATTTGGAACTACAATGTTTGTATCTAAATGTTTTTTTAACTCCTCGAGACCTTCCATTGCTCTTCTCATTCTTTTGGGGCCCTCATATGAAAATGGCAATGTAACTACTCCTACTGTTAAAATATTTAATTCCTTAGCAGCTCTTGCAACCACATGGGAAGCACCTGTTCCTGTTCCTCCACCCATACCAGCTGTTATAAAAACCATGTTACTTCCTTTAAGATAATCAACAATGTCATTTAAAGACTCGTCTGCTGCTGCTTGACCAATGTCATGTTTTGCTCCAGCACCCAATCCTTTAGTTAAATTACTTCCTAATTGTATTTTTGCATGGGCTTTGCTCATCTTAAGATCTTGAGCATCTGTGTTTACAGCAATAAATTCTACTCCTTCAAGACCAGCATCAATCATACCATTAATAGCATTCCCACCAGCTCCACCTATTCCTAAAACTAAAATTCTTGGTTTAAGCTCCCTTAACTCAGCAACATTTACATTTATAGTCATCTCTCCTCCTTTTTAAATTGATTTTCCCACTTTAAACTAGCTCTATTCAAAGAAGCCTTTTTCCTGACTTTGATTTTGAATTTTTCAAAAATTTTTGGTTCCCAAATTTGAAAAGTTGTGCCTTGGCCAACAAAAAACATTATGTTTTTTATTTTAGCGTGTTTTAACAAGCTTTCTGGTATAGAAATTCTTCCTTCAGTATCAAACTGAAGATTTATACTTTCAGATAAAACAGAGGTAGCGAAGATGTCTCTTTTTTCTTCAAATGGATTAAGTGAATCAATAGAATCAGAAAGCTTTTCTATTCTACTTTGTGGACAAGCTTCTATTGATGGATTATTAAATGAAGGATAACAAACAACTCCATTATATCCCATGTTACCAAGATATGATCTAAAACTAGCTGGCACTGATACCCTGCCCTTTTTGTCTAACTTGTTTTCGTGCGTAGATAGAAACATAAATTTTTTGCTCACTAAATTTATCTAAAAAATTAAACCTTTGTCTAATTTGCAGACTTTTTGTTAACAAATAACCTCCATTTGGGTTTTTATGGGATAATATGGGTTTTATATATAAAGGTCAATACCTAATATTTCGTACATTTGTAGTTATTGAGGCTAAAAAATTAACTATATTTAAGTTGTATTTTGAGTACGAAAATGAATCTTTATAGAATCAAAAGGTGAACATTTATAAATAAACTTCAAGTTAATGTGGATAAATATTTATTATATAGCCAGACAATCTATAAGCCGGGTTCTGTCATTTAAATTAGTCATTTATCTATTTTAAAAGTCACCTTTTAACTCTAGCAACCAACCCTGATGGCTAATCAAGAACTATTTTTAGTTTTATCAAAGATAAAACAATGCCATCTCTATTTGGTCTTGCTCCCGGTGGGGTTTTCCATGCGTTTTTTGTTACCAAAAAACCGGTGTGCTCTTACCACACCTTTTCACCCTTACCTCGATTAGGCGGTTTATTTTCTGTGGCACTATCCCTGAGGTTACCCTCGCCAGATGTTATCTGGCACCGCGTTCTTATAGAGCCCGGACTTTCCTCTTAAGTTTAAATCAAATTAAACAAAAGCGACTAATCAATTGTCTGGCATTAATATTTATTGTTATTTTTTATTTAAAATCAAGCAGTTTTTAACATTTTTCTTAAATTTTCTGAAATTATCAAGCATTCCTGGTCTAGAGTGTCATTTATTAGTTCATTTCTATAATGCCTTTGGAAAGCTTTTAGCACAAGTTTAAAATGACTGTTCGTTGAATTTAAGTTGATGTTATATCCAATCTTTTTTAAATCTTTTATAAATTTAATCTTGTCTTTTTTAAATTTAATCTTTTTTCTTCTAAATCTTTTTAATTCTCTTTCTTTTAAACTATGCCATATACCAATATTATTTTTAGCTAGTTGACTCCAAGGAAATTTTTCACCAGGGTCTTTTTTTCTGTCTGGCGCAATATCTGAATGACCAACAATATCATTTTTTTTAATTCTATATTTAATTATTATTTTCTTACAAAGCTTAATTAAGCTTAGTTTTTGTTTTTTTGTAAAATTTTGATAACCCCAATCATGTCCTTTATTAACAAGCTCAATACCAATAGAGCTATTATTTAAATTTTTATAATTTCCCCAGCTTGATTTACCCGCGTGCCAAGCAACTTTTGTTTCGTCCACAAGGTTGTGTATTTTCCCCTTTCTACAAATAAAATAATGTGAGCTAACTTTTGATTTAAAAGAAGTTAATCTCTTTAAAGATTCTCGCTCAGAGTGCATTCCAGTATAATGAATAATGATATGTTTTATTTTTGAAAACGGTCTTTTTTTTTTATTAAAATTAGGTGAAAAAGTTGAAAAAATTTGCATTTTACTTATTTTTTTAAACTAAAAATTCATAATTTAAGCAAAATAAAGCTTAATTTTTGTCTAGTTATTTGCTTAAAAATATATATATCATAGGAATTGAACATATTTAAATGAAAAAAAAATTATTAAATATATTAACAATTGCTTTAGTTCTATCTTTTAGTTCTGCTTATGCGGGAACAGATGGAAATGAAAGTTTATCAAAAAGTTCAAGTAATGAGCCGACAAAAGAATGTTTTGAAAAAACTAGTAGAGCTATATTCAAATTTAATCAAGGTTTGGACAAATCTTTGTTTAAACCAATTGCTAAGGGCTACCTTAAGCTTCCAAAGCCAGTTAAAAAAGCTAGTGGTAATTTTGTAAATAATTTAAGTTCTCTCTTAACTCTACCAAATAACCTTTTGCAAGGAGATGTTGAGGGAGCTGGAAACACTTTAGGTAGGTTTTTGCTTAACAGTACAGTTGGTGTTTTTGGTCTTTTTGATCCCGCTTCTTCTCTTGGGGCAAAACCAAATAGTAGGGAAGATTTTGGACAAACGCTTGGTGTTCACGGCGTAGAGACAGGATGTTATTTTATATTACCTGTTTTAGGCCCAACAACAGCAAGAGATTTTGTTGGAAAAATAGGTGATACACTTTTAGATCCAGTTTACATGGTTACAAAAGGGGATAGTGAAATCTTTAATAGAAGCTATTCTGAACATAATTATTATTATTACAAAGGATTGGATGCAACTGACTTTAGAAGCAAAAATGTATCAACATTTGATAATCTTGAAACAAATTCTATAGACTTATATGCGTCAGTTAAAAGCTTATATCTTCAAAACAGAAACCAAAAAATATCTAATTCTAAAGAGAAAACAGAAACTTTAGATGATAGTGACTGGCAAGAGATAGATAATCAATAACATTTAAGTTATGTTTGGAAAAAAAAAAATTTTTTCTTTTATTTGTATTCTGTTTCTATTTGCTACAAATAGTTATGCCTATACAAATATTCCTAAAGATTTCATTAATGAAGTAGTAAATGACGCAAAAGAAATTTTAGATCAACCTGATTCTAATATTGAAAAAAAAATGGTTAAACTTTCAAAGATAGCCACTGAAGTAGTAGATATAAATGGAATTGGATATTATTCCTTAGGCAAACATAGAAAAAATATTTCTGTAGAATCGTTGGAAAGATATCTCGACCTTTTTGAAAAATATTTTTTAAAAAGTTTTAGTTCAAGGCTCGTTGTATACACTAATCCACAAATTGATGTTATTGGTGAGGAAGTATTAAGTCCTAAATATACTATTGTTAATAGTATATTAAAAGCTACTGATGATAGACCTGAAGTTAAAATTGATTGGAGGGTGTATACTAAGAATCCAGATAGAATTTTAATAAGAGATGTGATTATCGAAGGTTTAAGTCTAGCTAGAACACAAAAAGAAGAATTTAATTCAGTAATTGAAAACAACAATGGAGATATTGCAAAATTATTTGCAACTCTTGAAAAATTTATTTCAAAATAAATTTTAATTAATTAAAGTGCAAGAAAAAAATAGAATTTTAAATAAAATAAATAGCCAATCTTTTGGTGGTAGTGAAAGCCAATTAAGACTACTGATAAATAAACTACCCGATGAAAGTTTCAAAGATATAAATTTAATTTTAAATGATACTAATCCAAAATTATTAGAAGATAATAAAATTAATATTCTGTGGATGCAACATTATGTAAATCAAAATGAGGTACAAAATCTAAAAAAAAAAGAATATACTGAAAGATTAGATCATATTGTTTTTAATTCTAATTGGAATTTTGAAAAATTTTATTATCAATTTCAAATTCCAGAACACAAATCGATAGTAATAAAAAATGCAATTGAAAAAATAGAATTTAAAGAAAAGCCAAAAAATAAAATTAGTTTAGTTTATCACACAACACCTTGGAGAGGTCTTGCATTATTGCTTGATGTTTTTAAAGATTTAAGTTTAGAAAATGTTGAACTAAATATTTGTTCTTCAACTAAAATTTATGGTGAAAAATTTTATAATGAATATGAAAAAAAATATAAAAAAATATTTGATGACTGTAAAAATACAAAAAATATAAATTACTATGGTTTTGTAAAAAATGAAAAAATTATAGACTTGTTAAAAGAAATGCATATTTATGCTTTTCCAAGCACTTGGGTTGAGACCAGCAGTATATCAACAATTGAAGCTATGGCAGCAGGTTGCGAGATAGTCACAACTAATCTAGGCGCTTTATACGAAACTTGTGCACCATTTGGCACTTTTGTTAGTTTTGATAGAAATATGAAAAACTTAAAAAAAAAATATAAAAAAACTTTAATAAAAAGTATTAAAAATTTTTGGTCCACAGAAAATCAAAATAAACTTGAACTACAACATAAAACTACAAATGCAATATATTCTTGGGATATTAGATCTTTGGAATGGAAAAATTTTTTTGATGAAACAAGAAAATTAAAAAGTATTTAAAATAGTAATATGAAAATTTTTTTTTTTGTTTTGAAAAAGATTGTTCCAATTTCCATTAAACAGTTTTTAAAAAACTTATACGGGGAATTAACAAAGAATTATATATCAAAAAAAATACTGGGAAATAAAGATACATATTTGAAAATTTTTAATGGAATAAAAAATCAAAAGTATCCAGAAATAGATAATTATATTTTCAAAAACAATCTACTGGATATAGATAAAATATTTTTAGATAACATTGCATTGCTTACCCAAATAAGTATTAAAAAAAGTGAACCAAATTACCAGCATGGTAGACTAATTTATAGCATTCTTTATAAGTACATCTTAGATAATAAAAATAAATTTGAAAAATTTTTTTTTTTAGACATTGGAACTGCCAAAGGATTTTCTTCAATTATAATAGCTAAAGCAGGAATAGATACAAAAATTACTTTTAAGGTTAATTCGTATGATGTATTGCCCCATTCTGTTCCAATGTACTGGAATTATATAAATGATAATAAAGGCAAAATTACTAGAAAGGATTTGCTTAAAGATTACACTAATTTTACTAATAATATTAGTTATATTAATAAAAAAGTATCAAATGATGAGGCTAATAATAAAAATATTAGAATAAACTTTGCTTTTATTGATGCTTCACACATCTACAAAGATGTTAAGAATGATTTTAATTTTGTTAACCAAAGACAAGAAAGTAATGATATCATAATTTTTGACGATGTAACTAAAGAAAAATTTAATGGAGTTGTAAAACTTGTAAATGAAATAGATGATAAAATATATAAAATAGAAAAAATAATGTCTTCAAAAAATAGAGGTTACGCAATTGCAAAAAAGATTTAAAATTATTTCTCTGATAATAATTTAATTAATTTGGTAAATTGTCCTTTTTTATATAGATCATCTAAATTTTTTTCGGATAGTATTTGAGAAAAATTTTTTCTTATTATTAAAAATTGACACATTTTTTCACCCCATTTTTTTTTAAAAGCATCTATATAAATTTTATTTCTTTTTTCTGTTTCCTTCAAAGATTCTGCTCCATCCCAAGTAGACTTGCCTTGAAAGTGAAGAAGATAACTATCTGTTAAAAAATTTACACCATAATTTTGAATCGCACATCTTATTCTATAGTCGATATCTTCGCCGCCTCCTTTTCCAAAAGACGTATCAAATTTACCTACATCAAGTAAAATTTTATAGGGTATCTTAAAACAGTAAAAAGGCATTAAATGTGTTTGAAATTTTAAATTTACCTTAAATTTTAGTTTATGTTTTTGAACAATTTCATTAAGTAAATAATAATTTTCATTGAAGTCTTCAAATTTCATTAAAAATTTTAATTTAAGCTTTCCACAATCTGAATTGTAAGCAAAAAGTTGATTACAAGCTGGAATAGAGATATCATTTTCTTCTATTTGAATAGGTTTAAACCAATCTTTAGTAAAAATAATATCGTTATTCAAAAAAATAAGATTCTTTTTACTTTGAATTCCTAGCTCAATGCCTTGATTAACATTTTCTGCAAAACTGAGAGGTTTTTTATTTTTAATTATCTTGATTTTTTTATAACTGGAAAAATTACTTAAATCATTTTTATCATTATCAATCAGCAAAAGCTCATCACTTTCATCTAAAATTGTATTCATAAAAAAAGATTTAATAGCAAAATTTGTATAAAAATTAGAACTTTTCATAGTAACCATTGCAAATAAATTATTCATAAATGTTGAAATTTTATTTTTTCACTTTTTCTTTTTCACATACAGCAATAAAATAACCATTATGCCAATCACTATATTGTCCAAGAAAAAGTTTTGGGATTGAGTTGTCTTGGGTAGTTTTTATTTCTATCTTTGAAATAATACTAATGTTAAGTTTTTCTATTGCTTTAAGAGTTCCATTTCTTACTTCTTGCCAATTCCAATCATCTATAATTAAAATAAAAATATCATCCAAAGCTGGTTGTGCAATTTCAATACCTTCAAATTGAGATTTTTCATCATGAAGTGCGTCATAACAATAAATGTTGAAATTACCAATTTCTTTATAGTTTACTTTTCTAAAATCAGATTCTATAAATTTAAATTCAATATTTTCTGAAGTTTTTTTTATTTTTTCAATATTTTCTTCAAACTCTTTTTTTTGGTCTTTGGTATTGTAGACTTTTTTAAGATACTCTTCTGTGTCAAATTTAAGCCAGTTATCAATACAAACTGCTTTTGCATTATTACCATATAAAGCTGAACATACTGTCGATCCAGCCCAAGATCCTATTTCTAAGTACCTTGGATTTTCAATTAAAGAAACTAAATGATTAATAAGGTATCTGTATTTTTTTCCAGACATGCCAGTCATAAATTTTATTTCATCTGATATTTTTGATTTCAGTGATAAAGCTTGAAAAAATGATAATCTAAGATTTTTAGAATAAGAATTTTTATCAAAATCTCCATCAAATAAAATTGATGTTTCTTCTTTGGGTGATAAAACTAATTTTTTATCCATTTAAGCATATTTTGGTGGGCCCGGTAGGACTCGAACCTACGGCCAATACATTATGAGTGTACTGCTCTAACCAACTGAGCTACAGGCCCCTACTCTTTATTATCAACACTTTTTATACCTTTTCAAATTAAAATCTACCTAAAAATTCTTCTTTAAAATATATCAGACGTTTTTTTTAGGTATATTAGACAGTTGAGCTTTGAGATTTTCAACAACTTCAGCTCTAATATCTTTCTGTAACATTTTTTTACTTAGAGGTTCATTTCCAATAGTTTTATAAATATCAGCTAGCAATTCAAAAATTTCTTCATGTTTATAAAATTGTAAAGCAATTAAAAGAGTATCGATTGCTATATAATATAACTTATTTTTATAAAATATTTTACTTCTCAAAATTAAATACTTGTCATTTTTGTAATATTTATTTCCTAAATTTGATAATTCTTTTTGAGCTTTTTCTATTTTGTTTTCCTTGATTAATAGTTCAATTTTTTTATAGTCAAACATTTAATTCTTTTTCCATTAATTTTTTCGTAATTGAATTTTTAATATTTAATTTTAAATTTATCCACCAATCAAAACATTCTTTGCTTTTTTCAATAATTTTTTGCTCACTAGATTCTGAAATAATACTTGTTGCATCCTGCCATTTATTTATTTTTAAAAAAGGATTGTTTGGAAAAAAACGATCATAATAGTTATAACTATCTTCAACTATTGGTATACAACCACACTCTAGTGATTCATATAATCTAAATGTTTCAGGGTGAACTACACCGTTTGGACAAGGAGCAAAGGCGGTTTGTGATAACTTAATACTAATTTCTTCTGCAGAAATGCCTTTTTTATCGTTAAATTTTTCTGTGGTGTGGACAAAAAAAGGGTCTACTTTCTCCAGTTGATATAGCAAGTCGTGTCGACTAGATTTGTGTATAGTTCCAATAAAAGCCCACTTATATTTTTTTTTGTTATCATATCTAGAAGTATAATTTGTAACACCAGCTTTATAACCAATCGGTATACATGAAATATTTTTGGAAGAAAAATAAAAATTATAACAAAAAAATCTCCAAGTATGGTTACAAAAATTATATATTTTTTTTACATCTTCGCCTGTTTCATCTCCTAAGTGAAATAAATAAACTTTTTTACAAATGAATTGCAGTTTAGAATAAAAAGAAGCTTTTTCTTGAACTTCAGAATCAATAATAATTAATTCATCATTTGATTTCACATTATGTAGACTATTTACTTCTTCAAAATGAATGTCTTTTAATAAACTATATAACCAGTTGCTAGTATTTTCTTTGTGAAACTCTCCCCATTTTTGATTTTTTAAATTGTCTGTATTTACGGTGTTCCAGAGCAATTTAAACATTATGATTTATTATTTATTTCTCCAAAAAACTTTTTAGTTGTTTAGATCGGCTTGGGTGTTTGAGTTTTCTTAAAGCTTTAGCTTCGATTTGTCTAATTCTTTCTCTAGTAACTGAAAATTGTAATCCTACTTCTTCAAGAGTATGATCTGTGTTCATACCGACTCCAAAACGCATTCTCAAAACTCTTTCTTCTCTTGGAGTGAGTGTTGCTAAAATTTTCGTAGTCGACTCACTTAAATTTGATCTAATAGCTTGATCCAAAGGCATTAATGCGTTTTTATCTTCAATAAAATCTCCTAAACTACTATCTTCTTCATCACCAACTGGTGTTTCGAGAGAAACCGGTTCTTTTGAAATCTTTAAAACTTTTCTTACTTTCTCAAGCGGCATCCTTAATTTTTTAGCTAATTCTTCAGGTGTTGGCTCTCTTCCAAATTCACTTAAAATTTGTCTTTGTGTTCTAACAATTTTATTTATTGTTTCTATCATATGAACAGGAATTCTAATTGTTCTAGCTTGGTCTGCTATTGACCTTGTTATTGCTTGTCTTATCCACCAAGTTGCATAAGTAGAAAATTTATAACCCCTTCTATATTCAAATTTATCTACAGCTTTCATCAAGCCAATATTTCCTTCTTGGATTAAATCTAAAAATTGTAAACCTCTATTGGTATATTTCTTGGCAATTGAAATTACTAATCTAAGGTTGGCTTCCACCATTTCTTTTTTTGCAATACTTGCTTCTTTTTCTCCTTTTTGTGTTCTGCTTACTAAAGATTTGAATTCTGTCACTGATAAACCAATCTTATTGCTAAACTCAACTAGTCTTTCTCTTATTTCAGAAAACTCTTTTTTATTTTTTTGGAAGAAAGCTTTCCAAATTTTATTTGTATTTAAAAAAGATTTAAGATTAGGATTGATTTCATTTCCTAAATAATATTTTAAAAATTCTTGTCGTGAAATTTTATTTTCTAAAGCAAGTCTTAGCAAATTCCCTTCTAATGATATTATTTTTCTGTTTTCTACATAATGAGACTGAACCAATTCTTCTAAAACTGATGCACTTAATTGAAGAACTTTAATCTTCTCAACTATTAAACTTATTATTTTTTTACATCCTTTTTCTCTCGAAGCAGAAAAAATCTGACCATTTAATACTGACTGTAATTTATCTTTTTGATAAGAAATTAATTTGTTATAATTCTTAGTAAGAAAAGTAATAATCGATATTACTTTTGGTTTTATTTCATTTTCCATCGCTGCAAGGGAAATGTTAAATTCATCCTCTTCTGAGCTTTCAGCTTCTTCTCCTGTGGCACTACTAGTTTCATCTTTTTTATTTTCTTGTTGATCTTTGGCTTTATTTACTGATTTAACTTTAGATTTTTTTGAACTGTCACTAGACCCATCGTCTATATCCATATACGTTGAATCAATATCAATAATTTCTCTTACTAAAATTTCTTCTTTTTCTAATTTTTCTTTCCATTCAAATATTTTTTTTGCCATTAATGGGCTTTGCGCAAGTGCATTAAGCATCACATCTTTTCCCGCCTCTATCCTTTTTGCAATAGCAATTTCCCCTTCTCTAGATAAAAGCTCTACACCTCCCATTTCCCTTAAATACATTCTTATAGGATCATCACTTTTTTCTGATGGACTATCTTGCTCACTTGAGCTTGCTTCTTTTTTCTTTGTTACTTTAAAATCTGATTTTTTTTCAACCAAACAAACTTTGTTATCAAAAATATGAAAAATTGCTTTTTCTAAATTTTCATGAGTGCTATTTCTTTTCCCAAGAGATTTTTGCAATTCTTCATGGGTAATAAAGCCTCTATGAAGACCTCTTTCCATTAATCTTGAAAATGATTTTGTAATTAATTTTTTCACAATTTTCCTGAATTTAATTAAAGATATATATAGTGACTTATAAAAAAAAATCTACATCAAATAAATAGATGTATTTAGCCTGTTTTTAACTTGTTTTTAAGCTCATTTTTCTTGTCAACTAAGTCTTTGAATGCATTATCACTCATTTCGTTAATCATCTTATTCTCTAGTTTCTCTATTTCTGCATTAATACCAATTTTTTGTAAATCAAGACAAAGATCTGACAAAATATTTTTAATTTCATTTTCACTTTTATTTGAAAGAATTATTTTTACTTGAGCAACATTTTCTATTTCTTCAATTAAATTGTGAAATTTTTTATTTTTTCTGGTTTCAAAAAAAATTTCTTTATTTAATTTATCTTTATCATAGTTTTCTTTTGAAAATACTACGTTTTTCAATTCTTGTTTTAAATCATTTAAAATTTCTTCAGAAAAAATATTCTCTGGAAAAATTTCTTTGTCGTTCTCGAAAATTTGAGGAAAATTAATTATAATATAAATAATTGAATATTCTTTTAATTTTCTTTCTGTGTAGTTTTTTAATTTATCTATTTTTAATTTAGTTTCTTTTAAAGGTAAGTACGCTCTATTATAATTTATAAAATTTGATTTTCTAAAATTTATATTTGGAGTTAACAGATTAATTTTTGCAAGAAATGACTCCAAGTAATATTTTGATAAAGCCTGATCTTTTATTTCTTTACATAAATTTTTCATTTTTTTTTCAAAGGAAGCTAGAGAGGAAGGATTTTTTTGATCAATATTATAAAAATTATAATTCCAAATAAAATCATTAATTGTTAATTTTTGTTTATTCAACTCTTCAAAACCAGCTTTTCCATTATTGTTAATAAATGTATCTGGATCGTCATTTTTTGATAAAAATAAAAAATATATATTATGATCTGGTTTTAATAATGGAAAAAGTTTTTCAGCAGCTCTAATAGCAGCATTTTGCCCGCCATCATCACCATCAAAAAATATTGTAATATTCTTAAAATATCTCCATGCTAATTCTAATTGATTTTCTGTAAGTGCTGTACCTTGATTTGCCACAACATTTTTAATACCAAATTTATGTAAAGTGATAACATCCATATATCCTTCTACAAAAAAAATTTCATCTTTTTTATTAACTATTTTTTTGGCTTCGTTGAAATTAAAAATATTGTTACCTTTTTTATAAAAAGATGTTTCAGGTGAATTAATATATTTTGCAAATTTTGTATTAGTTATTACTCGACCTCCAAAAGCAATGATTGCGCCATTTATATTTTTTATAGGAAAAACTATCCTTCCTCTGAATCTTTCAACTAGTTTATTGTTTTTTTCATCCAAATAAAATAACCCTGAATTTAAAAGCTCTTCATTTTTAAATTTATTTTTTTGTGCTACGTAAAAATCGTTTTTAAATCCAGCATAACCAATTTTAAAAAAATCTATTTGTTCCTTATTTATTTTTCTAAAATCTAAATATTTTTTTACATCTGTATATTTTAAAGATGTTAGTTCTTGATTACAAAAATTTGCATATCTTTCTAATATTTCATTGTAAATTTTCCATTTTTTTTCTCTTTCTTCATCAATTTTTGAAAACCTATAAACTGGCATTCCTGCATCAGCAGCCAATTTTTTTACTGCCTCACCAAATTTAAAATTTTGTGTTTTCATTAAAAAATCAAAAATATTTCCATGTTCAGATGAACTAAAACAATGATAAAAAAACTTTTGGTCATTTACAGTAAATGATGGAGTTTTTTCATTTGTAAAAGGAGATAAGCCAACAAATTCTTTTCCTCTTTTTGTTAATTTAACGTACTTGCCTACTACACTTGAAACCTTCAGTCTAGATTTTATCTCTTCTAAATATTGTTTCGGATATTTCATCATTTGTTGTTTAATAAATCTTTAAGAATTTTTCCTGCAATTGAAAAATCCACACTGGAAGAATGATCCTTTTTTAATAGTCCCATTATTTTTCCCATATCTTTTAAGCCTGATGCTTTATTGTTAAGCACTAAATCTTTACAAATTTTTTTAGTATCTTCAGCGTTGAGCAGTTTAGGCAAAAACTCTTCGATGATTGTTATTTCTTTTAATTCGTTATCTAACAACTCAGTTCTATTAGCTTTCTTATAAATATCTGCAGATTCATTTCTTTGTTTTAACATTTTTCTTAAAATTTGATCAATTTCTTGGTCGTTAAGCAGCTCTTTTTTTCCTCCAGTTCTTTTTGCAATATCCCCATCTTTAATTGATGATAAAATTAACCTAAAAGTAGAAATAAGCATTTTATCCTTAGATTTAAGTGCATTATTATATTTTTCGGTAATTTTTTCTCTTTGAGGCATATTAATAGTGTTAATTTACTTTAATAGCAGATCTTGTTCAAAAGAAAATTTACAGGCTGGTGATAAAATTTTTTTCATATGTTGCGCAAAAACTTATAGTATTGTAAAAGGCTTTAACTCAAGAGTTGTATTTGGAAGCTGAAACGTATTTAAGTAAAAGAAACAAAAAAAATAATCCTAGAGGGATTAACTCCACAGCTATTTTAGTTTTAAACAACGGAAGTTTTTTTTATGGAACTGGAATTGGTTATAAAGGTTCTTCCACAGGAGAAGTTTGTTTTAATACATCAATAACAGGTTACCAAGAAATAATATCTGATCCTTCTTACGCTGAACAAATAATTAATTTTACATTTCCACATGTTGGAAATGTTGGCACAAACTTAGATGATCATGAATCAGATAAAATTTGGACTAAAGGAGTCATTTTTAATACTGAAATTACAAATCCTTCTAATTATAGGTCTTTGATAAATTTAGACAGTTGGCTAAAAAAAAATAAGATAGTTGGAATCGTTGGCCTTGATACTAGGAGCTTAACTAACTTAATTAGAGATAAAGGAGCTCCCAATGGAACTATTGCTTTTTCAAAAAATGGTAAGTTTAATATTAAAAAATTATTAAAACTAACAAGAAAATGGTGTGGATTAAAAAATTTAGATTTAGCAAAAAGAGTTACTACTACAAAAAATTATAAGTGGTCAGGTTATAAAATTTGGAAAAAAAATGTTGGTTATACAAAAAATAAAAATAAATCTTTTAATGTTGTTGCAATTGATTATGGAATAAAAAAAAATATCTTAAGATATTTCTCTGAATTTAATTGTAGTGTTAATGTTGTGTCTTGCACAACAAGTGCTGAAAAAATACTTAAATTTAAACCTGATGGAATATTTTTATCAAATGGTCCTGGAGATCCTGCAGCTACAAGTAAATATGCTAAGAAAATTATTAAAGAGTTAATAAGAAATAAAGTTCCTATTTTTGGTATTTGTTTAGGACATCAAATACTTGCTCTAACCCTTGGAGCAAAAACAAAAAAAATGAAACTAGGTCATAGAGGTGCAAATCACCCTGTGAAAAATTTAATAAAAGGTAATGTAGAAATTACGAGTCAAAATCATGGCTTTGAAGTTATTAAAGAAACTTTACCAAAAAATGTTGAGGTTACTCATAAGTCGTTATTTGATGATGGTGTTGAGGGAATAAAGCTAAAAAATAAACCAGTTTTTTCAGTCCAATACCATCCTGAATCTAATCCTGGTCCTCAAGATAGTGTCTATTTATTTCAAGAATTTATTAACTACATGAAAAAAAATGCCAAAAAGAAAAGATCTTAAAAAAATTTTAGTAGTTGGAGCAGGCCCAATAATAATAGGCCAAGCATGTGAGTTTGACTATTCTGGAACTCAAGCATGTAAAGCTTTAAAAGACGAAGGTTATAAAGTTATTTTAATAAACTCAAATCCAGCAACAATTATGACTGATCCTAACATTGCTGATAAAACTTACATTGAGCCAATTACAATTGAAATATTTGAAAAAATTATAAAAAAAGAAAAACCAGATGCAATATTACCAACAATGGGGGGTCAAACAGCTTTAAACTTAGCAATGGAGGCTGAAAAAAAAGGAATTTTAAAAAAATACAAAATTGAACTAATCGGAGCTAATTCTAAAGCAATCTCAAATGCAGAAGATAGAAAAAAATTTAGAAAAAATATGATTGATATTGGCTTAGACCTGCCAAAATCAAAAGTACTAAATCATATTAAAGACGCTTCAAAAATACTTAAAAATATTGGATTACCCGCAATAATAAGACCTGCATTCACACTTGGTGGGTTAGGTGGTGGTATTGCAAAAAATATAAAAGATTATTTCAAGATAGTTAAAAATGGTTTGTATGAATCACCTGTTAATCAAGTTTTAATCGAAGAATGTCTTGAGGGCTGGAAAGAATTTGAAATGGAAGTGGTTAGAGACAAAAAAGATAACTGTATAATTATTTGTTCAATAGAAAATATTGACCCGATGGGAATTCATACAGGAGATTCTGTAACAGTTGCACCTGCTTTAACATTAACAGACAAAGAATACCAGGTGATGAGAAATGCCTCTATCGCATGTCTTAGAAAAATTGGAGTTGAAACAGGAGGTTCCAATGTTCAGTTTGCAATTAATCCAAAAGATGGAAGAATGGTTATAATTGAAATGAACCCAAGAGTATCACGTTCATCTGCTCTTGCTTCTAAAGCAACTGGATTTCCAATAGCCAAAGTGGCAGCAAAATTAGCTATTGGATATACGTTAGATGAATTGAAGAACGAAATTACAAAAACAACACCTGCTTCTTTTGAACCAAGTATTGACTATGTGGTTACAAAAATACCAAGGTTCACATTTGAAAAATTTTCTACATCTCCTGTAACACTTGGTACGTCAATGAAGTCTGTAGGAGAGGCAATGGCAATTGGAAGAAACTTTAAAGAATCTTTGCAAAAAGCTTTGGTTTCTTTAGAAACAGGTTTTGCTGGATTAGATAGAATTTTTTTAATAAGTAAAAAACAAATAGAAAAAAAATTAAAAGAAAATATACCTAATAAAATTTTATTAGTAGCAGAAGCTTTCAGAAAAAAAATTAACATTAAGAAAATTTATCAACTATCAAAGATAGACAATTGGTTCTTAGAACAAATTAAAGAAATTGTTGAAACCGAACAACAAATTAAAAAGAAAGGATTGCCTAATGATTATAATGAATTTAATAGGATTAAATCCATGGGTTTTTCAGATAAAAAATTATCTGAAATAACAAAGCATTCTGAAGAAATAATTAGAAAAAAAAGAATAGGTCTTAAAATAAGACCAGTGTTTAAGAGAGTAGATACTTGTGCTGCAGAATTTAAGTCTTTTACTCCTTATATGTATTCTACGTACCAAAGAAATTTTTCATTAAATACTGAATGTGAAGCGGACCCATCTTCAAAGAAAAAAGTTATAATTTTAGGTGGTGGGCCTAATAGAATAGGCCAAGGAATTGAATTTGATTATTGTTGTTGTCAGGCAAGCTTTGCATTAAAAGAAATTGGTTTTGAAACAATTATGATTAACTGTAATCCTGAAACAGTTTCAACAGATTATGATACTAGTGATAGATTATATTTTGAACCTCTTAATGAAGAGTACGTTTATAATATTATCAAAAAGGAAAGTGAAAAAGGAAGCTTGATTGGAATAATTGCTCAATTTGGTGGTCAAACTCCAATTAAACTTGCTAAATTTTTAAATGATAATAAGTTTCCAATTCTTGGAACTCAATATACTTCTATTGATTTAGCAGAAGACAGGGATAGATTTAGTAAGCTACTTGATAAACTTAATCTTAAACAAGCTGAAAGTGGAATAGCGAAAAACTATCAACAAGCTATTAAAATTGCTGAAAAAATTGGATTACCTTTAATGGTAAGACCTTCTTATGTTTTGGGTGGTAGAGCTATGGAGATAGTTCATGAAAAAAGTCAGTTAAAAAAATTTGTAGAAGAAGCTTTCAAGGCTGCTGAAGAAAACCCAATATTAATAGATAAATTTATTGATCATGCAATGGAAATAGATGTTGACGCTTTAAGTGACGGCAAACAAGTTTTTGTTGCAGGAATAATGCAACATATTGAAGAAGCAGGAATCCATTCTGGGGACTCAGCTTGCTCATTACCGCCATTCTCTATTAAATCAAAATTAATAAGTGAAATTGAAATTCAAACTAAAAAGTTAGCTTTAGCATTAAAAGTAAAGGGTTTTATGAATATTCAATTTGCAATTAAAAAAGATGAAATTTATGTTATTGAAGTTAATCCAAGAGCTAGCAGAACTGTTCCATTTGTATCAAAAGCCAAAGGTCTTCCATTAGCCAAGATTGCTTCAAGAGTGATGACTGGAGAAATGTTATCTAAATTTAATTTAAAAAATAAAAATAAAAATATGTATGCAGTTAAAGAAGCGGTCTTTCCATTTAATAAATTTCCAAATAGTGATGTTTTATTAGGACCCGAAATGAAATCAACTGGTGAAGTAATGGGGCTTGATAAAGATTTTGGTGTAGCTTTTGCTAAAAGTCAAATTGCAGCATCAAATTCTTTACCAACGAAGGGCTTAGCATTTATTTCTTTAAAAGATTCACATAAAATTGAAGGAGTAGATTTAGCAAAAAAATTATTAAAGTTAAACTTTACCTTATGTGCCACAGAAGGAACTGCCAATTTCATAAAAAAACATGGCATGAAGTGTAAGAAAATAAATAAAGCAAGCGGTGGCTCACCTCATATTGTTGATGTGTTAAATTCAAAAAAAATTGCTTTAGTGATTAATACTGGTGGAGGAAATAGCGAACACAGACTAAGTGATGCAATCGCTCTAAGAAGAGCAACTCTAATAAATAAAGTTCCCTACTGTACAAATATGTCAACTGCACAAGCGTGTTTAAATGGAATTAGATCACTAAAAACAAAAGAGATTGCGGTGAGATCTCTTCAAGATATTTAAAAACTAGTCTACTTTCCAATCAGTAGGAAAAGAAACATAATTAACTTGCAAGCACCGTCTCTCTTTAACAATTTCTTTTTTTTCCATTCCATGCCAAGTGTTTGGGCCGCTTGAAAAAAAATAACCATAATTATTTTTATAAGGAACAGTTTTAATCTTTTCTAGTTTTTCATTGTAAAAATCTGTACCTAAACTCTCAGATTCATTAAATTCATTGACAAATAAAAGACACGATAATAGTTTTTCTTTAATATCACAATGCGGTTTTAACCAAAAGCCTTCTCTGTCACATATAATCTCAACTCTAACATATGAGTTTGATAAATCTTTATTTATCAACAGTGAAATTTTTTTATAAGTTTCCTTTGATTGAAGTTCTTTAATTAAATTAACTAGTCCAGGAAAGTTTTTTGCATTATCTTTATCTACAAAGCATCTAAATTTAATAGCTTGCCCACCAGATGCTATTCCTGCTCTATATTCAGCTGAACCTCCATCTATGGCTCTTGTTCCATCATATCTTATTTTAAGATTATTAAGATTTGGTATATCTGCTTTAATTATTTCTTGAATTGCCTCATTAGACAAAGGTTCATTTAGTTCCCAGTGTGTAAAAGGATTATTGTGTTTTTTTGATTTATTTAAAATTGAATTAAGAAAAGTCATATGCTTTAATTTTTTGTTTTATATAATTTGCCACTCTAGTAGTTTCGTCTAGTTTTTGATAGCTCCAATTTTCAAATGAAGAATCAAGATTTTTAATGATATTTAAAGATTGAAATAAAGTAAAGAATTCCTTAAATCTTAGGTTTTTTTTTGTTGGAGGCATTTGGGCTACATAGATTGGTTTACCAGTAATTGCTGCTTCTGAAATCATTGAAGTTGAATCACAAGTTACAACAATATGATTAGCTAGTTTTAAAGATGATAAATAAGCTTTCTTGTCAATAGTAGGAATTAAAATCTGATCTTCGTCAAAATAATTTTTTGCTTTTTCTATAATATATTTTGGTGTTCTCATTGATGGTATAATTATTGCTTGATAATTATTTTCTAAAAAAATTTTCTTAATTTTAGAAAAAACATCAAGAATAATTTTCTCTTGATAATTATAATATTTATTTGGTCCCCCTATTATGAAAGAAACTATTTTTTTTCTTTTATCTATTTTAGATTCTAGGTAGTTTTTATTCTTGTCTATTTCATCGATTGTTAAATAATGAATTGATCCTTTGGTATTTAGAACGTTATTGCCAATTAACTTATCGTGAATCGGAGCTATTATATAATCGAAATTTTTAAGTGAAACTTTAGGATCTTGAATGTGAATTGTTAAAATTTTATTTTTATATTTTCTTTTAAATAGAATTGATGGTATTACACTTTTTCTACCACAAGAAATTACTATATCAAATTTATTTATAATCTTGTTTTTAAAAGTATGTTTATTAATTGGTGTTAAAACTGGAGGAATTAACTTCCAAAAACTGTTAAGTTCAATTTTCTCGTGTATAAAATCTAAATCTAAGGATTTTGCTAAGCCTTCCGTTTGACTGATCATCCCATGCATGCCCTCTGTTAAAAGAATGGCTTTTAATTTTTTCATAATGCAATTATACGTATTTTTATATAATATTTATCCACAACAATAATAAATTAGTTTTATTTAAATTCATAACCATTTATATATCATCAATGAAATTATGCGTATTGAAGAAGATATTAAGCTAGATTATGCAGATGTGTTATTTCGACCTAAAAGAAGTACTCTTTCTAGTCGTAAAGACGTAGCACTTGAGCGTACTTATAAATTTAAATACAGCAATCATCAATGGACAGGAGTACCTATCATAGCTGCAAATATGGATGGTGTTGGTGAGCTTGAAGTGGCCAAAAACTTAGCTAAGTTTAAAATCATGACATGCTTAACTAAACAGCACAATATTAAATTGATTAAACGTAATTCATCAATTAAGGAAATTTTTTCTCATCTTGCTTTAAGCACAGGTACTAGCGATAAAGATTATAAAAGATTGAATGAAATTTTAAAAGAATTTAGTTTTTTTGAATTTATATGTATTGATATAGCAAATGGATATTCAGATCATTTTAGTAAATTTGTTAGATCTGTAAGAGAAAAATACCCAACAAAAACTATAATTGCAGGTAATGTTGTTACAGCTGATATGACACAAGAATTAGTTATGAGTGGTGCAGACATAGTAAAAGTGGGTATAGGGCCTGGAAGTGTTTGTACAACAAGAATACAAACTGGTGTAGGTTACCCTCAGTTAAGTGCAGTTATTGAATGTGCAGATGCTGCTCATGGTTTAGGAGCACATATTATAGCTGATGGAGGATGTACATGCCCTGGAGATGTTGCAAAAGCATTTGGTGGGGGCGCTGACTTTGTAATGTTAGGTGGAATGTTTGCGGGACATGAAGAAGGTGGTGGAAAAAAAATTAAAAAAAATGGATCAAAGTTTATTGAATTTTATGGATCAAGCTCTGATACAGCACTAGATAAACACTACGGAGGTTTATCAGATTACAGAAGTAGTGAAGGAAAAAAGGTTCAAGTAAAATATAGAGGAAAAATAAAAGACACAGTTTTAAATATATTAGGTGGTATTAGAAGTAGCTGCACATATGTAGGAGCTCCTTCTCTAAAACAATTAAGTAAATGCACAACTTTTATTCGAGTAAATCAACAATATAACGATACCTTTGAATAAAATTAAAAGAACCTTTAAATTAATTTAAAAATACCCATATAGATTTAATATGAAAAATAATTCTATAAAACATTCTAAAGTTTTAATCTTAGGCTCTGGTCCAGCAGGATGCACAGCTGCTATTTATGCTGCAAGAGCTATGTTAAAGCCAGTTTTGGTTTATGGTTCAGAACCAGGTGGACAATTGAATACTACAACTGATGTTCAAAATTATCCTGGATATTCTGATGTTATACAGGGGCCTTGGTTAATGGATCAAATGAAAGAACAGTCTCAAGCAGTGGGAACAGAAATGATTCAGGATCATATTAAAGAAATTAATTTAAAAGAAAAACCCTTTAAAGCTATTGGCGAAAGTGGGCAAGAATATACTGGTGATACGGTTATAATTTCTACAGGTGCTCAAGCAAGATGGCTAAATATAAAATCTGAGCAAGAATTTAGAGGATTTGGTGTCTCTGGGTGTGCAACATGTGATGGTTTTTTCTTTAAAGGAAAAGAAGTAGCAGTTATTGGTGGTGGTAATGCTGCTGTTGAAGAGGCAATGTTTTTAACTAAATTTGCAACAAAAGTAAAACTTATTCACAGAAGAGATAGTTTACGAGCTGAAAAATTATTACAAAAAAAATTAAAAGAAAATCCAAAAATTGAAATAATTTGGAATTCAATTTTAGAAGAGGTTAAGGGAAATAAAGATCCAAAAGGTGTAACAGGAATTAAAATTAAAAATATTAAAACTAATAAAACTTCTGAAATAAACATTCATGGACTTTTCATAGCAATTGGACATGACCCTGCAACATCTTTATTTAAAGGTCAGCTAGATATGGATAAAGAAGGTTATTTAATAACTAAACCAGATTCTACTATCACTAATATTCCAGGTGTTTTTGCCGCTGGAGATGTTAAAGATAAAATATTTAGACAAGCTGTTACAGCAGCAGGAATGGGATGTATGTCTGCTTTGGAAGCAGAAAAATTCCTTGCTAATAAAAACTAGCTAAGGTTTTTACAAAAATTAGAAATTCGTTCTAAAGCTTTTTTAAGATTTTCCATTGAAGTTGCATAAGAAATTCTAAAATATCCCTCTAAACCAAATGCTGAACCTTGTACAACAGCAACATTTGAATGTTCTAATAATTTTTCTACAAATTCTTTATCAGTTTTCAATTTTGTTTTTTTATTTAACAACTGTTTGCAACTTGGAAAAACATAGAATGCACCATTTGGTTTTAAACAATTTATACCTTTAATTTTATTTAAACTTTCTACTACAAAATCTCTTCTTTTTTTAAAAGCTTCTGCTCTTGTTTCTATAAACTCTTGTGTTCCATTTAGTGCTTCTACAGCAGCAGCCTGACTGACAGATGAAGGATTAGAAGTAGATTGAGACTGAATCTTTCCAATTGCTTTTATTATTTCTTTTGGTCCTGCTGCATAACCAATTCTCCAACCTGTCATTGCGTATGATTTGCTTACGCCATTCATTGTAAGTGTTCTTTCTTTTAATTCAGAAATTTGAGCGATAGTAAAAAAATTGAAGTTATCATATGTAATGTGTTCATAAATATCATCACTTAAAATATGAATCTTCTTATTTCTAATCAAAATTTTAGATAAACTTTTAATCTCTTCTTTCGTATAAGATGCTCCAGTAGGATTTGAAGGAGAATTAAGTATTAACCATTTTGTTTTTTTTGTAATAGCCTTTTTAAGATTCTTTGGGGTTAATTTAAAACCATCATTTTCATTACATTTTACAATTTTTGGTTTTCCACCAGCTAATAAAACCATGTCAGGGTAAGATACCCAATATGGTGCAGGAATAATCACTTCATCACCCTTGTTTAAAGTGGCCATGAAGGTGTTGTAGATTACTTGCTTTCCTCCAGTTCCAACTGTGACTTCATCGATCGAATATTCCAAGTTATTTTCTGATTTAAATTTATTTACTATTGCCTGCTTTAGTATTGGAGTTCCATCCACGGCTGTATATTTTGTATCACCTTTGTTGATTGCTTCGATTGCAGCTTGTTTTATATTATTGGGGGTATCAAAATCTGGCTCTCCAGCACCTAATCCTATAACATTTTTGCCTGCGGCCTTTAATTCCCTAGCCTTTTGCGTAACCGCTATAGTAGGTGATGGTTTAATTCTTTTTAAAGAGTTGGATATTATGCTCATTAATTTTATTATGTTTTTTAAATTATTAAATTATTATAAAC
>MDTB01135277.1_pt1 | contig 63885 bp, 64 predicted proteins | sample 811161 | NCBI WGS metagenome assembly MDTB01 (sample SAMN05326650, study PRJNA326480) | marine metagenome | isolation source: seawater | place: Mediterranean Sea | collected 2009
GAGGCGGATTATTCTTTATCCAATGTTTGGCAATATCTATTCTGCGGGCAAACCATACTCGTTCATGTTTCTTCGCATATTTTAAAAATCGTCTTAGAGGCGATGCCGATACGTTGGCGATACAGTTCTCCAAACACTCCGCGGTTCTATTAAATGTTGCAGATTGACCAGATTGTCGAACTTTCTTCTGATTCTAAGAGGCGGAGTGGCTGTGAATAGTTCCGACGTGCTGTCGAGCAAGCGATAACAGGATGCTCGCTTACCCTCTTTTACGACCGTGTTTGATGTTAGCGGTGCCTGTATAAGGGATAGTCTGATCAATGGTTTTCCATATTGTTCGGCCCGTGGGGCACTCTTGCTCCTCCATGATATGTGCGACGAGGCCTACAGCGCGTGAGATTATCGCAAAGCCTCGCATAATTCGCGCAGGCACCCCGATCTCTAACATGACTGCGGCAGCGGCGCCTGTTGCATTAATAGTCAGGTGCTTGCCATGTACTTTATCCATGGCGCTACTAAGAGCCAAAAGTGCTTCCAAGTACTCCCCCTCAATCTCGGTTTGAGCGCGGGCGATCTCAAATAATTTTGGCGACCGTGGGTCGTCTGGTTTATGGAGATGATGGCCAAATCCAGGTAGGGGCCGTTTTTCAGCATGCGCTTGAATGACTTCGCGTTTGGCAGCTGCTTCGATCCCCTCTTTGGCCATTACTAGGCGCTCTAAAATAGCGGCGCAGTCTTCCATGGTGCCAACGAATTGGCTGGCGACGTTCAAAAGGCCCGCTGATACGGCCGCTTGTAGCGCTTCTGGCGCAGAAAGGTAGGTCACCCGAGCTGCGATCACGCTCGGCGTAAAGCCGTGCTCCATCAACGTAACCAAGACTGCATCTAAAACGGCGGTTTGACCGGCCGTAGGGTGTTTGCCCATAATGTGATAAAACATTGTATCAGTGAAGGTCATTTTTCCCATCATGTCGTTAACTAAGTCCATTTCGCGCACGTAGAGTGAAGTCAGTGTATGGGTTGCTAACTTGGTTTCGGGTGAGTGATTAGACATGAAGGTTACTCCTTACTTTTGGCAAACATTACTTTGGCTTCTCGACGAAGTACTTTACCAACTGGGCTGCGCGGAAGACGTTCGGTGATGTGGATTTTTTTTGGCGTTTTAACCGCATCAAGTCGTGATTTCACAAAATTGATGATGTCTTGGGGGTCTGGGACCTCTCCCTTATGTACCTCAATAGCAGCATGAACCGCTTCCCCCCATTTTTCGTCCTCAAGGCCAAATACAACGCACTCACTTACCTGTGGGTGCTCGCCTAGTACCGTCTCGACATCGCTTGGATAAACATTGAACCCGCCAGTGACGACCACGTCACGGATACGATCTTTTATGTATATAAAACCCCGCCTATCCTCGTAGCCTATATCGCCGGTATGCAACCAACCGTTAATTATAGTTTCAGCAGTTTTGTCAGGCATCTTGTAATAGCCCTTCATAACTAAATCGCTTTTCAGTACGATTTCCCCCTGTTGGCCTATGGGCAATAAATTTCCATCAGGGTCCATTATGCCAACCCGTGTCAATGCTGTGGGAACCCCAGTGGAGGCGTAGTTTTCTGGATCTTGCCAATCGTTTGCCCTTATGCAAATGGCAATTTGGGGAGCTTCGGTTTGCCCAAAACAGGTCTCAAGCGCATTATTGAATATGGGCATAGCCTTGGCCACGGCATCCGGCCGCATGGCTGCGCCACCAACGATGAAGTGCCGAAGTGATGAAAAATCCCTTTTGCTTATTTTGTTATCGGCTAGCATCATATAGACGATTGTGGGTGGAACGAATACCGATGTAGCGCGCAGCCGTTCAATAGCTCTCATAATAGCTTGTGGGGTAGCTGGTTCACTCATGAATAGCTGGGTGCCTCCCTTGGCCAGAATTGGCATTATTAAAGTATTGGCTCCATGTGTCATGGGAGCGGCAATTAAGTGACGATCGAGAGCATCGAACTCAAAACTTGTCAGCATGGAGGCCACACACGTATTCCAAACCCTATAAGTTTGCATTACCCCTTTTGGAGTGCCAGATGAGCCCCCCGTAAATTTTATTGCTTGCAGGTCGTCCATCGTGCGCTCGGGGCGTCTGGGGTGCTTGCCCGTGTGCTCTGCGATCAGATCTTTTAGACTTTTGCCACTCCATGCTTCGGGTCCAGGTTTGCCTAAAATTACCGTTCCGCCAGCAGGCAAGACTTTCTCTAAGCAATCGTGATCGATCACGATAATCGTCGGCTCTGTAACATCGATGATACGCCTCAGTTCATCGCTGCCGTTCCTGGGGTTTAAAGGCACCCAAGTTTTGCCTGCGGAAAAGGTCGCTAGCCAGGCGATCAAGTGCTCGAAGGAATTGTAAGCGCAAATGCCAACCCTAGTGCCCGGATCAGCGTCGATTTGTTGAAAAGCATGGGCGAGGGCGTTGGATCGACTAAGCAAATCTGCAAAGGTGATTTTCAAGGGCTCGTGCGCTGGGCCTTTGTCAACTTCGACCGCAACGCGCTCAGGCCAAAGTCTGGCAGCTAAAAAAAAATGATCAATGGGCATCATAACAAAACCGAGCTTATTGCGGGAGACCTATGAAATCAAAGTTTCCTGCAAAATTTAGGTGATTGACTAAAACGGTTGCGATCTCAAAAATTTACCGGTTGAATAATACGCATGATATCTGTGGTTACATCAACTTCTGAGACACACCCTGTTCTGGACGCGCACCGCTTTGACCCCTCAAGATTGCAATCTTTGATGTTGCGGGATGGGGTTGATTCCTCCCCGCCGTTTTGTATTACGCAATTCCAAGGCGGAATGTCGAATCCAACATTTTTGTTAAGTGATGCCGATGGACGCCGGTTTGTGTTACGCAAGAAGCCATCGGGGGAGCTTCTACCTTCGGCACATGCTATCGAGCGAGAGTATAGGGTTCTTACCGCTTTGCGCGATGTGGGTTTTCCGGTAGCAAAACCCCTGTTCCTCTGCGAGGATAAGACCGTTATAGGTCAAGCATTCTATGTGATGGGTTTTGTTAAGGGCCGGGTGTTTCGTGACTTAACACTGCCGGAGATAAACCCATCAGATCGAGCAGCTATTTATGACTCCATGAACGAAACTCTTGCCAAATTACATACTGTAGATGTCCGATCAGCTGGCTTATGCAACTTTGGACGAATTGGTGGTTATGTTGAACGCCAAATCAGGCGTTGGTCTGACCAGTATGCAGCATCTAAAACGGAAGATTTGGATACCATGGATAGGGTGATGGCTTGGTTGCCCGAGAACCTGCCGGAAAATAATTTGACTACGATTGTTCATGGAGACTTTCGATTGGAAAATATCATTTTTCATGAGACGGAACCGAGAGTTCTCGCCGTTGTTGATTGGGAACTATCTACTCTCGGTGATCCATTATCGGATCTTGCTTATAACTGTTTGCCTTATTACATGGCAGATCCAGCACGGGGCGACCTGATAGATTTGACGAAATCGGCAACTGGTATTCCAAAAGTGCAAGAGTATATTGCAGCGTATAGTGCGCGCATGGGCAGAGACTTTAACGCGAACTGGACGTTTTATTTGGTGCTCTCGCTTTTCCGTTTAGCTGCAATTGTACAAGGCGTTTATGCTCGAGGTCTTAAGGGAAACGCGGCCTCGCCGGAAGCTATGGCCCGCAAAGAGCGCTGTCGTGAATTAGCGGACGTGGCATGCCATTTACTGGATGGGCCGTAGTGGCAACGAACAAACTTATTTTTGGAAGGTTCTGGAGCGAGGACTTTACTATCTGGACTCTCTGCGATGGGGTATAGGTCTTAGGCTCGCTCCGGCGTTGAGATTAAATATGGGCGAAGGTAACCGCAAAATTATATCATAGGATGATTAAAGTGTTATTTGGATTGGAATTTTAGTTGGTTTCTGACACCATCAATGAGTAAGTGTAAGAAAATAATCTCTAATACCTTAGTCTTTTGACGTCTACTTTACATGGCGGCCGAGCTCAAGACGAGCAATCTGCTGGCGATGCACTTCGTCTGGTCCATCGGCGAAGCGAAGCGCACGCATGCGAGCCCACATATAAGATAACATAAATTCTTGGCTCATGGCGCCGCCGCCATGCACTTGCATGGCGCGGTCGATTACGTTGAGCGCCATGTTTGGTGCTGCGACTTTTATCATGCCAATTTCTTGTCGCGCATTCTTATTCCCAACAGTATCCATCATGAAAGCTGCTTTAAATACCAAGAGACGACACATCTCTATTTCTATGCGGCTATCAGCGATACGCTCTTGCGTTACTCCTTGTTCAGCCAACAGTTTACCAAATGCCCTTCGTTCAGTGGCTCGCTTACACATCATCTCTAAAGCGCGCTCTGCAACTCCAATAATTCGCATACAGTGATGAATACGCCCGGGGCCGAGTCTTCCTTGAGCTATTTCAAACCCTCGTCCTTCACCGAGCAAAATATTTTCAGAAGACACGCGAACGTTGTCAAAGATTACCTCGCCATGGCCGTGAGGCGCATCGTCGAATCCTGCTACACTCAGCATGCGCGTTACCTTAACTCCATCTGAATTTCGTGGCACAAGGACCATTGATTGTTGGGTATATTTTGGCGCATTTGGGTCGGTTTTACCCATAACTATTAGAAGTTCGCAGTGCGGCGAGCCGATCCCCGATGTCCACCATTTATGACCATTAACTACATAATCGCCGCCATCACGATGAATGGAAGTCTCGATATTAGTAGCGTCTGATGATGCTACTTTAGGTTCCGTCATAGCGAAGGCTGAGCGAATTTCGCCTGCAAGTAGAGGTTTCAGCCATTGTTCTCTCTGTGCGGCTGTGCCAAACCGTTCTAAAGTCTCCATATTTCCAGTGTCGGGGGCAGAACAATTAAATACCTCAGGCGCCCAATGAACCCGCCCCATGACTTCACAAAGCGGCGCATATTCAAGGTTGCTCAAGCCCGCTCCTGACTTGCTATCAGGCAAAAATAAGTTCCATAGCCCGGCATCACGAGCTTTGGTCTTTAACTGCTCCAAGATCGGGGGAATGGTCCACCGGCTATGGCTCTCGTCCAATTGGTCATAATAGACCTGCTCATTAGGATAGACGTAATCTTTCATGAATTTTTCCAAATGGCCCTTTAAGGCTAAAGTTTTTTCTGACATGGAAAATTCCATATTTTGAATCCTTTGTTGAGATTAAGAATAACGTCCGCCAGCAATACTCGCGCCGCCGTCAACGGGCAGGGCTTGCCCTGTGATCCAGCTAGCTGCAGGAGATGCTAAAAATGTAATGGCGCCGGCTAAATCCTCGGCTTCACCAAGCCTTCCTATTGGATAACTCTCTAATACTCGTTCATAGGTTTCTGGATTATCCCATAGAGCTCTTGCCATGTCTGTTTTGACTAATCCTGGAAGCACGCAATTGATACGCACATTATCAGTTCCCCACTCTAGCGCTAAATTACGGGCTAATTGCACGTCAGCAGCTTTAGAAATAGCGTAAGCGCCAAGTGCTTTGCTACCTTTCAGGGCCGCAATAGAGGATACGATTACCACTGCCCCATCCCCACGTTCTGCCATAGCTGGGATGACTAAATTACATAGTTTGAGGACGTTTTTAACATTGGTAGTTAAAATCTTGTCATAAGCCTCATCATCAATATCCCGGAGAGGCCCCATGTACGGATTGACTGCTGCATTGCAGATTAAGATATCAATTTTTGTACAAAGCTTAACGGATTGTGTGACGAGTGCCTCAATATCTCCCATGCGAGCAACGTTACATGGTATGCCGTGGGCGTGTCCACCGGATGTTAAGATGCTTGCTACGGTCTCCTTGCAAGCGGCTACCTTGCGACTTGAAATAATTACCTCCGCTCCAGCCTCAGCCATCATTTCGGCTGTGGCTCGTCCGATTCCACGTGTGCTGCCAGTAATTAAAGCTGTTTTACCTGTCAGGTCGAATAACGCCATTGCTCTACCTCAGTGTCTATTTTTTAGCTTATCACGCTCTAAGAATTGGAAAAGTCGATTAGATATTTTCAATGTAATTTTTGGCAAGTCGCACCGCGTTGGGTGCATCAGGGCTATACCCGTCTGCATTGATTTCAGCCGCAAAGTCTTTTGAAACTGGAGCGCCACCGACAATAATACGTCCGTTCCAACCTCTATCCCGGAACAACTTAATGGTGCGTCGCATATTGGGTGTCGTTGTCGTAAGCAGCGCCGACAGGCCAATGATATCGGGCTTAATTTTGACAGCGGCTTCCCAAAAGGCTTCTGGCGACACATTGACACCCAAGTCATGGACAACAAATCCGCCGCCCTCCAGCATCATAGTTACCAAATTTTTTCCAATATCGTGAAGATCTCCATGAACCGTACCCATTAGAACGACGCCGACTGGTTTGATGTCGGTGGCGGTTAATAGGGGACGCAACACCTCGAGGCCTGCCTTCATTGCTCGTGCTGCCATCAATAGCTCAGGCACAAAAACCTCTCCAGCTGCAAATAACTCGCCAAGTTCCTCCATTGCTGCTATAAGCGCATCATTTATGATCACTTGGAGATCAGTTCCGTAAGTGACCTCGTTACGAACCATACTTTCGACGGTCTCGTAGTCAAAATCGAGTACCGCCTCGTAAATAGCATCTAATCGTTCATCGAACGGTCGAGTGGGGACAGTATCTCTGAGGGGTTCTGCTGACATATTAAATAGCACCTGTGATATGAGCGTCCCCGGCGGCCACAATCGCTGCCATATCCCGGCGTTGATCCTCGTCTGGAGTTCCCGGTAAAAAGGGCGCATTAATTATGTTTTGTGCGATAATACGTGCGTTGTCTAATGCGTCCCTGTGGCCAACCTGAGTATAAGAATCTCGAGCTAGTCGCAGAAATACTCCAGGATCTAAATTATGGCGGCAGTACTTAAGTGTGTGTTCATTAGCTAAAAAATGCCCCCCTAACTCAATTTCTAACATAGCTGACCAGTTAAGCGTTTCATCATCGATACTTGGTGAAGCTAGATAACGCCGCATCATGGCGCCCAGCTCGTTGTCCATTACCGCTTGAGCTGGACTAAAGACTGTAGCACATTCTAATTGACCAACGCCGCCGAGAATATCTGCTTTAGCTAATGCGACTTGATTGCAAATCATCGCACGTTCAGCCTGGGATTGCCCGTCAGTATCGGGTGTATCTGACCCGGATCCGTAGGTGTGGGTTAAGAGCCCAAAGCCCTGTTTCATTAGTTGTACAGCCATACTGATACCAGTCATTGCCTCAACGCTTGACTGTAAACTGCGCCCAGTGCGAACGTCCAAGGCAAAGATAAGCGGTGTTGCAATCACAGGGGTGGTGGGTCCAGCCACATGAGCCATGGTTACCATTGCTAATATTTCGGCGGCCGCCATTAAAACTGTAGCAGACATAGTGATAGGGGATGTGCCGCCTGCAGTGGGTAGGGAACATGCGTGAATTGGAACACCGTAGAAAGCGGATTGAAGGATGGCTTCGACGTCCATGCGCTTGAATTCTAGCGGAGTAAAGGAACATGCAATACAACTGGCTGAAGGACGGGCACGTAAATTTTCCTCACCTCCTGCCGCTATAGCGGCAACGCGCATTAAGTAGGAAACATTTTCTGCATTGTAGGGCTGAATCCAATTATGTTTTTCTGTGGTTCCTGCAACGGCAGCAAAGCCGTGTAGGTCTGAGGTGATCTCGGGGACGCCATTGACAAAAGGATGGGCTATAAAGCCAATTTCAGGGAGCCCTTCACCAATTCGTGCTATTCCCTTGGCATCGTCCAGCGTTAGCTTGCGGTGCTCCGAAGTGAACGGGTCAATATACCCATGTGCGCCCGTACCAGTCCGCATGTGAAAGGTGCCATCGATGCGCGGAAGCGCTAAATTGTGTGCTCCAGATTTTGAGAAGAGCGTTAGAGTTTTTGGCGTTTCCTGCAAGGCTTGACTAACAAGTTCGCTTGGCAAACGGACTCGTAGGCCGTCTGTGTCCAAAACTGCCCCTGCTTTAACCAGCAAGCTCGCCATCTGGTCATGATTTATGAATACGCCATGTTTGGCGAGAAGATCAAAAGCCTTATTTCTGAGAATTTCAATTTTAGTGTCAGATAAATATTTAAAATATGGCCGCTCTGCCTTTGTTTTTAATTGAGTTGAGGCTAGCTTCGCATCTATGATTGGAGTAGTTGCACTCGTACTGGTTGGACTGTCCAAGCTAGAATCATCCTCTCGCTTTTTAAGGCGGTCGCGGCGCTTCCGTCGTTGGGTGAGTCTTGGCGGCGTATTGCTTGTCATGAGTTGTCCTAGTTTGTGTCAATGCGATAGATCATCAATTTACTATGACTATTAGCATATGTGTCCGATTTAATAATATGACAATACTAAAGCGTTCGGAGAGCTAATTCTTAATCACACGTTACGTTTACAAAGTGCTTCGATTAAGCCTGCGAAAAGGTGGGCTCGTGGTTCTAGAGAGGAGATGTTGATGTATTCATTTTGTGTGTGGATGCCATCCCCAGTCGGGCCAAGTCCATCAAGGGTTGGAACACCAAGTGCACCGGTAAAATTACCGTCTGAGCCACCTCCAAATTGCCCCATACCGAGATTTAAACCAAAATCCTTCGCCACGCGCGCGCCAAAATCATACAGGTCTTTGGTTTTTTCATTTGCCTGGAACAACGGTCGGATCGGACCAGGTTCAAGTCGTAATTGGACATTGGGGTCGGGAGATTTGAGGCCAAGCATATTTTTACGCACTAAATGAAAATCCTCTTTGGTGGTTGCGACACAGAGCACTTCAGCATCACATTCCGTTGGTATTACGTTAACAAAAGTACCGCCCTGAATATTGCCTACCCGATATGAAATTTGTTTATCATGGTCAGATAGCCCTTCTACTTGCTGGATTAGTTTTGCCATGGCGCTGATTGCGCTTCTACCCCCTCCACCTAGTTTTCCAGCGTGGGCCGGTTTGCCAATTAGACGCATTCTGAAGCGTAAAAAAGCGTGTCGCCCCGTGACAAGAGCATTCTCGCGCCCTGGCTCGGGTATCAAAACATATTTTGTATTTTTTGCTTCTGCTTCAATATCCTCTTGGGACGCGGGGCTTCCAAGTTCCTCATCGGGTATGAACATAAAAGTAACGGGCAAGCCCAACGAATTATACTTTTCAAGCAGTCGGGCAAATGCATGCATTGCGAGAACGAGACCTCCCTTCATATCGAGCACGCCTGGTCCATAGAGACGATCTCCATCGCGCTTAATGGGGAGTGTGCTTGTTACGGTTCCAACGGGGTGAACGGTATCAAGATGACCCAGAATTAAAATGCCTGGCTGATCAGCATTTCTATCGCCCCAGTCAAATCTTGCCTTCATGATATCACCGGTTTGTGCATTGGTGGTTCGGCGCTCGACCCGCGCACCCATGGTGAGCATGGCACACTCGGCTTTATCCATCATGCGATTAACTGCATCTGCATCAATGCTTGGGCTTTCTACCGAGGCCCAATCAGCGATATCATGTGCAATAGCCGCTGAGTCTAATGTGAATTCCTCGTTGATTGTCATCCGCTTAATTATTCTGCCGCTGAGTGATTAATGGTTTCATATTTTCCAATGTTTGCTGTGATGGCATTTAAAAGCGCAGCTCGCAATTTTTCAAGGCGCTGCCCTCGGTCTACTTTCATTCCAAAAACATCTTTAACATAGAATACATCGACCACGTGTTCTCCATAGGTAGAAACTAAGGCATTTGAGATTTGCAGCCCGTCAGCGCTTATCACAGCAGTTACATCATGAAGTAGACCAGGTCGATCACGGCCATTGATCTCAATAACCGTGTGAGTGTTTGAAGCATGGTTGTCGATGAGGACTTGTGGTGGAACAGTGAAGATAGATGTGCGGCTGGGGAGTTTCTTTTTGGCACGTTGAGCAAGTTCTCGGTCGGGCCGGGATTTGCCTTGAATCGCGTTGGCGATGTAGCGTCTCAGGCGGTGGAAATCTGTTTCGGAGGAAAATTCATTGCCCATGAATCCCTGAATGGTGAATGTATCGAGGGCCATACCGTCGGCTAGCGTGTGCACCTTGGCATCGACGATATTAGCGTTTGAGAGTGCCATGGCACCGGCAATTGCGGTAAACAAACCGGAGTGGTCTGGCGCGTAAACAACAAGTTCTGTGACCTCGCGCTCAGGCCTTGCTCGTGCTTTAATGTTGTAATGCCCACCTGTTGCCTGAGAGTCAAAAATAATGTCCGCATGGTAGGCCAAGGTGTCCAAATCGGTACTAAGTAGATAGCTATCTTGGCATAGTTTCAGAAAATGTGAAGTTTGAGTATCCGACAAATGGTTAAGCATTTTAGTTAAGCTCTCTTTTACTGTGGCCACTCTTGCGTCATGGTTTTCAGCCAGGTTCCCGCCACTTAAGACTTCTTGGGCGCGCCAATAAAGCTTGCGGATGAGGCCAGCTTTCCAAGCATTCCAGACATTGGGTCCAACTGCTCTTATATCGACTATGGTCAACACCATGAGGAGTCTCAACCGCTCTGGCGATTGAACTTTTTCAGCAAAATCGGCTATCGTCTTCGGATCATCGAGGTCCCGTTTAAAGGCACAATCACTCATTAAAAGATGCTTGCTAACGAGCCATGAGACTGTTCCTGTCTCCCATTCTGTTAATCCTAAACGGGGAGAGAGTTTTAGGGCAATCTCGGCGCCGAGGATGGAATGATCGCCGCCGCGACCCTTAGCTATGTCATGTAGCAGCACTGCTACGTACAAAGCGGCACGCGATTGTATCTCCTTTACGATTGAACAGGCAACGGGATGATCTTCGATAAGCCGTTCAGTCTCGATCCCAGCCACGAAGCCAATGGCTCGAATAGTATGCTCGTCAACCGTGTAAACATGATACATATCGTACTGCATTTGCGCTACAACCCGGCCAAAATCTGGAATAAATCGCCCAAATACACCGGCCTCATTCAACCGCATTAGTGTCTTTTCGGGGTCAGGGCCCGTCATCATCTCTAAAAAAAGTCGATTAGCGGTTTGATCGTTACGGAGCGCTTGATTTATCAATTTTAAGTTGGCGCTTACCGCGCGCAAGGCACTTGGGTGTATATCAATATTTTGGAACTGTGCAGTATGAAAAAGCTCTAATATTTTAAGTGGGTGGTCTCTCAATTCTCTGATCGAAGAGATAGACAACCGCCCAGCTTCAACCTTGAATCCAGAGATTTCTTTTTTACTCTGCCTCCATCCTGAAAACCATTTAGTGTGACTTTTTTTCTTATGCTGCTCCTCCAAAACGGCACAGAGAACCCGAGTTAAATCACCCACGTCTTTTGCGGTAAGAAAATAATGTTTCATAAACCGCTCGACACCCCGAGTGCCCGCATGATCCTTGTACCCCATTCGTTTGCCAAGCTCCTCTTGAGCATCAAAGGTCAAGCGTTCCTCAGGGCGGTTCGTCAGATAATGAAGATGGCATCTTACGGTCCATAAAAAATGCTCGGCTTTGGTGAAGGTTTTGACATCTGTCTGAGATAGGACCCCGGCTACTTTCAGCCCCGCGGCATCCTCAACGTTATAAAGGTATTTAGATATCCAAAATAATGTTTGTAAATCACGCAAACCGCCTTTGCCCTCTTTTATGTTGGGTTCAAGTACATAACGCGTATCACCCATATTGTGATGGCGGTCATCACGTTCCGCAAGTTTGGCTTCGACAAAAGCGGGGCCAGAGTCCGCTACTAAATTGGTGCGAAAACTTGATTTAAATTGTCTGGCTAATGCTTGGTTCCCTGATAGCCATCGTGCTTCTAAAAGACTAGTGCGAATTGTGAAATCATCTTTAGCCAAAAGAATAGCCTCGTCCACCGAACGGGTAGCATGACCAACCTTAAGTCCCAAGTCCCAAAGCATATAAAGGATGAATTCAACAACTTGTTCTGAGTGAGGCGTTAATTTGTAGGGAAGAAGAAACATAAGATCTATGTCAGAAAACGGTGCCATTTTGCCTCGGCCATACCCACCAGTAGCGATCAACGCCATTTGTTCCCCCCTAGTTGGGTTAGCCGCCGGGTATGCGGTAGTTGTCGCGAATTCGTAAAGACTTCTGATTAATTGATCGACCAAGTAAGTTATGGTCATGCTAGTTTCTGGGCCGTCAACATTGCCTGACTCAAACCGTCGGCGGATTTCAACCCAACCCAACTGTTGTGCCTCTTTGAATATTGACAAAACTTCCCCGTGTGTCTGCTGCGAGTAGCCAGACCATGCAACCAATTTTAGCAAACGGCCATTAAGCGCCTTCCTGTTAACAATCTGGCGTAGCTTCGCAATCTCCAACATGGCATGGGTTCCGAAAAATTTTTTAATAAATTTAATAATTCGAGCAGTTTTAATCGCGATGAAATATTCTACCCAAATAGGCACCTAACACCAAGTGCCCAAATTTTCAATAAGGGGTATTTAACGCCGCGCTTTTTAAGTGCATGAGATTAGAAGGGGGCAAAGCGGCTCTGAAAGATGGTCTACTTTCTTAGTTTGCATCAATGACAAAATTCTAACTTTACTCTTTAACCGTCTAGCCGTGCTCGTGCGTCCATATATGCAGGGCAATAAGGTCATGAGTTGTCGTTTTCTTGGGCGAGACGTTTCAAAAAATAAACGAATTCCAAAGCCTCCCGTGGAGACATTTCATCGGGCCGGGAATCAGTTATTGCTAAATTCACAGGACTTGTTGTGGTATCCGAGGTCGCCGCCGTGGATTTTGCCGTGGCGATTTGGAATAAAGGTAAATCACCGGCGATGTCGTGCAGGGCCGATGCTGTTTCATCGTTTTCAAGGGTCTGCAGGATGACCTCTGCGCGTTTGACCACCGCTTCAGGAAGACCAGCTAATTGCCCCACGTGGATTCCGTAGGAGCGATCAGCAGAACCTGAGGCGACTTCATGCAAGAAAATTACCTCATCGTTCCATTCTTTGACCCTTACAGTATGGCAGCTCAGTTTGTCTAACTCCCCCGCTAAAGCGGTCAGCTCGTGATAATGACTAGCAAACAGTGCACGACATCGGTTTTTTTCATGTAAATATTCCACCACTGACCAAGCGATAGATAGCCCATCGTAGGTGGCTGTGCCTCGTCCTATTTCATCTAAAATAACTAATGCGCGTTCTCCAGCTTGATTCAAAATCGTTGCCGTTTCCACCATTTCAACCATAAATGTTGAGCGACCGCGCGCGAGATCATCTGCTGCTCCGACGCGCGAAAAAAGACGGTCTATCACGCCAATATGGGCGGCGGTTGCAGGCACAAAAGAGCCCATTTGAGCCATAACGGCGATCAAAGCATTTTGACGCAGAAAGGTGCTTTTACCCGCCATATTTGGCCCGGTAAGCAACCAAAGGCGGCTATTACTCTGACTTTTAGAATCACTCTGAGAATCAACGTTTAATTGGCAGTCATTTGCAATGAAAGCACCACCTATATTTGACCCTGCCTCAAGAGCTGCCTCTACAACAGGATGGCGACCTTCTGTTACATCAAAAATCATGCTCATGTCGACAACGGGGCGTGTATAGTTTCGGGTTACTGCAAGTTCAGCCAGACCGGCCAGAGCATCAATCTCTGCAATTGCATGCCCAGCGAGTGAGATGGCATCACCCTCGCTGGTGACTGAAGACACAAGGGTCTCAAAAATACTCAATTCTAATTGCAAGGCTTGATCTGCTGCACTGGCGATGCGGCTTTCTAGATCACTAAGCTCGGTGGTTGCAAAGCGCACGGCATTAGCCATCGTTTGCCGGTGTATGAAGGGGATATCAAAATCATTGCTTTCATCGGAAGTACTTTTTAGCATGTTCTCCGCATGGCGAGTTGGCACTTCGATAAAGTAGCCAAGCAGATTATTGTGTTTGATTTTGAGATTGGTGATTTTCGTTTCACCGCTATATTTTACCTGTAAGCCTGCTATTAATTTGCGGCTGTCGTCGCGTAGCGCTATCAACTTGTCCAGCTGATCGGAGTATTTTGGTGCTATAAAGCCCCCGTCGCGAGCCTGCACGGGCGGGTCATCCCCCAAGGTGCTAACCAGTTGCTTAATTAGTGCGTCATGTTTGCCTAGATCATGGGATGTTGCCTCAAATAAAGCTGGGGGAGAATCAAGAGTTTCTGCTGTGAGTAAGCCGTTTAAAAGTAACTTGATTTGGTTCGACCGTTGGAGGCCATCTCGTATGGCCGTCAGGTCGCGCGGTCCGCCGCGACCAAGAGACAACCGAGATAAAGCACGTGCCATGTCAGGGCATTTTTTTAGTATTTTTCTTATATCACTGCGCAGTTTTTCCTCAAATACGAAACCCTCAACCGCGTCGAGACGATGGGTAATAATGGCTGGGTCGGTTAATGGTTGGGCTAAACGCGTTGCTAAAAGACGCGCGCCTGGGCCTGTCACAGCATGATCTATGACTGCCAGAAGGCTCCCTTGATGCTCTCCTGAGAGAGTGCTGGTTAATTCTAAGTTTCGTCGCGTCGACGCATCGATACCCATTATGGCACCTGCACTTAAGCGCTCAGGTCGCCCGATTCTGGGTAGCTTCCCTTTCTGGGTTAATTCTATGTAATCCACCAAAGCTCCGGCGGCGGCGATCTCTGATCGGGTAAATTCCCCGAAGGACTCCAATGTTGCCACGCCAAAAAGTAGCTCCAGTCTCTTTTTGCCATTTATTGAGTCAAAGTGTGTTATTGGCAGTAAAGTTAAGCGATCAGAGATCATTCTAAATGGCTCAGCAAGTTCCGGCACGCTGGGTAAGTTTTCAGCAGCTAATACTTCCCCCGGCTCTAATCGCGCCAACGCGGCATCAGCCTCTCCTTGTTCCAATGGCTGAACACAGAAAGTACCTGTTGATACATCAATCCAAGCAAAACCCAATGTGCCCTCTGCGCGGGCGATGGAGGCGAGATAGTTGTGGCGTCTGGGGTCGAGAAGCGTGTCTTCGGTTAAAGTGCCTGGTGTGACCACTCGGACTACCTCGCGGCGGACAACTGACTTTGCGCCGCGTTTTTTTGCGTCGGCTGGGTCTTCAGTCTGCTCGCAGACGGCCACACGAAAACCACTTCTAATAAGACGGTTGAGGTAGGCTTCATGGCTGTGCACGGGAACGCCACACATGGGGATATCCGCTCCCATGTGCTTTCCTCGTTTGGTAAGCACTATGTCCAGCGCTGCGGCCGCTTTTACGGCGTCATCGAAAAACAGTTCATAAAAATCGCCCATTCGGTAAAACAGTAAGTAATCAGTGTAATCCGCTTTAAGGCCTAAAAATTGCTCCATCATTGGTGTTACAGTTTCTGGCTTATCGAGCTGGTTTTGGGACCCAGTAGGCGCGAGTATGTCCTCTTCGTCGGTAGCCTTCGATGAGGTGGCCGGGTCTATTTGTGTGGTTACAGGAGATGTAGTTTTTGGAATGACACTTTACTCTCTGGATCGCTTGGGCAACATTAACTTAGCAGTCTAATGAAACCTAAGAAAGAGGGCCAAATCTGGGAAGTCATAAAGGTGAATATTGACGAGGGTCAAAGATTTTCATTTAAAAGCAAATAATATAGGAGTTTAAGTGCAGTGGCTGCAGGTTGTGGTCGTCTAAGTTACATTTGGTGAATATGAACGGTGCCATGTCCTGCTTAATTTCCAAATTGGGAAAGAATTATCATGAGTAATACTGGTGACAAATTGATGGAACAAGAAGCACTTCGGCTGCATGCTAAAAAACCGGCTGGCAAGGTCGAGGTCCATGCCACTAAACCGTTGACCACGCAGCATGACTTGACTTTAGCCTATTCACCGGGCGTGGCGGCTCCGTGTATTGAAATTCACAATAATTCCGAACTAGCTTATGAATACACGGCCATTGGTAATCTTGTGGCCGTCGTCTCCAATGGGACGGCTGTTCTAGGCCTTGGTAATATTGGTGCTTTTGGTGCAAAACCAGTGATGGAGGGAAAATCAGTCCTTTTTAAGCGTTTTGCGGATGTTGATGGGATAAATGTTGAGGTACACTCCGAAGATGTCGATGAGGTTATTCAGGCAGTAAAGTTATTTGGCCCCAGTTTTGGCGGCATTAACTTGGAAGATATAAAAGCTCCTGAGTGCTTTGTTATAGAGCAGAGATTACGTGAGGAAATGGATATCCCAGTCTTTCACGATGATCAGCATGGCACGGCGATTATTACAGCAGCGGGATTGATAAATGCGCTTCATGTAACTGGCCGCGATATCGCTAAGACTAAATTGGTTATCAATGGGGCTGGGTCAGCATCAATTGCGTGCGCCGAGTTATTTGTAAACATGGGAATGCCGCGGAAAAACATTGTAATGTGTGACTCCAAAGGCGTCATTTATAAAGGCCGAAGGGATGGCATGAACCAATGGAAATCGGCCTACGCTACATCCACATCGGCCCGGACTCTCAGCGAGGCTATGATTGGCGCAGACTGTTTCGTTGGACTTTCCGTTGGGGGCGCGGTGACCCGAGAAATGGTTAAAACGATGGCTGATAAACCTTTAATTTTCGCTATGGCGAATCCAGATCCGGAAATTAAACCCGAAGATGCTCGGGAAGCGCGTCCGGACGCCATCATTGCTACTGGTCGTTCTGACTACCCGAATCAGATTAACAACGTATTGGGTTTCCCTTACATATTCAGAGGTGCTTTAGATGTAAGAGCGTCTACTATTAACGATGATATGAAGATAGCTGCTGCTCAAGCCCTTGCGGAGTTGGCGCGTGAAGATGTTCCAGATGAGGTTGGTGATGCTTATGCTGGTTCTTACTTAAAGTATGGGCCGAATTATCTTATTCCCTCGCCATTTGATCCGCGTTTAATCACCGCAGTGCCTAAGGCAGTTGCGCGTGCAGCCATGGATTCTGGGGTCGCTCGCCGTCCAATTATTGATATGGATGCCTATGAGGCGGAGTTGTCAGCACGGCTCAGCCCCATTATGGGAAGTCTAAATGATATATTTGAATCTGTTCGACTCCATCCCAAAAAAGTTGTTTTCGCAGAGGGTGAGGAAGAAAAGAGCATTCGTGCTGCACACGCATTCCAGCAGGCTGGCTTTGGGTCAGCAATATTAGTTGGCCGCGAGGAACGGGTTAGAAGCACCATGGAATCCCTTGGTTTACCAGAGGATCATGGCCTAACAATTACCAATTCCCGGTTAAGTCCCCATATGGAGGACTACACGGATCGTCTTTACGAGCGCTTGCAGCGAAAGGGTTATTTAGAGCGTGATTGCGAGCGAATGGTTAAACGGGACCGGAATGTATTTGGCGCGCTAATTGTGGACGCCGGTGACGCAAATGCGTTAGTAACTGGATTGACCCGAAACTATCTCACGGCACTCGACCAGATTGGAAGGGTTTTCGATCCTACGCCAGGTGCGCAAGTTTTTGGTTTATCTCTAGTAATGAGTCGGGGGCAAACCTTATTTGTGGCTGATACCGCTGTCCATGAGGTGCTGACACCTGAGCAAATCGCTGATATTGCCCAGCAAACCGCCCTTGCCGCGAGGCGATTAGGCCATGAGCCTAGAGTTGCTCTGATATCATATGGGAATTTTGGCCATCCCGATTTGCCACGCTCTGGCCCAGTGCGCGATGCTGTGCGGGTTCTGGATACACGGGACGTGGATTTTGAGTACGATGGTGAAATGACCGTTGAGGTTGCTTTGAACCCTTCCGTTCGATCTAAGTATCCGTTTTGTCGCCTGACGGAGTCTGCGAACTTGTTGATTATGCCAAGTCTGCATACCTCTCAAGTGGGGACGCAGTTGCTGGCTCAGATGGGCGAATGCAAGGTTCTTGGTCCAATACTCGTTGGTTTTAATAAACCAGCGCAAATTGTGCCCATGGGAACTTCTGTCTCTGACATGGTTAACTTAGCAGCTATCGCGGCTTACTCGGCCAAAGACTGAATTCCGGTATTAAGATTAAAAGTTTATAATTTAAAATGTCTCCGCCATTACTTTTTCTCTCTGGAACGGAGCTTGGTTTTGGCGGCGAACTTTTGCTCGATGGAGTCGACGTTACTGTTGAGAGGCGAGCACGTATTTGCCTTGTGGGGCGTAATGGATCTGGAAAATCTACGCTTTTAAAAATTGCTGCAGGGTTGGTCGAGGCGGATGCAGGACAGCGGTTCGTCCAGCCGGGCGTTACATTACGTTATTTGCCTCAAGAGCCAGATTTAAGGAAGTTTTCTTCGGTTCGGGCCTACGTAGAGTCAGGGCTTGAGCCTGATGACCAAAACCACCGAATAGAGTCTGTGTTGCAATCTCTTCGTATTGAAGCGAACGCTGACCCGCAAAAAATTTCGGGGGGGGAGCGTCGCCGCGCAGCTTTGGCAAAGGTTTTGGCGCCTGAGCCAGATATATTGCTTTTAGACGAGCCCACTAACCATCTTGATTTACCAGCTATCGAATGGTTGGAATCAGAGCTCATAAAGAGCCGGTCCGCTATTGTCCTAATAAGTCATGACAGACGATTTCTTGAAACCTTATCACACGCGGTTATCTGGCTTGATAGGGGGCGAGCTCGGCACCTCAATAGCAGCTTTCACGGATTTGAGAGCTGGCGCGACGTAATTATAGAGCAAGAGGAGGTACAACTTCAAAAATTGGACCGAAGCATTAACAGTGAAAACCACTGGTTACACCGGGGCGTGACAGCACGCCGCAAACGTAACATGGGGAGATTACGAGCCCTTCAGCGGATGCGACATGATAGGCAAAATCAACGACAACAAATAGGCAGTGTCAAAATAAAGGTATCGAAAATCAAGCGATCTGCTACACGAATGCTTGAGGTAATAAATATATCAAAAAATTATGGAGAAAAGCTAATTGTCGATAATTTTTCCATGCGCATCCGACGTGGCGCTAGGATTGGAATAGTTGGTCCCAATGGCGCAGGAAAAACCACTTTAATGCGCATGCTCGTGGGAGAGCTTGAACCAGATGGCGGCATTGTTGAAATTGGACCAAATGTCCAGATGGCGACGCTGGAACAAACCCGTCTTACTTTAAAGCCTGAAGTTACGCTTCGTGATGCTTTGACTGGGGGCAATGGTGATAGCGTCACCATTGGTGGCGAGCAGCGTCATGTCATTGGTTACATGAAAGATTTTTTGTTCGTTCCTGAACAGGCAAATACGCCGGTTTCGGCATTATCTGGTGGCGAGCGGGGGCGGCTAATGCTTGCACGAGCATTGGCTCGCCCTGCCAATCTATTGGTCCTCGATGAACCGACTAACGATCTTGATCTGGAGACATTGGATCTTTTACAAGAGTTTCTCGCTAATTATGATGGTACAGTGATTTTAGTGAGTCATGATAGGGATTTTCTGGATCGCGTGGCGACATCGGTGATATTGGCTGAAGGGCAAGGGAAATGGGTTAAGTACGCTGGAGGATTCAGTGATATGTTATCTCAAAGCAACTACAATGCAAAAGCAGTGGCATTGTTAAAGCCTGAGAATAGATTGCAAAAATCAAAAAATGCTGGGGAACCAAAACGGAAAGTAGCAAAACTATCTTACAAAGATAAAAGGGCGCTTGAGACACTCCCGGAGGCGATCACTGAGATGGAATTCAAAATATCTCAATTAGAGACTGTTATTGCTGACCAAGACTTATATGCAAGAGATCCCAACGGCTTTGCAACTACAAGTGAACAGCTTGCTGCTGCTCAACGGGAACTCTCCCAAGCGGAAGATGAATGGCTGCGGATTGAGTCTTTGCGCGAAGATCTGAGAAACAGTGAGTAATTCGTAGGCAAAGTCGTGCTCGATCCCACCATTGACCTACGTAGCGTGTCACTGGGAGCCTAAATCTATTATTGTTGCAAAAAAATTTGACTGACGTTTCTTAGTTTGAAATGTTGGTAAACATCAGGGGTCTAGCACTTTTGTGATAACAGACGTGAAATTGTTTTGTTATTATTTTTTGGTGGGCATTGGAAAAGCCAGACAAGCACCCATATATGCGACATGGGTTAATCAAACAACAAAACAGTTGGAGAATCCCAACTATTTTTTAAGGATTAATATAATGGGTTTATTGATGAAAAAAATTATACTCTGCCTTGCTCTTGGGGGAGTAGTATTAGTACCTTTTACCTCCGAGGCTGGGTGCGATTATGATATCAAAGATGCAGATTTAATTGTTGCGGAACAGATGTCCGAGGAACAGATTTTAGCATTGATTCAATCAGTGCGGGTTGACAGTGAGACTGTGGAGCAGGCCGAAAAGCCTCAGTAACTCGTAAAATTGTTGTCCGTAATAATCACGACTTTTTGTGCTCCTTGGAAGGCATCTTATATTATATGACCATTGCATGTTGTCACGGGGTTATATTGAGGTTTATATAAAAGATGGCTATTCGAGTTAGCTAGGAATGTTAAAGTGAACAGTTTTAGCCCGAAATAATGAGCATAAGGCCTTCTTTTAATACTGAATAAATATTCATATTCTAAACGGCTAGCGTTGTGAGGCACTGACAATGTCTCCGCGCTGGAAAACCATGCAAAAGTTAATAGCAAATATAAAACGAAGCTTCAGCAGAATGTGCAAAATAGAAGGCTGGATGAAGGCAGGAACGAGCAAAAAAATGAAATGTCAAACACCACTGCCGATTGGAATGGGTGGGCTTACGCCAATAGTCATCCAACTTCCGGTATAAACTCCATCATTAACGCGGGCTACTTTCCACCGGCAACCATATACATCACCATTTTGTAAAAAGATACGAATGTTGAAGAGGGCTTGTTGATAATCATTCGAGACTACCTCTATACTACTTTCTATATGATTAAGTAAAACTTGGTAGTTTGTATCCTTAATCATCGTGGAAAATCGTTGAATAGGACCTGTGATGCGCTTGTTGTCTGGGTGAGCAAATATCCAAGTTTGTTGTATACCGTAGTCTGGTTTTGGGACATCATTCACTTTGAGTGCCGCAAGTTGGATTGCTACTACTTCGTGAGGAGTAAAATGAGGGGACGGCATTTTAAAGTCTGCTCGAACTGTATATGAGGCTATGCATACCAAAAACGTAATGATAAAACAGCTGGATCTCCAGAAAAGTTTATTTTGAGCTTTAGCTGGGAACATCAATTGACAGCAACTAATGTGAGGCCAAGTTCACTCTCAAGAGTTTGAATGTCACTGAGTGCTTTATCTTTTATTTTTGCTGGGGCAGCATTTACTTGATTAAAAGCTAAAATTTTTAGCCCCGTCTTGGCTTCTACGGCTCTAATTTTGTTAAGTCTTTTGACGTCGAGGTTTGGGATAGCGTAAAACATTTCATTCTCCGTTTTGCCTAAAACTATAATGCAATTTTTACGGGGTGGTTTGCTAAAAAGATCACTGTCAGTGAGGCTTTCATTTAAAGTTCTCTTTTTGATCTGTGAAGCGTTTAAGTACATGTGACATTACACCGCCAGACTCAAACCAAGCGAGTTCTCTTGCTGTATCAAGGCGGGCTAATAATTTTATTTCAATGCAGGTGCTATCAGATTTTGTAAATTGAGCAGTGACAATCTGACTTAACCCAATTCCACTCTTAGGTTCTAGAATATCCACAGTCTCCACCCCTTCGAGCCCAAGTATGTTTGATGTCTGACCATCTAAGAATTGTAGTGGTAAAACACCCATGCCTATAAGGTTACATCGATGAATGCGTTCAAAGCTCTCGGCAATAATTGCTCTTACGCCCAAAAGGTATGGTCCTTTTGCTGCCCAATCCCTCGATGAGCCTGTACCATAATGTTTTCCTGCTATAACAACCAAAGGACGTTTTTGATTGCTATAGCGTAAATGGGCATCAAAGATCGTCATGATTTCGCCTGAGGGTTGATGAATGGTCCATCCACCCTTGCGCTCTGGTATCATCTCGTTTTGAATGTGTTCATTATTAAATGTTCCGCGAATCATTACCTCGTGGTTTACTCGGCGTTGGAGAAAACTGCTTAATTCGCTTGGATTCTCACCTTTGGCGATAAGGTACTGACCGGCAAGGCTATTCTCCAAAATTTGCGTGCCGGGTGAGATATGGTCTGTCGTAAGGTTATCTGCAAAAATAGCGAGAATGGCTGCGTCTTTTATGCCAGTAATAGGCAGCCGTCCAATAGGATTTTCAAGAAAGGGTGGCCTTACTATATAGTTGCTGGTGTTGTCCCAATGAAAAGCACCCTCGTCTCCAGCATCGATCTGATCCCACAGCTTAGTCTCGTCAGTTTGCTCAGAACCGTGTGTTTCAAATATATTTTTGGTCACATATCTGCCAATCATCTCTTCGATTTCCTCAGACTTTGGCCAGATATCCCGCAAATATACTGGTGCTCCATCATGAGCTACGCCCAAAGCCGTGGTTGTTATGTCCCTGCGCATTGTTCCCAACAAAGCGTAAGCGACAACAAGGGGTGGCGCCCCGAGGTATGCAAAATCAACATTTGGGTGAATTCTTCCCTGGAAGTTTCGATTGCCAGACAAAATCGCAGTAACCTGTAAATTTTTTAAGGCTATCTGACTGGAGATGTGCTCTGCTAGGTCTCCAGAACCACCGCAGCATGTCATGCAACCGTAACCGGTAATGTGAAAGCCCAACTCCTCTAAAGGCGAAATGAGACCAGCTTGAGAGAGATACTTGCCAACGGCGCGTGAGCCCGGCGACAGTGAGGTTTTCACCCACGGCTTTGCGAACAAACCTCTCTCACGAGCTTTTTTTGCTAAGAGTCCAGCTGCGAGCATAACACTCGGATTGGAAGTATTTGTGCATGAGGTGATTGCAGCAATAGCGATGTCACCGTTTTTAAGAGACCCCTCTCCGGATACTGTATCTCCAAGGGGGGTCTTGCTGAGGGCTTTTGAAATGGACACGTGCACTTTGCTCAGAGGGACATGGATTTGTGGTAAATTTGGACCCGCCAGACATGGCTCTACTTTATCGAGGTTAAACTCTACAACCTTGGAATACGCCCGATCGAACCCATCATCCCGCCACAAACCTTGCGCCCGCGCATAAGCTTCGACGATAGCGACCTGATCGTTGCGGCCAGTAATATTTAGATACTTGAGCGTTTCGTCATCTGTTGGAAAAAAACCAACACTGGCTCCATATTCTGGCGCCATGTTGGAGAGGGTCGCGCGCTCTGGAAGACTGAGCGTGCTTACCCCCGGTCCAATAAATTCCACAAACTTTTGCACCACTCCCACCTCCCGAAGCACATGGGTTAAGGCAAGAACGAGATCGGTCGTGGTTGTAGCCTCGGACATTTTTCCAACGAGCCGAACCCCAACCACATCTGGAATGATCATGCTGATGGGTTCACCCAACATGGCGGACAACCCCTCAATTGCTCCGACGCCCCAGCCAAGGACGGAGAGCGCATTTATCATCGGGGTATGACTGTCGCAAGCTACCAAACTATCAGGATAGGCTATCAGCCCATAATTATCGTGTTTATCTCTCCAGACAACCTTTCCCAGTTTTTCAAGGTTGATTTGATGGCAAATGCCGTTTCCTGGCGGTACTACGCGCATATTACGGAATGTGTTTTGAGCCCATTTTGCAACTCGATAGCGTTCTCTGTTGCGCGAGTATTCCGCCTCCATATTTTCTTTTAATGCGCCCTTTTTTCCGGCTACATCAACAATTACTGAATGATCCATAATGAAATCAACTGGTCTAACTGGATGCACGGATTCCATTTCGCCTCCGAGAGACACTATTCGTTCCCGCATGGCTGCGAGATCTGCGATCAATGGGATACCTGAAACATCATGAATCATGATCCGAGTAGGAAAAAAATTGACCTCTTTTTGATTGCCGGCCCTCTCAGTCCAGCTTGAGAAAGCATCTACCTCGGCTTTTGATTCTGGGCTTCCATCATCGTGACGAAGGACATTCTCTAACATGATTCGCAGGCAATAAGGCAATTTGCTGGTGTCCTTAAGGCCTGCAGTCTCTGCTCGTGGCAGACTAAAGAAGGTATATTTTTCACCTTTTACCTCGAGCTTATCCGTCCAATCTGTCATGGTATAGGGACCTCAATATCCATTAAAGGTGCGTGTTGTTGAGCACCGTAGATGTCTGTATCACCCAAGGCGCCGGAAATCACCTCACGTGGCAGCGTAATTTTTATTGCCAAAGCCACGTCAAATGGTGTGATGAAAACTTCGTTATCTGAGGTATTATAAAGTGGTGCGAGAGACTTGGGTGTTATCGCGTTGGAGTCACGAACTTGTTCATAAAGTTCTCTTTTGTCGAATATAATGTCCAATGTGATCATTAGTGCGCCAGCATTCTTGGAGCGGATGACTGTAGCTAAATTTCTCAATTTCACTCGTCTCAATTGATCGTCTCCTCAAAACCCCGTTCGATTAACTCAAGTCGGACGGGCTCCATCGGGTCATCACAAATCATGGTATGCCATATATTAAACTCATATACGTTGCCAGCTGGAATGTCTGACGGCGAAAATGGGATTGCTAAATTGCCGGAGATACACATCCGCCCCGGAAAGTCTGTGTGCAGAAGGCTGTAACGTATTTTGGCACAAACGGCTTTGCTTACGTCCTCGTCTGAAGCAACAACGTCAACCAAAATCGCCAATTCATGGGCGGTGCTTTGCTTACTCGGTTCGTTGACACCCATGATCGCGTTTTTCCCATAAACCTTGATGGCCAACGAGTAGTCTCGGGCGCTAATGCCGAGTGCGTAAAGGTCTCGGGCAGCACGCTTACGGCAGAATAAGATGAAATTATCTATTCCTTTGACCAAAATTGGATCACGAACCCCAGCTAAAAAAATCGTGCGATATCCTAAATAGCGGACCCCCTCTAGCTTGACTGTATATTGCTCTGCTGGTAACCACTGGCTCCCGGCAACTCGGACTGTGCGTTGGTCGAGCTGTTCGAAAATGGCAGACTCAGTATTTAACGTGCCGCTCGGTTCTTGTAGTAAATATGGGTTGGGGTTTTCGTAAAGCGTATGCGCTGCAACCCGCGTCCGGGTGCAGCGCCGCTCAGGGTGGCCCGGTTCCACGGTAAAATAATCTTTGTATAGAGTACCTATGACGCAATCTTGTCCTTCGCGTGGCTCTATAACCTGGGCGCCGCATTCGATAATCTTTCCCATATGCCACGCAAGGCCCGGATCCCAACCTTGATGGATTGGAAGAGCCGCATAAATAGCGGCGTCGCTCGACCGTCCAGCAACAATAACATCGGCGCCTGAGTCAAGAGCTGCCTGAAAAGGTTCAATTCCGATCATCGCGACTACGCGATGTGTCTCGTCTGCAGTCTCCGCCGTTAAGGGGGCTATGGGACCAAGTGGTTGTGTGTGGCCCTTTTGAATCTTGAGCTTGAGGATGTCACGATGTATCTCGCTACGTATGATAGCAACGCGCGGAGATAGTTGATGCTCACTGCAAATCTCCTTGAGAATATCAAGCGTCCAGTCTACTTGAATATCAGAACCGCTGCCGCCAGCAGATCCAATAATTACCGGGATTTGAGCTTCAAGCCCACCAAGAACCATTATTTTAAGGTCACGTTTAACTGCCATGCGAGATACAAAAGCAGACCCATTACCTAAATAATATGGTCCAGGATCGGCAGAACCAGCGTCGCAGGCAATAAGATCTAAGTCCATCTCCAGCCCCCGGCGAAAGGCTTCTTCCGTAAAACCATATCCTAGCATTCCGGATACAGCCATTGCGCGAAACGGTTTCATTGTTCATGTATCTTGTCTGTTAGTCCTATCAAGTTTCAGCGGTATTTGAGTAGGAGTGTTCATCGAAGGAACGTTCATTGTCCCAGACGTTCTTGGGCATTGGCAAACCGTAGAAATCAGAATCCTCCAATGGCTCATGCGGTTCGATGCCGAGCTTTTCGCGCATCATTAGAATTATTTGGCGCAAATGTTGACCAGAATGCCACCCCGTTCTTTCGAGTACCTCGTGCAGATTTACTTCCCCGTAATAGACCTTTCCAGCCTGATTAAAGTTTGTGGTGACGCCATCACGGCTCCACCATTTCACCAGACGAGCATGCGTAAAGTCTCCATAGGCCATAAGGTCAGTTTTTGTTCTCATATCGGCAGGGAAAATTGATTTTAGTGCTTCGTATGTATAAGGCGAGTCATGCTCTACCCGATCTAAGAAAACGCTCGGAATATCAAAAACATGATATACTAATTGGCGATAAGAGCGGGGTCTTCCGGGTAGCACCTCGTCCAGTTTATCTTCTGGAATTTGTGATAGATAGCGTCCAGCTGCGTCAAGGATCATCAGCACTTTTTCCTTAAGTGCCTCTGGGGTTAACATGTTGTGACTGCGATATTCGAAACCCGCAACTTTGGCTACATCACGAAATACTGCACCGTTAGCCCAAACCGACCCTCGAGCAACAATAGGCACCAAACGAACGCCGAGTGCTTGTAATTCTTTGAACCCTTCCTCGTCTTCCAAGACATTTATAGACTTAAATGAAGCACCATGCTCAAGCAAAAATTCTTTTGTTTTTAAACAACTTGAGCATCCTGGCTGCCAATAGACATTTAAGGGCAATGTAAGATTTTCGGGCGTTCCAGCGCCTTCGAGGTTACTCATTTCTCAAACTCCTAGCCTAATCCTTTTCGAGAGCGGTGTGCCAAATAGCTTGTTTTTATTTCTTTATATTTTTGACGGTAGATTTTCCATGCAGCAAAATTATTACTCGTACAATATAGATGAGTTCAGTCTAGTGTTACATCTAAGGTCCTCTAATAGTAAGCCTCATCTAAACCAGTAGGGTATAAAAAGTGCGAGATCTTTCCAGAACCATAGTAGCACTGCAGTAAATAGCATAATTGCCGCAAACGGAAGTGCACCCCTCACCACCTCTTCCAAGCGTGCTTTGCCAACAACTTGTATTATAAATAGATTGAGCCCAACTGGCGGTGTTATTAGCGCCGTCTCTATAAGTACTACAAAGAAGATACCAAACCAAATTGGGTCAATATTCATGGCTTCTAGGGAGGGAAATAGCACAGGCACCATTATCAATAACATACTTAATGCCTCCAAGAAAAACCCAATGACCAGAAGGGAACTACCTACGGCAAGCATGAATAAACCGGCACTAGAGATATTAACGGTCAGCACCTCGCTAATAGTCTGCGGAATCATATAAAGGGTGATCGCATAAGAGAATACTTTGGCACCGGCAACAATAAGGAAGATCATTACTGTAGTCTTTAAAGCACCGTAAGTAGCATCGCTCAGCGTCTGCCAGTCCATGCGGCCCATAGCAAAGGTAATTATCATGGCTAGCACGAAACCCAGCCCGGCACTCTCTGACGGTGTAGCAATGCCAGCATAAATTGAACCGATAATGGCGGTAGCAAGTAGCACCGTGGGGAGGGCCATAAAGGTTGTGCGAAGGCGTTCCGCCCAAGTAGCTTTTTGTAAGATCTCGTGGCTACCGTACAATTTGGCATAAAGGACACTGTAAATTATAAATATCCCGGCTAGAAATAATCCTGGCCCAATACCTGCAAGGAACAGAGTTGGGATAGAGGTTTCAGTGATGACCCCGTAAATGATCAGCGGAATTGACGGCGGAATTAGAATGCCCAGAGTACCGCCAGCAGCAAGCATACCAAGCACAAAGGGGCGATTATAACCACGTTTTTCCATCTCTGGCATGGCTACTGTGCCGATGGTTGCTGCCGTTGCCACCGAAGAGCCAGAGATTGCTGAAAATAGGGTGCAGCTCAAAATTGTCGCCACGCCGAGCCCCCCTGGCCAGTGCCCCACCCAACTCTGCACCGCCGCATACAGATCACGACCGACGCCGCCGCGTAAAAGAACGTTGGACATCAGCAGAAACATGGGCACTGCTAGTAGCTCAAAACTATCCATGGTCCCGTAGAGACGTTGCGGTACACTGACCAAAGGAAAGTCTTTTAACCAAAGGAGTATAATCCCGAGTGAACCAAGCGCAACGGCGACGGGAGTGCGCAGAATTAACAGGCCAATCAGGGCAGAGAGAATAACTACAGTTTCCATCTCAGTGTTCTGAGTCCAAAGGCTTGGTATCGGGAATACCGACAGTCCAAATGCGCCACATGTCGGCAGCACCTTGTGCGATTAAGAGTGAAAAACCGACCCAGATAGAGCCGTGGGTTAACCATTTAGGCGGCGCCAAGAAACTGTCCGTAGTGTGTCCGGCAAGGGTCGCTTTTAGCCAAAGCTCAAATCCGAAGAAAGTTGCCGTTCCAGCAAAAATAAATAGCATGATTATACCAAGGGTCTCCGCCAGCCGCCTTGCCAAAGTAGATGGATCTTGAAGAGCTATTTCAATGGTGATCATCTCGCGGTGCTTCATCACATAGGCTGGTGCCAGATACGCTACCCAGACTTGAATGATGCGACTTACCTCATCTACCCATATCGTTGGCGCGGTGCCCAGAAGTCCGCGGGCAATGTCACTTCGGACAGTTATCTCGTAGGTGATGAAAAGTCCGACAGCGAATAGGGACCACGCACAAAGCTTGCCTGCAAATTCGGACATGCTGTCGACGAAGTGAAGGATAGGGTTCATGTTAAAGAGTGGCGAGAGTGGGGCATCCTAAATATTTGGTTCATCCCACACTCTCGTCGGTCCGATAACCTTTTAGCGGTTAGTTACGGATCATTTTAATTATTTTCGCCGCAAGCGGACCACGTTCCTTGGCAAACTTGTCACCGACACCTTTAGTTGCTGTGCGCCACTCAGCTCGCTCGGTATCAGTCAAGTCGATGACGTTCATCTTGGTGCGCAGGAGTTTAACGTCTTCGACTTCCTGAGTGTAGATATGGTCACGAAGTTGTTGCTCAACAGTCTTCGCTGCCTTGATGATTATGGCTTGATGTTTTTTTGAAAGCGAGTTGAAGAATTCTCCGTTCATAATCGCGACAAACTCAATAGCGCTATCAAAACTCAGCGTCATGTTTTTCATGACCTCGTAAAGTTTACGCGTTTTAACTGAAGATGCCCCCGTCATTCCGACATCCACAGCACCTTGCTGGTAAGCTAAGAACTGCTTGGATCCTGACATGAGCGTTGGCGCGCCTCCAAGAGCCTCGACTGTCCACCCTAGTATCTTACCATAGGTACGAACTTTTTTGCCCTTAAAATCTTTAGGCGTGCGTATTGGGTTCCCGTTATTTAAGTAAATATTACGACCAAATGCCTGCCACCACAGTACCTTGGCCCCGGTTTCTTGTAACATTGCAGCGTCTAGCGCTTTACGCATGGGGGATCCTGATGCAACGTTGGTTCGCAGAGCTTCCTCATTAGTAAATAAGAATGGAACGTTAATCACTTCGACAGCGGGTACCGAACCAGCGAATCGACCGAGAAATACTGAACCTGCCTCCACGGCACCTGAGCCGACTGCTTGCGGGGTTTCCTTATCCTTATAAAGCTGTGCCGCGGCGAATATCTGAAGTTTCAGTTCACCTTTAGAATCAGCCTCGACAATTTTCTTGAACGCCAACCAGTTAGCTCCGATCGAGTGCTTGGCTGGAAGTTGGAGTGTGACTCGAATGGTGGTAGTTTCATCTGCGGCAAAAGTTGACGCAATCGCGATGAATGTAGCAACCGCGAGAGAGGTTCCCCATGTCAAAATTTTAAATTTCATTTTTTCACCTGTGACTATAACAACATATTCGCACGATAGTTTAATTTTATCTAACGCTCTAATTTGACGATATCGGGTACCTCAAAAATATCAATTTGGCAACCCTGTCGAAGCTCATCATTAGGGGGACTAAGTTGATATTACACCCTCTCAAGCGCGGTCAAGGCAATTTAGCTAATATTGGCAGAGCCCTCTTAATGATAGCTGGGTGATCGTGATTTGTCTGTCCAGCCAAATGTTAGTAACGTTTCAGAGCATTGACTCGCCTCTAAAACAAAATCTTTTTGATAACCATAATTCTCTCAAAAAAATTGGCCGTAACGCGCTTTATGTAGCGCTGTAATGGCAACCTGTTAAAGCAGATAAAAAGTTAAGCCTGTTTTGACATTGGTTCAGGATACTTACCGCAGAATTGAAAAACAGTTTTCCGCATGCAAACGGCTACACCACAATTCAACCAATGGCTTTTTTAATCAAGAATCTTATTGCGCGCACTCACATTTGTGTTCACGGCCACCTCAGTTTTCGTGAGGTCTTGCCTCGTCAAGATAGCTGTAGTTTATAAAGCGCTGGCCGCAGGAACAGTCGCTGATGCTGAACAGTTGAATAATTATGTGATCAGGGCGAGAAATTGCATAGAAATGGAGAACATTCTGCGAGTGATGAAGTTGTGATTGAGGCCATAAGGATTGGCGACATTCATATTCACGAGATGGCAGAGGAGCCTTGCCCTTATGCTGTTTTCTTTTTTCGGCATGCGGATGTGTTCGCTTCAAGTGCTGGAACTTTGAGAAGTTTCACACCGCATGGCGACAGCTTAATTTCTTGTCGGTTATTTTTTATACAAATTTCACTGTGTTCCAAATTGATAAGGTAGTTACCTAACCAATCTAACTGCTGACAATGAAATATCAGCCTCAAAGCTCCTTCCAATAGCTAATACACCAATCCTAAGAAGAAGGTTGGGCTCAAAAGGTCTTTCCGTTTTGTGGGGGCAAAAGTTGGAAAATGGGATGTGAACTGTTTCATGACGAGCCCGGGCAAAGAAGTTTGCACGATAAGATTGCCAGGGGCGGGACAATCTAGCTGTTCGTAGCCGAAGGTCGTAGTTTTCATCATTGCCCAAGACGTCTAGCTCAATTGCACTGAAACACGAGGCGTCAAAGATAGTGCCATTTTTATTTATGTTGAAGGCCATCTGAATGAAGCCCCCGTTGTTCTCAAGCGATACTAACCCCTTAAGTCTCATGGCGGCGAGGCCATCAATTTTAGTGGCTAGCAAGCTGCCTTGGGAAACGCCCCCCATTACCTCGTCTGTTATGAACTCCCAAGGTGTGTCCAAATCCACTTCACTAAATCCATTTCTAGGTTTCCCACTGCTTTACTTTTTTGAGGCTTGGTCGCGGTGTAAATTGATAACTTCGCAAAAGCCTCTCTTGAATCCTTAGATCTTTGGCGATTTTTATCACCAAGCTATTCACGTATCAGTATGGAATAATGGAACCATCCCATGCGACTAACTCACCGCTATTTTCTGGGGATGATTGATCTATAACTTGCAACATTCTATTCGCTGAATAGTCGGCTGTGAAAAGTTTACCTGATGGAACAGCTCTTTGGAACGGTTCTGAGAGGGCCGTAGCAGTCGTGCCAGGGTGAAGCGAAATCAAGACTAACTTTTTGTGAGATCTACTTAGTTCAATTGATGCGGAACGAACCATTTGATTAAGTGCAGATTTTGAGGCTCGGTAAGAATACCAACCCCCTAGCCGATTGTCTGCAATCGACCCAACTCGTGCCGAAATTGCAGCGAATACTGTTTTTGTGTCTCGTGAAAACAATGGAATAAAGTGTTTGGCTACAAGTAAAGGGCCAACCGCGTTTACTGTGTAACTGTGAATAAGTGACTGAGAGTTAAGAGCTTTCAGCGTTTTTTCTGGCTTTAAAATAGCGTCGTGGAGAACCCCTGATGCAACTATTACAAGGTGAACGGTATTAAAGAGTTCTTTTGCGTAAGAAGCCGCGGCCTGAATGCTGTGCGGGTCCAACAGATTGATATAGCTATTTATCGTCTTTGCCCCTCCAACTTCAGTCCCACGAGCCAGCGCTAACACCGAGGCAACATTGTCAGCACTATTCAGCTGTTTGACCAGTGCATTGCCAAGACCCCCACTCGCCCCAACAATCACGGCATTAATATCAGCGTTAAACGAAGTGAGGTGATGAGCGGGATCTACTATTTCCGCAGACACATGCCGTATCATGGTTTCCTTCCCCAAATTCCTCGATATAAAGGTGTCGAGACTTTTAGCGAAACACGTCACAACGTCCGCCCGTACACTTCAGATATGCCTCACAAGCCACAAGTGGGTTTGTCTACCCCTATTCTAAAACCCATGCATTACATTTCGGCTACCAAGCAAAGGCCTCCGTGTTTTCACCTTTATGCTTTAGTATTGGGCGCAAGATGAACTTTCACGAATGTTTCAATGAAAGATTTTTTTGTGACTAGCCCCGATGAGTCAGGTCGCAAGGACTTAAAGGACGTAATTGAGTCTGCAAAGGATGAGGCTTCGAATTCAGCTTTAGTAAGCGTCTTATCACCATCTCTATCGATTTTATCGAAGTATTCCGCGGCAACATCTTGGGGAGTGTGAGCGTGGTCTCCGCCCCCGCAACTCCCTGCATAAGCTGAGCCAACCACGACCCATAAACCCGCAAACAAACCAACTATAAATATTTTCATATGATTTTCTCCTTGTCTGATGAAGGAATTACGAATTTAACCAGAGTACAGATCACTTAATCTTAAAACTTAAGGTTAATAAAGTCAGTTAACAGAAAATATCTCGCACGGTCTGAATCGATAAGACTCCAGCACCGATTAAGGGATACGTGTTTTGTCTAACAGTTAAGTTAAGTGTTTTGGAATGATGAGGAGCTCAATAAATTTGGTTGCGGAGCGCGCCATTGTAAATTTTGTGCTCCAATTCAAATCTTTCTTGTTATAAGGGAATTGGCACCCCCATAATACGGTATAGATAAGTGTTGATAGGGGTTGGCTGTTATTGGTTCATTGGTTCTTTAAAGTTTTTTAAGTATCGATCTTGATGGCTTGTTAGTGGAGCTTTTAGCGCAAGAAAAAGCGGAGTGCCCCTAGAACACTTTGAGATGTAGAAGGGTGATAAGACATTGCAGATTATGCCATTAACGCCTGTAATTGGAGCTGAAATTCATGGTGTCGATCTATCTGGGTCATTAACGGATAAAGTTCAAAAAGAGCTACGTGAAGCTCTGATTACTTATCAGGTAATTTTTTTCCGTGATCAGAATTTAACCTTAGATCAGCATAAAGCATTTGGTCGATTGTTTGGAGAATTACACATTCATCCAACTGAACCATCACCGGAGGGGCATCCGGAGGTTATTACAATTCATGCGGATGAAAACTCCAACGCCGTAGCGGGTATGAAGTGGCACTCCGATGTCTCATGCGATACTGTTCCACCAATGGGTTCCATACTTCACATGCATGAGGTTCCTGCCGCTGGTGGCGACACATTGTTTGCAAGTATGTATCGAGCTTACGAAACGCTCTCGGCACCTATACAAACATTAATTGGTAATTTGTTCGCGTGGCATGAATCTATTCATGTGCATGGTAAAAGATCAGGCAATGATAGGATTTTGCGTGATGGTCGAGACGCCTATCCGGAGAGTCTGCACCCGATCGTGTGTATTCACCCTGAGACCAACCGTAAAGTACTTTTTGTTAATGAAAACTTTACCACGCGGATAGAGGGATTGGGTCGTAGTGAAAGTGAGGGGGTATTAAAAATTCTCTTCGACCACATCGCTACACCTGAATTTCAATGCCGCTTTCGCTGGCAACCAAAGTCTGTGGCATTTTGGGATAATCGTAGTACGCAGCATCGCTCAGTTTGGGATTATTACCCAGCGTGCCGACATGGTTACCGCGTCACAATTACAGGAGAAAAGCCAGGCCATTCTGCCACACAAACCTCTTTTGAAAGGCTCTAGAGCTCAAATTCTTTAGAACGCATCCGCTTTTTGGAATGAATACTAGTTATAAAAAATTAATGGCAGCAATTTTTAAAAAACTTGATAGAAATTATTCTGCTTTTGTGAAATGCGATTAGAAGCGCGCAAATGGAAAAAAAATTGTAAATGGAGTTTGTCTTTGAGGGCTACCCTAGAATTATTTGGTTTAGAATTAGACGTTGACATAGGAACATATCAGAATGATCGAGCCGTCTCCTATAAGCATGTTCTGGATTTGACGGTATCTGTTGATCCCGCGCTTGTGCTAATTAAAGCGGATAAGATGAGTCAAGTCTTCGATTATGACGGACTTATCGAGTCAATAGAGGCGCTTGGGAGTGGAGTGTCTTTTGAAACTCAGGAGATGTTAGCTACGGTAATAGTTAAATTGTGTGCGGAATATGCTGAAATACAAAACCTGGTTGTTGCTCTCCGAAAAATCTCCGCATCTGACACCCGGAAGAAAATTGGAGTGACGCTCTCCCTAGACGCGGGAGACCTCGCTCAAATCCGTCAGCAGAGAGCATAGCATTATGGAGAGGCTAATTCTGACATTGGTTTGGTTTTATTTTCCAAAAAGTTTACTGGCTCTCATTTCACCTATGCCCTCGATTAAACGACATGCGAGTTATATCTAGCCTCCAAGGGACTGTCACAAACATGTTGACAAGAATCTCGGCGTTTTTAAAACCTGTAGAGAATAGTTCGAGGTAATAAAACTCTGGTACTCGCTTTGAGGACATACCAAAAAGTGCCGATGCCGACGATTCAGAAGACGCCGATCGTATTTTGCGCTCAGCTTAACTTCCAGAGGAGTAGGTCATGGACCTTTATTTTAATCTAGTTCAAGCCATTAATTAAGGCAGAGTTTTTTTGACTGGACTTCGATAAGAATGTCGATAAGTTCGATGTTAATTACGTTAAAGTTAACAAATATTGTAGTTTCGAGAGGCGCACGAATATTTGAGAGTGGGGGATTGCTGATATTAAAATCACCACGCTATTGTCGGTTTTTAACGTATCTCCCTAACAAAGCGAAAGCTAATGTATACAGCTGCTTTATCGGGGGGCTTACTCCCATCCTCCGCTTTCATTCGAAACGATCCGTACCACCATAAGCCACCTTGTGTTCGGTTCCGCTTATGACCGCGGTCTTCTGTTCATTCCCACACGTTTGCGCCCAGTTGACAGAGGCCAGTGACACCAGCTTTAGCCGAGCCGGCAGGGGCATGGCCTTTGCCCCTATCGAGGAAGCGCTTGAAGAAGCGTTTGATTTATACGTCAAATCTGGGCTAATGCCGTTTGTAAAGAGAGACTGAGAATGCATAATACGGGTGAATTGAATCTCAATAATCAACCGCCCGATTAATATGATGCCATTGAGAGCCTTGATGGGGCTCAGGGCTTAAAAAGAGTCAGGTAAGCATTGGCTCTGGTTCGAGGAGAAACGTTCGATTCTGCACTCGAGGTCTACATGCAGCTCAGACAAGTTCGGGGACTTTCAGCCAAATACAAAGATGAAATAAGAGAAGAAGTCAGAGCGTTCAGAGAGGAATGCTCCACCATTCAGCAGGTCAACTATCCTGCTGTAAAAGCGTGGACAAGAGAGTTTGAAGATCAGGGCAAGGCTTCCAAAACCATCAAAAAGAAGCTATCGAAGTTGAGTGGCTTCTGGAGATATCTGGAAGAGTTGCAGATGATGAAAACAAACCAAAAGCCACCATTCGTTGATCTTAACATTCGCACTATAAAGCCTCTGGCCCGTAACCATTAGAGTATTGAGAGCACGCAATATTTATTTAATGTTTCCTCTCCTCATACTTAATGTGACCCTCTTCTCCTCTTTTTTTACAGTCAGTCGGTTAACAAGAATGCGACGAGACGATATGAAATAGCCAGTCTACAACCGTCTCATGCTCGAATAGAGGGTAAACTGTGGTTGATTAATATCGATAGAGATTGCAAAGAGTGACGCTGGCGCAAGAAAAGTGCCTAGTAGTTCAAATTAAACTCTCATCATCGATGAACTACTCCAAAATCCTCAATCCGGTTATCTGTTTCCTCCTTTTGCTCGAGCCATTGAGAGGGCTGGCAGAGAACGTGACTTAGATAATAGATGGGGAGAGAAATTTGAGAGATACAAAACATCGTTGGGCTTTGGGAAAGGTATCGATTGCTCTCATCGCTTCAGACACAATGACACCCTATACCTCGGAAGAGAGGGAATAGATGTTGCGAAAAGGGAGGTGTTGATTAACTAAGAAAACGGTAGCAAGAAGTCCATGGCCGAGAAAAACACTAGCCACGTTGATCCTCAATATCCCTTAGCTCAGAGAGAAATAGATATAGAGTTGTTGTGTGGTCTTTATCCATTTATCCAATTCAGATAGTTGTCTGGTTAATGGTTCCCTCTTAAAAAAAATTCGTGTCCAACTGCAGTAGGGCGTCCTCTCACGACAGTCTTGATAATCCACTCTGAAGGTTCACAGTGAAAAGTTTAAAATCAATTTTGCTGAGACAAAACTCCGAATCTGGCGCCCAAGTTTGCATAGACTCCAAATTAAAAGTGAACCGAAGTTTAAGGTAACCCGTAATACTTTCTGTCGTTAGTCAACGACGTTACAAAACTTTAATGAAAGAGTGTTAAGAATGAAACAAGTTCTTCGGTTAAGCACACTCATGGTGTGTATGCTAATCGTTATGCCCGTGGCAAATGCAGGTGGCCATAAGAAAGATATTGTTGCGACGGCTATGTCAAATCCGCTTTTTAGTACCTTAGTCGCGGCAGTTAAAGGTGCTGGTCTGGTTGATACTTTAAAATCAAAAGGACCGTTTACCGTCTTTGCACCAACCAACGAAGCTTTTGCTGCTCTCCCAGCGGGGACGGTCGAAAACCTCCTCAAGCCAGAGAACAAGACCAAATTGATAGCTATTCTTAAACATCACGTGGTCAGTGGGAAAGTGATGGCGGCAGATGTGTCAGGGAAGAAATTCTCTCAGGTCACGGTAAATGGCACAAAGCTTGATATTGACGGAACTACGGGTGTGTTAGTGAGTGGAGCGAATGTTGTGTCTGCAGATGTAGTTGCCACTAACGGAGTTATCCACGTGATCAATAAGGTGTTACTCCCATAAAAATCCGGCGAGAATATTGTTGCTCACTGCGCTAAATCGATTAATGGGGGCCAGTAACATTTTGGCCCTCATTTATTGATTATTGGATACTCTTTATCCAGCCGGAGCAAAACGTCCTTAGCTGACAATCCCTCTCTTTTTAAGCCTCTCTCTCGCCAATCACGCACACACTGAATACACAAAAACATCCACTCAAAGCCCTCCCCTTCTGACTGGTGAAGAATGAGCCACTTGCCATTATCTTCCGCTACTCTGGCCGCACATTCCCGGCACGTTTCGGTCGACATCTTTGCTAGTCCTGCATCCTTGGCTCAAGACACTGAAAGTCCGCTTTAAGCTTTTGTCCTTCAAAGTCCACATGCACAACATTCGCATTATGCCTTCGACACCAGACCTGTATACCGATACTGGTGAAGCCAACATCCAGCTTAGTGTAATCCTGTAATGAGCTACTGTCGGTTAATCCACTAAGATATTCTTCTTCACATTTAGCACAGACGACATGCTGAGTTATTTGGTTTTGTAAGCGAATTAGTGTTGTGTCGGTCATAGCTTTACCACGCTATTGATTACTGTTCTAAGAGGTAATCTTCCTTCGTAATAATACAATATTATAAGACGTTATCTGCTACGTTATAGTAAGATAAATATCTTAAAAACAATGACTTGACACGATTTGAACACCGTTTTATCGGACTTCATATGAAAGTGAGATGACGATGTTTGATGAACCAATTTTACCCCAATATGACCTTAATAATTCAGCATTACTGAACGTGCATCTCTGGTCGGACTACCCAGAGGTGAATGACTTTATTTGGCGGATTTATTCCAAATTCTTCAAAAATTAATTAAAGGATGTTCGACAGAAGCACCCTAAGGTTGTCCTTTTGCACTTGTATGTTATGTGGCGAGATGATCCGGCACGTTACACAGCCGTGCATCTCAACGAACGGCGATATAAAGTTAAATCACGTTACAATTCCCTGTTCATTTCAAGACTAACAATCCCCATCGTTAAGGAGCTTGAGAGGCTAAAGCTTATTACACTTAAGCACGGCTATTTCCTTAAAGATAATGATGGACGCAACCGTTGCGCACGTATTCGGCCTACAGAGAAACTCATAGAGGAATTTAAGGATGCACGCTTTAGTATCTTTGATATTCAAATTCACTAAGATTGTGAATGCATTGTTCTCCGCGATGAAGAAAAGAACGACATACAATACGAGGATACTGATCAGACAGTAAAAATGCGGAGCTTTCTGCGGCTCTTCAATGATATGCTTCTAAATACCCACATTGACTGCTCACATCTTGATCACTCATCGGTCACTTAATCCGACGGATCTATGACTCACGTTGGGCATCATCATAAATTTGTACGGCGCAGTTTCTCAAGAACTTCATGGACGCAACGTGGCCGCTTTTATGGTGGGTTTTGGCAAAACATTCCAAAGGAACATAGAAAATACATTTGGATAGATGGTGAAAGAACCGTAGAAACTGACTTCAAAGGGCTACACATCTCGCTTCTCTATGCACAGAAAGGCATTCATTATTTTCATGAGTATGGGTTTACAGATGATCCTTATGAAGTACACATTCCAAACGTCACCGATGAGCTGGATCGTAGATGGTTAATCAAGAGTTTGGTTTTAACAGCAGTAAATGCTGTAAACGAGAAAGAAGCATTTAAAGCCTTTCAAAAAGAAGCAAATTTTAACGGACATACAATTGGTGGTGTCAGCTCTACATTCGATTTTCTGAGAGGTGTGCTGCATGCGTTACTTGAAAAGCATCAACCCATTGCCGATTTTTTATGCTCAGATGAAGGTATCGACCTTCAGTACACAGATAGTCGAATAACCGACAGGATACTGCATCACCTCTCGAGAGATAGCATTGTCGTGTTACCAATCCATGACAGCTACATTATTGCTGAGAGGCACGCAGAAGACCTTCGCAGGGCTACATATAATGCCTGGGCCGTCGTTAACTGGCGCTGAGACGATAACTTTTTTCACACCCGCCGCAAAATACGGGGTTAAATTGGCCTCCGTCCTGAATGCGCCTGTGCAGTCAATCACGACATTCACGCTGTCCAGTGGCTGGTCTTCCAAATTACGGGCGCTGGTGACTGGAATGCGTGTGCCATCAATGCTGATCGACGCCTCACCTGCTGCAAATACCGCAGGCCACAGGCCATGGACAGGGTCAAACTCCAGCAGATGTGCGTGCATCGCTGTGGCGGCCCTTCGGGAGTTTGGGGATCTGGCGGTCGTTGAGCATGGCGTTCTCCAAGGCAAACGTATGAAGCAGGCCGAAAGGGGTCCCAAAGCGGGTCCCAAAATGGGTCCCAAAGGGCCTGCGATTAACGTTGCTGTTTGGTGATAGCTCCTGCACGGCGGGGGGCAAGGGCAAAGCCTTAAATCAACGGCTTATGGTGTGCCATGCAGCGCCCCGCACGGGGTAGCTGGCGGAGAGAGAGGGATTCGAACCCTCGGTAGAGTTTCCCCTACACTGGTTTTCGAGACCAGCACTTTCAACCACTCAGTCACCTCTCCTAGCCACAGTGAGTGACACCAAAATTTATTGAAATATGCTGGAATGACAACTTTATTCCGTTATTTAGAGCTTTTTAAAAACATGTAAAGTCGTTGATTTTGGTATTACATAATTTCTTAGCAAGCGTCGACTATCTTTTATTAGCCCGCCTTGGGCAGTGGGTCTGTAAAAATCGCAAATGTCGTTTAACATGATCACCGGAACGCTCAATCAAAAAATTGTGTGAATTGTGCTTGGATTTTGGTAGATAAGGTCTGAGATCTAGTCTATCTGGATTTTTTTAACTTTATGTCAACAGAGATAGAGGCTGCATGCGGTATATATGCCTGATTCAGACTCGATTCAGCGCTGAAAATAGTCCAAGTTCATTAATAGTGATTGTATATGGTTTTGCTGAGAAATTGGGTTTCTGGGGCATCATGATTTCGAGCTATCTGAGAAGGTATGTTCTGCGCGTTGCGTTGGGGGTCTTATCAATTGATGAATGCATGTTAGCATGGAGGTTATGAGCGGTCCCGCGGCTTGTGGCAGGTTGAGAAAGGAAACTAGATTTTACAAAAAAGCGTCTATGCAGAATCACAAATCTATTGATACCGTCAGACGCAACTGCTGCTGAATTGCGGATTAGTGGAGTAACTTACAAGCTTTAGCGTATTTGAAAATTAAAAAATTCTCTCGGATTGCACTGACCAGTTTGGATGATACTATTAAGATGAAGAAAGCATTGATTGCGGGAATTACGGGTCAAGATGGTTCTTACTTGGCTGAGTTTTTGCTCAAGAAAGGTTATCAGGTTCATGGGATTATCCGACGGAGCTCGCTGGGAAACACAAAAAGGTTAGACCATGTTGTGCAGAATCAAACGCTCGATGAACGCAACCTTATGCTTCATTATGGTGATATCACGGATAGTAGTCGCCTTGAAAAACTCGTTGGGAACATCCGACCTGATGAGGTGTATAACCTAGCTGCACAGAGCCATGTTCAAGTATCTTTTAATGAGCCCATCTATACCGCAGATGTGGTTGCTTGTGGGGCGCTTAAGATTCTAGAAGCAGTCCGCAGTAATCTTGGTCGGGAAACGGTAAGGTTTTACCAAGCTACGAGTTGTGAAATTTTTGGAAACTCCAAAATCAGTCCTCAAAATGAAGAGACGCCGTTACATCCAGATAACCCATACGCGTGTGGTAAAGTTTTCGCATTTCACAATGTAAGGTTGTATCGTGATGCCTATGGGCTTCATGCATCAAATGGTATTTTGTTCAACCATGAGAGCCCTCGACGAGGGGAAACCTTTGTAACTCGGAAAATCACCCGGGGGCTTGCGCAAATTCTTGCGGGAAAAGAGGAAAAACTATTTTTAGGGAACTTAGACGCAAAACGAGATTGGGGGCACGCTCGAGATTATGTGGAAGCCATGTGGTTGATGCTTCAGCAACCGTTAGGAGGTGATTATGTTATTGCTACGGGAGAGAGCAAGACGGTAAAGAATTTTTTAGAAGTTGCATTCGGATTGGTTGACTTGAACTGGCAAGATTATGTAGAGATCGACCCGAAGCTTATCCGCCCCGTGGATGTTGACAGTTTTATTGGCGACTCATCGAGGGCACGAACAATGTTAGGGTGGTCTCCCCGAACGTCTTTCTTAGAGTTAACCCGAGAAATGGTTATAAGGGACCTACAGGAAGAGGGCTTATCGCCGGACCGGTATGGATTAAAAATTTAGTTGGCTGGTGGGCCCTAAAAATTTAGTTATGTCCGGGGATGCGACTGAACTTTGTTTGAATTTAAAGCGCTTTTGGCAAAAATTATTTATATTGTGTTCTAGATCTCGACCCGGCTAGCTACCTTGGTAAGGGTAATATCCCATTCAATTTTTATTTAAATGGCATCCCGTTGACAACGCGAAGCAAGTCGTTATATTCCGGGGTCGTTTAAGGAAAAGTTCTTTCTTCCTGCATGATTTTAAACAGGGGTGCTTTTCGAACTTGAAATTTGGATGTTGAGACGATCATGTTCGCAGTTATTAAAAGCGGTGGGAAACAGTATAGGGTATCCAAGGACGATATAATAACAGTTGAGAAACTCATCGGCGCGCCTGGAGAGACTATCCAACTGGATCGTGTATTGATGTTGGGGGAAAATGGATCCTCACCTACGCTGGGTGGACCTCTGGTTGATAAGGCAGCTGTGTTCGCTGAAGTGGTCGAGCAGTCACGTGCCGATAAGATTATAGTTTTTAAAAAGCAGCGTCGACAAAACCACCGGAGAAAAAACGGACATCGTCAGCAGCAAACCGTGTTGCGGATTATCGAAGTAAGCCCCACGGGTACCGTGACCAAGGTGGTTGCGAAAAAAACCGAACCAAAAGAGAAGGCCACGAAGAAAAAAGCTTTACCGAAAAAAGCAAGGGCTCACGAGAAAACTGAAGTCAAAGCAAAAAAGCCGGGAACAAAGGTAAAGGCTATTCCTACGGAGATCTCTCTGGCTGAAAAAAAGAAGACTTCGTCGAAAAAAGCCTCCGCAGACAAAAAGGAGTGAACTATGGCACATAAGAAATCAGGTGGCAGCTCACGAAATGGTCGTGACACTGAAGGCCGGCGTCTCGGAGTGAAACACTTTGGTGGCGAGCTAGTTAACCCCGGAAACATTATTCTTCGGCAGCGTGGCACGAAGTATCACCCGGGGCAAAATGTAGGCATTGGACGGGATCATACGATTTTTGCTAAGGTCACAGGTAAAGTCAGCTTCCATAAACGATCGGGCGGGCGCACCTATGTGGGTGTGGATCCTTCAGCTTGAGTTAAATGCTAGTCATTCGTCGAGTGGGTGTGTGGGGAATGGCGTGCCGTTCCCTTTTTTATTGTGACTAAGCGTCCAGTTTAGGCATTAGCGGGCCATGAAATTTCTTGACCAAGCTAAAATATATATAAAAAGCGGCGACGGTGGAGACGGATGTGTGGGGTTTCGCCGGGAAAAATACATAGAATTCGGTGGGCCAGATGGTGGTGACGGCGGACGCGGCGGTGACGTTGAAGTACACTGTGTTGATAATCTGAATACTTTGATCGATTTTCGTTACCGCCAGCACTTTAAAGCCGAGCGTGGGCGTGATGGCATGGGAAAAAACAGAAGCGGGTCCAAGGGGCAGAGTGCGATAGTTAAGGTGCCGGTCGGGACACAAGTTTTCGATGAAGACAAAAGTTTTCTGCTTGCTGACTTTACGGCAACTGGGCAATCCATGGTATTAGCCCGGGGTGGCGATGGTGGGCATGGCAATGCACGTTTTAAATCTTCAACTAACCAAGCCCCTCGGCGCGCTGACCCAGGATGGCCAGGGGATGAGCGATGGATTTGGTTGCAGTTGAAATTAATCGCTGACGCGGGACTTATTGGTTTGCCTAATGCTGGGAAGTCAACCTTTTTAGCAGCTGTAACTCGCGCACACCCGAAAATAGGTAATTATCCATTTACTACGCTTCATCCAAATCTGGGAGTTGTTTATCGTGAAACAACCGAATTTGTATTGGCGGATATTCCTGGGTTGATTGAGGGTGCAAGTGAAGGTGCGGGCCTTGGGGTCAGGTTTCTTGGGCATGTGGAACGGTGCGGTCTTTTATTGCATTTGATTGATGCAACAATTGATAGCCCTATTTTAGCCTATCAAACAGTTCGCCGGGAGGTTGAAGCATATGGTAACGGCCTTGATGAAAAAATCGAATTGGTTGCGCTAAGTAAATGTGACGCCTTAACCGTTCAAGAGGTTAGCGAGAAAAAACACCTCCTATCTAAAGCGACTGGGAAAAATGTTGTACCACTTTCATCTGTTGCTGGAATAGGGGTTGAGGACTTGATTCACAATATCTGCGATCTTGTCGGTAGTATTCGTGCCGAAGGTAAAACTAACAAAGTTTGGCAGGTACATCCCTGATGGGCGTAAAAAAACCCTTTGAGTCCTCAAAAAGAGTTGTAATCAAGATTGGTTCCTCGCTTTTAGTTGATCCTGAACAGGGTTCTGTTCACCGAAAGTGGTTGGAAGCTCTTGCTGATGACATTGCGCAATGCCGTGCGAATGGCCAACAGGTTGTCATTGTATCCTCCGGTGCGATCGCAGTGGGGCGGCGTCACCTAGGATTAAGGGATGGCAAGCTCAAACTTGAGGAGAGTCAAGCAGCGGCCGCAACGGGCATGATTAGATTGGCCCACGCTTATCAAGATGTGTTGGCTCATCATAATCTTACTGTTGCTCAAGTTCTGGTCACGTTGGATGATAGTGAGAGTCGCCGCCGGTACTTGAATGCACGTAACACGCTGGAGACATTGCTGCGGCTTGGCGCGGTTCCTCTAATTAATGAAAATGACACTGTCGCCACTGATGAAATTCGGTTTGGTGATAACGACCGACTTGCGGCACGAGTCTCCGCCATGATAAGTGCGGACACGCTTGTTTTATTATCTAACATTGATGGCTTGTATGATCGTGATCCAAGATATGAAACAGATGCTAAGTTGGTGCCTGAAGTACGCGGGGCGATCTCTCAATATGTGCAAGACATGGCAGGCTCGTCTATAAGCTGTGATGGATCAGGTGGAATGGTTACCAAGTTCGAAGCGGCGCGGATTGCAATGGGGGCTGGAGCACGGATGGTAATCACCAACGGGTTGCACTCTCATCCGCTCCGACGCCTGACAAAAGGTAGCGCGTGCACTTGGTTCCTGCCAGATGCTAACCCGCGTACTGCGCGCAAGCGTTGGATCGCAGGGGTGCTTAAGCCGGCAGGAGAAATTATTGTCGATGAAGGTGCAGTTAATGCACTAAAATCCGGGAAAAGTATTTTACCGGCGGGAGTTTTGGATATCATTGGGCAGTTTGATCGTGGCGATGCGGTGATTGTTCGCGCTCGTGACGGTCTAGAGGTAGGTCGAGGAATAATCGCTTATTCGTCAGATGACGCTCAACGTATCAAGGGTAACAAAACCAGTGAAATTGAGGCTCTCCTCGGCTACCGTGGTCGAGATGAAATAGTCCACCGCGATGATTTTGCCCTAGAATGAGGTGTGATGGCTTTGTGGAGAGTAATAAGTTAAAAAGTTGAGGGACATGAAAACTATTGATGACATCCCCGCCTTGATGAATGGAATCGGTGTGGCAGCGAAAGAGGCTGCGAGTACACTAATGACCGCGCCGACCAAATCTAAAAATTTAGCTTTACAAGAAGCAGCTACTGCTTTGCGCCGCGATCAGCGCCGCATCATCGCTGAGAATGCCAAGGATATGGATTTTGGTTACGCGAAGGGATTGTCATCTGCGATGCTGGATAGGCTCGTGTTAAATGAGGAGCGCATTGAGGGCATGGCCTCAGGTTTGGATGACGTGGCTGAACTGCCGGATCCTGTTGGCACTGTTATGCAGGCTTGGGAGCGTCCGAATGGACTCAAGATTGAACGTCGTCGGGTACCATTGGGCGTTATTGGTGTGATTTATGAATCGCGGCCCAATGTCACTGCTGATGCCGGTGCTTTGTGTTTAAAGGCTGGTAATGCGGCTATCCTGCGCGGCGGTTCAGAGAGTTTTCACTCTTCAGCTGCGATAATGGATGCGCTTAATTTTGGGCTTGCCACGGCGGGACTGCCGATCCAAGCCATTCAGCTTGTGCCGACACGCGACCGCGCCGCGGTAGGAGAAATGCTGACCATGACGGATAGCATTGACGTGATAGTGCCACGGGGAGGCAAGTCACTGGTAGAGCGCGTATCAACTGAGAGTCAGGTGCCCTTATTCAAGCATCTTGAAGGTATTTGCCATACATACGTAACAGAAACTGCAAACCCAACAATGGCATTAAACCTAGTAATAAATGCAAAGATGCGGCGGACCGGAATATGCGGTGCTACGGAAACATTATTAATTGACGAGGGGGCGCTTCCGATTCTACCGCTCATCGTTAACGAACTTATAAGCGCGGGCTGCGAAGTGCGCGGTGATGCGCATGCACAAGCTGTGGATAATAGGGTAATACAGGCTCAACAAAAGGATTGGGATACCGAATATCTCGACTCTATTATTTCTGTCAAGACAGTTAAGGGTATTGATGATGCTCTTCGCCATATTGCGAAGCACGGCTCGCAACATACCGATTCTATTATCACCTCTAATACGGCTCTCGCAGAAAAATTCCTCAATGTCGTGGATAGCGCTATCGTCATGGTTAACACGTCTACCCAATTTGCTGATGGTGGAGAGTTTGGGATGGGAGCAGAAATCGGCATATCTACGGGCAAGATGCATGCTCGCGGACCTGTTGGTGTTGAGCAATTGACATCCATGAAATACGTTGTTCGTGGCACTGGCCAATGCCGAACTTAGTTAACCCCTACCGATTTATCCCATGACTTACTTTGGTGCTGAAGATCCTCACCTAGGGGAAAGAATTGGGATATTGGGTGGTTCGTTTAATCCGGCACATGACGGGCATATTGAGGTGAGCTTGTTAGCATTGGACAAGCTAGCATTAGACAAAGTTTGGTGGATGGTTTCGCCACAAAACCCTCTGAAATCGCCCGAGGGAATGGAAACTTTCCAAAAGCGTATTCTGCTTGCTGAGAGGACAGCAAAAGGTTACCCGATTTGTGTAAGTACAGTTGAGTTTGAAATGGGAACGCAGTTTACTGTTGACTCTCTAATGGAATTAGTCGCGAGATTCCCGAAAACAAAATTTATTTGGTTAATGGGAGCTGATAATTTAGCACAAATTCACCGTTGGAGGGATTGGTCACGAATCTTTCATACCCTTCCCATTGCGGTTTTTGCACGCCCAACGTATGCTATTCAAGCTGAGCGGGGAAAAGCCGCTCGGCGGTTCGCTAGGTATCGAGTTCCGGCTTACAGGAGCAAGAGTTTGGCGGAGAAAAAACCGCCGGCATGGGTGGTGTTCAAGGGGCCGCATAACACTCAGTCGGCCACGCGTATTCGACACTTAAAAAAAGCCGGTAAAGGTTGATGGTTAGCAAGAGGAGCGCAGCAATACCAAATACCGAGAATGCATCATCGATTGAGCATCTGCTCAATGCGGTGGAGATAATCCTCGAAGACGACAAGGCTGAGCAAACTGTCGTAATCGAACTCGCCGGCAAGACAGAGATCGCAGATCATCTGATCATTGCTTCTGGAACCTCACATCGCCATGTAGGTGCAATGGCAGATCACCTTTATAGAAAACTCAAAGGTTTGGGCGTCAAAAATATTTCTGTTGAGGGCAACGACCAATGCGACTGGGTTTTGATCGACGGGGGAGACATAATTATTCATTTATTCCGTCCAGAAGTTCGACAGTTTTATAATCTTGAAAAAATATGGTCTGGCCCCGCGGATGAGGGGAGCGACCGTGGTGGAAATACTGCTGGGGGCACAGCCTGAGAAGAGGGGGCGACTGGCCGGAAGTAAAGAGTGTCGTGAAGTATACAATTATTGCGGTCGGGCGTTGGAAGAGCGGTCCTGAAAGGGATTTATTCGAACACTTTTCTCTTCGATTGAGTCCACCTATCGAACTCTTGGAGGTTGAAGAACGGAGAAAGTTATCAGTTGATGAGCTCAAGAACAAAGAAGCGACTTTGCTTTTGAGTGCCGTGCCAAGAGGAGCATCTATCGTTGCTTTGGATGGGGGCGGTACAATGTTATCTAGTTGTGATCTGGCTAAACGTATTGGAAATTGGCGCGATCAAGGGGTGCGAGAAATTGCTTGGCTTATCGGAGGCTCCAATGGCCTCGGTGATGGTGTCATTGCACGCGCTAATCTGAGGTTATCACTCGGATTACAGACGTGGCCACATCTTATGGTGCGCGCAATGGTTGGAGAGCAGTTGTTTCGATCACAGTGTATTTTGTCTGGTCACCCCTACCACAGGGAGTAGATGGGGCTGCTCACGCTGGAAAGCTGCGATTGTCAGGTTTGGATAGGGTATACGATTGATTTTCAATTATTGAGTGAGTTAGATGGTATTGATAGTATCTAAACAGTATTACAAAAATGCGAAAAATTGAGAGAATATCGAGAGGTTGATGCACTGTTGGAAATGGGGGCATCTCTAAATGTCAGATAGTTTGATCCAAATAAACCAACTATTACAAAATTATTTTGAACTTCTGTACCACGGCAATGTCGATCTTATCCCGATTTGTTTTTATGATGATGGTCGGGTAGTCAATTTGGATGGTGAGGAGATGATTTCAATAGATATGGCTGGTTTTTACGCGCGAATCTCTAATCGCAAACCACCTGCTGCAATCAAAGAAGATCGAAATGATATAATTTGCATGATAGATCAGTTCTCACCAACTACCGCATTAGCTAAGGTTGAGGTAACGATTAATGGCGATCGATTCTATGATTACTTAACTTTAATAAGGCGGGCTGGGTCTTGGAAAATAATTTCAAAGGTTTTCCACCGATCATGCCATCAGAGTTACTAATTCGTAATTCAGTTGTTGCCATTGCTAACAGTCATGTGACGTAAGCGGCATAAATAAATTTGTAAATTTATTTTAGTAAGGGGCCTTGAACACCCCTTCATTCACATCAAAGCTACAGGTGGTAAGAAAGAGTACGTTCGGGTGTAAGAAGGGGGTGAATTTTTTTATAGATAATTTTTTAAACTTAAGTGTGCCAACCACGTGCACGTTGAAATAAGTCGGTAACCCAATAAGCCTGCGCCCCGATGGCACCAAGTGGTAATAAGATCCAGAGTACGTCAAAGAGTGTTAAACTAAAAACTATTAAGCAGAAATCTGCTCGACTTAGTTTGTGAAATATATAAAGCAACCAATCCGCAAAACCCTCTGGCTGGCGACTATGTTTTGCTGTTTGGTCGCGGGATTGCGAGCTTTGATGCTTGGCATGAAATCGAAGATCGATGATGTAATCGACCGTTGCCCCGGCGGCGGCTGCTAGGCCGAGCCACAACCAGATTTTTTCGCCGTCTGCCATCATTACACCGTAACCTAGCCCCGTAAAAATTGCACTGTCGACCAACCAATCGGCTAGATCGTCAAACTGGGCCCCCCATTTTGACGACAAATTTTTTAAGCGAGCAATCTCTCCATCACAGTTATCGAGGGTGTAACTAGCAATTAGAAAGTTAGCACCTATTAGGTTATTTGCGAAAGTGCCGAGGCTTAGAAACCAAGCTGCAGTCAACCCTAAAAAAAGGGAAAGGGCTGTGATTTGGTTGGGTGAAACGGGTAATTTTACCAACAGGACAGTCAGAGGGTATGACAAGTGGCGGGGAACCGGGAACAGTGTGTTTGGACGCGTAAGGCTGTAATGCTCGTCTGAGTTATTCAGTTTAACCATTACAGAAAAAATTCTCTAATATGTTGACACATGGATTCACGACATCCGCTATCTAATGCGGTATGGGGATTGATGCAAGCCCGAGTTCGGTTATAGGGTGGCCAAGTCTTCTCTCCCTCTGTAAACAATAGCCGGTACAAAATGGAATTGTCATATGAAGATAGCATCATACATTGGCTTAGTGTGCGGCCTAGCGGTCATGACTGGTCTTATCGCTTGGCAAGGCGTTGGGGATATTCTCAAGATTTTAAAGGCGACTGGGTGGATGCTTTTATGGGTACCGTTAGTTTGGGTGCCATCTGCTCTAATGAACGCTCGATGCTGGCAAACGCTTTTTAGGTCCGGATTTGAGCCAACTTTTCAGCAAGCCTTTTTTGCGCAATGGATGGGACGTGCAATCAATACACTTCTGCCTGTTGCTTCTATTGGTGGAGAAATTGTGAAAGCGAGAGTACTCTCACTATGGGGCATTAATGTAGCGCATGCAGGGGCGTCTGCAGTTGTCGATAAAACTATTCAGGCATTGACTATTATTGTTTGGGGAGCGATGGGTGCAATACTACTTAGTGTTTTAGCTTTGGACGATGAGCTGGCTTTGACGATTTTGATTAGTGGTGTGTTTTTTAGCGCAGGAATAGCAGGTTTTTTTTTGGCTCAGCAGGCGGGCATGTTTGGATTTTTAGCAAAATCCGCATACGCGTGGACTAGATTTAGCTTATTTGAGCGTATTACGACTGCGGCGGACAACATGGATCAGACGGTTCGTGAGCTTTACCAAATGCCAAGACGGGTATTTGTTGCAACTCTGTGGCGGTTAGCAGCTCTAGTATCACAAGCTGCTGAAGTGTGGTTGGCAGCGTATCTCTTAGGAGCCCCCATCACTATCGTAGAGGCAGTCCTTTTGAAAAGCTTAACCTCCACATTGAGTGATTTTGCTTTCATTGTCCCTAATAGTTATGGCGTCCAAGAGGGCGCGTTTGTGGTGCTTGGCGGACTGATTGGCATGGGTCCAGACTTGGCCTTGGCAGTCTCGTTGGCTATTCGGATTCGGGAACTTTTAATTGATGTGCCCGGATTGATAATGTGGCAACATGTCGAAGGACAAAATTGGTTTAAAGAACGATAGTTCCATCGCAATTGGAAGTTGACTTGTAGCTCCTCAGATTAAGACCTTATTCACCGGATGGTGGTAATTTTAACTTTCTTTGCCGTTGTAAGCTTCGGTAATGAATTGTAGAGATAAGTAGGGTGCGTGAAGTTGCAATACGATGATTTTGGATTTTAAGCCATGGATGCCTTTTCATTCGTGATAACCACTTTATTGATTTTGTCATTTGCCTATCTGGGGGTGGCGATCTTTGGTGTTTGGTGGTTTGCGCAAAGGCTGAATAAAAATCCCAAATTGATAGATCGGGCACCAGTTACCATTCTCAAGCCAATTTGTGGCAGTGAGCCAGGTTTATTGGAAAACCTACGATCTTTTTGTGAACAGGATTTTGCCGCCTACCAAGTAGTTTTTGGGGTTCGTGACCCCAATGATCCGGCTATTGATATTGTATATCAACTTATCGGCGAATATCCTGCCAAAGACTTATCACTTGTGATTGATGAACACATTTTAGGGCAGAATCTTAAAGTCTCGAATCTCGCGAATATGTTTAGAGTGGCCCGCCATGATATTATTCTTGTCTCTGACAGTGATATGCGAGTGGGGCCTCAATATTTGGCTGCTGTGATAAGTGCTTTTGACGATGATGGAGTTGGCGCTGCGACCTGTCTTTATTCGGGTTCGGCGAATAAGAACATTGCTTCTCGACTTGGTGCGATGTTTATTAACGATTGGTTCCTCCCTTCTGCGTTAATTCCAATGCTATTTGTGGAATTGAAGTATTGTTTTGGTGCGACCATGGCTATTAGACGCGACGTCTTAAAATCGATCGGTGGATTTGAAGCCCTCGTGGATGTGCTCGCTGATGATTACATGCTAGGCCATAAAATATTTAACAAGGGCAGGCGAATAGCGCTTGTTCCATATGTGGTTGAAAATATTGTTGTTGAATCCGGTTTTAAAACACTATTCGATCATGAGACTCGCTGGGCGAGGACGATACGCTCGGTCAAGCCCGTCGGCTATTTTCTATCCCTCGTGACGGAAACCTTTTCATTGTCAATTATTGCCGGCCTTGTATTTTACGCAAACCAAGGGTCGGCAGTATATGCGGTGCTGCCCATTGTTATAGCTTTGGCTCTCAGAAGTATCCTGCATTACTCAGTTCAAACTGAATTTGCTCGCGAGAGTTCGATGGCGGCATTGTGGTTGATTCCCCTACGAGAGCTATTTTCGTTGATGGTTCGTATTTACAGTTTTTTTGGCCAAAATGTGAGCTGGAGGGGCCAGAAGATGACGGTTCGTAACAACAGCCGGCTCGAAAATATTATTAACGTTGACACAAAAAAAATGGAAAGTTGTGATGAAAAAAACGCTTTTTCTTAGCCCACCTACTTTTGACGGTTATGACGGTGGTGCTGGCTCTCGGTATCAATGTAAACGCGAGGTTAAATCGTTTTGGTACCCAACTTGGTTAGCGCAACTCTCAGCCTTAGTTCCCGGCTCAAAACTGATTGACGCCCCAGCTCAAAGGTTAAGTCTAGAGGATATACTTCCGAGTGCAAAAGATTATGAATTTCTAGTTATATACACCTCTACCCCATCTTTCCACAACGATGTCAAAGTTGCGGAAGCTCTCAAAGAAGCGAATTCGAACCTCTTGGTGGGCTTTTGTGGCGCACACGTTGCCGTCAACAATGAGGCAGCTATCCAGACATCACCCATAATTGATTTTGTGTGTGATAGTGAGTTTGATTTTACTATCCAAGAAATTGCGACAGGCAAGCCCTTGGAGGAAGTTGTTGGCATTACAATTTTGAAAAATGGAACGCCACATTTTACGGGTAAACGCCCGCTGATCGAAAACATGGACAGTCTGCCGTGGGTTACGGAAGTTTATAAGCGCGATTTAGTCACGTCTGACTATTACAATGGCTATATGCTCCATCCTTACATGTCACTCTATACGGGCCGGGGATGCAAATCGCGATGTACGTTTTGTCTATGGCCGCAAACGATTGCCGGCCACAAATACCGGACGCGTTCAGTTCAGAACATTGCAGCGGAACTCGAATGGGCTCGAGATAATTTTCCGGAAATCAAAGAGTTTTTTTTCGACGATGATACTCTGACCGATGATCGTGAACACGTGGAAGCTTTGGCGCGCGAATTGGGTAAGTTGAACATTACTTGGTCTTGTAATGCTAAAGCCAATGTTTCTTATGAAACATTAAAAATTATGAGAGAAAATGGTTTGAGGTTACTTTTGGTCGGATACGAGTCAGGAAACCAGAAAATACTAAACAACATCAAAAAGGGAATTTTGATAGACAAGGCCAAACAATTTACAAGAGATTGTCACGAACTAGGAATTGTCATTCATGGTACGTTTATAGTTGGCTTGCCTGGAGAGACCCGTGAGACTATTGAGGAAACTATCCAGTATGCCCAAGACCTAGACCCGAATACGATTCAGGTTTCTTTGCCAGCGGCGTATCCGGGTACTTTTCTTTACAATCAAGCTCGTGAAAATCACTGGTTGATAGGGGAAGAGGCTGACCGGTTGGTTAGCAATGATGGAGTACAAAATAGCGTTTTAGAATACCCACACCTGTCGCGCGAAGAGATTTTTGAGGCAGTGGACCGTTTCTATAAGCGGTTCTATTTTCGACCGATCAAAATGGCATCATTGTTTTTTGCTATGTGTCGCGATTGGCAGTTGATGAAGCGGCAGCTTCGCGAGGGGATTGAATTCTTCCGCTTTTTGTATGGTCGGGAGAATACAGTCTGAAGCATTTGATTGTGACTGCTGACGATTTTGGTGCCTCGATGTCAGTCAATCAGGCCGTCGAAGTGGCGCATGCAAGCGGCATCCTTACGACGACCTCTTTAATGGTTGCTGCACCGGCAGTGATGGATGCCGTCAATCGAGCCAAAGAATTACCTAAACTCAGAGTAGGTTTACATTTAGTTGTTGTTCGCGGCAAACCTTCACTGCCACCCGAACAAATTCCTGACATAGTTGGGCCGGATGGGTTACTTGACAGGAATTTGGGCAGGGCCGGGGTGCGGTACTTTTTTTTACCTAATGTACGGCGCCAACTCGCTCGGGAAATCCGGGCTCAATTCGAGGCCTTTCAGGCAACCGGATTGGAATTGGACCATGCCAATGCACATAACCATATGCACTTACATCCGATAGTTCTTGGGCTGATGATCAAGATTGGACGAGAGTTTGGGTTGCGTTGTGTCCGATTACCATGGGAACCGCGAGGGACGGTTCTTTTATTACCGTGGTTGGCGTTGATGAAATGGCGGCTAAAAAAATCTAAAATGGTATTTAACGATTTTTTTTTTGGAATGAGAGATACCGGTAGAATGGATAGCAAAACATTACAGAATTTTGTAGATGCGCTTCCCGATGGTGTCAGCGAGATAATGTTGCATCCGGCGTTGGACTCCGGGGTGTGGGTTGAGCCCGAAGCAGTTAATTTCCAATTCCGTGATGAGTGTGCGGCCCTTATAGATCCAAGTGTCCGCGCGAAGATACGGGCAGTCGGCGCCGAGTTAATTAGTTTTAGCGATCTAATTTCATCTAGATAACGCCCCTCACCTTATCCACATATGAGAGCTGTTCCTTATGGTTGGTGACTCCTGGACACATAAAATCGCGCGCATCTGTATTTTGCCGTTGGTTAATACCCCTGTGCAGCCCAATCACATAACGACTTTGCGCTTGCTTACGGGTATTATGGCATGCGTAGCTTTTGCCACGGGCATACGCCAATGGGATGTCTGGGGTGGTTGGCTGTGGTTGCTATCATGCTTTCTTGATCGAGCAGACGGTGAACTGGCGCGGGTTAGTGGCAAAATAACGCCCGGGGGCCATAGGTTTGATATGTGCAGTGATACGGCCGTGACGGCGCTATTTTTTTTAGGTGCCGGTATTGGACTCCGCGACTCTGAACTTGGTACTTGGGCATTTTTGGCTGGTGTAATGGGCACGCTAGGTGTGGTTGCATCAGAATATTTTGCGGAACGAATCGATAAAATCGGTAAAGATAGCGGTGAAAAGGCTTATCCGGGTATTTTTGGGTTTGATTTTGATGATATTCTGTATCTGTTTGCGCCCATTATTTGGTTAGGGTGGCAAATGCCATTTGTTTTAGGTGCTTCGATTGGCGCCCCAATATTTGCTTTGGTGACTTACGTCAAGCTTTGCAAAAAAATGAGATAATTTAAGCATTAATTTGACCTAGGGCATATATCTTAATTTAAATCATTCGGAAGATTGGCGGGACTTTGGTGTGCCCTGTAGAGATTCTATTAAACCCATCTCTGGTGGTTCTAGTAAATGGCATGACATTGAAGTAGACATAATGGCTTTTTAGGATATAAAAATACGAAGTGTATTACGTTGCTGAGGTAAATATTTTGTTCTATCTCTGTGATCTGGTGCGGTAAAAACGATGCTGTAAGCGTGAGACTTAGTGCGGTTTTAACTGACTAACGTGACAGTTCTTGAAAAGATATAGAAAGAGTTAGATTTGGTTTTTACCTGATAATACTACGTTTCAGTTTCACAAAAATTTTTGAATTTTTACCTGTGAATGCGAAATAAGGCAGAACAATACAGGGGTCGGAAGAGTTATGCTGGATAGTTTATTTTGCAGAATTCTGCTGGTGATATCTTGGATTGTTAGCATGCCATTTTTTTTTGGCTCGTCTTTGGCAACTTCTACCCGTCAAGTCAATCCAGAAATATACAAAAATGAAATTCTTTTTGATGTTTATCGGGATGGGGACCGCGTTGGCTCTCATAAAGTTGTATTTGTTAAAACGGGGAACTCACTGGAAGTTCGCTCAAAATTTTCTTTACAGATTGATTTTCTTTTCTTAACAGCGTTTAAGTATTTTTATGAATCTGTTGAGGTATGGCAGAATGGACGCCTTGTGCGGTTGGAAGCAGACGTTGACGACGACGGCATTTCATCTCGTGTCGGTGCTATTCTTAATGGGGGTCAATTTACAATCCAAACTGGTGATTTAAGCTACACGGCCAATGCTCCCATTTTTCCCACAAACCACTGGCATGCGGGGGTGCTAAAACAAACGCGGGTGTTAAATACTCTAACGGGTCGGATCAATTCTGTTGAGATTATATCTAAAGAACGAGAGGCTATTTCCACAGAGAATGGTTTGGTCCAAGCTACCCGGTTTGTCTACAAAGGGGATTTGCAAAATGAGGTTTTGTATGACGATGATGGGCGATGGGTTAAGATGCGTTTCAATGGCCGGGACGGTACGCCCATTGAATACATTTGTCGGAGTTGTCAGGGATTACCACCAGTTTCTGGGACCATGGAGTATAAACCCGTGAACGCTAATTGATAATGGACAAAGACTCAACATCACGAGTAGCGTGGGTTACGGGCGCTGGGAAGGGGATAGGCCGCGCTGTTGCGCGGCAATTGGCGCTGGAAGGATGGATAGTTGGGGCAAGTGCACGGACATCGAGAGACTTAACCACTTTAGAGCTAGAGTGCTTGCCCGGTACTGTAAAATCAATGCCCTTGGATGTAACAGATACCTTAGCAACAGCCAGAGTTATTGCGACAATTGAAGAGGAACTTGGTGAATTGGACCTAGTGATCCTCAATGCTGGGACACATTTGCCTATAAGTGTAGAAAATTTCTCAGTTGATATATTTCGGACATTAATTGAGACCAATCTTATGGGCACGGTAAATGGATTAGCCGAGATAATTCCCCGTTTCACGGCGCGTGGTTGTGGTCATATTGCTATTGTAGCTTCATTGGCAGCATATCGCGGGTTGCCGACCGCCGCAGCTTACGGTGCGACCAAGGTAGGATTAATCCATATGTGTGAGGCGTTGAAGCCAGAGTTACAAAAATATGGGATAAGTCTTACATTAATTAATCCAGGTTTTGTTGAAACGCCGCTGACGGCAAAGAACAAGTTTCAAATGCCATTCTTAATTACTTCTGAAACAGCAGCAAAACATATTGTGCGCGGCCTAGAAAAACAGTCATTTGAGATCACTTTCCCGTGGCAATTGGCAGCGATCATGAGGGTGCTTCGCTTTTTACCTAATTCTTTACTCTTTGCCATCACGCAGAGGATGTTAAAATGATTCCTCCGCATCAGCGCTACGTTACCTATTTGGAGTCGTTAACCCCTGAGTCTTTGGAACATCTTAACGAGTATGTTACTTCAGACGTTCGGTTCAAAGATCCTTTTAATGACGTTGTTGGAAGGGATGCAATGGCTGGAGTGTTTGAACACATGTTTGAAAGTTTAGGGCCGGTAAATTTTAAGGTCCGAGGACTCGCTCTTGACGGTAATTTATGTCTAAGTAAATGGGATTTTGAGGCTTCGTTACGTGGGCAAAGGTGGACTTTTGATGGAATGAGCGCAATTGTATTTAACTCAAATGGTCGTGTGGTTGAACATATCGATTATTGGGATGCCGCTTCGAGCTTCTATGAGAGATTACCTTTCGTTGGCTGGGTACTCTCAAGGTTTCGGGGGTGGATATCCACTCGTTGAGTGGATGATTTACCGCTCCGCTTCTTATATTTTCCTTGGTAAATGCAAGCGTCACTGTCCCTATCTCAACGCCCAACTTACTAACGCGCGCTTTATTGAGTAAAATACCAGAGGGTAGCAAGTACATCCAATCATTGAAGTGTACTCGAAAAGTTCTGGCCCCCACCTTCAAGTTTAGGTCATAACGCCAATTAATAGCATTGCCGTAAGCTTCGCCTTCAGCTAACCCAACCACGTCGGCGGCACTGCCGGTGTATGTGTTAGGACCCGTTTTTCGAATGTACCACATTCGCCTATCTAGCTCGCCGTCATTATACTTGAAACGCTCGTCAAGTATCAGCTCCTCTCCGTCCCAAGTTCCTGTAATATCAACGACAAATTGTCGGCGCAGGTTTCCAAACCTATCCTCAAAAATACCAGAGGCTTGTGTCTTACCTAAGAAATATTTCTCCAAAACTAGTTTTGGAGAAGTTCCTTGAAAATCGGTGGGTTTCATCTGTGAGCATCCAACAAGAAAAGCCAACATACAAATAGTGGCAATTGTATTTAAAATCATTCGCGTCTTCCTTGTGCCTATCGCGTTTCTCGCTCTCTCCGGTCGAGGCGCCGCCGAATGGCTAAATGGCGTGCGCGTGTTAGAGGAAATTGCCAAATTATAGACACTGCAATCAACTTTAATACGGCGGGAATAAGGGCATAGATCACTACAAGTGCCCATAAACTCGTTTCTGAGGGCTGATGCGGAGTAAACCCAGAAAACTCAAGGGCAGGTAGAGCAAATCCTACACCAAGTGCCAATGCAAATTTTGTGCTCATTCCCCAGAGCGCGAATTGTAAACCCACTCGATCTGAGCCAAACCGCCACTGGTCATAATCGATGACGTCTGCTTGAATTGACGGTGGCAGAGTAAGGTCAGCTCCGAGTGCCATTCCGGTAATCACGCAGATGATCCCAAAAGCTACGAACGCCCCGGGCGGCAAAAAAGGAACGCCTACAAACGCTGCACATGCGGTGATCATCGCCCAGCACCACGTCTGGTGTTTCCCTAACTTGCTGCTAAGCCACAACCATACTGGTATCGATGCAATTCCCGAGCTAAAGTACACGAGAACAAAAAGGGGTAACACTTCTTTATCTGCACCCAACCCATATTCGAGATAGATAAGAAAAAGCGCTGCTGGAATGCCATTTGCCAAACCATTAATGAACCAGCTTCCAAGAAGCCGCAAAAATGGAAGATTAGTAAACAGGTTGCTAAAACTGGAGGGCCGTTGTTTAGATCGCATCGCGATAGAATAATCGGGGACATTAAATAACATAAGAGGTAAGACAATCATTCCACAGCCGATAGCCACCCAGGATATTGCGCCAATTGAATCTATCCCTTTCCAACCAAATTGCGCAGTAACACCGGTGACGGCGCCAGCTGCGAGAATACCTACCAAGGTCATGCCCTCACGCCATGCAGTTATCCGAGTACGTTTGTCGTAATCATTGGAGAGTTCAGCACCCCATGCTAAATACGGAACGTTTACCATCGTCCAGCCTGCATAAAGCACGAGAGACCAAGATAGGAGGTAAGTGCCAGAAACTACCTCTGGCGGGTTAAGGATTTTAAATAATCCAATGCCTGCGAAAATGGCTCCGATTGCGATCCAGGGCCTGCGTCTGCCCCCTTTCATGCTCAGGCGATCACTTAACACGCCAATCAATGGATCGGTTAAGGTGTCAAAGAGACGTGCTAGTAGCAAGATCCCGCCCGTCGCAGCCAGTCCAATACCCAAGTCAATGCCATAGAGCGCAGGTAAATTTAAATAAACGGGGATGGTTGGGAGGGCAATCACGATTGCTGGTAGGGCATAAAAAATTGCCACTCTTCGCTCAGACCCGGGGTTTTTCTTGTTCATGATTTTTTAATAATGAACTGGCCTACATCAATGGTCCCATCGTCAAAACCGACCTCGCAATATCGAAGATAGTAATGCCACATTCGGTAGAACTTTTTATCGAATCCAAGTTTTTCAATTTCTGGCCACTGAGCTCGAAAATTTTGATCCCATCGCCTGAGTGTCTCTGAATAGGATGTTCCAAACGAAAATGTTTCTTCAATACCGAAACCGCCACGTTTCAGTGCTTTGCTGAATGCCTTTAAACTGGGCAACATTCCGCCAGGAAATATATATTTTTGTATAAAGTCTGGATTCCGCTTATAGAAATCAAATTTACAATCATCGATAGTTATAATTTGAAGTGCGGCACGCCCGTTTAGTTTGAGACGTTTGTTCAGGGTCTGGAAAAAGGTCGGCCAATATTTTTCTCCGACGGCTTCGAACATTTCTATAGATACTATCTTATCAAAGGTTTCGGCAGTGTCCCGATAGTCTTGCAGCCGAATATCAACCCGGTCGGCTATTCCGCGCCGGATCATGCGCTGCCGAGCATAACTAGCTTGCTCGCGCGATAGAGTTAGGCCGACAACATGGCATCCAAATTCAGCTGCGGCAATTTCTGCGAACCCGCCCCAACCACAACCAACTTCAAGAATCTGGTCGCCTGGTTTTAGGTCTAGTCTTTGTGCAATACGCAAATACTTTCGACGTTGTGCTGTATCCATTGCTTCATTCGGGTTGTTGAATATAGCGGATGAGTAGGTCATCGATTCGTCCAGCCAAATCTGGTAGAATGCATTACCCAGGTCATAGTGGGCTGCAATATTTCGACGGCTGCCACGCCGGGAGTTCGCCCGCCAAGCATGTTTGGTCCGGCTGAGAACTTGTGCCGCAGAAGAGAGACCAAATATCGATTTAAGCGCAGCTGTGTTAATGCTACCCAGTGTAAGTAGAGCAGACAGGTCGGGCGTTTCCCACTCGCCCGCCATGTAACTTTCAGCTAGGCCTAGGTCACCTGAACTAAGGATTCTTGTTACCACCCGCATATTGTGTATGTGCATGCATGCATGCGTGCCATCACGGATACCTTTGAAGTCTTGCTGAGCACCGGAGGGAAAAGTAAGGGTGAGGCAACCCCTCTCGATATTCTTCAGCCATTTTTTCATTAACCATTCGCGGATGCCAAAGAACCCGGCCCGGGAGCCTGAGGGTGTTGCGCTGCTCGTTGTGGAGTAGAGGGTGCTCATAACCTTTTACCGCCTTAGAGGTCGCGTGCTGGTGACGCTACTTTGTACGCTAGATTTTGCTGGTTGATGGCGAAAAACTCTCAAGCCTTTGAGCCAGAGTTGGGCGCCTTCCCAATGGATCCCAAGTATGATTTTCAATGAAAGAAAAGGAAAACGTAGGAATATGCTTCGCAAAGCATTTGAATCCAATACGCGATGCTTACCCACAAACGAGGCAGCAAGTAGAATGCCGTCTTTATCCTCCTGACGGATCGTAATGTTTACGGTATCAGTCGGCGGAGCGATCCGGAAATGGTATTCACACTTCATCCCGATAAACGGCGATACGTAAAGCTCCTTTTTGCAGCTCTGTTTAATTGTCAGACTATCAGAATCGGCAATTCGAAGCACGTATGTATGGCGCTCTTTGAACGTGTTACAAACTTCATAGAGAAGGGCTAATAAACCCCCATCATGATTGTAACAAAAAAAGACACTTAAGGGATTAAAAGTATAGCCTAAAATTCGCGGGTAACACAAAATATTAATGGGACCTCCATCGGGCTGCAGACCGGCACTTCGCAATAAATTTTCAACCCAAGGCCTGAGCGGCTCTCCTGTTGTTGGACCATGATCGGCATCGTAGAATGCTATTGGCCCAGGACGGTTGTAAGTAAAAGCCCAAAAGCTTTTATCCAAGAGCGGAAGCTCATCCAAATCTAATAGGAGTGAGTAGACCGAATAGCGAAAACTGTGGTATTTGGGACGAAGCCTCTCGTGGCTCACCTGGCCCTCATAAATAGCTGAATTAAACTCCATGCAGCTTTACCCTGTTTGTCGTTCTGTACATATACGACCGTTTTCGTTAGCAACTGACCACGGACGCTGTACGCCGCCTAACTCTTCAGCAACGGCAAGTCCCGCTTGCAAGGCGTCCTCGTGAAACCCATACCCGAAGTAACTTCCGCAATACCATATTCGGCGGTGCCCTTGAAGAGACCATAGCTGTTGTTGAGATGTAAGTGCAATGTGATCAAAGCATGGATGTGTATAGTCAAATTCACAGATAATTTTGTCTGTGGCGGGTTCATGCGGTGGATTTAATGTCACGAATAATGGTGACGTGGACTCTAAAGATTGCAATTTATTCATCCAATAGGTGACGCAAAAGGAGTGTTCGTTAGCAGGTTGATTGGGATCTTGATTTGCATGCTCAATAAAATTCCAGCTGGACCAAATTCGACGGCGCTTAGGCATAAAAGAGGCGTCTGTATGTAAAACGGCCCGGTTGTGTGTATACCGCCAATTCCCCAAAATCCCGGTTTCTTGGTGGTCTGGGTCACTTAGGATCGCAAGAGCTTCATCTGCATGAACCGCCAAGACAGCATAATCATAAGTTGCAGTATCACCTGAGCAATCTTCTACAATCACCTTGTCCGGCCAGCGCAATACACGAGTGACTCGAGTCTTTCGAATTTGATCTACATAATCAGCTGTCAGGCGTTTCACGTACGAGCGGCTGCCTCCATCAACCGTCCTCCACTGCGGCCTATCTCTAAGTAATAATAGTCCGTGGCTTTGAAAAAAATTTAAAAACGCTCGCGCGGGGTAGGATTGCATGTCGAGAGCCGTGGTGGACCAAATGGCGGCCCCCATGGGGAGTAAGTGATCATGAATGAAAGATTTGCTAAAGTTATTGTCGCGCAAAAATTGCCCCAGACACAGACTATTATCGTCATTTTTCTCTAACCACTCGGGGGCTATTTTGTAAAAACGCAACACGTCTTTCATCATATTCCAAAATCTGGGGCGAACAATATTCCGCCTTTGTCCGATAAGCCCGTTTAGATCAGTGCCTGAGTACTCGAAACTTGAATTTTCTAAAGATGCTGCGAAAGACATTTCACTGTTTTTCGTCGGTACGTTTAAATAATTGAAAAGAGCAACTAAATTTGGATAACTCGTTTCATTATAAACGATGAATCCCGTATCGACTGGAGTGCAACTTGAACTTTCTAAAACGTCTACAGTGTTTGCGTGACCGCCAACCCATTTATTTTTCTCATAAACTGTTACTTTGTGGTGCTGGTTTAAAAGCCATGCGGTTGCCATTCCGGCAATTCCGGTGCCGATTACAGCTATTTTCAGTCTGCGAAAATCCGGATATTTAACTTGATCCAACGCTGGTCTCTTTTCCGAAAATCAGTTTATTCGTTATAAGCCGGTTACTCTGTAATACGTCGGATACCGAGAAATAGACCTTGGGGCAAGTTTTAATAAAACAATAAAAAATATTTGTGATCTAAAGCGAGCAAGTTGTCGTACACATGGTATGAACAGGATTAGTGAAACTCGCTTTCAAGCTACAGATTCGATTGCACCGGAGGTATTGTGCTGTCAAAACATTGGGTATGAGAGTTCAAAGACCGCACGTCCAGATGGACAAAGATCGTCGAACATGAATGGTTCATACAAAGTACCGTTGAGTGATCGGCTCCGAAAAACCTCGAAAGTCGCTGCAAATATGGATGAAGAGCTTGTAGCCGTCTCCAGAGCAGACAAAAGAGCTTTTAAAGCTATATTTGAACATTTTTCACCCCGTCTTAAGTCGTTCATGCTGCGCCAGGGAGCTGAAATGCCATTGGCTGAAGAGATAGTGCAGGAAACGATGGTGAAGGTGTGGCGGAAAGCTGACCAATTTAATCCATCTAAAGCGTCTGCATCTACTTGGATTTTCACGATTGCGCGGAATGTGCGGATAGACTTGCTGCGGAAAATCAATAGGCCTGAACCAGATATGAACGATCCAGCATTTGTGGACGAACCTCAGGCTCACCCCGCTGACATCTTATCTGCTGAGCAGCAGGCTGCCCGATTGCGCAATGTAATTGCAGAGCTACCAGAGGATCAACAAAACGTATTGCGTTTAGCATTTTTCGAAGACAAAGCTCATCCGGAAGTCGCGTCAGAGCTTGGAATACCCTTAGGTACTGTGAAATCACGTGTTCGGCTTGCGGTCAAGCGGATACGGAGAGAACTTGGAGACATTGTATGACTATTCAACATCACCCCAGTGATGAGTTGTTGCTGGACTATGCATCGGGGTCACTAAATGAGGTATGGAGCCTAGGTATCGCAACTCATTTAGCGCTCTGCCCAACTTGTCGGCAGACATTGGCCCGGCTAGAGTGTATTGGTGGCGCGCTCATCGAAACTCTGCCTACCAGTCAGGTAAGCGACAGCCTTTTTGACAGGGTCATGGGTCGTATTGATATGGTAGGTGGAAATACATCAGATGGTTTAGAGACTAGCAGTGTGGAAACATGGCATGCCGACCCAGAGCAATGCCATACAGATATTACTTTACCTAACCCGGTCCGGAAATACGTCGGTGGTGATATTGACATATTAGAATGGGAAAAGTTAGGTTTTGGAGCACATCAATTACGTATTCCTATTGATGAAACCCAAGCTACAGCTCGATTGTTACGGATACCTGCAGGGCGGCCAGTCCCCGAGCATTCACACAATGGCGCGGAACTGACCCTCGTTCTGCGGGGTGCGTTTTTTGACAGCACTGGGACGTATAGGCGAGGGGACCTTCAAGAAGCTGATGAAAATCTTGAACATCAACCACGCGCAGAAGCAAGCGAGGACTGTATTTGTCTCGTGATTACAGATGCGCCTTTACGTTTCAAAAGTGTTGCTGCACGGCTGGTGCAGCCTTTATTAGGAATATAGCGTCCAGCCAAGTTATGGGCGGTGCCCTCTTCGGAAACTAAGATATGTGGTACGCCGAAACAAAGGTCATGGCACTTGCGACTAAGGAACCCGTTAACTATTGTAAACCGGTGGCTAAAGCCAGTGCACCCGTAGCTCAGCTGGATAGAGTGCTGCCCTCCGAAGGCAGAGGTCACAGGTTCGAATCCTGTCGGGTGCGCCAATTTTTTCAATAGGTTATTTGGTTTATCAATAATCTTGATAAATTATACCCCACTGAATCCCCACATAAATTCCTTAAAAAGCCCAGTTTTGGCGAGTTTTGCTGTGCCCGAGGGAACAGTTACCGCCTAAGGCCATTAAAACTGAAAACTTACCGGGAGGTCGGTACTTTAGCCCCCACCGGGGGGAACGGGGGTGCCCTTCGGCCCCGTGGAGATGTGCCTCAGAAATTTCTGCAA